>OCQA01001735.1_pt1 | contig 13805 bp, 8 predicted proteins | sample 1538571 | NCBI WGS metagenome assembly OCQA01 (sample SAMN04571708, study PRJEB22368) | human gut metagenome | biome: human gut; material: stool | host: Homo sapiens | place: Luxembourg | collected 2012-09-28 | reverse complement strand
ATGTAAATGATCCACGACCAGACGCTGGATCAGTTCTGCAAGCGCTATGATAAAATTCTCCGCACTGCCAATCTCAATGATCGTATTTACAATGGAATCATAATATGCCTCTTTATCGAGAACTTCCGCTTTCTCTGTGATCAGTTCTTCGATCACATAGGCATAATCTGTGGGAAGAGCTTTTCGTACTTTGGACCTGGTATATTTGGAGGCTGTTGTCTTACAGATTTCAATAAGACGGTAGAGCGTGATCTTATACCAGTTTTCCATATCTTCTTCCGTATCTTTGACAAGATCCATCTTCTCTTTCGGATAATAGATCAGAGTTGCCAGAGAACGCTTATCATTGTTACTTAATGTATGTCCAAACACATCATCAATCTTCTTCCTCACTGCACCGGAACCATTTCTGAGCACATGTGAAAACGCCTGATACTCCCCATGAAGGTCTGACATAAAGTGTTCCGTTCCCTTCGGCAGATTCAGGATTGACTGAAGATTGATAATCTCCGTAGATGCCTTTCCGATTGTAGGATAAATTTCTGCAAGTCTCTGTAAATATCTAAGTTCGTCTTTCTTCATATCCATCTCCTGTTATCATATATTATGATGTCAGGGCATTTTATGTTGCTGTCTGCACCATGCCCTGCAACACACTTTGCGGTCACAGAATTTATGCTCATCCTGTAAAGTCAAATAATGACATCTGGTTCGACTGCGGGATATCTCCGAATAATTTCAGATCATCCATCAGATCAATAACCGTTTTGCTGACCTTTGTTCTGTCGCGGAAGTCGTCTTTTGACAAGAATTTTCCCTGTTTTGCAGCATCAACCACTGCATCTGCCGCCTTATCTCCCAGTCCGTCAATAGTTGCAAGTGACGGCATCAGTTTCCCATCCACGATCTGAAATCTCTGTGCCTTGGCAGTATAAAGATCAATCGGTACAAATTCAAATCCACGTGCGTACATTTCCTGTACAATACGCATATCCTTCAGGGTATCCAGTTCTTTTTTAGATGCTGAATCACCTTTTTTGCGAATTTCTGCCATATAATACTCCAGGCGTTCCTTTCCCATACACATCATCTCATAGGAGAACGCTGTGGCGCGGATACTGAAATATGCCGCATAGTATGCCAGTGGCTGAAACACCTTATACCACGCAATTCTGTATGCCATCATAACGTATGCTGCTGCGTGGGCCTTCGGGAACATATACTTGATCAGCTTACAGGACCAGATATACCAGTCCGGAACTCCATGCTCTTTCATGGTCTCGATCCACTCATCACGAAGACCTTTTCCCTTACGGACGCTCTCCATGATCGTAAACGCAAGGCCACTTTCCACTCCTTTTCCGATAAGGTAGATCATAATATCGTCTCGGGTACAGATAGCTGTGGAAATGGTTGCCTTACCCTCCTGGATCAACACCTGGGCATTACCCAGCCATACATCCGTACCATGAGAAAGCCCTGCAATACGGATCAGGTCAGAGAAGTATTTCGGCTTGGTGTCAATAAGCATCTGCATGGCGAAATCTGTACCAAATTCCGGGATTCCCAGACATCCGAGCTTACATCCGCCAATATCTTCCGGTTCAATTTTCAAAGCCTTTGTACTTGCAAACAATGACATGACATCCCTCTGATCCAGGGGGACATCCCTGGCACTGATTCCCGTTAAATCCTCCAGCATTCGGATCATAGTGGGATCATCGTGTCCAAGTATATCAAGCTTCAGCAGGTTTCCGTCAATAGAATGGTAATCAAAATGTGTGGTGATAATGTCACTGTTCACATCATTCGCAGGGTGCTGGACAGGAGTAAATTTCTCAATCTCCTCACCTACAGGAAGTACGATAATGCCTCCCGGATGCTGTCCTGTTGTACGCCGCACGCCTGTACATCCCTGTACGATGCGGTTGATCTCACAGTAACGTTTATGCACACCACGCTCTTCAAAATAATTCTTCACATAACCAAATGCAGTTTTCTCCGCAAGCGTACCGATAGTCCCTGCCTTGAATGTCTGTCCCTTACCAAAAATAACCTCTGTATATCTGTGTGCATTAGCCTGATACTCTCCTGAAAAGTTAAGGTCAATATCCGGTTCCTTATCTCCCTTGAATCCAAGGAATGTCTCAAAAGGAATGTCAAACCCTTCTTTTTTCATCCTGGTTCCACATTTCGGACAGATCTTATCCGGCATATCACATCCCGCCATACCTGCATACTGCTTTACTTCCGGTGAATCAAAATCACTGTATTTGCAGTCCGGATTAGGACAGAGATAATGCGGCGGCAGAGGATTTACCTCTGTGATACCGGACATGGTAGCTGCCAGAGAAGATCCTACAGAACCTCGCGAACCTACCAGATAACCATCTTCATTTGACTTCCATACAAGCTTCTGTGCAATGATATACATTACGGCATACCCATTGGAAATGATTGAATTCAGTTCCCTGTCAAGCCTGCTTTCCACAATCTCCGGCAATGGATCTCCATACATTTCATGCGCTTTTGTAAAACAGATATTCTTCAGATCCTGGTCGGAATTCTCAATGACCGGCGGGAATTTGTCCGGATGAATAGGTGATATCTTCTCAATCATATCTGCGATCTTATTTGTATTTGTAATGACAACTTCTTCTGCTTTCTCGCTTCCCAGATAGGCAAATTCTTCCAGCATTTCCTCTGTGGTACGCAGATACAGCGGTGCCTGCTCATCTGCATCTGAGAATCCGTTTCCGGCCATAATGATCCTTCTGTAAATCTCATCCTGTGGATCCATGAAATGCACATCACAGGTTGCAACTACCGGTTTCTTAAACTGCTCTCCAAGCTTAACGATCTTCCTGTTTATCTCCTTCAGGTCTTCTTCGGAACTGATCATATCATGCTTATCATCTGCTATCATAAATCTGTTATTTCCAACAGGCTGGATCTCCAGATAATCATAGAAATTTACCAGTCTGGCTATCTCAGTATCTGGTGCATTTCTCAGAATTGCCTGATACAGTTCCCCTGCTTCACAGGCACTTCCCACCAGAAGTCCGTCTCTGTACTGCTCCAGCACACTTTTGGGGACACGTGGACGTCTGTGATAATACTTCAGGTGCGACTGACTCACTAATTTATACAGATTAATGCGCCCTGTCTCATTTCTGGCAAAAATGATCACATGGTAGGTCGGCAGTTTCCTGATAGTATTTACAGAAACAGCTCCCTGCTCATTCAGCATATCCACATCCCGGATATCACGCTCTTCCAGCATCTTTACAAACTTCACAAAAATCTCTGCAGTACATGCGGCATCATCTACTGCCCGGTGATGATTTTCCAGTGAAACCCCAACTGCTTTTGCTACCGTATCCAGCTTAAATCTGTTCAATGCAGGAAGCAGGAAACGGGCCATACCGACCGTATCTACATAAGTAAAATCATGTGCGATTCCCAGTCTGTCACAGTTTTTCATAATAAATCCCATATCAAAGTCCGCATTGTGTGCAACCATAACCGCATCCTTGCTGAATTCAAGGAATTTCGGAAGCACTTCTTCGATAGTCGGGGCATCCATGACCATACTGTCATTGATACTGGTCAGCTGTTCAATGCGAAAAGGAATCGGTACCTTTGGATTTACAAATGTGGAAAAACGGTCCGTAATCTCACCATTTTCTACCAGTACAGCGCCAATCTCTATAATCTGACAGGTCAGCGAAGAAAAACCTGTTGTCTCAATATCAAAGACCACAAATCTACCGTTCAGCTTCTGACCTTTTCCATTGGTCACCATACCTTTTAAATCATCTACCAGATAGCCTTCCATTCCATAAAGAACCTTAAAATCAGAATCCTTCGGCACACATCCGCCCCAGGCATCGAAACAGTGATTTGCCTCCGGAAACGCCTGTACAACCCCATGGTCTGTAATGGCAATGGCAGGATGTCCCCACTCATAAGCACGTTTCACCAGAGATTTGGCATCCGTAACCCCATCCATATCGCTCATCTTTGTATGACAGTGAAGCTCTACTCTTTTCTGTGGGCTGGTATCTACTCTGGCAGTTGTAAAATTGGCAATTTTCTTAATCCCGGCTATGGATGCAATAGTCAGTTCACTGTCAAAACGGTCTACTGTTGTCACACCGCGAAACTTCAGAAAAGCCCCCTTCTTTACATGTTCTGTCACTTCCGGCACCTGTTCATTGCGCAAAAACATCTTCACAACAATACTGTCCGTAAAGTCTGTGATCGGGAAGATAAGAATTGTTTTTTCATTACGGATTTCTCTGGCTTCAACCTCCATAACCTGTCCGCGGACGATCACCTCACCCATCTCACCGGTAATCGTCTCAAGTGCAACAGGCTCTCCTTCGAAATCTCTTCCATAGATAACATCCGGATTGCTGTCCCTTCTGAATCCACCCCGGAAATCTCCCTTCCTGTTGTCTTTGCGGTCTGCAAATGCAGCTTTTTTGTCCTTCTTTTCCTGCTGTCCCTTATCAGTCTTTTTCTCTGCTTTCTTCTCTGCTGTTCCTGCTTCTTCAGACTGAGCCGGCTCTTCATTCTTACTGTTTAATTTCGCATGACGGATTACATTTTCCACTTCCTGAGCGATCTGCACTGCTGCATTCTTACGGTACTTACTTTCCTGCGTCTCCCTAAACTCAAGTTCCACCTTTAAGTCCATTCCGCATCTTTCGCAGAAAACCTTCTGCAGATATTCGATCAGGATCCCGCTCTTTTCTCTGGCTATTACAGAATCAGGAAGGATCATATGAAGATCATTTTCTCCGGGAAAAGAAATCTGCGCCTGTCTGAACATATTGTATTCCAGCATATTGTAGCTGCGCAGTTCCAGTTCCATGCTGGATCTGTAAGTTTCCAGAAAGTTCTGAGGATTGTACTGACCGGAAAGGCGGAATTTCTCAATAACTGTAACTGTTACATTCAGTCCTGCAAAAATCTGTCTCTCTATCTGTTCTTCCAGTTCAAAGATATGCTTCTTATGAATCCAGCGTTCACTTTTTATATACACCCATATATGAGTTCTGGAAGGATTGCAGGACACTCTGGTCACAAAAACCATGTCCAGCAGTTCTTCCAGTTCTTTCTTCACTTTTAAGCTGGGAAATACGTCAAAAAAGTCTTTTTCCAAAATAAAATCTCCTCGTTGATCTGACAGGAAGTCTTCGTTCCAAATGTTACTTCCAGTTCAGAAGTTCTTCCCGCAACGTATCCAAAAGCTGATCTTCCGGAACTTTCTTTATGATCTCACCATGTTTAATCAGAAGTCCCACACCAACTCCGCCTGCAATTCCGATATCTGCCTCTTTTGCTTCTCCGGGTCCGTTTACCACACAGCCCATAACTGCTACTTTAATATCAAGCGGGATATCCTGCACCATGGTTTCTACCTTATTTGCAAGACCGATCAGATCGATCTGTGTGCGTCCACAGGTTGGACATGACACAACTTCTATGCCACCTTTGCGAAGCCCCAGAGTTTTCAGGATACGTTTTGCGGATTTAATCTCTTCTAAAGGTGCTCCTGTAAGAGAGACACGAATGGTATCACCGATTCCCTGATTCAGGATGATCCCCAGTCCGATAGCAGATTTAATGTTTCCGGAATAAAGAGTTCCGGCTTCTGTGATTCCTACATGAAGTGGATAATTCGTCTTCTCCGCGATCAGTTCATGAGCCTTTGCACACATAAGGACATCCGAAGATTTGATGCTGATCACCAGATTGTCATATCCCAGGTCTTCGATGATATGAACCTTATCCAGCGCACTCTCCACCAGTCCCTCTGCAGTGACTCCATGATATTTCTCCACAAGTTCTTTCTCAAGAGAACCACTGTTTACACCAACACGAATGGGTATTCCTCGCTCCTTTGCCACATCAACCACTGCTTTGATTCGCTCTGTACTGCCGATATTTCCGGGATTGATCCGGATCTTATCTGCACCGTTTTCCATGGCTGCAATAGCAAGACGATAATCAAAATGGATATCTGCCACAAGTGGTATATGGATCTGTTTTTTGATTTCCTTCAGTGCTTTTGCAGCTTCCATAGTCGGTACTGCACAACGGATAATATCACAGCCAGCCTGCTCCAGTGCCAGGATCTGAGCTACTGTCTGTTCTACATCTTCAGTTTTTGTATTTGTCATGGACTGGATTAAAATCGGGTTGCCGCCGCCAATCTTTCTGTCTCCGATCTGAATCACTTTTGTATGATCTCTGTACATAATTTTCCTCTTCTCTCATTTATAGCAATTCCATAAATTACTGCTGAACAGTTATCTGATTTCCAGAAGTTTTCTCTTCAGTTCTTCTTCCATGCGATGCATTTCCATCTCTGCTGCCTGTCTCTTCTGACGGCCTTCCATCTGGATCCGCATCACATCATCCAGAGTCTGGATCAAATCTGCATTTGTCTTCTGGAGTGTTTCAAGGTCAACTATTCCACGCTCTGATTCTTTCGCTGTCTCAACCGTTGCCATATGAAGTGTCTCTGCATTCTTTCTGAGAAGTTCATTGGTAATATCTGTTACCTGTCTCTGTGCCTGTGCCGCTTCTGCAGAGTGAGCAATTCCCAGAGCAAGCACCATCTGACTTTTCCATAATGGAATTGTGTTTACGATCGTTGTCTGTATTTTCTCAACCATTACCGTATCATTATTCTGGATCAGCCGGATCTGAGGCGCTGTCTGCATGGCAATCGTACGGGTAAGTTCCAGATCATGCAGTTTCTTTTCAAATCTGCTACATTTCTCATCCAGGTCTCTGGCTGCCTGCGCGTCTTCGGGAAGCCCGCTCAGAGCTGCCTTATTTTTCATTTCTGCAAGCTTTCCGTTTCTGGTTTCTTCCAGTTTCTTTTTTCCGGCAAGGATATACATGGTAAGTTCTTTAAAATAATTCAGGTTCTGTTCATACATCTTGTCCAGCATAGCAGAATCTTTCATAAGGCGCACCTGATGCTGCTGAAGAGAATCTGTGATCTTCTCCACATTGGCTTGTGCTTTGTCATATTTGTTTTTCAGATTTTCAATCTTAGAAGTCTGCTTTCTGAAAAATCCAAAGAATTTTCCTTCCTCCTGTACATCGAAATCTTTCAGTTCTCCCACAACATTACTGATCAGTTCTCCAATCTCACCCAGATCCTGTGTCTTTACATTCTCAAGAGCTGTATCAGAAAAGTCCGCCATTTTTTTCTGAGTTCCTGCACCATACTGAAGAATCTGATTAGTATTCTCAATATCAATCTTTACAGCAAAATCATTTACCATTTTCCGTTCTTCCGGTGTCAGTACAGGCACTTCTTCCTTCTGTAGCTGCTTTTTGGGGATCACTTCTTCTTTCTTTTCAAGCTCTCCAAGATCCGGCTCCAGTGTTAATGATGGTGTTTCCATTTCAAAATCTTTAAATTCGTTTCCCATGTCCTCTGCCGCTCCTTTTTATCCTTTTTTATTTTCAGTTCTTTTTCATTTTTGCAAAGTCATCATCTGTCAGACCTTCCTGTGCAAGCAGCGTATGAAGCACTGAAATATCACTTGAAACATCCCACGCAGTATCCTGAAAGACAGAATCCAGAAGTTTTTCAAATGCCTGATTCAGTGTATCCAGTGTATCCTCTATCTCCTTTTTGGATGCCTGGATATTCTCTCCCTGCACAGGCTGCTGATCCATTTCTTCATATGCATCCAGCAGCTTTACTGTCATGGGCAGATAATAATTCATCAGTTTCTTCAGATCCGGAATAATCTCCGGATGCTTCTGCGCCCGTTCAAAAATCTTCTCCACGATCAGTTCCATTCTGGATATTTTTGCAGAAATCTCCTCTCCCGGAATCGCATCGTTGCTCCTGTGGATCTTATCCAGAAATTCATTTCCTTTATTCAGCACTTCCTGTACTTCGGGCGGTGTGTTCTTTCTGTTTCTCTCCTGTTCAGCCTGATGTTTTTCTTCTTCCTGTTTCTTCTGCTCAAGTGCCTTCTGCGTCTGCGTATATTGCAGATAAGTCTCATTACTGGTAATCAGACAAGTTTCCTGCTCATCAATATGTCCCTGACGGAACCATCTGTCATCAATCATCTTTTTAATATCTTTTTTAACGAATTTCACCGGCTTATTTACTGCTGCAGACAATTGTTCAAAATTACAGTATGTGTGATTTCCCAGTGTGTCAATATACTTCTGAAAACGTCCCAGTTTTTTAATGCCGCCTGCGAGAAGTCCCACTCCTGTCAAAGCTCCGACTGCCATAAAACAAGTTCCACCGGTCACAAGGGAACTCATATGTCCCACTGCGCCAAAGATGCTAAGGACCAGAGTTCCCAGTCCCATTCCACTGGCAAGGATTCCACCTGAAACAGCAATCATCATACCTTTCATTCTTCCCCCGGTGTTCCTTTCATAAAGAGTCAGCATCTTCTCTTTTGCTTTCTCCTTCTCAATTCTCTGACGTTCCTGCTCCTGTTCACGCCTGCGCTTTTCTTCAAATTCTTTTGTTTTATTGCGGTATACCCCGGAATCACCGGACTGACTGTTTCCGGTTCCAAATACATTATTCAGACCATTTTTGATTACCTCGCTTCCGGAATCTACAGCAGAATTTACTGCGCTGTTAACAGTCTGTCCCACCGTCTGCTTAATATCCTCGGTCATCTGGCGGTAATCTTTAGTAGAAACTGCTGTGTCTATGATCTTTTTTATTTTGTCTCCAAGTTCTCCTAATTCATCAAAATTCTCGCTCATATTTTCCTCCATTTTCTATTCCATATTATAGCGAAATCCTCTATAAAAAACAAGACTGGCGGATTTTTTGTTACTGTATGTGAACAGTAACACGATTTTTCAATTTTTCATTAAAATTGGAAATTTCCCATTGAACTTAGCAGACAAAAGTTTTACAATGGTAAAGAGATAAACAGTAATCACACTTGTAAATACTGTAAATATGTGTGAACGGAGGAAAGATTCATTATGGAAAAAAAGAATATCGACTGGAGCAGCTTAGGCTTCGGTTACGTACAGACCGATTATCGTTATGTATCTAAATTCAAAGACGGCGCATGGGATGCCGGAGAACTGACAACAGATCCTAATGTAACACTGAACGAATGTGCAGGTGTTTTCCAGTATGCGCAGACAGTTTTCGAAGGAATGAAGGCTTACACTACAGAAGACGGACATATCGTTACTTTCCGTCCTGACTTAAATGCAGAACGTATGGCAAACTCAGCAAAGAGACTTGAGATGCCTGTATTCCCGGAAGACCGTTTTGTTGATGCAATTGTTCAGACTGTAAAAGCTAACGCAGCATATGTTCCGCCATACGGTTCAGGCGCAACTTTATATGTTCGTCCTTACATGATGGGTACTAACCCGGTTATCGGTGTAAAACCTGCTGATGAGTATATGTTCCGTGTATTCACTACACCTGTAGGACCATACTTCAAAGGCGGTGCTAAACCAATTACAATCCGCGTCAGTGATTTCGATCGCGCTGCACCTCATGGAACAGGCCATATCAAAGCAGGTCTTAACTATGCAATGAGCTTACATGCAATCGTAGATGCTCACAAGAACGGATTCGATGAGAACATGTATCTTGATGCAGCTACACGTACCAAGGTAGAAGAAACAGGCGGTGCTAACTTCATCTTCGTTACAAAAGACGGCAAAGTTGTCACACCGAAGTCCAACAGTATCCTTCCTTCTATCACACGTCGTTCCTTAATCTATGTTGCCAAGGAATACCTGGGATTAGAAGCTGAGGAAAGAGAAATATACTTCGATGAAGTGAAAGATTTCGCTGAATGTGGTCTCTGCGGTACTGCTGCAGTTATCTCTCCTGTCGGAAAGATTGTTGACCATGGTAAAGAAATCTGTTTCCCAAGCGGAATGGAGAAAATGGGTCCGGTTATCCAGAAACTCTATGACACATTAACAGGTATCCAGATGGGACGTATCCAGGCTCCGGAAGGATGGCTAAAGGTTATCGAATAATTTTTTCTGTAAATAGCAAATCCTGCAGAACACCGTTTCTTGTTTCTGCAGGATTTTTTGTTTAAACATTTCTGTAACTATTCAGCAGTCTACTATCCCGAGACATACAAGTCAAAATCCCATCGCCGAAGGCGATTTTTAATGGATTTTGACTCGTAACTGTGAAGGTACTGAACAGTTACACATTTCTTTTGTCTCTCAAAGCCGGCTATTCTGATTTTCTTTTCCTGGCTTGCTCGTTATTGCCGTCAATCTTTTATTTTCTGTCTTATTTCTTTCTCTCATACTTCACAAACTGGTATTCCAGGTCAAAATATGTCTGCTCATCGCTCTCTGCCGTAATCTCCCATTCATCATCTTCATCCAGATTCGGGAAGTGGCTGTCTGCTTCGTAAGCGAAGTCAATCTTTGTAACGTGTGCCACATCACAGTATGGGAGCATCTGTTCATAAATACTGTCACCGCCAATACAGTAAACATCTTCTGTCGGATATTTCTTTATTTCTTCCAGTGCCTCTTCAATGCTGTGTACTACGATCGCACCTTTTGCGTCATAATCTTTATTTTTTGTGATTACAATGTTAGTTCTGTTTTTCAGAGGCAGGCCATTTGGAAAGCTTTCCAGCGTTTTTCTGCCCATTACAACTACTTTTCCACTTGTTTCTTCACGAAACATTTTCATATCTGCCGGAATACTTACCAGAAGCTTGTTGTCCTTGCCAATTCCCCAGTTCTGATCTGCTGCTACAATAACATTCATTATAAATTTTCCTCTCTTACTTGTTTTCTATAGTTTCGTTCTTTTAAAGGTATTTGCTCCAGTACTGTAAGCTATCTAATAAATAAAACTACTATCTCTTTGTATTTCATAAATCAGTAACAAAATTAAATAGCCACTGGAATATTCTTAATCTGCGGCCATGTCTCATAGTTCTCTACAATCAGATCATCCGTTGTAAACTGATAGAAGTCTTTCACTTCCGGATTAAGTTTAACGATTGGTGCCGGATAAGGTTTTCTCTTGATCATTTCTTTTACCACAGGAATGTGACGGTCATAGATATGGCAGTCAGCAACTACATGAAGCAGCTCTCCAGCTTCCATATCACATACCTGTGCGATCATCATAAGCAGAATTGCATACTGGCAGACATTCCAGTTATTTGCCGTAAGAATATCCTGTGAACGCTGATTGAGGATTGCATTCAATGTCAGTTTCTCATTTCCCGGTGTCTGAGTTACATTAAATGTCATAGAGTATGCACATGGATACAGGTTCATCTCATGCAGATCCTGATGCACATAAATATTTGTCATGATCCTACGGCTGAATGGATTGTTTTTCAGATCATAGATGACTCTGTCTACCTGATCCATCATGCCTTCTTTATACTGATGTTTCACTCCAAGCTGATATCCGTAAGCTTTACCGATAGAACCATTTTCATCTGCCCAGCTATCCCAGATATGACTGTGAAGCTCATGGATGTTATTGGATTTCTTCTGCCAGATCCAGAGAATCTCATCCATGGCGCTCCTTAATGCAGTACGTCTGAGTGTCATAGCCGGAAATTCTTTTCGAAGGTCATATCTGTTTACCACACCAAATTTCTTAATTGTGTAGGCAGGTGTTCCGTCCTCCCACACCGGGCGGACCTTCTCTCCTTCTGTGCTCGTACCATTCTCCAGGATATCCTGGCACATTTTTATAAATACATCATCTGCGTAACTCATTATTTTCTACTCTCTCGCTTTCTTATTTTTTATATTCTTCTATTATACAAGTATGTTCCCTTGTTTTCTTATTATAGTTGATACCTACCATCAAAAGATTACCTTTATATTCTTCCAGACTCGCGCAATATTCCTTATTTTTTATCTGTGAAATTGCACCCTCTGCGCTTTTATTCCACTTTAACTCCACAACCATTGCTGGTTTATCCGGAAATTTTTTTCTTGGAATAAATACAATATCTGCAAATCCTTTCCCACCAGCCAGTTCTCTGTGCATTGTATAAAAATTGCGGGCCGCATAGAGTGCCAGTGAAATCGTGTAGCTTAATGCATTTTCATCATTATATTGAAGATGTGATGTCTCAAAATGAGCCTCTTTTATCCCTTGTGCAACCTGCTTTGGTCTCATTTGCCAGATTGCCTTTAAGGTGTCCGCTGAATTTTTCAGTGCTTTTGATACTTCGCCCCAGTCAGCAACCGAAACCGTATTAACATATTCCTCACGTATTTCTGCATTTGGAATTGATACACACCGATTTTCATAATCATATGTCAGATATCCCAAATGCACCAATAATGTAAGAACATCATCTTCATTTCTGAACGTTGTCATATCATTTGTAAAGCTTCCCGTATTCACCGGAATGCTTTCACCTGCAATCATGCTTAACACATCATCCTTCAAACCTTCAAAATTCATTTCTATGTAAACTTTCAAAGCTTCAAAGGTCTCTGTCTGATTCCAGTAATTTCCAATCTCACCCAGTCTCATGCTGCTCACAACAGAACGCGGACTATATACAGAGGCAACTCCCTTAAATGAATAGCCATCATACCAGTTTTTAATCTCTTCCATATCCATCTGATACTTTGCGCACAATGTCTGAACTTCATCCTCAGTAAATCCCACATACTCACCCAGAGGTCCTGGATTCAACATAGAAAATTCATCAAACATATTCAAAGCAGAATGTGTTCCGTACTTCTTAACAGGAAGAATACCTGTCATATAAGCCAGATGGATATAGCCTTTATCCTTTAGTAAATCCCGTAAAAAGTCAAGATATTTCTCCTGTGCTTCTTTATCCTGCTTATACTCACGAAAAATACAATCCCATTCATCAATAATAACCACAAAAGGACATCTGCTGTAAGCATAGACATCCTGCATAGATTCAATCAAGTCATTTTCATCAAAAAAATCCACGTCCGGATAAGCGCTTCTCAGCTCTCGCAATACAATTTTCCTGACTCGTTCCATTAGCTCCTGAATATTATTACTGCGACTCAAAAAATCCTGCATATTCAAAAAAATCGTATCATATTTATTGAGATATTTTTCAAAATCTGTGTCTTTTGCAATTTTAAGATTAGAAAATAACTCTTTTGAATCGCACCCTTTACTGTAATATGCTGTCAGCATATTTGCAGCCATAGACTTTCCGAAACGTCTTGGTCTGCTGACACATATGTTCTTCTGTAAAGTGTGTAAAACAGAATTTGTATACCGTATCAAACCCGTCTTATCTACATAAATATCAGAATTGAGTGCTTCCTGAAATTTGGAGTTATCCGGATTCAAATAATTTCCCATTTAATCCCCCTCTTTTTCATGCAACAGCCACAGTCTCTTCTCCAGACATCTGAATTCTACCCTTGTTACATCTCCGCAATATTCTCCATCTGCATGAAGAACCATCGGTTTATCAAGCAGCACTCTGAACCCGTTTTCTTCCCTGATATTGAATCCGTTGATTCTCTCCTGCTTCGCTGCAACCAGAAATGGAAGGAGAAAAAAGGTCTGCCATTTTGCGATACCGGAAGCGCTGCTCAAAGACAGTCTGCCATCCTCCGGCGAAGCCTTTGGCGCCATTGGGACACCACCACCTTCTGCCGGCAGATTCATGGCAGCTGCGAAGATCATTTTCGGCAGGATAAATCCTCCATATTCTGTTATCACTTTTGCATTTGCAGTTTCGATTGTAAAAAGTGACTGGACCGTTAATGCAAGATATGTAAGTTTTCCCAGATGAAAGCGG
>OCQA01001734.1_pt1 | contig 13808 bp, 9 predicted proteins | sample 1538571 | NCBI WGS metagenome assembly OCQA01 (sample SAMN04571708, study PRJEB22368) | human gut metagenome | biome: human gut; material: stool | host: Homo sapiens | place: Luxembourg | collected 2012-09-28 | reverse complement strand
CCAGCAGAGACTTTTCCTGTTCTGTGAAGAATTTATCTTCTCGGATGAGCTGCGCAATGCGCCGCTGCACCTTTGCCCATGACAGCGTGACCGGCTCGGAATTGCCCACGGAGATTTGCAGCGGTTTAGAGGTATCCTTCAAGCCGTACTCCCGCGCCAGCCATGCGGCGGCTTCCCGTTCACGCCCGTGCTGTGCCATATACCGAACAACCGCCTGCTTGCTTTCAATTTTTCCGTTCCAGCTCTGCAAGGCAGCGTCGATATCCTCCTGCGTCACCTTGTAGGGCGAGGGCGTTATCGTGGTCGCCAACGTGGGATACAGCTCGTCCAAAAGCTCCTGATGGAGCCGGTTGTGGAAGGAGGGCATATCGAAATAGAGGCGCGTGAGCTGCAAATCGCCGGATTCTGTGACGATGCGCCGGATTGCCGCCGCGCCCTCCAGATAGGCGTTTTGACGGTCGGAGTTGCGGCAGGCGTTGAGAAACGCTTCATCCTTGGAAAGCGCGTTGCCCACGCTCAGGCGGTATCTCTCGAACAGCTCCTGCACCGTGGGCTGAGCCTGCTCTGCGGCGGGGTCGCGGAACACCCTTGTGCCATCTGCACCGAACTCCGCTTCCTGCGCGTCGATGGCGGCCTCCGCTTCATGGTCAACGGAGCGCAGCGTGTAAATGTGGCGCTCACCTCTAAAGTCCGGCGCTTCGGCAATCGTCACATCATACTTATCGCGCAATTTCTCCACATACATCTCTAAATTGTGCGACGGTACACCGCACATCTCCACACGCCCGGCGCCGGGGATGTTGCGGGTGGTCAGGTTCATATTCAGCAGATCCGACGCCTGTTTTGCGTCCTCGCCGTACAGCTCAAAGAAATCCCCCACCTGAAACAGCACGAGATCGTCCGGGTGGGCTTCCTTTACGGCATTGTAGTCATTCCATGCTGCACTTCGCGCTGCGGTCTGCCGCTGAAGCTGCTCAAAGCGCGCCTTTTCCTCCAGCGTCAGGAAACGGTCTTTGCGGATCAGCTCAGAGATACGCTTGGCGACGTTCGCCCAGTTCAGCTGGATTTCCGGGCAGTCCTGCTTTTTCAGGCTGACGCCCTTGCCACTGTGATCCTCACCGCTGTGGGATGCGCCGGATACCGCGTGGGAGCGTCCCCCAATGCCGTATTCATCTTTCAGGAAATCCGCCTGCTCCCTGGGGCTGTGTTTCTCTTTGAAATAGGCGTAGATACGCCCCTTGCTCCCTTCAATATTGCTGCCGCGGGTCAGGGTCGCGGCGATCTCGTCCTCGGTAATAAACCGCTGCACGGCGGGGATCTCCGCCATTTCGGTGCGGTATTCCCTGCGGGGCAGGGACAGCTCCCGCAGACCCTGCTCGATTTTGTCCGGCTTGTGGTAATGGAAGCGCAGCAGGCTCCTGTCCTCCCGGCAGTCGGATCGGAGCTGTGCTAAATCGTCCATGAGGACTTCACGGAACGCAGGGTCTGTCAGCCGTTCGGCAAGCCGCGCCGTTTCCTCCGGGAAACCGCCGCCCCGCATATCCGACAGGCAGGAGAGATAGCCCTGCGCCCGCGCCTTTTCACTTAAATCCTGCCGTAGATACCAGATAGACTGCGCCAGCTCCGTGCGCTCGTGCCCCGGCGCTTCCGCAAGCTCTACGTTGGTTGCGTATTCGCCCTGCTCCAAAAGCTCGGAAATGCGCGCTGCCGCCTCCTGCCAGCTTACGACCTTTGCAGAGGCCAGGTGTCTTGCCGCGTCCCCATTGGCGATGTGGATGCCGTCGTCGGCGTACCACGCGGAATATCTGCCGTTTTCGGTGACGACGCCGTTGCCGCCGTGGAAGCTGCTTTGAAGAAACGCCGCGATTTCTTCCACGCTCTTGCCCTTGGAGAACTCCGTGGCGATCTTCATGCGGGCATAGTCGGCGTTGCCCTCCATGCGCAGAATATGGTCGATATCCGCCTGCGGGATGGACATGGAAAAAGCGGAGGGCGTGTAGCTCTCCGCTTCTGCGATATATGCGATTTGCTCATCCTCCGTGGGGAACAAGCTCAGTTGGTATGCCTGCGGTATCGGAGGCTGCGCCGGTTCCGCTTCCGGCGCGTCATTGGTCAGTTGTACACCAGTTCGCTGAGGATGATCTCCTCCGCCTGCGCTTTCAGGCTGTTCATCAGCCCCACCCATTTCATCTGGTCGCGGGCTTTCAGCTCCTCCGTCACGCCCGCCGACTTCATCAGCTCCGGCATCATCTGCTCCAGCCTCCGGTTCGCCGTCTCGTCGATCTCCCGCAGGTGCGGGAACAGCTTCTCCGACAGCACCAGACGGCTGTACAGCCCCGGTCTGTGCTCCTGAAGATAGCTCCTGCGCAGTCTCCCGTACTTGCCCAGGGGTCTCGCGTCCTCCGGCGTTTCGCTCAGCGTCAGGTCGGGAATCAGGTAGTCCCCGTTCTTGGTGTAGGTCAGCTCTGTCATGGCTATGGCTCCTTTCCGCGAATTTATCGCGCTCGTAGTTCTTGATGGTGACTTCGATCTGCCGCAGCACCTCTCCGTTGATCCTGCTCACCGCCGTGCCCAGCTCAGCGGCGGCTTCCGGGGTGTTGAAATCGAAGATGCTCAGGAAATCCTCATGCTCGAAGCGGTCGTCCGCTTCAAGCCCGCAGCGGGACATGAGCGAGTAGGCGATGCTGACGGCGGCGGCGCTTTGGAAGGCCGCTCCTACGTTGAACTCATCATACCCGTAAAGAAAGGAATCGTCAACGATGGCGAGGATATCCCGCTTATAGTCCCGCCAGTATTCCTCCGCAAGCTGAGACGCGATGCGCTCAAGCTGGTCAGGGAGCCCTCCTTTTCCGTCCACACCATAGCGGCTTTCCAGCATGGCGCTTACCGCGTCCGCGTGTTCCTCCCGGTATTCCCACAGGTAGCGGCTCTTTGGAAATTCTCTGCCGCCCGTATCCGACACGTCGAACACATACCGAAGCCTCGGCCTTTCGCCGCTGCTGTCGATGAGAGCGATGCCCTTGGAGCCCCTGCGGACATACCGTCCCATCTTTTCGTTCCAGAAGTCGTACTCCGCGCAGGCGGTGGCGTCCGGACGCTGGGCGTGGATCATGACCTGCTCGGCGTAGGGGTATTTGTACAGCCTTGCGGCGGTGGTGAGAAAGCCCGTCCAGCCCCGGTAGCTGCCGGTGATCTGCCGCTGCGCTTCGTCCGCCATCTGCATATACGTTTGTAGCTTGCTCGGCATATTGTTCCTCCTTCATGGCAAAAATTTAGAGCGCCCGGAACGGACGCTCTATGTATAAGCAGTATATATGAAAACACCCCGAATCCTGTGCAGGAAACGGGACGCTTGCTCTTATATGTTGGTTTTCTGTTTCCCAAAATCAGATTATTTTCATTTTTGGGAAGTAGACGGCTGCTCTGCCAGCCAGTCTGCAATATCCACGATTTGAATTCCCTCATATTGGTATGCCTCATCCCGGATTCTGGCAAGCACCATCTTCGGATAAGCGTCCTTGATCTGGAGCAGAGGGCTTACCTCGCGTTCAAAGGTTTTTGCGTCACTGATGTTGTCTGAAACTTGAATATAGAGCTTTTCATTGCGCTTGATGGCGACGAAATCTATTTCTTTCTTGTACAGAACCCCAACATAGACCTCATATCCGCGCCGAAGCAGTTCAATGGCAACGATATTTTCAAGTACGCGGCCATAATCCAGATTCTTGGTTCCCAGCTTCGCATACCGGAAGGTGTGGTCGCTCAGATACAACTTATCACTGGAGGCCAGATACTTTTTCCCCTGAATGTCATACCTGCGAACGCGATAGAAAGCAAAGGCATTGCACAGATACTGCATATAGTTTCCGACGGTCTTGTGGTTGATTTTATCCTTGTTGCCCGTGAGAGCGTCTGCAATATTTCTCGCAGACGTGAGATTTGAGATATTGTCCATGAGAAAATCGACAATGCGGTTCATCAGGATCGGGTTGCGGATTTTATATTTCTGCCGTATGTCCCTGACGATCAATGTATCGAATACATCCGCGATATAGTCGTACTTGGCTTCCGGGTCCTGATAAAGATACGAGCCGGCCATACCTCCTTCTCGCAGATAACGGGAAAAAGCGGCATATCTGTCCGTAAGGGTATAATACTCGCAGAATTCACTGAAAGAAAACGGGAACACCTTCACTTCAAAAGTTCGACCCGTAAAGAGAGTGGCAAGGTCTGAACTCAGAAGGAAAGCGTTTGAGCCTGTAATATAGATGTCGAATCTTTCCTGCGCATGGAGGTTGTTGATGGTAAGCTCAAAACCCGGACACATCTGCACCTCGTCAATCAGAACAAAGTTCTGCTTGCCATCGACATAGGAGCTTTCAATATATTCGTTCAGGACATGGTAGTCCTTGAACTTCTCGTACTTTGTCAGGTTATAATTGATATGCACGATATTTGCGTCCGCGATATTTGCTTCTACATACCCCTTGAAAGCTTCCAACAGCTTTGACTTTCCGCTGCGTCGGACGCCTGTGACTACCTTGATGTCCGGCGTACCAATCACTCCAATTAGCTTCCGGAGATACATACCTCGGTCTATCAGTTTCATATTCATCACCTCTACTCTTATTATACCCGTTCTATTTCCCAAAATCAATATTTTTTCGATTTTGGGAAATAGAATCGCGGGAGCAAAGCGGGAGCGACCCGAAAGCCGCTCCCGCCGCATCCGCCTTATTCGTCCGTGTCGAAGTCCGGCACCAGCTCCATCTCCGCGAAGTCCTCATCGGTGATTTCGCCCAGCTTTTGCAGGGCGCTGTCGGTCAGATCCCGCAGCTCGGCTTCGTCCTCGTCCAGGTATCCGCGCATTTCGGTGAGGGCGGCAATCAGCCCGCTGCGGCTGTCGCTTTGGTAGATGCACATGAGGTTCATTTCATCGTTGGTAAAATTCATCATAGCAGCTCTCTTTCCGCGCGCTTTGAACGCGCTGTCTTTTTCGGCTCGTTGACGGGAGGACAGAGCTTTGCCAGCACGGAGGGCTTCTTCTCCTGCCGTGCCGTCTGCGCCTGTTCCCGGCGCGCCGCCTGCGCCAGCTCCATGAGGGAGACGGGCTTGCCGGACTTTGCCTGTTCCTCCAGCTCTGCCACGGTCTGCTTCGGCCCGTTGTTGATAACGCCGTCGATCATGCCGTAGTCGTCCTCCATGGCCATCTCCGCGTTTTTGAGATAGTTTTCCGGCTTTAGGAAGTCGGGCAGCGCCTTGAAGCCCCGGGAATCAACGTAATGACAGGATACCACGCCGTTCTGCTTCAGCGCCACGATGTCGCTGACAGACAGGCTGTGACCGCGAAAATCCTCCGGGCGGCGGATGTTGAAGGTCTCATACAGCTCGTTCAACCTGTCCTGCGTATCGCCCCTGCGGTCGAGGCTGCCCGCGTAGACGGCGGCGTAGTTCTCCTTTTGGGCGGAAAGCCCCTTCTTCTCCAGATACTCGGCGTTCATAAAGCGGAGCTGCGCCGTATTATCATTATCCCGAAGCTGATAGATGGCAAAGCTGTCGGCGGGGTTACTGAGGAACGCCTTTTCATAGTCCGGCGGTGCGAAGCGGTCTTTGACCGTCTCCCATTCGGAGGCTTCCACGCCGAAGACGCCGTCAAAGCTGCGGACTTCCTCCGCATCGAACGCCATGGCCTCGGTGTTGTCCGTGTGAAGCATATACACGCTCACGTCCCGTTCCATGAGCTCCAGCGCACGCTCCTTTGTCAGCGGCAGCATATTGGAATCGGTGTAGCCGTAGGCGTTCATGCTCTCAACAGAAATTGCAGGATCGGGGACGCAGCCGTTGTCCGGCGCTGTGACCGGCTCCTGCTCCTGCACGGCGATCTCCTGCACAGGCTGGGCGGCAAGGCTCTCCGTCTCCCTGTCCAGCCCGCGCTCCTTGCAGATTTCCGCGTAATGGCGGTCGATATCCGTAATCAGGGAGGATGAGGTTCGGTTGATGGTCTCCAGCGATGCGCGAAGCTCGGTCAGCTCCCTGTCCTTTGCCCAGGTCGCCAGATACCCGAAGCTGTTTTCGCCTGTCTCAATGCCGTAATAGGCGCAGACGGCGAAGGAGATGCTCTCCGCCTGAATCTCCTCGGCGGCGCGGGAGAGCTTTGCCTTTTCCGGGTACTGTGCGTGCCAAAACTCCTTCACGGTCTGCTCGCCGCCCGTGAAGTTCAGCCCGTCCTCGCCCAGATACAAAAAGCCCTGCTCCGGCAGCTCAATGGGCGCTGCTGTGATGACAGAGGCGGCGTGATTGACGGTGACATGGCTTTCAAGCGTTACCGGCATACCCGGATCGTAATCCGAGCCGCGCAGGTCATATACATACAAGCCCTCCGGCAGCTTATCCCGGTCGATGCGCCCGTTTGAAAACAGCGCAGGCTTGCCGAACAGCTCGACCTCCTGATATTTTTCTCCGATTTCGTCCTTATTGTGGAGCTTGGAGTGTGCGATCTCATGGACGGCGGCGCAGACCGTCTGTACCTCGCTCATGCCTTCTCTGAGGACAATGCGCTGTTTGTCCACGGAGAAGTATCCGTCCATATTCTCCGCCAGCTTCTCAAAGCAGATGGGGACGGGCGCACTGCGGCGCAGAGCTTCCATGAACACCTCGTAATTCTGCACGTCCCCCGTAAGGTTCGCCGCCAGCTCCGGCAGGGGCTTGCCTGCGGTCTGCTGCACGTCGAACACCACCACGGGCTTGTACATGGGGATCTGCACCGTCTTTTCCTCCGTGATAATATCGCCGTTCTCGTCCCGCAGGGGAAGCTTGGTGTCGGGGTCTAACTTCTGCTGCTCGATTTTCTTCTTGAAGGGCGTGGGGGCGATGATCTTAATGCCCTTTTCGCCCTTTTTGACGCTTCTTCCGAACTGATCGCGCCATTTGTTGAAGCCAGCCACATGGGTGGCGTCGGGGCGCTGCATATAGATGAGCATGGTGTTGTTGACGCTGTAGCGGTGAAAGCGGCTCATGGTGGCAAGGTACTGCCTATATCTGTCGCTCTCAAACAGCTCCTTTATGCCCGTCTCTATGCTGTCGGTGATGTCCTTGAGCCGTTCCTTGTTGGTCTGTTTTTCAGCCATTTCGTGCATACCTCCTTTGAATCATGGTAAAAACAGCGGCTCCCGCAGGGGAATGAAACGCCCGTGCGGGAGCCTGCGAGGGTCATTTGGTGAAGTCCAGCTTATAGGAGGAACGCGCGCCGTCGTCCTCCAGCACGATGAATGCGTCGTAGGTCTTGCCGGTTTTCTCGGAGTAGATACCGCTGGCGTAGGCGCGTCCCTGCGTCAGGAGCGAGGAAGTCATCTTCTTTGTCAGGCTGATCTTCTTGGCGGCAAGGAAGCGGTTGTCCCGCCACAGCCCGAACTTGCAGCTCCGTCTCTCGCAGAAATAGCCGTTTTTGCTCTCCGTGACCTCTGCGCCGCAGCGGGGGCATTTGCCCACAACGGGTCTGCCGGAGGGGAACAGTACCTCCGCACCGTCCACAGGCGCAGCGTCCCGAACCAGCGCTGCGACCATATCGCGGATGCCGGCAAGGAACTCGTCTGCGCCCAGCTCGCCGCACTCGATCTCCTTGAGGCGGTGCTCCCATTCGGCGGTGAGCAGCGGGGACTGGAGCTGTTCGGGCAGCACGGTAATGAGGGAAACGCCCGCTTCGGTGGGAACGAGGCGTACAGATTTTTTCGCCTTTCTGCGCTCCGCAAAGCCCGTGGCCACCAGCTTTTCAATGACCGCCGCCCGGGTCGCGGGGGTTCCCAATCCCTTTCTCTCGGCATCTTCCGGCATATCCTCTTTGCCCGCCGTCTCCATGGCCGACAGCAGCGTATCCTCGGTGAAGTGCTTTGGCGGGGTCGTCTTACCCTCTTTGACCTCGCAGGAGGAAACGGGAAGCAACTGTCCCTCGGAAAGCTCCGGGAGGGTGCTGTCCTGCTTGCCCTTTTCCGTGTATGCCCTCCAACCCATATGAAGGATTGTTTTCCCTTTGGCGGCAAAGGCATTTCCGCCGCAGTCCAGCCTTGCCTCGGTCTCCAGATAGACGAAGGGTGCGCTGACCGCCATAAGCACCTGACGGGAAACAAGGCGCAGCAGCTCCCGTTCGCCTGCGAGCAAGGTTTCCAAATCCGTTTCGCCCGCCGCCATCGTGGGAACGACGGCGTGGTGGTCGCTGACCTTTTTGCTGCTGCACACCTGCCCCGAACAGACGGCTGCGGGCGGCTCCGTGCCGCAGACGCCCGCGCAGCACAGCGCCAGCGCGTTTACGCCGCCCTCCATATCGTCGGTGAGATAGCGGCTGTCGGTGCGGGGGTAGGTGCAGAGCTTCTTTTCGTAGAGGCTTTGCAGATAATCCAGCGACTGCTGCGCCGTGTACCCAAGCAAGCGGTTCGCATCCCGCTGGAGCGTGGTCAGGTCGTAGAGCGCCGGGGCTTTCTCCGCCTTTTTTGTCTGCACAACGGAGGTAACAGCGGCGGCTTTGCTGTTGCAGTCCCCGGCAAGCCGCTCCGCCTCTGTCTGCTCCTTCATGCGCCCGCCTGCGGCGGAGAAGCCGTCAAAGTCCAGATGGACGGTGTAGAAGCTCTCCGGCTGAAAAGCGCTTATTTCCGCTTCCCGCTGCACCAGCAGCGCAAGGGTAGGCGATACCACGCGCCCCACGTTCAGGGTGCGGTGGTACATCACGGAGAACAGGCGGGTGGCGTTGATGCCCACCAGCCAGTCCGCCTTGCTGCGGCAGAGGGCGGAGGCGTAGAGGTCGTCGTACTCCGCGCCATCGCGGAGATTGTCAAAGCCATCAAGGATAGCCGCATCCTCCATGGAGGAAATCCAGAGCCGCTTTACGCGCTTGCGGCAGTTGTTGAGATTATACGCCGTGCGGAAAATCAGCTCGCCCTCGCGCCCGGCGTCGCAGGCGTTGACGACCTCGCAAACGTCCTCTCTGTGCATGAGGGTGCGCAGGGTGTTCATCTGCTTCTGCTTGTCCCGCGCCACGGTATACTGCCAGCTTTTCGGCAGGATGGGCAAGTCCTCCCTTCGCCATTTGCCGTACTTTTCATCGTAAGCGTCCGCATCCGAAAGCTCCGCAAGATGCCCGAAGCACCAGGAGACGAGATAGCCGCCGCCCGAAAGAAAGCCGTCCTCGCGCCTGACTGCGCCAAGAACGGCAGCGATGCTCCTTGCCACGGAGGGCTTTTCACACACAACCAATCGGTATTCGTTCATATTCCTTTATTCCTCCTCATCGTTGATATCGAAATCATCCGGCGCGTCCCAGCCCTTTGCCCGCAGGAACTCCTTGCGCAGGGTGTTGTTCCCGCAGTCCTCGATGGCCTTCTCCACACACAGGTCGCAGTTTGCGTAGCTGTATTCGTCGAAATAGTATTTGAAGTCGTAGTAGATGGATTTGACGGGCTTGGGGGTGCGGAGCAGCGCCTCTGCGTCCCCGCAGCCCGCCTCCACTGCTTTTACGATCTTCTGCCGGATGAAGTATTCAAAGGCTTTCTTACCGCCCCGGTATCCGGGCTTTTGGGAGAGCGTCTGCCGGATGAAAAGCGCCTGCTCGCGCTTCATGATCTGAATAAGCCTCTCGCGGGGAGACGGCTCCATGGGCGATTCTGTGCTGACTGTCTGTGTCACTTTTCTTCATCCTCCCCGGCGTCCGTCTCGTCCTCGGCTTCAAACTCGTAATCCTCATCTTCCTCGTCCTCGCCGTAGTCGTAATCGTCCAGATCGTCCGCCCCACGGGTGTCGGCCTTGGGCTTGCGGAGCTTGAACCAGTACAGCGCACCGCCGCCGCCCAGCAGCAGGAGCAGCAGAACGGCGATGATACCCGTGCCGCCGGGCTTCTTTTCGGGCGCGGTCTCCGCAGGCTCGGCGGGCTGGGGCGTAATTTCTGCTGTTTGCTCCTTGCCCGCGCACTCACTCATATTGGTTCTGCACACCTTGCAGCCCGTGTTGATTTTGCCCACAGCGCATTTGTCCGTGCAGGTGCAGGCGGGGACGATGCTCTCGCCGTCCTTGGTCAAAGCCAGCAGGTCGGCCTCGTCCACAAGATTCAGAAAATGGACGTTCTCATTGCCCTTATCGTCCCGGTCGATGATGAGATAAAAGGTATTGCCGCCCTTGGTCGTCACGGTGATGAACTGCTTGCCTGCGCCGAAAGCGGAGCCGATATCGTCCATGAGCGTCAGGTTGCCGTCCGGGGTCAGGGGCGCGGAACCTCCGGCAGCGGCGTAATATTGCAGCAGTATCTCCAGCAGTCCCGCAGTATCCGTGTCGTTCTCACCGCCTCCCGCAGAGGTGTTGAGAACCTCAAGGTATTTGCCGTATACATAGCCGGTCTGCTCCGGCACGACCACCTTGTACCAGCCGTTGCTTTCCTCCAGCACCTTCACCTCCGCGCCGTTGAGCAGACGCCCGATCACGGTGTAATCCGTGCCGGGGCCGGTGCGCAGGTTCAAATAGGTGCGGACGTTGACCACCTTTCCGGACTGCTCCCGTTTGGCGGGAAGCGTCCAGCTCCGATCCCCGATGGTCACGGTATGGCTTCCGTCCGCATTTTCGGTCACAAGCACGGTCAGGGTCTGTCCGTTTGGGGGCTGCTCACCGGTATTCGTATTCTCCGGCTGTGTAGTTGCAGTTGGGGTTTCCATGGTCGGGTCGCCCATTGTCGAATCGACCATATCGCCGCCTGCATAGGCCGTAACGGAAAAGACCGTCATGCAGAGCACGACGGCCAGCGTCACGGCAAAAAATCTCCATTTATTCTTCATCCACAAATTCCTCCGTTTTTCTGTATTCGTCGGGCAGCGCCGCCGTGGGACGCTTTTCCAGCATCTCCATCAGCGCCGCGAGCTGCTCGATGGTCAGCCCGTTCTCGCGGACGATGCCCACAATATCCGTGTTTTCCAGCTTCAGAATCTGCTCGTCCAGGGCTTTGAGCCGTGCGGTCAGCGATGTGAGCTTTTCCGCCAGCTTCTCGCGCTCCTGACGCAGCTTTTCAAGTCGCGGGTTCATAACATCCTCCTTTTTGCGTTGATATGGTTGTTGTTAAGGCAATCTGCCGAACTGGAGAAAATGGCTTCGCCAGTAGCTCGTGTCGATGGAAGCGTAGTGAATGGGGTCGCCGCAGTGGAGCATCCTGTTATTGCCAACATAGATGCCCACATGGGACGCGCCTGCGGTGTCATAGGTCTTTTCAAAGAATATCAGGTCGCCGGGACGGGCGCTTTCCGGGGAAACATAGGCGCACATGCCCCGCAGCCCCTCCGCGCCCAGCCTGCCGAAGCTCCAATGCAGGCCGCAGTTGTTGTAGACATACGAAACGAAGCCGGAGCAGTCGAAGGAGGTGGCGGGCGAGCTGCCGCCCCAGACGTAGGGGTAGCCCAGATACTTTTCCGCTTCCTTGATGATGGCGGCGAACTGCTCGTCCGCCAGCGCCTCCGGGGGTATCTCGTACTTCTCATACTGGGTGTGGTAGTACCGGTTCACATACGGGGAGCCGGGGAACAGGTCGGGGCGGTTGCCCAGCACGCTCATATACACGGCGTACATGGAGAGCTGATCGTGGGACATGATATGCACCGGCACATGGGAGAGGTTGAAGTTTTCCAGCTCCACATGGCAGATATACCAGGTATAGGGAACCTCCACCTCGTACTCGTAGCTTTGCAGATTGCCGTTTTCGTCGGTGTAATAGCCGATATGCGTTTCGGTGCGGTATCTGGTTTCCGTGGCGACGGTTTCCGTTAAGATATACTGCTTTTCAAACAGCGTCTCCAGAATCCCGCCTATTTCGTCAATCGTCCATTCTCCGCCCTTGAGGGCGGTAATCATGGAAATGAGCACATAGGGGTCGTGCTCAATCTCGTCCAGGTCGAAGTGGTACTCGTCGTAATCGTGGGTGCTTTCGTAGCTGTTCAGGTATTCCCGCAGCTCGTCCTCCATGGCGCAGTAGGCGGCTTCCGCCGCCAGCATATCCGCATCCTCCAGCGGATAGGTGGAGGCCGCAATGCCGGACACCCCGCCCTGAAACAGCGTGGAGCAGGAGGAAATGCAGGTCATGAGCAGCAGTATCGCGGCAGCGATACCGCCCGCGATGAGGAAGCCCTTCTTGTGCCGGACAAAAAAGCTGCCGGCCTTTTTGCTTCCCTCGGCGGCGCGCTTTGCCGCCTTCGCGGTGGTCTCGGACGCTTTGACGGTATTCCTCGCGCCGTTTCCCGCTTTTGCGGCGGCGTATTCCTTTTTAATGGCCTGCTTCTGCTGCCAACGGGAATAGGGATTGGAAGCCCTGCCGTATTCCTGCTCGTACTGTTTGTTCAGCGCCTTGAGATTGGCTTTGTCTGCGGCGGCTTCCGCCTTGTCCGCTTTGCGGTAGGGCTTTTCCGCATGGGAGCGGTGCGCCGATTCCGCAATGCGCCAGGTGCGCTCCGCCGTCTCGGTCAGGGTGTTCGCCGCCTCCGTGCCGGGGTTGTCGTCGCCCTCCTCCCGGAGCTTGCGGTGGACTGCGCTGCGGACGGTATCCAGCGGCGCCTTCCTTGCGGCGTGCGCCAGCTTGGAGGGCGGACGCTTTTTGTCCGCCTCCTCAAAGAAAAGGCGCGTTGTGACCGTGCCACTTTCGGCATCCACAATGCGCTCCTTGACCTTAACGGTTTTCTTGGGAATTTTCGCTTCGGCCTTTTCCAGCTTAACCGCCGCCCTGTCCGCCTTGCGGACAGCTCGTTCCAGCTCCGGCAGGGCGCGTTCTTCCTCGGTGAAAATCAGCCTTGGCGAGCGTTTTGCCATATTCATCACCTCCTGATGGGACTGCTGATGAGTTAAAAGCGTTATTCAAACAGAATTTCATCCGTTCTCTCCAGAAAATGCCGCTTGCCCGCCGGGGTGATGAGGGTATAGTGTCCCAGCTTGCCGCGCTCGGTGTAGAAGTCCCTCACCAGAAACAGACCGGAGCTCTTTTTTACCGCACGGGGAAAGAGCTTGCGGTTCTTGTCCCGGAACAGATACTTCTTTTCCTCCAGATACCGGGTAAACTGCTTTTCGGGAACGCCCAGCTCCTTGGCGGTGGTGCGGATGTTGGTGCAGTCCGCAGGGTCAACAAAGGCGTCGTAATACTCCGCTTTGGGGAGGGCAAGCCGGAGACGGCGGGTCAGCTCCCGGTTTCGGGCGTTTTCGCTGCGCAGGCGGTTCAGGTACTCCGGCACGGCCTCGGGGTGCGCCTCCAGCGCATCCAACAGGCTGTCCGTCATATACGCGCCGTGCTTGCGGATGGAGGGAATGACCTCATGGGTGATCCAGCGCTTGAAGGCTCTCGCTTCCGGCTTTTTGGAACAAAGGATCAAATGATAGAGTCCGGCTTCACTTACAGCATTTATTTCAATCGTCTTATCGGCGTTCTGGGGGTGGGGTACTTCAAGTAACCCACCTTCATCCGAGTCCAATCTGGACATTGCGCGCGTAACCTGGTTCAATCCGAGAGCTTTGCACACATCAACCGCAACAAACCAAGGAGCTCCGTCTTTCAGCACGGAACGCACCCGACCAAAATCTGCGCTTTCAAAAATCATAAGGTGGTTATCCATAGTCTTTTCTCCTTCCTTACACTGTAATTGCGTCCTTCGCTTCCTCCCCGGTTTGTTCGGAGAGGTCGGACAATTTTGTCGTGATGATTTTGTACAGCTCCGTATCCTTGGGGAAGCGGTCTACGAAGGGCAGGATCACGCTGCCGTAGAACAAAAGCCCCTCGCCCTCGGCGGATTGGGTCACATACGAGAGCT
>OCQA01001732.1_pt1 | contig 13819 bp, 10 predicted proteins | sample 1538571 | NCBI WGS metagenome assembly OCQA01 (sample SAMN04571708, study PRJEB22368) | human gut metagenome | biome: human gut; material: stool | host: Homo sapiens | place: Luxembourg | collected 2012-09-28 | reverse complement strand
TCAAATAATAGCGGTAGGAGACGGCATTCGGCACGGCATTCCACTCCAGCAGGGCTTCTGCGCCCGACCGTTCGGCGAGCCGGACGGTCGGTGCGGGAAGCTGTTTCGTGTTTTCTGTTTCATCGGAACCGCATGCAGCCCACGAGAGGCATATTCCTGTAAAGCATATCAGATAAAGGAACTTTTTCATGTCGGTCGTTTTTAGTAGTTGTAGTCATCGCGTACGCATCGTACGTTGAGGGCGTAATCCCCTCTCTGCGTATCCTGCGGATTGCAGCCGCAATTGACCTCGTTCTCGAAATAGATACGCAAGGCTCCGGCGTTTCCGGATCCGCGTACAGGGGAGCTGGCGAGCCAGCTGTAGCTGTAATTGGCTTGTTTCGCGCGGTAGAAATAGGTACCTTCGGGATCCCACACCGTATTTTTATAGGTGATCCAGTAGCCGGTTCCCGGAAAGAAAACACCCTCCGTATCCTCCGAGTAACCCTTGAGCAGCCAACCGCCGTTCCACGCCTGATCGAGGAGATTGATGTTGCCGATCATCATGTTCGCATACTTGCCGTCGATGGTGAAACCCGTGAAACTCCATACATTGGGAACGCGGTATCCGGCGGGACAGGGATCGTATGCCATCTTGGCGCCGCTGAACGAACTCATCTCAAGGGCATACTTCTCGCTCCACCCGTCGGGATCGCCCCAAAGCGTCTGGTCGCGGGTCTGGAGCCAACCTGCGGCGCCGCTGCCGGTTATGTAGGCGTCGGGATGCTGTATGGCGTAGGCGATGACGTCGTTGTTCTTGGCGCCAGCTTCATTGCGTGTGAAATAGGAGTACCATGCCCGGTAGGTATCCTTATGTTCACCGCCGACGTAGAGGGCATTGGCGTTGGAGAAGGGATCCTTACGGCCGTATTGGTAAAGAGTGGCCTCCGTTCCGGTCACGGAATAGGCGCCCAAGTTGCGGTCCATTACCCGCAGACTCTTTCCTGAGAAGTTGATCAGGGTCTTGTCGGCAGGAGTCTCTCCGCCCGTACACCAGATATGCCAGCTCCAGAGAATCGAGCCGTCGGCATCGGTGACAGCAACAAGCGTGTTTCCGGCTTCGGCTCCTGCCGTGAAGATGAGTTTCCCGTTTTCGACCGACAGATCCGAGATCAGATCGGCTTTCTCGCTCCATACCGTGCGTGCGGACGAAACCGCGCCGACGCTCTCTTGAGTGCAGCCCTTCACCGTACAGTCGAAGTAATAGGTGCCGGGGGCCGTCACGACATAGCAGTTGGCGGTACCTTCCTTGTCGAGCGGATCGGCTCTGCGCTCAAGCTGGTCGAGGTATTTGATCTGGGCGGGGAATTCGGTGATCCGGCCCCGTTCGATAACCGTCGTCTCTTCGTAGAGCTGCGTATATTCGTCGCCGGTCGCATCGCCGAGGGTGATGCTGAATCCGTCGTAGATGCCTGCCGGCAGTACGAGGTAAAAAGTCTGCGGCTCTTCCGAGAGTTGCGTTTCGGTCGTCAACCGCTTCCGCGTGTTGCCGTCGGCCATTTTCAGCACGGGATAGGGGGCCGTAACGTCGACCGTAGCGTTTCCGGAGAGGATTTCGCCGCCAGTTCCCTCAAAGATGATGTGGCGGAGGGCCTGACTGCCCGACACGCGGAATTTCAACAGACCGCAGAGGTTGCTGAACTGCATGTCGGCGACATCGCCATAGGCCAGCGAAGGATTTGTTGCATCGTGCAGTTTGCCGGGCGCCGCGGGCATCTCCTCAGGCAGGACGAAAGCGAGCTTCGCACCGTCGAATGTTGTTTGCCAACTGCCGGGATAGAATGCGACGTACTTGCCCTCCTGCAGGAGTATGTCGCCGCCGAAACGGGCAGTCACACCCGCAGGCGAGAGCATTCGGAAAAGTGCGGAGAATTGTGCGTCTGGCGTCCAAACCGTGATTTGGTCGCTATTCGACCATGAGATGATATTGTTGCCGAGCTGCGTGCGGCTCTGGGGAGCGAACGGTTCGTGCGTTGCATTTATCTCGATGGGAACAGGCTGCGATGCTGCTGGTTCATCGTCGCTGCAGGCGACACTCCCCATCACGAGGAGAACTGTCGCGAGAATTCGGAACGGTTTTTTCATACGCTTTGAGATTTTGAGTTTTGAATCCACAGTGGCGATCTTTGTTGCCACTTGTCCGATTGCAAATTTATATGAAAAGAGTGTATCCCCCGATTATTCGGGGGGGGGCAAATGGGGGACAACTCTCGAAAATAGAGGGGACAGCTATGTGTTAAATAGTTGTGAGATAATCGTATAGATCCAAACTTGAATCAAGCCCCATTTTGGCTCTGAGCCGTGTGCGTTTTTTCTTGCATGACTCCTGCGTGATATTCAGTATGGACGCGATTTCCTTGGTCGAAAGGTTGATGTAGACGTATGACAGATATTTGATGTCATTGGCTGAAAGATCGGGATGTTTGGCCTTCAGCGCTTTGACGAATTCCGGATTGACTTCTTCGAAATGGGTCAGGAAATGCTCCTCTTCATGAGGCTTGTTGAGCTGCTGTTTTAACCGGTAGAGGTACTTGCGTACGTCATCATAGCGGGTGCTTCCCGTCTTTTTGAGAATTGAGTCCACCAAATCCTGCAGCATTTGATTGCGCGTCGAATTCTGAAGCGCGGTAGCCGTAAGTTCACGGTTCTTGTCTTCGATCGTGTGTTGTAGATTCCGGCGTGCGTTTTTTTCCTCGGCCAGTTCAAGCTCGGCAATTCGGCTGTTGCGTTCGTAGATAATCCTTTTTTGCCGGATCTGCCGGCGACTGATGATCAGAATGACGGTCAGCAGGGCGAGGAGCAGAGTCACAAATCCGAAAACATATCGGTCGGTCTGCTGTTTCCTTCGGCTTTCGGTCAGTCTGTTTTGGTAACTTAGCAATTCGAGCTTGATCTTGCCGAGCATGAAATTCTTCTCTTCGCGTTGTTCGTAGAGATTCTTCGTGGCGAGCAGCACCGAATCGTTGTATCGGAACGCTTTGTCGAAATCCTGACGGCGATAGTAGAGGCGGAAGAGCGTCGAATAGATCCGAATTCGTTCTTCGAAATTCGGATCGTTGGAGAGCGCTTCGGTAGCGAATCGGAGCGTCTCTTCGTCGTTGTGCTCTTCCAGCCCGATATCTGCCAGATGTCGGTAGATATTGACCAGAAAACGCGGATCGCCATGCTTTTTGAGCGGTGGAATCGTCGCATGTGCGACCCGTTTGGCAGAGGTGTAGTTTTTTGTGTTATAGAGCAGTTCCACCTTGTTGATATCGGCGATCAGCAGGCCTAACGGATCCCGGTCTTTGAGCGCTCCATAAGCGATGTCGAGGTAGCGTCCCGCTTCGTCATAGCGCTCGCTGACGATCAGAAAATCCACAAAATTGACGGCAACCCATCCGATGAGCATCGGATCTTGGTTCTTGATGGCGAGATCGTACGATTTCTGGAGAAACTCTTCGGCCCGATCGTAATATTTCTGATCCTTGTAAAGGAAGGATATTTTGGTCAGAATCCGAATTTCGGCAGGTATGTTGGAGGTTTGAATGGCGATCTGGTAAGCTTCCATGAATTGTGCGAGCGCTTCCCCGTAATCGAACATGTCGTAGTAATTATGCCCGGCCTTTACGTGGATATCCGCCAGCAAATAGTCCAAGCCTTCGTTTTTTGCCAGCGTCTCAGCCTTGGTCAGCAATGCGAACGATTCTGCATACTCCTTGTCCACAGTCATCAATTCGGCACTGTCTATGAGTCTTTGACAGATTGTCTGCGGCGCTTCGGCAGATGCCGCAGGTATACCTCCCGCCGAGATCAAAAGCAGGGTGGAGAGCAATAGGTACGCATTTCGTCTCAAACCAGCAATCATGCCCGCAAGATACGAAAAAAGTCGATACGTTACGGTCGGATTTCATCCAGATTTCCTAAGGGGCGGCTTGGTAAGGCTAGATGATAGCATTTGAAAGTTGTTTCCCAATTTCTCGGAACGCCATCCCCCCCCCAAAAAAACAGCATGTGCCGATTGAAATCATTCCTTCCGAAATTCCTATCTCTGCGGATTCCCGGAAATATTCAAATGCCTCGGCATATTTTCCTATCCATACTATTTCTTGCCTGACCGCTTCTTTCAGTGATTGCCCTTCCCAAAACACTCCAGAAAAGAAGTGCTAAAACGAGACAAAAAACGTTTCATATGAATTCTCACGACTTATTATGCTTTTTGAGATAATAGATCATACCATATATAAGTTATTTGAAACACGGTATTTGAGCGCAGTAGGCTAAAAACAAACCGTTGTGCTCGCGATCAGGAAAATCGGATCGATCGCCGCCGGATTCTGCAAACCCTGAAACTAAAAACGCCCCTATTTGCACCCCTGTGAATGAAAAAGGGCTTCTTAATCGCTGTAAGTTAGCTGATTAGAAGCCCTCCTTGAGGTCTGAAGCGGACGCCATGAATATTTATCTATCTTTACTTGTTTTAATCCAATTTATCCTATATTTCAGCATATTACAACAACAAATAGCCGATCACTGAAAACAATAAATAATTAAAATTCGCCAGATGCCGTACAAATACCGTACAAATTCCCTATCTTTGCAGAGGACTTAAACCCGAAGCTATGGCAACCTTTGCTTACCGCATCCGTACTACCCGCAAAAATGCGCTCACGAAAGTATTTATCCGTTTCAATGTAGATCGGAAAACCTCGTTTTATGTTGAAACCCAATATTTGGTATTATCCGACGCATGGGATGACAAGCGGCAGGGAATGAAAAGTCGCTTTACCTATACCGACGATTTTACGGAACAACAGGGTCGGGAACTGATGAAGAACCTCGCGGAAATGCGTAGTTTTATTCTGGGCGAGATAGCCAAAGACCCGGAGCATCCTATGACCAAAAGCAGGTTGGAGAAGATCATTTACAGCTTTCACCACCCGCGTCAGACGGTCAACACAAAACGCGGGCGGGAATCGCTGACCGACTACATCGCCCGCTATGTCCGTGAAATGGAGAATGGCACACGGTTGAACATTCATAAGCTCCGGTATGGCTACTCCACCGTCAAGAATTACAAGGGATTTATTATCCAATTCGAAGAGTTTTGCAAAGCACGGCGCAAACGTTACGATTTCAACGACATAGACATTAAATTTTACGATGATTTCGTTGCCTATTTCACCGCAAAAGACTACTCGATCAACACCATAGGCCGCCATGTCAAGGAATTGAAAATCATCATGCGGGCGGCCAAAGAAGAGGGATTGCATGATAACGGCACGGTTGAGAACCGAAAATTCAGAGTACTTACTGCCGAAGTGGAAAATATTTATCTGACCGAATCGGAAATCAAAGCTATTGCCGTACTCGATTTGTCGGGAGATAAACACAAAGACATTGCCCGCGACATTTTTCTGGTCGGGTGTTACACGGCACAGCGGTTCAGCGACTATTCGACCATCAACGAGGGCAATATCCGCACGCTGGAGAGCGGACAGCAGGTTATCGACCTGAAACAGCAGAAGACGGGCAATCATGTCGTTATCCCCATACGCCCCGAATTGCAGGCAATATTGGATAAATACGGAAACCAGCTGCCGAAATCCTACGAACAGAAGGTGAACAAATTCATCAAAGAGGTTGCGCGGGAAGCAGGCATTATCGAGAAGATCGAGATTTCCTATGTAGAGAAAGGGGAACAAAAGACGCGCATTGTTGAGAAATGCGACCTTGTTAAGACGCATACTGCCCGCCGCAGCGGAGCAACGAATATGTATCTGGCGGGCATTCCGTCCATCGCCATCATGAAAATCACAGGTCACAAAACCGAGAAAGAGTTTATGAAATACATCAAGATCAGCGAAGAGCAAAACGCGACGGAACTGATGAGCCATCCGTATTTTTGCGGAGCAGGCACGAGAAATGAGAAATAATTGGTAATTTAGCCACAGAATAGCAGGAATATGTATAAAATCCCGACATTACCTCTCAAACAGGAGATCGAAACAAAACCCGTCTTGAAGCAGTTGGTCGAAGCGCACAAGTGCCTCGCCGAATTGAAAGGTGCGGTCAAGTCCATGCCCAACGAAAGCATTCTTATCAATACGCTTTCGTTGCAGGAAGCAAAGGACAGTTCCGCCGTGGAAAGCATCATCACGACACACGATGAGTTGTATAAGGCAGAATTGTTCGCCAGCCAGTATGCGACGCCCGCATCAAAAGAGGTTAAGAGTTATGCAGATGCGTTGCGGACAGGATTTTCGTTGGTAAAACAGCATAACCTGCTGACGAATAACATCATCATCGAGATATATCGGATCATCAAACGGAACACGTCGGGATTCCGCACAACGCCCGGTACGACACTCAAGAACGAAGCGACACAGGAGATTATCTATACGCCGCCCCAGACGTACGATGAGATCGCCAAGTATATGGCCAATCTGGAGCAATACATCAACAACGCTTCGATGAGCGACGTCGATCCGCTCGTCAAAATGGCAGTCATTCACCACCAGTTCGAGAGCATCCACCCGTTTTCCGACGGCAACGGGCGCACAGGGCGAATCGTAAATATCCTTTATCTCGTATTGAACGGCCTGTTGGACTATCCAGTTCTCTATTTGAGCCGCTATATCATTAAGAATAAGGGCGAATATTACCGTCTTTTGCAGAATGTCAGGGATAACGGAGATTGGGAGTCTTGGATTCTGTTTCTCCTAAAGGGTATTGAAGAAACATCGCAGGAAACAATCGTGCTTATTCACGGCATCAAGGCATTGATGGCCGAATATAAAAAGGGAATCCGGGAAAACCTGAAGAAAATCTATTCGCAGGATTTGCTGAATAACCTCTTCCGCCACCCCTATACGAAGATCGACTTTATCTGCGAGGAGTTGCAGGTATCGCGACCGACGGCAACAGCCTATCTGACGCAACTGGAGAAAGCAGGATATATTGAGAAAATCAAATTGGGACGGGAGAATTTCTACCTCAATATACGACTGTTTGATTTGCTGATAAATGCGTTCCACATCAGCTCACCTGCCGTTACAGATGAAGTTAATTCATCCAATGATGTGTAAAAAAATGCGCAAAATCTTTACACGTTCCATTTGATATGTAAAGAAAACTGGATTTTCTTTACACTTATCAACAACGTATAAACATTTTTGACAAATCTTAATAGATCAAAAGTACCCAACCTGCCGGGTACTTTTTTAAGGATGCAATTGAGTGCCATTCGACGCACATTTAACGCCTTGACACCCGAACATTTGGAAGTGAAATAATTATCACTATATTTGCCACCCCGAACCTATTGTCCGGGGCAATCATTAATCTATTTATGATATGGTAAAAGAACAATTTATCTTGAACGGTCTGACCGTCGAAAGACTTTCCGAAATGATCCGGGAAGCCGTACACGAGGAAATGCAACAGATGCAGGTTCCGGTTTGAAGAGAACAGGACGAGCGCTATCTCTCCCGTAAAGAAGTTGCGACGCTTCTGAAAATCTCCCTTGTTACACTCACGTCCTGAATTAATCGCGGTAAAATCAAGGCCCATAAAATCGGTGGGCGCGTCCTGTTCCGCGAATGCGACATAAAAGAATCTGTCGCACAAATCACCCCAATCAAACCACCAAAACGGTAGCTGCGTATGCTCGATAGCACGACGCAGGAATGTCGTATGCCTATCAGAAAGAGGAAAGGCAAGTTTGTGTTTTCGTAAACGAAAACGAGGCTTGCTCCCGCTGGTCGGCGCGGCATCCCGTTGGTCTAATCATTAAAATTCCAAGTATGAAAAGAACCTTTAACAAGGGCGGGCGTCCGATGTTGGAAGCCGCCCAAAGACAGAAGTACATCGTCAGCGCAAGGCTCGACAGCGAACACTATTTCCGGCTGAAGAAGTTAGCCCGCATATCGGGCTGCCGTCCGTCCGAGATCATCCGGCAGCTTATCGGGCGCGGGTGAGTACGTGAGCGGATGCGTCCGGAACATCTGAATTATATGGCGCAGTTGAAAGGTATTGCCCGTAACCTGAATCAGCTTACCAAGTCCGCCCATGTCGACGGGTTTGCGGCAGAGGTTGCGCCCCATGCGGCGATCATTACCCAGATCGAGGACTTTCTAAAACAGGTGCGCCATGATCGGTAAGATTATCGCCGGATCATCCTTTGGTGCGACGGTCGGCTATGTAATGAAAGAGCAGTCGCGGATATTGAGTTTTGAGGGTATTGAGCCGCCGGGCGTGTCGGACATGGTGCGGGATTTCAAAGACCAAACGTTATTGAATCCCCGTATCAAAAACGCAGTCGGACATATATCGTTATCCTTCTCCCCGAAAGATGCCGACCGACTGACCGACCCGGCTATGGCGCAGATTGCACGGGAGTATATGGAGCGCATGGGGATTCGGGACACGCAGTTTCTAATTGTCCGGCACACGGATCAGGCGCATCCGCATTGTCATATCGTCTACAACCGGGTCGGCAACAACGGACAGACCATATCGGACAAGAATATCAAAATCCGGAACGGCAAGGTTTGCAAGGAGCTTACAGCCAAATACGGGCTTTACTACCCAAGAGGCAAAGAGCAGGTACGGCGCGAACGGTTGCGCGAGCCGGACAAGACCAAGTACGCCATTTACGACGCTATCCGGGGTTGTCTGCCCGGCTGCAAGTCATGGGGCGATCTGGAGAAACGATTGCAGGAACGAGGTATTACGACCACATTCAAGTATTGCGGGAATACCGATCGCAGGCAGGGCGTATTGTTTAGCATGAACAGCTACACCTTTTCCGGCTCGAAGATCGACCGGGCTTTCAGCTTCTCCAAGTTAGACCGTCATTTCTCGCAGGCGCAGCGGATCGATACTCCCGTCGCACAGCCTCGCCATTCGGCGCAGGCAGTCGGGAATTTATCGGCAGCAGTTAGCCATTACCGTTCGGCGTTCGCCGGGTTGTTCGGCAGTCACGGCAATTCGGGCGAATCCCTCGATTTGGGCGGTTTCGGCGTGGCAGACGGTATAACTTTACCGCCGGGCGGATGCTGCGGCTCAATCACCCCGGAACAGATGCAGCGGCGCATCGGCGAATCCCACGAGGAACACATAGCCCGCGTTACGGCCCTGATCCGGCAGGCGACCGAAGTGATGCTGATCGAGCAGGCCGAGCGAAGCCGAAAATTACGCACAATTAAAACCAACAAACCAAAATTCAGAATACACTAACCGATATGGATAACACACAAAACAACATCCTTACATTAGATATGTACGAGGATTTAAAAGAAGAAATCATTAAAGCCCTGAAATCCGAGGTATCAAAATCACAGGGAGGGGATAATGCGGCATTGACCCAGAAGATTGAAGAAATAGCCGAAGCATCGGCTCACACCGCCGAGCAAGTTGCAAACCTAACTAATCGCATCGGGCAGATTGAGTTTCAACCTATAATCAATACATTGCCGTCCGACAACTCCGGTATAAAAATGCTGTTCAAATATATTTTCGGCTCATTGAAGCAGATCGGGACAGACGTCAAACAGAACGCACAGGGAATAACGGCATTGCAGGAGCAGGTAGCCAAAATGAAGACAGAGGTCGACACGGAAAAGTTTGAACACCTGACGAATCATACCATTTACGAAATGCAGCAACAAATCCGCTACCTCAAACAGCCGCCTATCGTACTGAAAATTATTATAGGGCTTGTAATCGTTGCATTGATTGCGACATGTACGGCAGGATATTATATCCGGGACAGGCGGGAGTGGAAAGACACTGCGAAATACTGGCATGAACAAAGCCAACAGAACGTCCTGCCAAAGGCCAAGAAAAAGTAGGATGACAGAAACGGGGGCTTGCGGGATCGTCAATGATCCCGTAAACCCCCGTTCATTGGGAAGATTGACCGCTTATTGCCGTTCGCTCAACTCTTTATAAAGCTCCAGCCGCAGCCCGGCGTAGTTTTCGATAATATCGCCCATCTTCTCCACACGTTGCAGGTGCATTTCCAATTCCTGCGGCGCGACATCGAAACCAAGGTCGTAACGCGCTTTGATCAGAAATTTCTTTAAGCAGGGGAGCGTGAAGATCCGTTCGATGTGCGTATCGTCGAAGGCAAGCATCAGCTTGGTCGAAAGCGTCCGCATCCGGTCGTGCATCACCACCGGATCGTGGATGTCGAACTCCTGACCGTGATAAACGTAGTAGAGCGTGTGGTAAAAATAGACCGCCGCCTGCGCGGAGAAAAGAGCAGCCAAACGTATATTGCGGCTTTCGCTCAATGCTTCCTGCGCCTGTTCGATCAACTCGTTGCCTAGAATACGGAACGTGTCGTAATGCAATTTGGCATCGGCATACGCCTTGGCGAAATCGATCGGATGTTTTGGACGCTGGAAATGATAGCTGTCGCTGCAATACAGCAACTCGCCCTCGGCATGGGCGAAGAAGAGGAACGGCGTCGAGTTCGATTCAACGTAACTCAACGTCATGATGTAAAGATTGATGTAGGTAATCTTCCGGCAGCTGTAAGGCACTTTATAACGCAGGATACGTTTGGTCTGAATCCAATCGTATTCCGGGGTTTCCCGCACCACGACAAGCAGGTCGTAGGCCATAGCGTCGCTATGCGGCGTGCCGCCGACCAGTTTGCCGAACAGCAGGATATATTCGGGATCGAAATAGCCGTCTGTCAGGCATTGGACGATCCGGGCGGCTTCGGCAGGATCGTAAAGTGGTTCGGCGGGCTGTTCGAGTTCGAGGGTTATGCGTTGTGCAGAGTTTTCCTGCACGGGGTTTTGGTTTGTTTCCATTTGATTGATTGTTAGAAATTTGACATAGTAAGGGCTGTACTTATCGCGGAGTTTCGGCAATAAAGAGAATAACAATTTGGTTAGCAGTTACTTGCTAATCCGGCGGGTGGAAATGGAAACGAATCGAGAGGTTGCACGGCGGAAACCGCCTGCGGCTGGCCTTGCGGCGTGTCTGCGTCGGAACGCGGACGATTGATTGTGTTCGCATAAAAACAAAAAAATGCGCAGCTGCGAACACAATCAATCACTTTTGCAAGCTCAAGAAGGGTGTCGTTCGCGGGATTGCTCCCCAACGGCTCTGCGCATACCTTTAGTGGCATGGTTCCCATTCTTGAGTCCATTTACAAAAGTTTATAATCAAATGTGTTCGCAGGGGCAAAGGTAGGAAATATTTTAATGCTACCGAATAAATTACCTAATTTCATTAATCATAGTTATATTTGTTATTGTATGACTACTAACTAATATTTTTCTATGAAAAACGAATTTCGCACACAAGACCAAGTAATAAAAGATATTCGGACATTAGTTGCATCCCCAGGATATATCATAACATTATGTATGATCCTGTTTGAGGATTTTCATCTGCATTTAGAAGAAATTGAGAGACTTAACACTTGGGAACGATTATCTACCAAGGAAATCGCATTTCTCATGGGGCTTTTTTTGCAAAACAAAGAAATAATAATAAAACCGGATAATCCTGAAAATTTAATTCGATATAAAACAAACACTTATCAGCTTTTCAATGAATTACATTTGAGTTATGCAATTCCATTCAGGGATAAAATGGCGGCTCTGGTTGCAAATTCACACAATGGCCACAATGTGGTTGAAACATCACGTCGAGCAGATCTAAAAGATTTCTTTGGCGATGCCCAACTAATAAAAGAAACAATAACTTATTCCGGTGCTGGTGCATATGATGTTCAATTTTTAGATTTTTTAGACCGAAAATATAAATATGATAAAGATTGGCTATTTACCAATAAAAGGTTTGAGTTTAATGAAATTCGGAACATAGCACAACGAATCAAAGATATACTGTCTGAAAAATCACAAAAAGTATATTTTCTGGCACTAAAAGAGAACCTTGATTCAATGATTCAGAAGTTGAAGAAAAAAAGTAAGGGGCGTTTTGATGAAACTAAATTTCGAGAACAAGGACTTATGCCGATGGAGTTTTATCAATATAGAGACCTTTTTGGTCCTATTAAATTAGATTCCGATCCGGCAGAAATGGATCGGCTACGAGAAGCTAATTGGGAATCTTTCTATGATGGCATTCTCGATTTATTCGTTATTAATAAGTCTAAATTTAAGGACTATCCAAATGCGGATGCCTTTTTTGAGAATTTTTCATTTATTCCAGACAAAGACAACACTGTTTCTGTCAACACAATGGAAGACTATAATATCTTAACATCCAAACCAATTATTAAACTCGATGAAGATCGATATTTTGTTCCAACAAGTTATCTTGTATTCGAATCAATTTATGAAAGTCCATATTATTGGATGTTCAATGATAAATCCTATAGAGATCAACTTGGGACGAATAGAGGCAAAGCCAGTGAAGAAATAGTATTTGACTTTTTAACAAAAGTTTTTGGAGAACGAAATACATATAAATCAATAATAGTTAGTTCTAAAAAAGGTGACACAGATACAGATATTGATGTTTTATGTGTTTTGGGTAATAAAGCCTTATGTGTTCAAGTTAAGTCTAAAAAACTAACCAGACTGGCAAGAGCTGGCAACACAGAGCAACTTCTTAAAGATTTTAAAGGAGCAGTACAGGATGCCTATAATCAAGGATTAGTTTGCAGGAATAAGATCATTGATAAGTCAGCTCGTTTTTTCGATGCGACCGGTAAGGAAATAAAATTTGCAGACCAAATCAATGATGTATATATTATGGGGGTAACATCAGAGAATTATCCATCTTTAACACATCAATCTTATGTTTTATTGAATAAATGTGAAAGTGATCCAGACCCAATATTTCTCACAATATTTGATTTACAGTTATTGGTACACTACTTGTCTGATCCATATGATTTTTTATATTATATACGACAGCGTATATCATTAATAGATAAGTTCAAAGCAGACGAAGAAATTAATTATCTATCTTATCATTTAACACATAAATTGAGCAATCGCCCAGAAGCTGATTACATCGGATTAGCCAATGACACCGGATTATTAATAGATAAAAATTATTATTGTTATATTTATGGCTTAAAAGATAGAGACGCAGACAAAGATAGAATCCGTAATAGTTGGATTAATTCCGACTTTCAAAAATTATGTGACGCTCTAAAAGAATTTCGGCATCCTCAAATAACAGATATTATCTTTGATATTTTTGATTGGCCTGAAGAAACAAGAGATCAAGTAATCAAAATGATTAAGGCAAAAAAGCAGGAAACTTTAATCGATCATAAAAACCATAATTTTTCTTTTATTATCAATTCTACAAACTCTGGATTCACTTACGTATCACACAAATCAAATTTCCCCCGACTTCTTCAAAAGGATTTAACAGGATTAACCACAGCAAGAAAATATAAACACAAACTAAATAAATGGATCGGACTAGGTAGTTTATATTCATCATCTGACGATAGAATAGATTTGGCTGTGTACCATAACTACGCATGGTTTAATGATCCCGTTATGGAAAAAACATCTAACGAAGTATTGGAAGCGAGTGGCGTGATGACTACTTCATCTGGACATAAGATTGGGCGAAATGATCCTTGCCCTTGTAATAGTGGCAAGAAATACAAAAAATGTTGCGGCGCTGCCAAATAATATTATCCTTATTAGGATAGCATAGAGCCGAATCCAACCTTTGCCGTACAAATACTGTACAGAACAAAAAGAAAACCGCGTTGCAGATTATTGCAACGCGGTTTTAGTGAGGTCTGAAGCGGATTCGAACCGCTGTACAAGGTTTTGCAGACCTT
>OCQA01001701.1_pt1 | contig 14076 bp, 9 predicted proteins | sample 1538571 | NCBI WGS metagenome assembly OCQA01 (sample SAMN04571708, study PRJEB22368) | human gut metagenome | biome: human gut; material: stool | host: Homo sapiens | place: Luxembourg | collected 2012-09-28 | reverse complement strand
TTTATGAATAATCATAAAACTATTTCGGGAAAAGACATGGCAACAGGCCGGATGGATGTGAAAATTGTAGATGTACTTCCGGCTATTTTAGATGATGATATTTCAATGAGATATAATTAATGGAATAGGTAAAGAGGAAAGATGTATGCAGTTATCTGTAAATATAAGACTTGAAGAACCCCTGTCCTTGCCGCTGAATTATAATCATATTATTCAGTCAGTGATCTATCGGTCATTATCTGTAATGCCCGACTATGCCAGTTTTCTACACGAACAGGGCTATACAAACAGAAAGCGTCAATATAAGATGTTTCACTTTGGTCAATTAACGGGAGACTATGTGGTCAGGGGAAAAAAGATTATTTTTCAGTCATACGTTATGTTGGAGGTAAGAAGCCCGGAACCCTTGCTTATTAATATTCTGGCAGATAATATCTGGAAAAATGGAATTACATTCGGACAGCGGGTCTGCCGGGATGTTGAGTTGGAATTGTATGATTATACGGTAGAAAAAAATGAAATCATTGCAGAAATGAAATCTCCACTGACGGTGTATTCAACAGACCGGGAATTTGGAAGAACCTATTATTTTAATCCAGAAGAAAAAGAATTTTATGAAAGAATTAATGAGAATTTTTACAGAAAATATGAAGCATATTATGGCGTCAGACCGTTTAGCCCGATTCAGATGGAGAAAATAGAAGAGATTCCGGCCAGAAAACTAGTGACGAGATACCAGGGGGTATACATTACCGGCTGGTATGGAACCTATGAGCTTAGAGGAGAACGCAAGTATTTAGATTTTCTGTACCAGGCAGGTCTGGGAAGTAAAAATGCACAGGGCTTTGGAATGTTTGAAGTGATGTAGCAAAAGTGATCATAATTAAAAATTTGATCTAGGGTATTGCAATGGAAAAAGCACTGGAAGGGTGCTTTTTCTGTTGCACAAACCCAGCAAGAAGCATCTGTGTTTACATGAGAAGCAACTTGCCAACAGAAAAGAAGTTAAATACTTTGGTAAAAAAGTCCGTCGACCTCAAACCCTTGCAAATACTGGGCTGGAAGGGCATCAAAAGCAAAAATACAGCCATTTTGACCTTAAAATATCCATCTTGAGAGCAAAAAGTCCGTCGACCTCGGGTAAAAAAATCCGGGGACAAAAAAAGTGGGAAAACATCGAATTTACAAGGGAAATTGGTATTTGTGCAAAAGTGAGGTCGACGGACTTTTTCGATGGAAATCGGTTGATTTTGAGGTGAGATTAGGGTATTATGATGGAGACAGCTGATAAATACTGCTGTCGGACATTACCTATGAGGAATTGATACGTGTAACGATAACCCGCGCCTGTTTCTGCAGATCTAACATCTGCAGAGGTCGGACATTACCTATGAGGAATTGATACTTCCGATGTGGAAACATCAGAAGCCAGAGTCATTTGTCGGACATTACCTATGAGGAATTGATACGCATCCACAGCAAAGTCTTCATCAAGGATTTTATCCTCTCGTCGGACATTACCTATGAGGAATTGATACGGCAGAAGAGAATCACTTCCGATCCATGAGCCATGGGTCGGACATTACCTATGAGGAATTGATACTTGCTCCCTCTGGAAGACGTCCACCTGTGACCTGAGCCAGTCGGACATTACCTATGAGGAATTGATACAAACAGCAGACTGGCGAATCGTCTTTCGACAATTCGTCGGACATTACCTATGAGGAATTGATACTTGTGCAATATATTCACAGGCGCTTTCTGCTTCGTCAGTCGGACATTACCTATGAGGAATTGATACTCAATGCCGCTGTTTTTCACAGTATCCCAATCAATTTTGCCATTCCACTTACTGTCGGACATTACCTATGAGGAATTGATACTATCTCTGTAACTTCTCTTAAAATTTTACCAGAAACTTTTTTTGTTCGTCGGACATTACCTATGAGGAATTGATACCTATTACCTGCAAGCATGATACCTGCTGTAGCAGTCGGACATTACCTATGAGGAATTGATACCTGGCGAATCACCTTTCGGGGATTTGTTTCGAAATTATCCATGAGGATGTCGGACATTACCTATGAGGAATTGATACAGGAAGGAAAAATCGGTTGACTGCATCTGCAAGTTTGTCGGACATTACCTATGAGGAATTGATACTATCTTCTAATTCCCCTTCATACTCAGCCATAAGTCGGACATTACCTATGAGGAATTGATACCTTCTGAAGCTGGCTGCAAAAATTTTTTTTTGCGTCGGACATTACCTATGAGGAATTGATACTTACCTGCAAGCACAATGCCTACAGTCGCGATTGCTGCGACTGTAAAGTCGGACATTACCTATGAGGAATTGATACCTTATTGATCTTGAAACCTATATGTCTTATTAGGTGTTGTATGTCGGACATTACCTATGAGGAATTGATACGTTCAGAAAATTGGCAATTCCATTTTTGATACTCTTTGTCGGACATTACCTATGAGGAATTGACACGTGTACGGTATTAGAACTTTCCAATTTGTTTTATCGTCGGGCATTACCTTCCCTACAAGGATTCCTTGTGCCAATACATAAGGCAAAGACATTATTTTTATTTGAAATCAATGAATGCACCGACCTGTTGATCGTAACTACTAACTTTCAACTTTATGACATGGAGAGACAGATATGAGTTTGTGTATTGAGGAAATACTGTCAGACAGTAATCTTGCCGCAGCTAAGGCATCATTTAAGGGAAAAAATGACAGTAGTGGGATGGATGGTGTACGAGTATCTGAATTGGGCGAATACTGGAATGTCAATGGTGATAAGATTAAAAAGACGATTTTGGAAGGCAAATACAGTCCGGGGCTGATTCGGCAGCAGGAAATTGTGAACCAAAAGGGAAAGAGACGTACGATCTCGCTGATGAATACAGTTGATCGTTTTATTTTTCGTGCAGTTTATCAGCAGATGGCAAAGCTGTGGGAAGGAGATTTCTCAGCTCATTCTTATGCATACCAGGATAATAAAGGAACGCAGAAAGCCGTTGAGCAGGCAGTCGCATATATGGAAGCAGGAAATATCTGGAGTGCGGAGCTGGATATTAAAAATTTCTTTGACAATATCAACCATGGTGTTCTGATGAAGCGGATTCGCAGAAAGATTGAGGATGCGAGAGTGCTGGGATTGATTCAGGCATATCTTAGTTGTACGGTGATGGATGATCATATTTGCAGTCAGAAGACGAAAGGGGTTCTCCAGGGTGGCCCGTTGAGTCCGTTGCTGAGTAATATTTACCTGGATGATCTTGACAAATATATGGAAGAAAAGGGATATCATTTTTGCAGGTTTGGTGATGATATTAATGTGTACTGTGCAGAGCAGGAACAGGCATTTGAACAGCTTCAGGATGTGAGAAAGCATTTGGCAGAAAGAGAACAGCTGGCAGTCAATAAAAGTAAGACCGGGGTTTTTAAGGGAGTCAACCGCAAGTATCTTGGGTATAAGTTTGAAGAGAAAAAGGGAAAGATCCTGGCGAGAAAAGAGCAGAAGGCTTATAGAACAGTTTACCGTGACTGGTATACGACCGGGATTAAAAAGATTGATCAAAATTATCATCTCATCAATGAAGGAGTCCTTACGAAAAGGGATTGTACGCTTCTTTTTGAAGGACCGGAAGGTAAGAAATATATTCCCATCGAAACGACAGATTCTTTATACATTTATTCAAATGTAATATTTTCAGGCAATTTTTTTGAATTTGTAAATGACAGGGCTTTAAATGTAAGCCTGATCAATAAATATGGTGAAAAGATCGGAAGTTTTGTATCTCAGAACAGCCGACGGAATATTAAGACGGAGCTTAAACAGCTGAAATTGTATGAAGATGTGGCGGCAAGACTTGATCTGGCAAGGAAACTGGAAATTGCTGGAATATCGAATTTGCGGGCAAATTTGCGTTATTATCATAGACGTAAGGGGAGAACTGCATTGAAGGAAGCCATTGAGTATTTGTCTGGTCTGATTCAGAAGATGAATGAAGCAAAAGATGTCAACCAGCTTATGACGATTGAAGCACAGGCAAGGCAGCATTATTACCGGTGTTTTAACTGGATTTTGGAGGATGAGGATTTTGTTTTTGAGAAACGGACACGAAGACCACCGGAAGATCCTCTGAATGCGATGATCAGTTTTGGAAATACGTTGCTTTATCAGAAAATTGCCAATGAGATCAATCGAACCTCGCTTGATATCCGGATCGGGATCGTTCATGCCGCTGGAAGTCGCCCGGAAAGTCTGAATCTGGATCTTGCGGATCTTTTTAAGCCAATTATTGTAGACCGCACGCTTTTCACGTTAATTAACCGGAATATGTTGGATGCGGAAGATTTTGTAGAAGTGGAAAAGAACGGGATTTATTTGAGTGGAAAAGGAAAGAAGCAGTTTATTCAGGAATTTGAACGGAAACTTTATCAGAAGATACAGATTGACGGATGTGACCGGACTTATGATTTTGTTATTAAAAGTGAGATTCAGAAGTTAAAAAAATTTATCGAAACCGGAGAAAAATATAAACCATATAAATATGTATGAAAGGCGAAGATGTTTGTTATTTTGGTATATGATGTAAAGGCTAAGCGTAACAATAAAATACTTAAGACATGCAGAAAGTATCTGCGTCATGTGCAAAAATCGGTATTTGAAGGGAATCTGACAGAAGCTAAGTTGAAAAGATTAAAAAATGAACTGAAAAAAATCAGCAATGAAAAAGAAGATAGTATTATCATTTACCGGTTTGAAACTTTAAAGTATTCCAGCAAAGAAGTGCTTGGGACTTATGAAGAAGACAGTGTTTTTTTGTAAGGAGATTGACATTAGATTTGTTTTGTAAATATCTGTAGCAGAAATGACTCTATTAGAAATTCTAACCTTTTCCACGTCTGTTAATGGTAAAAATTATCAATAACTGTTATAATGAAGCAAAATAGCATTCATTTATAAGCTACAAAGAGTGAACTTCAAGAAAGAAGCAAAAGAAGAGAAGTGGAAAAGAGAGTGTGGATATGACATTAAAGGAACTTGGAATCGGGCAGAGTGCGATGATCTGCAAGGTTGGTGGAGAAGGTGCATTAAGGCAGCATTTTCTGGATATGGGAATGATACCGGGAGCGGAGATAACTGTTGTGAAGTTTGCACCTATGGGAGATCCGATGGAATTGCAGATTCATGGCTATGAGCTGACACTCCGACTTGCAGAAGCAGATCAGGTTGAGGTGGAGCCGATCAGAAAACGGAGCAGAAGTCATGAAGGACGAAAGAATATTAAAGCTTCAGAGCATCCAGGCTTAGGTGAAGAAGGAAAATATCATTCCAAAGAGAATGAAAATCCATTGCCAAAGGAGACAAGACTGACCTATGCGTTAGTGGGAAACCAGAACTGCGGAAAGACAACATTATTCAACCAGCTGACCGGGGCGAACCAGCATGTTGGAAATTTCCCGGGGGTAACAGTGGATAGAAAGGACGGTTCTATTAAGGGTTATCCGAATACGCAGGTAACGGATTTGCCCGGAATTTATTCGATGTCACCTTACAGTAGTGAAGAAATCGTTTCACGAAATTTTGTGTTGAACGAAAAGCCGAAGGCGATTATTAATATTGTTGATGCGACGAACATTGAGCGGAATCTTTATCTGACAATGCAGCTTTTGGAAATGGATATTCCAATGGTTGTTGCATTAAATATGATGGATGAAGTACTTGGAAACCAGGGATCGATTGATGTTAATCAGATGGAAGCGATGCTGGGAGTTCCGGTGATTCCTATTTCAGCGGCAAAAAATGAGGGCGTTGGAGAACTGGTAAAGCATGCGGTTCATATTGCCAGATATCAGGAGCATCCATTGCGTCAGGATTTTTGTGATATGAATGATCATAACGGAGCAGTGCATCGTTGTATTCATGCGGTGAGTCATCTGATCGAAGATCATGCAGAAAAATCAGGTTTACCGGTTCGGTTTGCAGCAACAAAAGCGATTGAAGGAGATCCGTTGATCTTAAAGCAGTTGCAGTTGGAGCAGAATGAACTGGAAATGCTGGAGCATATTGTAGTTCAAATGGAAAAGGAGCGAGGGCTGGATCGCAGTGCGGCAATCGCTGATATGAGATTTGATTTTATTGAACGGTTATGTGAGCAGACGGTTGTGAAGCCAAAAGAAAGTAAGGAGCGTGTTCGGAGTGAGAAAATCGATCGCATTCTGACTGGAAAATATACGGCGATTCCATGTTTTATCGGGATTATGGTACTTGTATTTTATCTGACATTTAACGTGATCGGAGCATGGATGCAGAGTGTACTGGAATATGGAATCGATCAGTTGTCAGCAGTTGTGGATACAGCATTGATGAACCTGAATGTAAATCCGGCGATCCACAGTCTGGTCATTGACGGAATATTTACGGGTGTGGGAAGCGTACTGAGCTTTCTGCCGATTATTGTAACGTTGTTTTTCTTCCTTTCACTGATGGAAGACAGCGGTTATATTGCCCGGGTTGCCTTTGTTATGGATAAATTGCTTCGTAAGATCGGACTTTCAGGAAGAAGTATCGTTCCGATGCTGATTGGATTTGGCTGTACGGTTCCGGCAGTTATGGCAACAAGAACCCTGACCAGTGAAAGAGACAGAAAAATGACGATTCTTTTGACTCCATTTATGAGCTGTACGGCTAAGTTGCCGATTTATTCTTTCTTTGTCAGTGCTTTTTTCCCGAAAAAGGGTGGTCTGATCATGTCAGGCTTATATGTATTGGGGATCCTGACAGGGATTTTGATCGCTTTCTTGTATAAAGGGACTCTTTTTAAAGGGGAACCGGTTCCTTTTGTAATGGAACTGCCAAATTATCGGATGCCGGGAGCAAAGAACGTAGCACAGCTTTTATGGGAAAAGGCAAAAGACTTCCTTCAGAAGGCATTTTCTGTCATTTTAATAGCAACGATCGTGGTATGGTTTTTGCAGAGTTTTGACCTGCATTTAAATATGGTCGAGGATTCGGCAAAAAGTATTTTAGCAGCAGTATCAGGATTTTTAGTACCGGTTTTCCAGCCGTTGGGGTTGGGAGACTGGCGGATCTGTACCTCTTTGATCAGCGGTTTTATGGCAAAAGAAAGCGTGGTGTCTACGTTGGAAGTTTTGTTCGGTGGGGAAATTGCTTCTGCATTATCACCGCTTGCAGCAGCCTCTTTGCTGGTGTTCAGCTTATTATATACACCGTGTGTGGCTGCGATTGCTTCTGTAAAAAGAGAACTGGGCGGAAAGTGGGCAGTCGGGTTAGTAGTCTGGCAATGTTTTATTGCATGGGTTGCGGCATTTCTCGTACAGGGAATTGGCGTGATGTTCGGAATAGTATAGAGGTAAAATAAAAAGACATCGGTTTTGAATCTGAAAGAGAAAATGTGTAATATTATTCACATTTTCTCTTTCTTTGATAAACAAGAAGAATTGGTTGAGTTAAGAAAAGAAAAATGATAAGATTTAAGTACCGGTTTGGGGAAATTAGTATGTAATGATAGCGAAAAAGTAAGAAAAAAGGAGAAGTTTATGAAAAAAAAGAGCTTGAAAATGGTAGCAAGTGCAGCTCTTGCACTGACTATGCTGGTTCAGGTGGGCGTGCCGGTATATGCGGAAAGCATTGAAACTACGGCAGAAACATCATGGAAAAGCGATGTAAAAGATCATTGGAATTTTGATTCAAATATAAGTGATCAGGGAAATCGCAGTACAGGAGTGTTACATGATATTACAATAGAAGAAACGGGAAATTCTGTTTTTGGAAAAGCATTGAAGTTTGGAACAGGTACAGATAAATATATGAGCTTAGAAAATTATATCAATACGGGTACCGGACAAACTTCTTTCTCTATGTGGTATAAATATGATACAAGTATCACAGAGACTAATACAAATGCGTCAGCGGTTCTTTTACAACATGAAGATAAAGGAAATCGTTCAGGAAGAACTCTTCTTTCATTAAAATCAGATGGGAAGTATGATACATTTATTAATGGAGAGCGTGCAGCAGTAACAGAAAAAGCTGTACAGAAGGGGGACTGGCAGCATATTACAGTAGTGTTTGATCAAGAAGCTAAAACCGTAAAATATTATATTAACGGGGAATTAGATGGTACTGCAAAAACGATTGGGAATAGTGCAACAGATGAAGTGTTAACCCTAAGAGTAGGTTCTCATAAAAGTGCAGGTTCTACAGATCCTCATCCTATGCGTGGATTTATTGATGAACTATATGTATATGACAGAGCTTTGAGTGACAATGAGGCAAAGAGCCTTTATGAAGAAAAAGCAACAGAGTTATATAAAGTAGATTTAAATGTACTTATTACAGAGGCCGAAAAGTTACTTAGCAGTGGAAGTTTGCCGGAGGAGAATGAACTTCATGTAAAACTACAGGAGGCGATTTCTGCGGCAAAAGAGGCGACATCCGCAGGAATTCCAGTGATGGAGACGTTAAAATCTGCAAAAGATACTCTAACAAAGGCAATGGAAAACTATAAGGCAAATCAGCCGATTGATTTGAAAATCAATACAGAAGAAGTAACACAGCATATCGACTCAAAATCTATTTTTGGAATCAATCATCGTTATGCGTTTAATGGATATGGCACCTTTGATTCTAAAAATATGAAGATGAAAGATGAATTTGTAGAATTGTATAAGGATGCAGGATTTGGCTCCATTCGTTATCCGGGTGGTACCATCTCTAATCTGTTCAATTGGAAGACGACTTTAGGACCGAAAGAACAGAGAAAGAAACAGATTCATGGCTTTTATAATAATCAGGGACAGGGGGGAATTGCTCCCAATTTTGGTATTGGAGAGATTGCAACCTTTGCAGACGAAGTAGATTCTGAGATTGTTTATGTATATAGTTTAGGACGGGGAAATGCACAAGATGCAGCAGATCTTGTAGAGTACTTAAATGCAAAGGTTGGTACAAACCCAAATGGCGGAATTGATTGGGCACAGGTACGTGCAGATAATGGTCATACAGAGCCATATAATGTAAGATATTTTGAAATTGGAAATGAGATGAACCTTGGCGGAGAGGATGGAACAGCATCTCAAGAATATTGGACAAAATATGCTCAGAATAAAGGTGTAGAGGATGCATACATAGAAGGTGGAACAATACAGATTACAGATCGATATACTGTGAAAGAAGAAGACTGGAATAAAACAGCATCACAGAGTGATGGTTCACCTAATCAAGTAAGATATTTGCGATATGCAAATATAAATCCGGGAGGAGAATACAAAGACGGAAAAATTATAGATGATTCAAAGTTTAGAGCTATGGAAAAAGGTGTACAGGTAAAAGTCGGAACAGATGGACATCTTACTCCTTGGACTGTGGTAGAAGATTTGAGTCAATCAGGACCAAACGATACACATTGTGAAGTAGATTATAGTACAGGTGCCATCAAGTTTGGTGATGGCAAGAATGGTAAAATCCCTACAGCCGGAAATAATATTTATGCTACATATTCTGTGAAACGGGATGGATTTATTACTGTTTCGAAAGCAATTAAAGATACAACAGCTAAAATCAATAAAATAGAAGGCACAAAACATACAGCAAATGTTTATACGAGTTATGAAACGGTCGGCTTTATCAACAAGATGGAGGCGAAAAATGCGGAACAGTGGTATGACGGAATGACAATTCATCCATATTCAGACCATGTTGATGGGGGAAATGATTCAAATGCATTTTATGATAATGCAATGAAGCGTGCGGAAGTCAGTGGAATCGGCAAGGTCAAAAATAAGATGGCATTGTTAGAGCCAAAAGGAAAAGTTCCGGTTATCAGTGAGTTTGGAATTTATAATAATACAGAGGCACAGCTGCGGTCGCAGACGCATGCGATTTATATTGCAAAAGTATTAATGGAATATGTTCGCCTGGGAAGTCCTTATATTCAAAAACATTGTCTCTCGGATTGGTATAGCGATGGCAAAGATTCTTTAGGACCAACACAGCAGGCGGTTATCCAGGTGGTTAAGGGTGCGGATGCAAATACAACAACTGGAGAAGGTACGTTTACATTCTTTTCAACACCATCAGCGTATGTATTTAAAATGTTGAACTCTGGATTTGGGGATAATATCGTAAAAACGGAATTTAGTGAAGTTCCTACCATGGCAAACGGAGCAGAAACATTATCAGCTCTTGCAAGTAAAGATGCAGAAGGAAATTTGTATATTGCGCTTGTTAATGCAGACAGAGATAGAGATCGTAATATTGCATTACAGATAGAAGGAACTGATGTTGCAGGGAATAAGATGACAATCCAAAAGCTGGAAACAGATTCTATTACAGCTGCAAATACACCGGAGGAGCCTACAGCTGTGCAGGTTACAGAAGATGCAGAAGTTGAATTGGAAGGAAATCCAATCATCAATCTGAAGAAACATTCTTTTGTGATTGTAAGAATTGCAAAGGCAGTAGAACCTGAAGCAGATAAATCAGAATTGCAGGCAGCAGTAGATGCAGTGGCTGGTTTAAATGAAGCGTATTATGAAAACTTTGATGTGATTGCAGATGAATTAGCGGCTGCAAATGAAGTTTTAGCAGATGGAAAAGCAACTCAAGAGCAAGTTAATGAAGCTTTGACTAATTTGGAAGCTGCAAAAGCTGAATTGATTATGAAAGATGCAGAGTATGGAAAGGTAGATGCAGCCATTGCCGAAGCAGAGAAACTAAATAAAAAAGACTATAAGGATTTCAGTAAGGTAGAAGAAGCAATTGCCGCAGTTGTACGTGGTAAGAAGATTGATGAGCAGACAGAAGTTGATGCTATGGCTCAGAGAATTGAAGATGCTATTGCTGCATTGGAAAAAGCAGACGTGCCTGGAAAACCGGAGAAACCGGAAAAACCTGGAAAGCCAGAGAAACCTGGAAACCTAGAGCAACCTGGAACCCCAGGGAAACCTGGAAATCCAGAGAAACCGAATGGAAATAAGGTTCCGGTAACAGGTGATGAAACAACACCGATTCTTTGGATGACATTGGTTGTAATGGCTGGAGCAATAATTCAAGTTGGCAAAAAAAGATTGAATATTATAAGAAAAAACAGATAATTTAATAAAAAGATGCCAGGGTCCTAAGGTCTTTCACCCACCTATGAGCAAGCTCATGTGGGCTTAGACCTTTTGACCCTGGCATCATGTAGATAAGGATTTTAGAAAAAAATTTAAAAAATTGGCACTCAACACTTTACAGTGCTAACAATACGTGCTATATAATAACTAGAACAAAGGAAGACAAAGAAATAAAGAACAGAAAATAAGAAAAAGTCATCCGGGTTTGTTCTGGCAACAACTGCGAAAGCAGCTTATATAAACTGTGGGATTTCCCGCAGGGGCAACAAAGTTAGCATTGAAAGGAGAAATGACTTATGATGATGCCTAGTATTTTTGGAGAAAACTTATTTGATGATGATTGGATGAACTTCCCATTTGAGCAGGATTTCTGGGGAAAGAAAAATCCGTTATATGGTAAGCACGCTAAGAACATGATGAAGACAGATATCCGTGAACATGATGAGGGATATGAAGTAGATATTGATCTTCCGGGATTTAAGAAAGATGAGATCAGCATTGAACTTGAGAACGGTTACCTGACCGTATCCGCAGCTAAGGGTCTTGATAAAGACGAGGAAGATAAGAAAGGTAAATACATCCGTAAGGAGCGTTATGCCGGAGCAATGCAGAGAAGCTTCTATGTCGGTGAGAATCTGACAGACGAAGATATCAAAGCAAAATATGAGAACGGTATCCTGAGATTGTCTGTTCCGAAGAAACCTGCAAAAGCAGTAGAGGCAAAGAAGACAATCGCGATTGAGGGTTGATCGGATTGCTGACTCTGTAGAATGGAGCGGAGTATAAGTTAAGATGATGTCGGGGTCAAAAGCCCCCGACTATGATACCTACGGATTGTTACGCACTACGTGCTCCCACAATCCTACCCAACATTCGCATATCGTGGTGCTTACGCCCCACTTTTATGCTCATATTGGGGCGGGTCACAAGGTCATTCTACCACTAGTGTGCGAGCACACGTGGTGTCAGACCTTTTAACCCTGGTATCTTAAGATAACAAAAGTATAATATAAGAAAGAGTCCGGTGTGGTGTGATGCAAGTTGAGGTCATATCACATCAGGCTCTTTCTTTTTTTGAAGAAAAAAGGTATACTTTTCAGGAACGCAGAAATTGGAGCAGCGGTTGCAATGGAAAATGGAGACGAAGAAGTAAAAAGGCTGCAAAGTATATAACAAAGTCCAATATAGAATCTGGTGTGGCATATACAATTCGGGAACTGTTGAAAAGGCAGGGAGGAAAAGCAGATGGGGAGAACATACGCAATCTCTGATGTGCATGGAATGGGTCATCTTCTGGATCAGATGCTGGAAAAGATTGCATTTTCAGAGGCAGACAGACTTTATATTTTAGGAGATCTGATCGACCGGGGACCAGACCCGGCATGTGTGCTGGATCTGGCGATAGAACGAAAAAATATCATTGCATTAAAGGGGAATCATGAGGACGCATTTGTGGACTGGTATGATACAGTGCCGGATAAGATTCACAACCGGTACTATTATAATACTTATGATTTTCTGATGGACAGTCGCAGAACCAGGGAAAGACTGCCGGAATATGTAGAATTTATGAGGAAAATGCCTTTATATAAAAAGCTGAGGATTGACGGGGAGTGTTGGCTGCTTGCCCACGCCTGCACAGAGGAGGCACTTTCATTTTGGAAAAGAAAAGAACGAATGCTTTGGAGTACTGAAATGATTGATCGGGGGAAAGGGATTCCCGGATATCATTCGGTGGTCGGTCATGTACCGGCTTTTACGATTCGTGGAAATACGAATCGACCGGCAAAGATCTGGCACAGTGAGGATGGATGGCTGACGGATATAGATTGTGGAGCGGCATTTCCTGCATTTGGAGGACGACTGGGATGTCTCTGCCTGGAAACGGGGGAAGAATATTACGTTGCGGATGCAGAGATTTTAACAACATAAAAAAGAAATTCGTGGTATACTGGTTTTACTGCATAAAAGAAAAGAGGTCAAAAAATGGATGTCAGAGAGATGAGAAATGAGGCACTTGGCAAAAGAGTTGTCAAGGCACTTGAATCCAGAAATATGGAAGCATATTATGTGAAGACGAAAGAAGAAGCAGTGAAGAAAGCACTGGAACTGATTCCAAAGGGAAGTACGATCAATATGGGCGGTTCAGCTTCGGTGAGAGAGTGCGGTCTGATCGATGCAGTCTGTTCCGATGATTATGTATTTTATGACAGAGATAAAGCTGCTACAGTGGAAGAACGCCATGAGATCGCATTAAAGGCATTTACATCGGACTGGTTTCTTGGAAGTGTGAATGCGATGAGTGAAGATGGTGTATTTATTAATATTGATGGAAATGCAAACCGTATTGCAGCTTATGCATTCGGCCCGAAGAATGTACTTCTGATCGTCGGAATGAACAAGGTAGTAAAGACACAGGAAGATGCCATGAGCCGTGCAAGAAATGAGGCAGGGCCGATCAATGCACAGAGATTTGGCATTAATACTCCGTGTGTAAAGAATGGAAGCTGCTTTAACTGTAAGAGTGATGACTGTATCTGTGCAGAGATTCTGGTGACAAGATTCAGCAGGATCAAGAACCGGTTTAAGATCATTCTCGTGGATGAGCCACTTGGTTTTTAATGGCAAAGGATGCAAGAGAAGCTGCCTGTGGCAGGCCTTTTGCATACAGAGCTATTTAATGCAGAATGATCTGAATCAGAGGAACGAAGAAGACAGCAGATTCCCTGAGGGGAAAGTGTGAAGGAGAGAGGCATGGAAAAAGATTTGAATCACCAGGGAAGACAGGGCGAAGACCGCGGAGACGGAATCCGCCGCCGTCCGAAAGAAGAACGGCAGCAGACAGCACGCCGCCGTCCGGTGGAGGAGAGTGGAACGCAGGAAAGACGTCGCAGACCGGCAGGAGAGAGC
>OCQA01001699.1_pt1 | contig 14088 bp, 13 predicted proteins | sample 1538571 | NCBI WGS metagenome assembly OCQA01 (sample SAMN04571708, study PRJEB22368) | human gut metagenome | biome: human gut; material: stool | host: Homo sapiens | place: Luxembourg | collected 2012-09-28 | reverse complement strand
CGCCCGATAAGGGAGGACTCGGCTTTAACTTTAAGTGGAATATGGGTTGGATGAACGATATGCTTCGTTATACATCCATGGACCCGCTGTTCAGAAAAGGTAATCATAATTGCATTACTTTCAGTTTTTTCTATGCTTTCAGCGAAAACTTTATTTTGCCGATTTCGCACGATGAGGTTGTTCACGGAAAGGCAAGTCTGCTTAATAAAATGCCGGGCGAATATGATATGAAGTTTGACGGAATGAGGCTGTTTCTTGCGTATATGATGGCTCATCCCGGAAAGAAACTCCTCTTTATGGGCAGTGAGTTCGGTCAGTTTATTGAGTGGAATTATAAGCAGGGACTTGATTGGCTCTTGCTTGACTACGATAAGCACAGACAACTTCAGGGCTTTACCCGTGAACTGAATAATTTTTATAACGAACATAGCGAACTGTGGGAAATCGATTACAGCTGGGAGGGCTTTCAGTGGATTTCGTCCGAGGATAACTGCAACAGCGTAATTGCTTTCAGAAGAATTAACTCAAAGGGCGAAGAAATAATCGCAGTGTTTAACTGGACGCCTAATAATTTCAGTTCCTATAAAATCGGCGTTCCCGAAAAGGGAACATATAAGGTACTTCTTGACACATCTCTTGCAAAGTACGGCGGAGATAAAAGCAGAAAAGATAACGCTTATAAAACAAAGGCACAGCCCATTCACGGCTATGAGCAGAATATAGATTTGAAACTGCATGGTCTTTCGGCGCTCTTTTTGCAAAAAGTTAAAGCACCTGCAAAATCGGTAAAAAAGGCAAAAACACTTGATAAACCGATAAAAAAAGTAACGGAAAAATCAAAGCATGAGAAGGCGGCAAAGACTGCCTCAAAGGCTAAAAAATAAATCGGAGGAAAACTAATATGTCAAAAACAGAAGTTGTTGCAATGCTCCTTGCGGGAGGTCAGGGCAGTCGTTTGGGCGTTCTGACAAAGAGTATAGCAAAACCGGCAGTTCCTTACGGCGGCAATTATCGTATTATCGACTTTCCGCTTTCAAACTGTGTGAACAGCGGTATTTATACCGTCGGCGTACTTACTCAGTACCAGCCGCTTGTGCTTAACGACTATCTCGGAAACGGTCATCCATGGGATTTGGACAGACTTAACGGCGGCGTTCATGTTCTGTCACCTTATGAGGCAATAGGCGGAGCAGAGTGGTATAAGGGTACCGCAAATGCTATTTATCAAAATATTGCATTTATAGAAAAATATGACCCTAAGTATGTTGTTGTTCTTTCAGGCGACCATATTTATAAGATGAATTATGCAAATATGATTGATTTCCACAAAAAGAATAACGCCGATTGTACCATAGCGGTTCTCGAAGTACCGTGGGAAGAGGCTTCACGCTTCGGTATTCTTGCAACTGATGAAAACGAGCAGATTTACGAATTTGCGGAAAAGCCGAAAGAGCCAAAGTCAAATAAGGCTTCCATGGGCGTTTATGTTTTCTCTTGGGATAAGCTGAAAAAGTATTTGATTGAGGACGAGGCTGACCCGAATTCAGCTAATGACTTCGGCAAAAACATTATTCCGAATATGCTTAATGACGGACAGAGAATGTTTGCTTATCCGTTCAAGGGTTATTGGAAGGATGTAGGTACTATTGATTCGCTGTGGGAGGCAAATTTGGATATTATTAATCCTAATGTTGACCTCGATTTGAGCGATAAATCGTGGAGAATTTACAGCAGAACTCCCGATGCTCCGCCGCATTACATAGGCGAAAACGCAACGGTAGAAAATTCATCTATCAGCGAGGGTTGCGACATAGACGGCTTGGTTGATTACTCCGTTGTTTCTTCCGATGTTACCGTAGAGGAGGGCGCAGAGGTTCGCTTCTCCGTTATTATGCCGGGCGCAGTAATTAAGAAAGGCGCAAAGGTTTACTATTCGATTATTGCCGAAAATGCCGTTATCGAGGAAGACGCTCAGGTGGGCGAAATCCCCGAAAATATGGAAAACTCGGCTGATTGGGGCGTTGCTGTTGTAGGCTCCGGCGCTACCATTACAAAAAATAAAAAAATTCCCGCTAAGGAAATGATTGCATCGGGAGAGGAGGTATAATTATGAACGGAAAAAATGTTCTCGGAATGATTTTTGCAAATATTCATGAGGAAGCGCTCGATACGCTTACCAATAAAAGAACGATGGGCTCCGTGCCTTTCTGTTCAAGATACCGCCTTATCGACTTTCCTCTTTCAAATATGGTGGAAAGCTCAATTGCAAAGGTAGGCGTCGTAACAAACGCTAACTTTAATTCACTTATGGACCATGTGGGCACGGGTAAGCCGTGGGATTTGTCACGCAAAACCGACGGACTCTATCTTCTGCCTCCGTACGCAATGAACAGCGTTACCATGTGGGGCAACAGAATTGACGCAATTTACGGAAATCTCGGCTTTCTTAATAATTCCAATCAAGAATATGTCTTGATGAGCGAAGAATATGTCTTGATGAGCGATTGCTATAATGTAATGAATATTGACTTTGGTGCTCTGTTTGATTTTCACGAGAGCCACGTTGCAGATATTACGGTTGTCGGCGTTAAGTCAACCGTTCCCACAAATATTAAGAATGTGCTTATCTTTGACGAGGTGGACGAAAACGGCAGAGTTTCTCAGGCTTCTATTGATTCTGCCGAGGGCGAGGCTTTTTATTCCACAAATATCGTGCTGATTAAAAAGACTTTGCTCGAAGCACTTATTTCGGACTCTCACTCAAAGAATGAGGTTTCTTTCCAGCGTAATGTTTTGCTTGAAAGCATTAAGACTAAGAATGTCTATGCCTTTGACGCAACAGATTGCTTTGTGGGAACTATTGACAGTATTCAGAGTTATTATGATATTTCGATGAGTCTGCTTAACAGAGAAAACAAGAATAAACTTTTCTGCCCCGACAGACCCGTTTATACCAAAGAGAGAGACGATATGCCTACTCTGTACGGTATGGATGCAAAGATTAAGAACTCGCTTGTTGCAGACGGCTGTGAGATTAACGGTATTGTTGAAAACTGTATCCTCTTTAAGGGCGCTAAGGTTGAAAAAGGTGCCGTGGTTAAGAATTCAATTCTTATGCAGGACACCGTTGTCGGCGAAAATTCAAAGATTAATTATATTATCGCCGATAAAAATTGTATAATTAAAGACGATGTAGAGCTTTCGGGTGCCGCAAATTATCCCGTAAGTCTCGCAAAGAATACAAGGATTTAGGAGGAGAAGAAATGAAAGTTTTGTATGTTGCTTCCGAGGCTTTGCCGTTTATGGCTTCGGGCGGCTTGGGAGATGTTGCCTCTTCGCAAGCGTCTTATCGGATGCAGGGTTGTAATGCCCCTTTACGATTCCATTAAGCAGGAATATAAGGACCAGATGAAATTTATAACCTCTATTTCCGTTCCCGTTTCATGGAGAAGGCAGTATTGCGGAATATTTGAGGCAAAGTATAACGGCGTAATTTATTACTTCCTTGATAATCAGTATTACTTTAAGCGTGACGGAATCTACGGCCACTATGATGATGCAGAGAGATTTGCTTTCTTTGCAAGAGCAGTGCTTGAGATTATTCCTCATATTGATTGGAAACCGGATATTATCCATTGCAACGATTGGCAGTCGGCTCTTACTCCGCTTTACTATTCCTGCTATTATGCAAATCAGATGGGTTACGAGAATATAAAAACCGTTTTCACGATTCATAATATTCAGTATCAGGGCAAGTACGGCGATGAGTTGCTTAACGATGTTTTGGGCATCGCACCTGAATATAATAATTTGATTATGTACGACGGACTTGTTAACTTTATGAAAGCGGGTATCGAGTGTGCGAATAAGGTTACTACCGTTTCGCCTACATATGCTAAGGAAATTCTTGACCCGTGGTACTCCTACGGACTTGACCCGATTCTTAATCAGCGCAGCTGGAAACTTTGCGGCATATTAAACGGTATTGATACCGATAATTATAATCCTGCAACAGACAAGGCTATTGCTCAAAATTATGATGAGTCCGATTATAAAAAAGGCAAGGCAGCATGCAAAAAAGCACTTCAGGAGCAGATGGGTATGGCTGTTCGTGACGATGTGCCGCTTATCGGTATCGTTTCTCGCCTTGTAGGACATAAAGGGCTTGACCTGATTAAAGAGGTTATGGAAAAGAGCCTTTGGGAGAGAGATGTTCAGTATGTAGTTCTCGGCTCGGGCGAATGGCAGTATGAGACCTTCTTCAGAGAACTCCACAATAAGTACCCCGATAAGGTCGGCGTTACCATCGGTTTTGTTCCTGACTTGGCACGCAAGATTTATGCAGGTGCAGACCTGTTTCTTATGCCGAGTAAGAGTGAACCTTGCGGTCTTTCTCAAATGGTTGCGTTGCGTTACGGAACGCTTCCGATTGTTCGTGAGACGGGCGGCCTTAAGGACAGCATAACCGACTGCGGTGACGGTGAGGGTAACGGCTTTACCTTTAAGACTTATAACGCATACGATATGCTCGGTGCTATCTATCGTGGCGTTGAGGCATATAATGATAAACAAGGTTGGCAGGTGCTTGTTAAGCGTGCACTTGAGTGCGATATGTCTTGGGGCAAATCTGCAAACGAATATATCAGAATGTATAAATCGTTGCTCAAAGACTGAATTTAATATGTAGATAAAACAAAAATCGGCGAAGAGTGTTTGACTCTCCGTCGATTTTCTGTTTTTGAAAGGAGTTAATTAAATCTATGAAATCTTTTATTTAACATTAATCCGCCAAAGGTAAATGCTGTACCCAATATGATTTGAGGAATGGTGTTGCTTGTGATTTGCTCTGCCTCAAACGGTGTAAGATTCATATACAGTATAAAGTTGTCCGGGCTGTTGCTGAATAAAAACGCAATAATCGTATATATTATCAGCGTCATCAGCGAAAGGGAAGTTGACTTTGTTAAGAACACAAGTAAATATGTTGCTCCGAAATAAAGAAAGCAAATTCCCATCAGTCTTATCAACTCTAAAAGCATAGCTTGCGTAAAATATATGTAAATGCCAAAATGAACTATTACCGTCAGAAAAAACAGTACAAACGGAATTAAAAAGTCAAGGAGTTTTATTTTGTTATTCCCGATATACAGTAACTCGTTGCCCTTGCCCTCGACATTTTCTTTGAGTATAAACAATCCCCACATTATTGACGAAACAGGTATAATCAGCATACCCAGCATTATTATGTATGACAGGTATTCGTCGGGATGTTTTCTTGATAACATATAGCTTGCCAAAGGCAAAAACAAATGCACAAAGATTAACGGGGCAATGAGCAAAAGCCTTAATGACTTCAGCTCAAAGCCGATTCTCTTACAAAGAGCTTTCAAGGTTGTGTATCGCATAAATGTATGCGTCCTCAACGGTCGGCTTAGGCTGTGCGTAGTCCAGTTTGCTGTTTGACAGTATGCGGGAATAATTCAAACCGTCATTCAAGAAATTCTTTTCTAAGTGATAGCCTGTCTTTACATTGACAAGTTCCTCCTCGGGGAGAATGTAAACCTTGTCCTTAGCCATATCTGCAATTTTCTGAGTAGCATCGTTCATCAGGATTTTTCCCGACTTCATTATGATGATTTTGTTGCAGAGCGTTTCTACATCCTCAACGATATGGGTGGAAATCAGCACCGTCTTGTTTTTTGAAAATTTTGCTATTGAGGTTTTCAGTCTCAATCTTTCCTCGGGGTCAAGTCCAACTGTCGGCTCGTCTAAAATGATGATTTTCGGGTTTCCCATAAATGCCTGCGCAAGTCCCAAACGCCTTACCATACCGCCCGAAAGGTCGGAACATTTTTTGTCTGTCTCATCGGATAGGTTTACTATTTTCAACACTCTTTCAATGTCCTGCTCAATAGCGTCCTTTTCTATGCCTTTCAGAGCGGCGAACATTTCAAGCACTTCTTTTACTTTGAGTTCCTTAAAGAGGCCGAAGTTTTGGGGCAAATATCCGATTGATGCATAGTATTCTTTGCATACGGTTGCGTCGGTGCCGTTATATGTTATTTCGCCTTTTTTGATTGGATAAAGTCCTGTTATTTTTCTTATGAGGGTTGTTTTTCCCGAGCCGTTTGGTCCGAGAAGTCCGTATATGCCCTCATCTAATTCTATACTTATGTTGTTAAGTACCGACTTTTTGCCAAAACTTTTTGATACATTTTTTATCTCTAACATCAGTATTGCCTCCTTTATTAATAAGGTGTGGTAAAGTCATCAATGTTGTCTTCGCCGACGTTTCTTGCAAGGTCTAAAGCGCTTTCATACTCTGATGTATTCATTGCATTTCTGAACTTTGAGTCGAATGATTCATCATCCTTGTACTGAATTATTTTCTTTGCAAGGACTGTGTTCAGGTCGTCGCTGTCGTCAGGTAACGTGCTTGGGTCCTGTTGAGTTAGCTTGTATAGTTCGCTGTCCTTGTCGTAATATTTAAGGAATGCAAAGTAGTAATCGTTCTTGATTTTCGGGTTGCCCATTTCCTCAAAAAATTCTTCTTGGGTATCATCGTATATTGTCGGAATGTTCGGGGCTATGACTTGATCGGAGGCTGTAAAAATACGGTCGTCGGCGGAACCTCCGGAGCCGCTTGCCAATATTACAGTCTTGCCTTTGTACTTCGGTTTCTTGTCAATCAGCATTTTCAACTGAGTTTCATAATCCTTAACGCCGTCAATATCATACGGAGATTCATAGTACGGATATATCATACGAATGCCGTCTGCGTTAATTTCCTTGTAGAAACCGCTTACTAATGTCAAACTGTCCGATGTACCCTCAAAGGTGTTCTTTCCCGTGCTTTCAAGATTTGAAAACATCTTTTTGCCGCAGTCAACCTTTACGCTCATAGGTACGCTTGTACTTAGTTTTGTGCGTATGCTTCCCTGGTCTGCAACGGAATATACATATCTGAAACCGTTAATCGGGTAGTATGCAAAGCCGCCGAGTAGATTACTGCTCTGCGAATTGCTGTAAAATACCTGACTGAAACCCTTGTATTTAAAGTTGAATGACTCGGTCGGTGCGTCTGTGTGTACTGTTATGTAGTCACCGTCTCTGTTATATTTCAATTTCTCGCCGTTTGAGTTTGTAACGCTTTTTAATTTGTAGCCGTAGTACAGGGTGAAATGGTATTCCGTCAGATTCGGGTTGTCAACCTTAACGGTGACATCTCCGCTAAGCAAATTTTTGATTTTGAAATTCATATCGTAGCCCGTGATTTCAAATTTCGGCTCTTCGTTCTTTTGGATTACAAACTTTTCGGGGTCTTGAAATACATAATGTTCGGCGTCGGAACCACGGAAATTGTCGTCGAGTGGAATTGAAGAGTAGGGCATAAGAGTGCCTGCACCCGATAGTACGAATACGATAAGGCATATAGTTGCCGCTATTTGCTTTGCTCGCTTTATTCTGAATGAAAATACCGTAAACATTGCGATAATCGCAAATAAACTTATCCAAAATACAATTATGCTAAGCGATTTGATATTTGCGTTGACACCGGAGGCAGCGGTTTCATATGAGATCGTGCCTGGGAAAATTTCAAATATTCTCCACAGCGGATATATGCTCTCGTCGGAACGGTTGTATATTTCTCCGGTTAAACGGCTTGTCATCGGGGAAAAGACAAATGAACAGATTATTAAAACAAGGTATGCCGTAGCCGTCTTTTTTATCGTCGAGCATAAAAGACCAATCAGTATGGCTATAATATTCGCTAAGAAGAAATATAAAATTGATATTTTGGCACAGTGTAAAAAGTAAGCACCGTCTGCGTTAGGGTCTTTGAATGAAATAATTATTGACAATAAAAATGAGACCCCGCAGGTAATTAACGCAAGGGTGAGCATAACGGAAAATTGATTCATAATAAATCCGTTTTTTTCCGTAGCCGTTACGCTCGCACATTCCAAAAATTCGTTTTTTCTCGCCTGCGAAAAATAGTAGTGCGATGTAAATAAAAACATTATGAACACTATTGCCGCAAAATGCAGGTTGTATTCGTTAAAACTTAAAGCTTGTATTTGAGATAAATTGTTCGGTACAAAAAATCGCCCGGGAACCATTGTATCAAAGAACATTCTGTATAAGCTCGTCAAGAACATAGAGGCATTTACGACAATGTATATGATTATACAGAACTTTGTCCGTGCGAACTCCAAGAAGTTCAGCTTAAATGTTTTCATTGTTTTTTCTCCTTGAATCTTGTATTTTATTGAAAAATCTTGTCATTTTGCACAAAAATATTTCACTTATATATTATCATATTGTTTAAGTTTTGTAAATAGAAACATTTTTAGTCTCTTGTTTATTGTTTTTCTGCCTGTTTTAATTCTTTCTGTCATCTTTTTCATCTCCTTTCATTACACTTAATCCCTATTTCTTTTCATTTTGTGACAAAAAAATAAAAAAAGCCGAAATTTCGGCTTTTTTTATAAAATGTTATTCGATGTTTTGTGCAACATCAACAAGTTCCTCTTTGCTTATATTGCCATCTATTTCGTATATGTATTCACCGTTATTAAAAAGAATACCTTGCATATTGTCGTCAACTTTATAATAGATATATTCTTTGTTATCTATTTTAATTAGTTCCTCTTCATATTTTTCTGTGTTATAACCGACACTTGTATCAAGTGTATATTTTCCAACATAGAAATATTTATCATTATTTTTGTATGTATATACAATATTGTTGATGTTATTTTCTTCTTCGGTCTTTTCAAATCCGTTCGGAATATACTTTACATTAAGAGAATTGACTTTTTTTGCATATGATTTATCATCTAAATTTACATTATATATTGAGTGGTCGCTTAACATTTTAAGTGAATATTTTTCAAAGGCTGGCTTTGCTGTTACAAAAACGGTTATTGCAAGAGACAGTATAATCGCCGCAATGAGTATGAATTTAAGCGTTTTCTTTGACAGCTTCGGCTTGTATTTAATTAAATTGTCGCTGAGCAGAGGCTTCATTTTTTTGTTATGTTCCTTGCTGAATGTATGCTCGGGTATTTCTTTTTCAAAAGTATCTACCCACCTTTCGCACGAAAGCAAGCAAGCATTTTCTAAATTATTCATCTTATTGTTCCTCTTATATTACATCCGTGTTACTCTGACTGAGGCTGTCCTTTAATTTCTTTTTTGCCCTTTGTATTCTTTTTCTTATATAAGTATCGTTTACACCGTAGATGTCTGCGATTTCAACGCTCTTGTAGCCGTATACATATTTAAGATACAAAAGAATTTTGTCCTGCTCGCACAGAATTTTATCAATCATAACCGAAATTTCAACGCTGTCAAATTCGTTGAAAGCGTCGCCGTCGGAGTCGTTTTCAATTTCTTGATTAAATTCTGCGGTGTTTTCGTTTATTGATTTGTTGTATATATCTATTGCAAATCCCGACACTATTGTGCTCAGATAGCACTTCGTCCTTTTGGAGTCTACTTCTCCTATTCTGTCGAAATGCTTTGCCGCATAGAAAAATGTATCCTGCACACATTCCTCGGCGTCCTCTATACAGTTTGTCTTTTTTATTGCTATCCAATACATCAGATTTTTATATGTATCATACAGGTAGGTGAATTTTTCCTTATCCTCCTGAGTGTCAAGCAGGGTTAAAAACATATTCAGCATAACGCTTCTCCTAAAACCGAACCTTGATTATTTTGTCAAGGCACGGTAATATTTTTGCAGATTTTTAATACTTTGTCAATACTGTTATGAGAGCGGCTTTTTTTACTTGAAAAAAAGTGGAATATGGTATATAATGTTTACTCGGTATTATAATTATAAACATATATAATAGATTTACGGAGATTTATATGCTGGAATTTGAAGAACTTAATCAGAGATTAATGCAGTCCGAGAAGCCTATTGAAAATCTTAAAGAGGCGCTTGATATCGATAACCTTGTTAAAGAGGTTGCCGAACTTGAAAAGCAGAGCAGTGCTCCGGATTTTTGGGATGATATGCAACAGAGCCAAAAGACTATGCAGAAAATCGGCTCTCTAAAGGCAAAGATAGCTTCATACGAAAACCTCAAAGGTGATTTTGAGGACGCACAGGTTATGATTGAACTGGCTGACGAAGAAAACGATGACAGCCTTATTGAGGATTGCACAAAGTCGGTTGACGATATTGAAAAGAAAATCGAAACGCTTACTCTTTCCACCTTACTAAACGGTGAGTTCGATGATAATAATGCAATTTTGACATTTCATGCCGGAGCAGGCGGAACAGAGGCTCAGGACTGGGCAGAGATGCTTTTCAGAATGTATAACCGCTGGGGCGAGAGAAAAGGCTACAAGGTTTCGACTCTTGATTATCTTGAGGGTGATGTTGCCGGAATTAAGAGCGCTACTATTTTGGTAGAGGGCGAAAACGCTTACGGTTATTTACACGGCGAAATGGGTATTCACAGACTCGTTCGTGTATCTCCGTTTGACTCGTCGGGTCGCCGCCATACATCGTTTGCATCTGTTGAGGTTATGCCGGAAATTGATGATGATGTTGATGTCGAAATTCGTGAAGAGGATATTAAGATGGATGTTTACCGTGCCTCGGGTGCAGGCGGACAAAAGGTAAATAAAACATCATCTGCCGTTCGTCTTACCCATATTCCTACGGGCATCGTTGTTTCGTGTCAGATAGAGCGTTCTCAGCACCAAAACAGAGAAGTCGCTATGCGTATGCTTAAATCAAAACTTGTGGAAATCAAGGAGAGAGAAAACCTCGAAAAAATTGAGGATATTAAGGGCGACCAAAAGGAAATCGCATGGGGCAGTCAGATTCGCTCCTATGTATTTATGCCGTACACAATGGTTAAGGACCACAGAACAAATTATGAAATGGGCAACATAACCGCTGTTATGGACGGAGATTTGGACGGATTCATTAACGCTTACCTTAAAATGAAAAGCCTTGAATCAAACAAAAACTAAAATTTAACATTAGTATTTTTCCTCCCGAGACAGAAAATAGTCTTGGGAGGTTTTGTTATGAAAAAAATAAAAATACTGATTCCTTTTTTGGTGCTCGTCTGTCTGTTTTGCGGCTGTAAAGCAGAGATAAAAAGCAATGAAAATAATACAATCGGTAATCAAAACGAGAGCACTTCCGAGACCGTGGAGAATACCGCACCCACCGCTCAGGCTGTGGCAGGTATAAGCGATTTGAGCACGGAAAAGGTTGTGTGGGGACCGGGAAATATAAAGGAGCATAAGCAGCCTGCCGATCCCGTTAAACTTCAGGAGAGGTTCAGGTCGTTTAATGCAAATTGGCTTTTGCCGGACGAAAAAAGTATCTGTCTCACCTTTGACGAAGGATATGAAAACGGCTATACTCCGCAGATTTTGGATGTATTAAAAGAGAAAAATGTTCAGGCGATTTTCTTTGTTACCTATGATTTTGCAAAGGATAACCCCGACCTTATCCGCCGAATGATTGACGAGGGTCATATAGTGGGCAATCACTCCTATCGTCACTATACCATGGATGAGGTCAGCGACGAAGTGGCAAGGGAAGAGGTAACTTATCTTCATGATTATATGGAAAAGGAATACGGTTATACTATGAGTTATTTTCGCTTTCCGAAAGGTGAGTTCTCCGAGCGTGCATTGGGTATAGTAAATGATTTGGGGTATAAATCCGTGTTTTGGAGTTTCGCTTACGCCGATTGGGATGTAGATAAACAGCCGGATGAAACAAAGGCATTTACAGATATATGTGAATCTACACACCCGGGTGAGATAATTTTACTTCATGCGGTAAGCAAAACGAATGCCGATATTCTCGGTAAGGTTATCGACGATATTGTGCAGCAGGGTTATACTTTTACGGTTGGATTATAAGAGAAAATAGGATTTTTCGATACGCTTGTGTCGGAAAATCCTTTTATTAAATTTATACAAAAAATTATTGATGCTGATTGTTTAATATGTTATAATTTTACAGAAACCGTGCACTGCAAATACAGCGTTTCATAAAGGGGTAACGATGAAAATATCAGGCGAAAAAATAAAGGGCACAATATCGTCCGTAAAGGAGCATTGGAGTAAACCTCCGCAGGGCAGATATGTTCCGTATAAAGAAATTCTTGCATACAGCGTAGGCGGTATAGGTGTAAAATCGGTTATTTTCACTATTTATTACATCGGACTTTCTGCAACAAGTTTGCTTGCAGGCTCTGCGCTGGGCTTAAAAAACGGTGACCTTGTTAAACTGAATATTATCGCAACGGTTATCGGCTTGTTTTTAGGCCCTTTGAGAGGATACATAATAGATAACACAAGAAGCAGTAAGGGCAAATTCCGACCGTATCTTCTTTATACGGGTATTCCGTCGGGTGTTTTGATTACGATTTTTGCCTTTTTACCGTTTGAGACCATGTCTTATAATCAAAGGCTTTGGGCTTTATTCGTTACATATATGCTTCTTCAGCTTTGCTATCCGTTTTACGACCAGGCTTACGCAACGCTGGTTCAGGTAATGAGTCCTAACTCAACGGAACGTGCGGATATTATCACTGTTTCTACTTTTATTTATTCGCTTTCGCCGAGTATAATGGGCTTTGTAGTTCCTATTATCGCAGGTTATACGGGCGGTCTTGAACATATCGGTGCATACAGAGTTATTATGCCTATTTTCGGTATCGGCGGTGCGTTGATAGGAATTCTCAGCTATACGGGCACCAAAGAGAGAATTATCGTATCAAAGGACTATACTCCGAAAGTGCCGTTTTTTAAGGGAATTGCGGCAGGAATTGCAAATAAATATCAGTGGGCACGCTCGCTTACCTCTTGGTTTATTTTGCTTACGGCAGGTGCAGGTAATATCACAACATGGTATTTTTATTACGGAATTAAAGATGCTCTTAATCTTACCACCGAGCAGCAGGGTGTTATGAACGGTACGCTTATGACGGTGTTCGGCGCCGCCGCTACTCCGGCTATGTTTCTTGCGCCGTTTCTTATTCGTAAAATCGGAAAGAGAAATTACTACATTATGTATATGGTCGCAAATATCTTTTGTTTGGTAGGAATGTATTTCTGTATTGAACATATTTGGGTGCTTTATGTATTTGTTTGGCTCAGAGGCTTCTTTAATACCTTTACTCTTATTGCCGACGGTGCGATGAATGCCGATGTTTTGGACTATCAGCAGTACAAAACGGGTGAAAGATTAGAGGGACTTATGGGACAGTTTGTGGGTATTATAGGTACGTTTATTTCTATGGGCGTAACTTATCTGCTCCAAACTGTTGTTATGCAGAACTACTTTGGTTTGAGTGATAATTATGACGATTTGTATAAACTCTCATTCCGTGAGCCTCTTTCAAAGGGCATGATTATGATTGCTCTTGTCGGTTATGTGCTTGCGCTTATTCCGTTTATTACTATGTATACTCTTACGGAAGAACAACACGATTCGCATATTAAGGTGCTCAAAATCCGTGCCGCACTTGAGGATTATGCTACCGATTCGCTTTCGGACGGTGAACTTGAGGAGGCAAAGAAAATTTACGCCGACTCGCTTGAAAGTTTTGAAAAAAGCAAGGCGGAATATGTAAATGCAACGGGCAAAGAACGTAAAAAACTGAGGAGCAAAATCAAGGCTCTTGAAATAGTTGCCAATGAAAAAGAACGCTTTAATCAACCGAATATGGCGGCAAAGGTTAAAAAAGCAGAGGAACTTCTTTCGCACAGCATCGAGGAACTTTACGGTATAAGCGAGCCTGCCATGGACAAATATAACGAGGCTAACGCATTGCCCGAGGATACAAAAGAACAGGCACAACTTAAATCGGCAAGGCTTAAAGAAGCGTCAAAGGAACTTGATTTGTTCCATAAAAAGGCTTACGATTATATTCAGGCTCGCAAACTTATGAAGCAGGTCGAGTATTATTCCCATTGGGACGAGATGTTTGAATCCGAGCCGGAAATTATCGAGACGGTTGAGGCATAAAACTACAAATTTACAGACGATGCGTTTTACTTTCAACAGCAAATTTGTATCGTCTGTTTTTATTTTTG
>OCQA01001696.1_pt1 | contig 14119 bp, 15 predicted proteins | sample 1538571 | NCBI WGS metagenome assembly OCQA01 (sample SAMN04571708, study PRJEB22368) | human gut metagenome | biome: human gut; material: stool | host: Homo sapiens | place: Luxembourg | collected 2012-09-28 | reverse complement strand
AGACAGAGTATCCGATTGGAAAGTATGGAATGTTGAGAAAAACTTACTTGAAAGATCATCGGAAAGGATTATATCTGGAATTGGTGCTTGCCGGGAAGTTGAATGAGCATTTGCATCAGACTGACGAGGAGTGTAATCAGATGATGGACAGATTGGTGGAGCAGATGAAAGAAGTGCATGGAGTGACGGAAGAACTGAAGATGCAGGATCAGATGGCATGGGTTGGGAAAATGAATAATATCCGGGCTTGTGCGGAGGAGATTGTAATAATAAATGTTATTTATGTTTAGATAAAAAACAAAATTGAAAGACGTCCGTTGGGGATTTTTTTGAAGAAACTGTTAGTAGGAACCCTGCACATTGATGAAAGAGTTTATGATGCCGAATTATTGTTTATCTAAATAAAATCATTATAAAATAATATATAAAAATCATTACAAAAATAATGAATTTATGATATACTTATTAAGAAAAATTGTAAAGGGAGGTGTGGTTTGATGTCACGAAAGAAAAATGTTATTCCAGATTATGAATCGGTTACTCCTTTTTTAAAAGGTCAAGCTTCAAAAATTTTTAAAGAGGTGGTTGATCAAGATAAGGTTCTTATTGTACAAAAACAAAACAAACCACAAAATGTAATTATATCTTATGCACGATATTTAGAGCTAAAAAAGAATGGAGCGGATATATGATGAAGTTGAATGATTTGTTTAAAAATACGTCTTATGAGGACACGTTATTTTCAGAAGAAGCTATTTTGGCTGTTGAATCGGCTGTTTTTATGAAAAATGTAAAAAATGTTGATATGCCATATATTAAATGCTTAATTCGAGATAAAGAAATAAAACTTACCCCAGAAGAGGCGATACGACAATTATATATTTACAAACTTATACATGAATACGATTACCCAATTAGTAGAATTCAATTAGAAACACCTATTCACTTTGGAAGAGAAGTAAAGCGTGCTGATATAACTATTATGGATAAAGATCGTCCATTAGTGCCGTATATCATTGTAGAACTAAAAAAACCTAAATTAACAGATGGAAAGGAACAACTTAAATCGTACTGTAATGCAACCGGTGCACCAATTGGTGTTTGGACAAATGGGGAACAAGTGTCATGTTACAATCGCAAGGACCCCAATTTTTTTGAAATGATTAGTGATATTCCTAAAGCTTCGCAGAAATTATCAGATATTTTGAATGAAAAATATACCTATGATGATTTACGAAGTAGAGATAAAATTAGTAAAGAAAAGCGTTCGCTTAGAAATTTAATAAAGGAAATGGAAGATGAAGTACTTGCAAGTGCAGGAGTAGATTCTTTTGAAGAAATATTTAAACTTATTTTTGCTAAGTTATACGATGAACTTATCTGTGCAAATGACAAAACAGTTTTTTTGCAATTCCGCAATAGTGGAGATACAGATTTTGAATTAAAAGAAAAAATACAGAAATTGTTTGATGATGCTAAAAAGAAATGGGAGGGAGTTTTTCCTGAGGAAAGCAAAATTTTGCTCTCTCCATCACATTTAGCTGTTTGTGTTTCAACATTGCAAGACATTAAATTGTTTAATAATAATCTTGATGTTGTTGACGATGCATTTGAATATTTGATGAGCAAGGCTCAAAAAGGTGAAAAAGGTCAATATTTTACCCCACGATATGTTATAGATATGTGTGTAAAGATGATGAATCCAACAATTCATGATAAAATTATTGATACAGCGTGCGGAAGCTCAGGTTTTACAGTACATAGTATCTTTAAGGTATGGAAGGAAATTAGATTGTCAAAGGGATTAGAGCCGGGAGAAGACTTTACTGCATCGGAACGAACGGAAGATGAAAGAAACTATGTTAGAGATAATGTTTTTGCTATTGATTTTGATGAAAAAACAGTGCGAGTAGCTCGAACTCTTAATTTAATTGCGGGGGATGGTCAGACAAATGTGTTGCATTTGAATACACTTGATTATTCTAGATGGAATGAAGTGATCAAGCAAGAAGAATGGAATGATACATACAATGGTGGTTTTAAAAAATTAAAGAAATTGCAGCCAAAGGGAAGTAATGATTTTAGTAAATTCAATTTTGATATTGTTATGGCAAACCCACCATTTGCAGGTGATATTAAAGAGCAAACGATTTTATCCCATTATGAGTTGGCAAAAAATAGTAAAGGAAAATGGCAGAAAAAAGTTGGAAGGGATATTTTGTTTATTGAGCGAAATTTAAATTTCCTGAGACCAGGAGGGAGAATGGCGGTTGTTCTTCCTCAAGGACGTTTTAATAATGCAAGTGATAAATATATTCGAGATTATATTGCAGAACGCTGTAGAATATTAGCTGTTGTAGGATTGGATGGTAATGTTTTTAAACCTCATACAGCAACCAAAACTTCTGTATTATTTGTTCAAAAATGGGATGATAAATTATGTCCTAAAAAGGAAGATTACCCTATTTTTTTTGCAACAATGCAAAAGCCAAGCAAGGATAATTCAGGAGAAAAAATTTATGTTAAAGATGAAAACGGAGAGATTGTATTAGATAGTCATAATCATTTTATTGTAGACCATGATCTTTATAATCATGATGGAATGACGCAAGATGGAATTGCAGAGGCATTTATTGAATTTGCGAAAAAAGAAGGGTTAAGTTTTTTTCAATGAGCCCATCTGTTGAACCATTCAACGAAAATAAATATAAAATTCTAATGGATGGGCTAGAGTGTAGTGAAATTTTAAAATCAGATTTAGAAGCAGGAGAGCGAATTGATGCAGAATATTATCAAAAAAAATATTTGCAGTATCAAAAATTAATAGAAAAGCAAAGCAATAATCAATTAAGTCAGATATGCGATTTTATGAGTGGACCTTTTGGATCGGCATATGATACAGGAACATATGTGAAAACATCAGATTACCGATATGTTCGTGGACAGGATGTGAAACCATTTGTGCTACAGGATGATTCTCCAAGATACATGGCAAAAGAGGATTATATAAGGCTTAATAAGTATGCTCTTTCGACAAATGATATTTTGATTTCTGTGGTGGGAACCTTAGGAAACGCATGTATTGTTCAGAAAGAAGAGATACCTGCAATATTTAGTTGCAAGAGCACTGTAATAAAGGCTAAAAGAGTTGATCCATTTTATCTTTTAAGCTATTTGAATTCGAAATATGGAAAGACATTATTACTTAGAAAAGAAAGAGGGGCGATTCAAAAAGGGCTTAATCTTGAAGATCTTAGAACATTAAAAGTTCCATTATTTTCAAAAGAATTCTATAAAATTGTGGAAGTGTGTATAAAGAAAGCTTTTGAGAATATTAAACTGGCTAAAAAGAATTATGCAGATGCAGAGAATGAGCTTGAAAAAATTATACATATTTCATCGTCAAATAAAAAATATAACCATACAATAAAAAACTTTAAGGAAAGTGTTGGAAAATATGGACGGCTTGATGCAGAGTTTTATCAGCCTAAATATGATCAATTATTTAGTGAGTTGGAAAATTTTTATACAAAACCACTTGGCGGAAAAAAAGGAATTGTGACAATAAAAAAGTCTATTGAACCAGGTAGCAGTGAATATCTAGATAAAGGTATTCCATTTATTCGTGTAAGTGATATGAACAAATTTGGAATTTCTGAACCTAGAGTATATTTATCTAAAGAGAATATCTACAATTTATCAGAGCTGTATCCTAAAAAGGACACAATTCTTTTTTCAAAGGATGGTAGTGTGGGAATTGCATATAAAATGGAAAAAGACGATAACATTGTTACATCAGGTGCTTTATTACATTTAAATGTAATAAATACTTTAGAGGTACTTCCAGATTATTTAACATTGGTATTAAATTCTTCAATTGTGCAAATGCAAGCAGAAAGAGATACGAATGGTGCGATAATCCAACATTGGAAGCCATCGGATATTGAGAAGGTAGTGATTCCAATCATAGATATGGAACAGCAAGAGAAAATTGCAATTAAAATAAAGGAATCTTTTTCGCTAAGAAAAAAATCTAATGAATTATTAGATTGGGCAAAACGTGCTGTTGAAATAGCTATCGAACAAAATGAGGGGGTAGCATTACAATGGTTAAAAGAGAAAGGAATTGAAGAATAATGCCAAGTTATCAAGAGTGGGTACGAAAAATAGATATTAATATTGATTATTATTCGGCTTTTATTAAGTCTTGGATTGCGTTCAATTCATGGTATCGAAGTGAGTATACGGAACGGACTGATCGAGGAATTATAGAAAAACTTAAAACGGAAAACAATCGTTTTAAAGGGTATATAGAAACAATGCTTGATGAAAACAATAATTCTGACGAAGCAATAATTTTTAAAAAAAATTTGAAAGACTTACAAGCGGCATTGGTCAATGCCGCTATTGTAACTCAAGAAAGGGATGGCATAAATCAACAAATATCATTTTCAGAGATAGCAATAAATAATCCTAAAAGAGTTGCAGAGGGAGATTATAGAGTGACCCACTATAAGGTTCAAAGAACAAATGAAAAAATATCAACACTTGTTCATAAGAAAAACGACCCAACAACGATATATTTTCAGTTCGAACAAAAGAAGTATGATGAAACAGAATTAGACGTACATGCAGATTTTTTGAGGTTAGGAATAGAACAACAGGGACAATGTAAAGCATTCTATAAAGAAATATGTCCATATGTAATAGAAAGTGTGTTGACAAGGGACAAAGATAATAAAGTAGAATTTATTGCTGAACGTTCGCAGGTAAGTCGAGGGATTATTGAAGTACTATATTTGCTGCGTTGTTCATTAATGCATGGAGAGGTGTTCCCTGACAATAATGCAATGGAAGTGTATAAATATGCTTATAGTATATTAGCAGCAATTCTTAAAAAAATGTTTTGAGTTAATGCTAAATTGATGATCAATATTTAGAAATCTAAATGAAATTAGAATAATGTATTAAAAAGACATTGACACCATATACGACACCACATATAATATACGTAGGAGGTATAAGAAATGTCAAAATGGGATAAACTGATAACACGTATATGCAATTTATCGAAAGACCTCCGGTTTGATGAGTTACGGAAGGTATTGGAAAGCTATGGATACGAAATGAATGCACCAAGAAGTGGAAGCAGTCATTACACTTTCAGAAAACAAGGGTGTATGCCAATTACAATACCAAAGCACGAACCAATCAAGAAAGTATATGTAGAAATGGTAAGGCAGATTGTAGAAAGCGAGGCGAAGAATGATGAAGACGCTGAATGATTATATGGCAATGTCCTATCGTATGGAAATTGTGGAAGACAAAGATGAAGGCGGATTTGTAGTTTCTTATCCGGATTTGCCTGGATGCATTACTTGTGGTGAGACAGTGGAGGGTGCGGTAGCAAATGCACTGGATGCAAAAAAAGCATGGATTGAAGCTGCATTAGAAGACGGTGTAGAGATTCATGAACCAGACAGTCTGGAAGATTATTCCGGACAGTTTAAATTGAGAATTCCACGAAGCCTACACAGATCACTGGCAGAGCATTCTCAGAGAGAGGGAATCAGCATGAATCAATACTGTGTGTATCTACTTTCCAGAAATGATGCGGTGTTTTCAAAATAAATATTGTCAAGTTTATTTACAGCATTTATAATGCTTTGGCAACAAATTGGCAACAGAAAATCAGCGAGCCAAAATAATATATGTAACAGAAATAAAATAACGGCAAAAAAGACATAAAACTTAAACAAATATATTTAAGAATATCTTTGGATTTGCCGAGTTTGAATAGAGGAATATGCCTCACAAAGCCTGCATTTATGGGCTTTGTGGGGCTTTTTATTTTAGATTGGGGATGAAATGGGGATGTTTCACTCCGATTTAGTAAAATTTGACTCTAAATTTTGACTCATAGTGTCAAGAAACCTTTGAAACATACGGATTTGAGAGTGGGGATATAGTTTCGAATAGAGCCAATTTTTCAGGTTTGGTTTTATTTTGCGGTAGCCGGTCAACCTTGCTTATAGTATAATTGGTTATAGTTTATATGAAAGGAAGCGGCTACAGTGGTCATTGGGAGATTAAAGAGTGAATACAGAGTATAGATTTTAAAGAAGCAGAGTGGGATAAACTTTTGGACTAACAGTCCAATGCAATTATAGTGCATATAGGATATCATATAATCAAAAGAAGAGGATTGGTGTATATCTTATGGGAACTAATTTTTATTTGATGAGTAGAAATAAAAAGCTAATGCGAGAGTAAATTATAATATGTTTTGGGGTAGAGCAGAGTCAGTTGAAAGGCTGGCTCTAATTTTTTGCACTTTTTTAGCAGACTGGCGAATAACTGTGCAGTTCATATAACTTCTTAAGAAGGATTCCAAACCATGCATTTACGCACTATGAAATAATGATTCCTCTGCATGTCCCCGATTCACTTTATGCACCTGAATTATATATTGCAAACTGGGAAACAATCGCAAGAAGTTGCGATTGTTATTGATGATGTAGTGATTCTGTGATATCATATAAAATATGGTACATGAAAACGGAGGTCAAAATGAAAGTATTGGTAATGAATTGTAGTCTTGTAAGAAATGGAGCAACAGCAGAAAGAGTTAAGGATAGGTGGTAAAATTGATTCGAAAAGATTAACAGATTTAGAGGAGTGGTATGTGATGGTAAAAAACTATAAATATAAAAAAGCAACCATAGCAGACATAGATGAACTTGTAAAAACAAGAATTATCGTCCTTCGAGCAGCCAACAAACTATCGAATGATGTGGATATGTCATTGGTGGAAAAAGAATCCTATGAGTATTATAAGCGTGCATTAGAAACCGGTTAGCATATTGCATATCTGGTGTATGATAACGAAACCTTTATTGGCGCTGGTGGTGTCAGTTTTTATCAGGTGATGCCGACATATCATAATCCGACTGGTAAAAAGCGTATATTATGAATATGTATACGGCACCGTAATATCGAAGACAGGGAATTGCAATTCACACATTGGATTTGCTGGTAAAGGATGTAAGGAAACAGGGCGTATCACAGATTGCTTTAGAGGCGACAGAGATGGGACGACCGTTATATGAAAAGTATGGATTTGTAAAAATTGAAGATGAAATGGAGCTGATCAAATGACAAGAGTTTATTTCGTGCGTCACGCACAGCCGGAACACGATTGGGAAGAAGACAGGACAAGACCTTTGACGGAAGAGGGTAAGAAAGATTCTGCAATTGTGCTGGAATTTTTGAAGGATAAGAAAATAGATGCGTTTTATTGTAGTCCGTATAAACGTAGCATGGATACCATTGCAGAGGCAGCAGATTTTTTCACAAAAGAGATTATTACAGATGAGAGATTGAGGGAGCGTGAAAAGGGACCTGATGGAAACAACCACGGAATGTTCCGAAAACGATGGGCTGATCATAATTATCATGAAGAAGGTGGAGAGTCCATTGCTATGGTGCAAAAACGTAACATAGAGGCACTGAATGAGATTTTATCAGATAATACGGATAAAGATATTGTTATAGGAACCCATGGTACTGCCCTTAGTACGATATTGAATTTTTATGATAGTAATTTTGGCTGTGAAGATTTTCTGCGAATTATAGATTGGATGCCATATATTATCGAACTGGACTTTGAAAGCAGCTGTAACGAAATGGAATCTGAATGTCCAATTTACAGTTTTAAGTTGATTGCCAAACAGGAACATTGTTATATAGAGAAGGAATTTAAGGGGAAGCAGCGTGCGGATAAAAAGTAATATTGTTTTATTTAAGGAAGGATTGTAGTTATGCAATATGCAAGAAAATTAAGAAAAGGTGACAAAGTAGCGATTGTAAGCTTGTCAAGTGGAATGCTTGGTGAAGAATTCTGCAGTCATAATATTGAGATTGGCGTAAAGAGATTAAAAGAATATGGTTTGGAGCCGGTATTTATGCCTAATGCTTTGAAGGGTATTGAATATTTGCAAACTCACCCGCAAGCAAGGGCGAAAGACCTAAAAGATGCATTTCTGGATAATTCTATTGCAGGGATTATTTGTGCAATTGGTGGTGATGATACATACAGACTTTTGCCGTATCTAATGGAAGATGAAAAGTTTATAAAGGCGGTAGAGGAGCATCCAAAATTATTTACAGGATTCTCAGATACTACGATCAATCATTTGATGTTTTATAAACTGGGCTTGTCTACTTATTACGGACCAAACTTTATTTGTGATTTGGGAGAAATTGCAGATGAAATGTTACCATATACCAAAAGGGCATTTGAGAGTTATTTGGAAGGTAATGAATCTGATGAAATTATATCCAGTGATACTTGGTATGAAGAAAGAGAAGATTTTTCAAGAGCTGCAATAGGAACAAAAAGAAAAGCTCATAAGGAAGAACGTGGGTTTGAACTTCTCCAGGGAAGTGAAATTTTCCAAGGAGGATTATTAGGTGGATGTTTGGAAAGCCTTTATGATGTATTGACCAATAGCAGATATGAAGATGAAAAGGAAGTTTGTGAAAGATATGATCTGTTTCCAAATAAGGAAGAGTGGGTTGGGAAAATTCTATTTATAGAAACCTGCGAAGAAAAACCGACTCCTGAATTGTTTGAAAGAGAAGTGTTATTACTGAAAGAAAAGGGAGTATTCGACGTGGTAAAGGGTGTATTAGTTGGAAAACCACAGGATGAAGCTTATTATCAGGAATATAAAGATATTCTTATTAGAGTGATAGACAATGAGAAACTTCCGATTGTTTATAATGTGAATTTCGGACATGCTATGCCACGATGTGCGTTACAGTATGGTGCTGTTGCAAAGGTAGATATGAAGCAGAAAAAGATTTATGTGAATAGGTAGGAGCGAATACTATGGCTGTGTCATATAACAAATTATGGAAATTATTAGTGGATAAAAAAATGAGCAAATCTGATTTGCGTAAAAAGGCAGAAATTGCTCCTAACACGATGACAAAATTACGTCGTGATGAAGAAGTAAGTCTTACAATCTTAAGTAAGATATGTAAGACTCTAAATGCAGATTTTGGCGATATTGTGGAATATGTACCGGATGCGGAAATTTGGGATTTGTATGATGAAAATAGGGAACTTCTTGGGAAAAACCATGTTAGAGGTGAGCAGTTACCAATAGACGGATATCATCTTGTGGTACATGTTTGGATTCGCAATTCAAAGGGAGAGTATCTGATTGTACAGCGCTCGGCAAACAGACCAACATTTCCCTTGGTGTGGGAATGTGTGGATGGTTCAGTGATAAAAGGGGAAGATAGTTTGCAAGGTGCACTCAGAGAAGTAAAAGAAGAAGTAGGTGTAGATTTATTACCGGAAAAAGGACATGTTATTTTGTCTGATATAAAGAAAATAGAGTTCGGTAAAGTAGTTAATAAAATTGTAGATGTTTGGTTGTTCGAGTATGATGGAGAGGTTGATTTGAGCAATGCTACAACAGACGAAGTGGCGCAAGTTGCGTGGATGGGCAGAAGTCAGATAAAAGAATTGTTTGATGCAAATATGTTTGTGCATACATTGGAGTATTTTTTTACAGAAGTGGAGAAAGAAGGGAGATAAATGTTTAAGTTTATATTTGATTTAATAACAGAGCCATTAGGGTTACCAATTGAATGGTACTATGAATGGATTATTCTATTAGTTATTGGAGAAATAGCATATCGTGTGGCATATGATAAGGTGGGTGTTTTGTATCAAAGCGGTTCTATATCTGGAAGATCTGCAGGCTCATTTTTTCATTGGATAATTCGTACTGTTGTATTTGTGGCAATATGGGCAATAACATATGGAGTGATTTGGATTGGAAAATTTGTTATGGCACACAAAGTACAAGTCACTATAGGTATATGTAGTATTATGACTGTTGTTATAGCTTTGAAATTGCTTACTTGGGTTAAAGAACGAAATGAATGAGTTAACTGTATCAGTAAAAGTTGAAGACAATGATAATCCGTAAAATATTGTAAATATAAAGAAAGTTGGTGAATATATGAAGGAAAAAGAACATCAATCCATAGAGTGGAACGATATAATGCAAAACAGAAACGGAAAGATCGCATGATTGATAATTACTATGAAAAAATCAGGAGGGGTAAGCAGGAAAAGTTATTTCATGAAGTGATATTTCAGATTGGAAATAAAGATGATATGAATGCCAAAAGTGAAGATGGATTGTTGGCAAAAAGGATTTTAACGGAATTTATGGATGAGTTCCAAGCTAGAAATCCTAACTTGTATGTATTCTCGGCACATTTGCATATGGATGAAGAAACACCGCATCTGCACATTGATTTTGTACCATATATTACAGGAAGCAAGTGAGGACTTGATACAAGGGTATCATTAAAATCTGCACTAGCGGCAGAAGGCTTCACCGGTGGCACTAGAGGTGCTACCGAATTAAATCAGTGGATTGCATCAGAGAAGCAGGAGCTTGCTACAGTCATGGAACGATATGGTGTGGAATGGCTGCAAAAGGGTACACATGAGAAACATTTGTCGGTGCTTGAATTTGAAAAGAAAGAGCGGGCAAGGGAAGTAGCTGAATTGGATAGCCAGAAGCGGGAAATATCTTCGGTGGTTGCACAGCTTGGAGAAGAGGTTTCTGTAAAGAAATAGAAATTGCAGAATGTTACTATCGAAAAAGAACTGGCTGAGGAAGCTACACAGAAGGCAAATGAAGAGAGAACTACAGCACAACAGGAGAAGGAAGTATTGCTTGCAGGTAATAAGGATTTGAGAATGGAAAATTCAAGGCTTGAAAGCCACAAGAACAGACTTCGCATGGAAAATCATGATTTGAAGCAAAAGCAGTTACAGTTGCAGACAGATAATGAAGAATTGGAACAACGGCATGAAGATTTACAATATACGAATAGTAAATTGAAGTATGTGAATGTTCAGTTATCTGCTGACAATCACACTCTGGAGCAAAGGAATGATTCATTGAAATCTGATAATCAGGCACTAAGACAGAAATACAATGATTTGCAACAGAATAATGTTCAACTTGAAAAGCAACAGAATGAGCTTAAGAGCCATATAGAGCAGATAGTGCAGTCGGAGCAGTTATTACAGCGTAATGTAAGAAAGTATGATGAAGCACCGGAGTGGCAGTTGCCGGAATCGGGAGCATTTGCAAGTGCTAAGTCATTTCGGGATAAGGTGGTTATGCCATTTGTGAATAAGCTGAAGTCGTTGATAAAGAATCTGACAATCCAGTGTGTAAGGCTAAAAGAGGAAGTATTACAGCTAAGGAAGGAAAAAAAGAGATTGTCAGATGATGTGGAGTTTTACAAGGGCAAGATTAAGGATATGAGTGATAGGACAGAGCTGTTGCAGGAAAAGGCTGATGATCTGGAGCGTGTGAAGAGATATGCTGGTGCAGAGCAGATTGATACGATTATTCGTAAGGTGAAGGAACAGGAGCGTACAGAACAGCAGATAAGGTGGTATGACAGGTCTTATGGGACAAGATAATGGGAAGGATGGATTGAAGATAGTTACAGTGAATGTGGGAGATATACTTTATAGTGGTATGATGGATGGAAAAGTAGTATAATAAAAAAGAATTTGAAAGCGAGTAATGAGAGTATTATGTGTAGAAATTGAAATGATTTTTAAACTTTTTGTGAGAGGTGTAATTATGTTCTATTTTATAAATTTTGATACGCCAACTAAATCCGAAAATTATGACAAAGGTGTCTTGTTTGAAAGATTGTGCAAAGACTTGTTAGATGCAAGTGGATATAATGATATAGAAATGAGGGTTAAAGCGAATAATCTTGAATATGATATTGTGGCTAATAATAAGGTTACAAATCAAAAGTTAATAGGAGAAGCTAAAGCTTGGGATAAAAAAATATCTTCTGAAATTATGGCATTTATAGCAAAAATGATGCATTTTTGGATAAAGGAACCCAATGATTGGGGGATTTTTATATCTATAAGTGATTTAACATCCGATGTGAAACAACAGGTAGATGATTTGGTAGATGCTGGGTATCATATTAGATATATAGTGGGGGATTCAATAATAGATGCTTTGGTTTCTCAAAAAAATTATTTGAGTGTAAAGCAAATTAGAGATATTTCTCAAAATAATATAAATTTAGGTAGTGGAGATGTGTATTTTTTAGTAAGTGATAGAGGATATTATTATATTCAATTGCTTATTGAGGATGGGAAAACACTACCATCATATTTTGTTTGTTATGATATGTTTGGAAACTCTATAGAAGATGAGGATTTCATTTTGAGAGTTTCTAGCAAAATAGAATTGCTAAAAGAACTAAAATATTATAAACACGGAGAAAAAACTAAATATAGTGAAAGTGAAGTGGATAATTCATATCTAGGAGTTATGCATGGAGAAGGATGGTTTGATTACCAGTTCCCTGCTAACCCAGATAGGTTTATAGGACGAACTTCTTTGATTAATGCATTCAATGATTCTGTAAACGATGTAAAGAATGGAATTACAAGTACTAAAGTTATTGAAATATTAAGTCGTTCGGGAGTGGGTAAAAGTTCAATTTCTTTAAAACTTCAAAGATTATATAAAGAAAAAGGATTCTCAACTGCTATTGTAGATTCTAGAAATATACGGTCAGATATTGATATTTTGCAGATTTTTCAAATGTTAGTAAAAGATTTCAATTTTCATTGTAATTTGAATTGTGAGGTACCAAAAGAGAAAGAGCAGATTAATATTATAAGTAAATTAATAGATGAATTTAATACAGAAAATGGTAAAATGTCCTTGATTTTTTTAGACCAATTTGAAAGTGTTTTTGCTAGACCATCTGTTTATAATACACTTATTGATATAATATTAGAGTTTAATGTTAAGTTTAAAAGTTTTATTTTTGTTATAGCTCGTAAAAATGATCAGCCAACAACTTATGATGAGTCATCATTGATTGATTTGAATCGATTGAAGAGCATTTCTAAGCCAATTGTCCTACAAGATTTTAAGACAGAAGAAGCGATAGAATTGATAAGCCATATAAATGATGAAATAGGAACATCTTTAATTAAGCCATTAAAAGAACAAGTATTAGAGATATCAAATGGCTTTCCTTGGCTATTAAAAAAATATTGTGCACATATAATAAAACTTGTTAGAAGTGGTGAAAAACAAAAGAATATTGTTCAATCAGGAATGCAGTTAGAAGACTTATTTAACGAAGATATTCTAGCATTGGATGAAGCTATTAGGGAGTTCTTTTATAGATTAATTGCATATTTGCCGTCTACATATGCAGAATTATCTGAAATTTTTACAGATGAGGATTTATCAATTAAATTAAAAATATTGCAGAATGATTATAGATTAATAAGACTAACCGGTAGAACATATGATACTTATAATGATATTTTGAAAGAGTTTGTAAAAACTGGGCATGTAAACTTGTCAAGAAGATATCTTATTCGTTACACTCCAAATACTGTTTTAAATTTGTATAAAATTATTGTAAGTAAGAATTTATGTAATGTAGATCAGATTGTTGAAAATTCTCGGGTTAAGAAAACGAGTATTATAAATATATTGGGAGAATTAAAAAAATTGAAATTTATTGAAGGGTCTAATAATAATTTTTCACTTAATCCATATGCCTATCAATACTATACAGAAAATAATATTATAAAATATTTAGCTAATATATTAATGGATAATACTTTGATTAAAAAAATACTTTTGGAATTGGAGAAAAATAAGAAACTAACTTTGAAACAAGTTAAAAATATATTAATAAGTGAAATGCCGTTTATAGATGCAACAGATAAAATTTGGGAGCAATATAGTAAGGTTATGTGTAAATGGTTATCTGCTGCTACAATGGTTAATATGGATAAAAATAATACTATTTCAACGAATAACCTGGGAAGAGAAATTGGTGATTTTTTAAGTGATGAAATTTTTTTCCCAACGACGATGTTGGCACAAATTATCAAAGTAGTGGAACTATTGGCTGATAATAAAGAAGGTATGACAATTCAAGAACTAAAAAAATCGATGAAAAGATCAAGTTTAAATGGTCATCTAATAGATGCATGTTTTTTAGG
>OCQA01001692.1_pt1 | contig 14145 bp, 10 predicted proteins | sample 1538571 | NCBI WGS metagenome assembly OCQA01 (sample SAMN04571708, study PRJEB22368) | human gut metagenome | biome: human gut; material: stool | host: Homo sapiens | place: Luxembourg | collected 2012-09-28 | reverse complement strand
GAAAATCGCCCGTGCCGACCGCGACAACACGATTGACGTGTTCATCTCCGACGAGCCGGACGAGGTGCTGGCGGACGGCCGCTGGCAGCGCTTCTTCACCGAGCGCCCTGAACCGCTGACGAAGGAAGAAAAGCGCGCGTGGCTGAATCAGCAGACGGGCGTTGCGCTGGGCAGCGACGCGTTCTTCCCGTTTGGCGACAACATCGAGCGCGCGCACCGCTCCGGCGTGACCTACGTCGCCCAGCCCGGCGGTTCGATTCGCGATGATAACGTGATTGACGCTTGCAACCTGTACAATATGGTCATGTGCTTCACGCATATGCGCCTGTTCCACCATTGATTGCATTCAGAAAGGTCAGGGAAGCAAGATGAAGGTACTCATCGTCGGCGGCGGCGGACGCGAACACGCCATCGCGCTGAAAATCAAAGAAAACCCGGAAGTGACGGCGCTGTACGCCGCGCCCGGCAACGGCGGCATTGCGCAGATTGCGACCTGCCTGCCCTTCAAGGCGACGGACGTGGACGGTATCGTCCGCTGGGCGGCGGAGAACAAGGTGGATTTCGTCATCGTCGCGCCGGACGACCCGCTGTGCCTCGGCATGGTGGATGCGCTGGCGGAGCAGGGGATTCCCGCGTTCGGCCCGCGCAAGAATGCCGCGATTATCGAGGGCAGCAAAGTGTTCTCGAAGAACCTGATGAAGAAGTACGGCATTCCGACGGCGGCGTATGAGACGTTTGACGATTATGACGAGGCGGTCAAGTATTTGCAGACGGCGGATATGCCCATCGTCGTCAAGGCGGATGGTCTGGCGCTCGGCAAGGGCGTGCTCATCTGCCCCGACCGCGAAAGCGCCGTGGAAGCCGTTGCGTCCATGATGAAGGAAGCAAAATTCGGCGCGTCCGGCGCGCGGGTCGTCATCGAGGAGTTCCTGACCGGGCCGGAAGTCAGCGTGCTGGCGTTCACCGACGGAAAAACGGTCAAGCCGATGGTGTCCAGCATGGATCACAAGCGCGCGCTTGACCACGACGAGGGCCTCAACACCGGCGGCATGGGCACCATTGCCCCCAACCCCTGCTACACGCCCGAATTGGCGCAGCGCTGCATGGACGAAATCTTCCTGCCGACGATTGCCGCCATGAACGCCGAGGGGCGCACTTTCACGGGCTGCCTGTATTTCGGTCTGATGATGACGCCCAAAGGCCCGAAGGTTATCGAATACAACTGCCGTTTCGGCGATCCGGAGACGCAGGTGGTGCTGCCGCTGCTGAAAAGAGACCTGCTGACCATCATGCGCGCGACGGTGGACGGTACGCTGGCGGATACACCCGTCGAATTCGCCTCTGGCGCGGCGTGCTGCGTCGTACTGGCATCCGGCGGCTACCCGGTCAGCTACAAGAGCGGCTACCCGATTTCCGGCTTGGATGAAGCGGGCAAAACCGCGACCGTCTTCCACGCGGGTACGAAGCTGATTGACGGGCAGATTGTCACCGCGGGCGGGCGCGTTCTGGGCGTCACCGCGACGGCGGATACGCTCGAAGCTGCGATTGACAAAGCGTATCAGGCGGCGGACAAAATCACCTTCACCGACATGCACATGCGCCGCGATATTGGTCAGCGCGCCTTGGCATCACGAAAGGAGAGCCATTCATGAGCGTCAAACGCATTTATGTGGAAAAGAAAGCCCCCTACGCGGTGGAGGCGAAGCAGCTCCTGTGGGAAATTCGCCATATTCTGCAAATCAAGACGGTCACGGGTTTGCGCCTGCTGAACCGCTATGATGTCGAGGGTGTCGACGACGCGCTGTACCAGAAGTGCCTGCCGGTCGTGTTCTCCGAGCCGCAGGTGGATGTGACGTACACGGAACTTCCGCAGGGCGCGAAGGCGGTTTTTGCGGTGGAGTACCTGCCAGGTCAGTATGACCAGCGCGCGGCGTCCTGCGAGGAGTGCATCCAGCTGGTGGGGCAGTGCGCCCGCCCGACGGTTCGCAGTGCGCGCGTGTATCTGCTGGACGGCGATTTCACGGCGGATGAGCTGGCGCGCGTGAAGAAGCACGTCATCAACCCCGTGGAGGCGCGTGAAGCCGACTTGGGCGAAAAGACGACGCTCCAGCAGCAGTACGACACGCCTGACCATGTGGAGACGCTGACGGGCTTCACGGCGATGAATGCCGATGAGGTGGATGCGTTCGTCAAGAAGTATGGCTTGGCGATGGATGACGACGACCTTGCGTTCTGCCGGGATTATTTCGCGTCCGAGCACCGTGACCCGACGCTGACCGAAATCCGCATGATTGACACCTACTGGTCGGATCACTGCCGTCACACGACGTTCCTGACGACCCTTGATGCGGTGGATGTGCGCAAAGCGGCGGTCGAAAAGGCGTTCCAGCGATATTTGGCGGCGCGCAAAACCGTCTACGGCGACCGCGAGCGCCCCATGAACCTGATGGACATCGCGACCATCGGCGGCAAGTACCTAAAGAAAATCGGGCAGACCCCCAACATTGACGTGAGCGAGGAAATCAATGCCTGCTCCATCAAGATTGATGTGGATGTGGACGGCGTGAAAGAGCCGTGGCTGCTCATGTTCAAGAATGAGACGCACAACCATCCCACGGAGATTGAGCCCTTCGGCGGCGCGGCGACCTGCATCGGGCATCAACGTAACGACCTACAAATATCTCGCGACCTGCATCGGCGGCGCGATTCGCGACCCGCTGTCCGGGCGCACCTATGTCTATCAGGCGATGCGCGTTACTGGCGCGGCTGACCCGCTCGTTCCGGTCAGCCAGACCATGCCGGGAAAATTGCCCCAGCGCAAGCTCGTCACCACGGCGGCGGCGGGCTATTCCTCCTATGGCAACCAGATTGGACTGGCAACGGGGCTGGTGGACGAAATGTACCATCCGGGCTATGCCGCCAAGCGTCTGGAAATCGGCGCGGTGGTGGGCGCTGCGCCGGAGAAGAACGTCCGCCGCGAAGTGCCTGCCCCCGGCGACAAGATTGTCCTGCTCGGCGGGCGCACCGGGCGCGACGGTTGCGGCGGCGCAACGGGTTCGTCCAAGTCCCATAAGCTGGAATCCATCGAAACGTGCGGCGCGGAGGTGCAGAAGGGCAATGCCCCGACCGAACGCAAGCTCCAGCGCCTCTTCCGCAACGGCGAAGTCACCCGGCTCATCAAGCGCTGCAACGACTTCGGCGCGGGCGGCGTGTCCGTGGCAATCGGCGAACTGGCGGATGGCTTGATGATTGACTTGGACAAAGTGCCGAAGAAGTACGACGGTCTGGACGGCACGGAGCTGGCGATTTCCGAATCGCAGGAGCGGATGGCGGTCGTGCTTGCGCCGGACGCGTTCCTTGCGGCGGCAAACCGCGAGAACCTTGAAGCGACCGTCGTGGCGGAAGTGACCGCCGAACCCCGTCTGCGCATGACGTGGAAGGGCGTGACGATTGTCGATTTGTCCCGCGAGTTCCTCAATTCCAACGGCGCGGAGAAGCACACGACTGCGTCTGTCCCGGATGATGATGTCAAGCCCTACGAGTTCGCGGGCGATACGGTGACGGAGAAGCTGGCGGATATGCTTGGCAACCTCAATATCTGCTCCAAGCAGGGCTTGAGCGAGCGGTTCGATTCTACCATCGGCGCGGCGACGGTCTTGATGCCTTTCGGCGGCAAATATCAGCTGACCCCGAACCAGACGATGGTTGCAAAGCTGCCGGTTCGTCATGGTGTGACGGACACCGTGTCCGGCATGGCGTACGGGATGCACCCGGAAATCCTGTCGCAGTCGCCGTATGAGGGCAGCTATCTGGCGGTCATCGAGAGCGTGACGAAGCTGGTCTGCGCGGGCTTTGATTACAAGCAGGCGTATTTGACCTTTCAGGAATATTTCGAGCGCATGGGCACGGATCCGACGCGCTGGGGCAAGCCGTTCGCGGCGCTGCTGGGCGCGCTGGATGCGCAGCTGGATTTGAACATCGCGGCGATTGGCGGCAAGGACTCCATGTCCGGTACGTTCGAGAAGATGGACGTTCCGCCGACGCTCTGCTCCTTCGCGATTGCCCCCGGCAAGGCGAGCGAGGTCATTTCGCCCGAATTCAAGGAAGCGGGGCACTCCATCCGCCTTGTCTCCTGCGACCCGCACGATACCGCCGCGCTGACCGCGAATTATGATGCCGTTCTGTCCGCCATTCGCGCGGGCAAGGTGGTTTCCGCGTGGGCGCTGGGTCTGGGCGGTGTGGCGGAAGGCCTGTTCAAAATGGGAATTGGCAATCAGATTGGCACGCGTATCGACGATGATTACGACGGCAATCTCTTCGCGCAGCAGATCGGCGCGATGCTGCTGGAATGCACCGAAGATATCGACCTCGGCGTGAAGGTGGGCGACACCGTGCCGGAGTGGGTGCTGGAGTACGAGGGCGAGCGCATTGATTTGACCGCCATGCAGGAAATCTACGAGGGCAAGCTGGACAAGGTGTTCTCCTACCGCGGTCATACCGGCGAAACGACGGAGAAGTTCTCCTATTTGGCGGAAACCTACCCCGTGCCCGCCGTCAAGACGGTCAAGCCGCTGGCGTTCATCCCGGTTTTCCCCGGCACGAACTGCGAGTATGACACCGCGCGGGCGGTCGAGCGCGCAGGCGGCGCGGCGGAAATCCTCGTTATCAACAACCTGACGCCTGAGGCCATTACGCAGTCGATTGCCGAGGCCAGCCGCATGATTGCGCGCAGCCAGATGATTGTCCTGCCCGGCGGCTTCTCCGGCGGCGACGACCCGACGGCTCGGCGAAATTCATCACGGCGTTCTTCCGCAATCCTGCCATGAAGGACGCGGTGCATGATTTGCTCCAGCGCCGCGACGGCCTGATGCTCGGCATTTGCAACGGCTTCCAGGCGCTGATTAAGCTGGGGCTTGTGCCGTATGGCGAAATCATCGACACGTCTGATCAGTGCCCGACGCTGACATTCAACGAAATCGGCCGTCACCAGTCGATGCTCGTCCGCACGCGCATTGCGTCGAATAAATCCCCGTGGCTGTCCCACTGCAAGGTGGATGACATTCACACGGTCGCCATCAGCCACGGCGAGGGTCGGTTTGTTGGCCCGGAAGCGCTGATTCGTCAGCTTGCGGCGAACGGGCAGATTGCCACGCAGTATGTGGATTTGTCCGGCGCGCCGTCGATGGATATGCGTTTCAACCCCAACGCCAGCTATTTCGCCATCGAGGGCATCACCAGCCCGGACGGCCGCGTGCTGGGCAAGATGGGGCACACCGAGCGCAGCGGCGAAAATCTCTACAAGAACGTACCCGGCGACAAGTATCAGCCGCTGTTTGAGAGCGGCGTGGACTACTTCCGCCTGTGATACTATTTCCTGCATTCGCCTGCGTCGTCTGCTCGTGCCTTTTCCATTCTGTCGTCCGCTCGTTCCACTTAGCGTAGCGCTGCTACGCTGCGTTTCACTCCCGTTAGCCAGAATGAAAAATTCACTTCGCATCTCGGCGCATTCTCATTTGGAAATAGTATAAACTGCAGCCCTCCTGTTGCCTTTTGCCGCAAAATCTGCTATGATAGAGGGCAAACGGCGGCAGGAGGGAATCACCATGCTTTTGACGGATTTTGATGCGTCGCGCCAAGCAGTCATCAACCCCGATATGCTCTTTTCGCCTGTGCCGGATTTGCCGGAGACGGTCGTCAGCTGCTTTTCGCACGTCACGTTCGAGCGGATGCTGGATATGGCGGCGGATGTGCGCGTCCTTGCCGAGCTCGGCGACGCAAACGCGAAGTATCCCGTCTACCGCGGCGTATGGCAGGGGACGCCGCTGACGTTTGCGCTGGCGATGGTCGGCGCGCCGTCCTGCGTGGCGATGCTGGAAGAGCTGCACGCGCTGGGCGCAAAGCGGTTCGTCGTATTCGGCAACTGCGGCGTGCTGAATCAGCAGATTCGCGACTGCGGCATCATCATCCCGACCGCCGCCGTGCGCGACGAAGGTACGAGCTTCCACTACGCGCCGCCGTCGGACGAAATTCCGGCGAATCCGAAATACCGCGGGGCGTTCGAGGCGATTCTGCGCGAAACGGGCGTGGACTTCACCGAAGGCAAAGTATGGACGACGGACGCCTTCTACCGCGAAACCCGCGGGAAGGTGGCACTGCGCAAGGCACAGGGGTGCGTCTGCGTGGATATGGAGTGCTCGGCGCTGATGGCGCTGGCACAGTTCCGTGGAATCGACGTGTTCGAGTTTTTCTACGCGGGCGATAACCTTGACCGCGAGCAGTGGGATCCGCGCAGCCTGTCCACCCATGCCAAGCTGGATGAAAAAGACCGCGCGGCGTATCTGGCGCTGGAATTGGCGCGGAAAATCACCCTTTGAAATGAAATCGGAGGAAAGCATTATGCCTCATGACAGCTATATCAGCCCATTTTCGACCCGCTATGCCAGCAAGGAGATGCAGTTCATCTTCTCCGAGGACAACAAGTTCCGCACTTGGCGGAAGCTGTGGATTGCGCTGGCGAAGGCGGAAAAGAAGCAGGGGCTGGACATCACTGACGAGCAGATTGCCGAGCTGGAAGCTCACGCGGACGACATCAACTACGACGATGCGCAGCGCCGCGAGAAGGAGTGCCGCCACGACGTGATGAGCCACGTCTACGCGTACGGCTTGCAGTGCCCGAAGGCGGCGGGCATCATCCATCTGGGCGCGACGTCCTGCTATGTGGGCGACAACACCGATGTGATTATCATGCGCGAGGGCCTGCAGGTCGTGCGCCGCAAGCTGCTCAACGTGATGAACCTGCTGGCGAATTTCGCGGATAAGTACAAGGCAATGCCCGCGCTGGCGTATACGCATCTGCAGCCCGCCCAATTGACGACGGTCGGCAAGCGCGCGACGCTGTGGCTGAATGAATTGTACATGGACTATTGCGAGCTGGAACACCGCCTGTCCTCCCTGGCGCTGCTGGGCAGCAAGGGTACGACGGGCACGCAGGCGTCCTTCATGGAGCTGTTTGGCGGCGACAGCGCGAAAATCAAGGCGGTCGAGCAGGATATTGCCGCGGCGATGGGCTTTGACAAGGTGGTGCCGGTGTCCGGGCAGACGTACTCCCGCAAGATGGACTATCAGGTGGTTTCCGTGCTGAGCGGCATTGCGCAGTCCGCGAGCAAGTTCGCCTATGACCTGCGTCTGCTGGCAAATTTCAAGGAGATGGAGGAGCCGTTCGAGAAGAGCCAAATTGGCTCGTCCGCCATGCCCTACAAGCGCAACCCCATGCGCTGCGAGCGCATCAACGCCTTGGCGCGCTACGTCTGCGTCGATACGCTGAACACGGCAATGACGTCCTCCCTGCAATTCTTCGAGCGCACGCTGGATGACTCCGCGAACAAGCGCATTGCCGTCGCGGAGGCGTTCCTCGGTGTGGATGCGATTCTGAACATCATGATGAACGTCTGTGACGGGCTGGTGGTGTACGACAAGGTGGTGCGCGCGCGCGTGATGAACGAGCTGCCGTTTATGGCGACGGAAAACATCATGATGGACGCGGTGAAGAAGGGCGGCAATCGTCAGGAGCTGCATGAGAAGCTGCGCGTGCATTCGCAGGCGGCGGCGCGCGTGGTGAAGGAAGAGGGCGGCAAGAACGACCTCATCGATCGTATCTGCGCTGACCCGGCGTTCATGATTACCCGCGAGGAAGTGGAAGCGATTCTGCGTCCGGAGCAGTTCACGGGCCGAAGCTGCGAGCAGGTGGAAGAGTACCTGCACGACGTGATTCGTCCGCTGCTGGCGGAAAATACAGATTTGCTGGGCGAAAAGCAGGAATTGAGCGTCTGAACATCGAATATTTCATCCGAAGCCCTGCTTGCGGGGCGGAAACGGCGATAATGCCGATATGAATGAAAGGAACTGTTATGCCTTACATAGAAACGACCTCCAACGTGTCCATTCCCGGACGAAAAGAGCAGGTCATCAAGGATCGCATGGGCGATGCCATTGAGAAAATCCCCGGCAAGACGGAAAGCTGGCTGATGCTGTCTTTCCGCGACAATGCCGCAATGTACTTCAAGGGCACGGACGCCCCCTGCGCCATCTGCCAAGTGAAGCTCTTCGGCGGATCTGCGACGGAGGAGGATTATGCTGCGCTGACCGAGGCGCTGACGGACATCCTGCGCGAGGAACTGGACATTGACAGCGACCGCATCTATGTGACGTATGAAGAAATCGGCTTCTGGGGCTGGAACGGCGGCAATCTGTAATCATTTTCGCCTTGAAGAGGGCACGGTAATTTGGGGAAAGGGGAAAGTATGCCGTCAAAGCGGCTGCGTTTCCCTTTTTTCATGTTTTTTCCGCCCATCGGGAAGAAAGTGGCTGCTTCATTCGTTATCTGCACTGTGGGGTGTTCTGAATGTTCACGGATGCTTCACGGAAAATTTGTGAAAAGGCATTCATATTCGCGGCAATTTGTTGTATAATGGAGAAGCAGAACGCATGAAATCATTCAAGATGCTAAAGGAGGCGGAGCTGGCGTGACAACGTTCTTGCAGACGCTGGAGACCTTTTTCTGGAACGTGCTGAACCGCCCCGGTCTTTCCGATATTGCGGATATTCTCATCGTTGCCATTATTATCTATGAACTGCTGATGCTCACCCGCGACACGCGGGGCAGCGCCGTTTTGAAGGGGCTTGCCATGCTGCTGCTCATCGTCGGCATCAGCAACCTCTTCGGGCTGACGGCACTGAACTGGCTGCTGATGAGCGTGGTGAACAACGGCGCGCTGGTGCTGGTCATCCTCTTTCAGCCGGAACTGCGCAAGGCTTTGGAGCAGATTGGCCGCGGCGCGCGCATTGAAACGAAGCGGCGCGACACCGATAAAGATGAAGCGACGCGCATTATCGACGAAATCATCCGCTGCCTGCAGGATTTGAGCCGCCGCCATGTGGGGGCGCTGATTGTCTTTGAGCAGAAAACAGGCCTGCAGGACATCATCGAGAACGGCATCGGCATCGACGCGCGGATTACCTCCGGCCTGCTGGAAAACATCTTCGAGCCGAACACGCCCCTGCATGACGGCGCCGTCGTCATCCGCGGCGAGCGTGTGATGAGCGCGGCGAGCATCCTCACGCTGACGGAAGCCAGCGGCATCAGCCATGACCTCGGCACGCGCCACCGCGCCGCTATCGGCGTGTCCGAAACGACGGACGCGATTGTGCTGATTGTCTCCGAGGAAACAGGCATCATTTCGATGGCGAAGGGCGGCAAGCTCACCCGCCACCTTGACGCGAAGTCGCTGCGGACGATTCTGGAGGGCATCTATGTCCGCAAGCCGCATCAGCGTCTGCTGTCCATGCTCGTGCGCCGCAAGGGAAAGGAGGGTGCCAAATGACGCAGACCCCTTCCGCAAAGCCGCAGAAGAAGCGTGACCCACGTCTGACGATGCTGCTGGACGGTCTCAAGCGGATTTTCATCCACAATTGGCCGACAAAGCTGCTTGCGCTCCTGCTGGCCATCATCCTCTGGGGCGGGCTGATTACCCAAGACCCGACGCTCACGCGCGAAAAGCACTTCTCCAGTGTCAGCGTGTCTGTTTCGGGCGAAGAATCCGTCAAGCGCAACGGCTTCATTGTCACCAGCGATTTGACCAGCCTCCTTGGTGACGTCTCCCTTACCGCTGACGTGCCGCAGATGCAGTACGCCAACGCCAAGGCGACGAACTACAACGTCCGCATTGACCTCTCCCGCATTTCGTCGGCGGGGGAGCAGGAAATCCGCATTCTGTCCACCAATTCCAGCACTTACGGCACGGTTTCTTCGATTCAGCCGTCTACCGTGACAATTGATGTGGAAGAGTACATCACCCGCTTCCGCATCCCCGTGTCCGTGCAGACGGTCGGGAGCGCGCCGGAGGGCTACTACGCGGGTGCGGCGACGCTCGACCCGCCGACGGTGACGATCAGCGGCCCGAAGTCGATGGTGGATAAAATCGTCCGCGCCGAAGTCGTGCTGGAACTGAACAACCTGCCCCAGCGCGAGGGCACGATTCGCAAGGCGCTGGCGTATACGCTGCTGGACGAGAACAACAACGCGATTGAAAGCGACTTGCTCGAAGTGACGAGCGAGTCGGTGCTGCTGGACAGCGTGATTGTGGAGCAGACCATGTACGCCATGAAAACGCTCGAACTCTCCCAGACCGGGCTGATTCAAGGCACACCGAAGGAAGGCTACGAAATCAAGAAAATCAGCATGACGCCGGAGAACATCACGGTGGCGGGCTGGTCAAGCGAGATGGCGGAAATCGACGCGCTGTTTACGGATGCAACCATCGACGTGTCCGGCTTGTCCGATTCGGTCAAGCAGCGCGTCCGATTGAGCAGCGTGCCAGAACTGAAATACGTCAGCGCCACCTACGTCAACGTGACGATTGAAATCGGGCCGGTGCTGAAGTCGAAGAGTTTCACGAACCTGCCGATTCAGATTGAAGGCTTGGAAGCGGGCTACAACGCCTCCATGAGCCGCGTGAATGCCTCGGTGATGATTACCGCGCCGCAAAACTGGCTGAACGCGCTGCAAAGCCGCGATATTCGGCTGGTATGCGATGCGTCCGGGCTTGCGCCGGGGACGTACAGTCTGCCCGTGCTCTGCCGCATTGATGCGGACGAGGATGAGGAAATCTCGGTCGAGGTCGTGCCGGGAAATGTGAGCGTTACGATAACCGTAGAGTAACACTATTTCCAAATGAGAATGCGCTAAGATGCGCAGGCGAAGGCAGAAAATAGTAGAGGAGGATGACCATTGTGGGCAGTTTCATCAACGCGCTGTTCAATTTCCTGCTGGGGTGGATTCGCGGGACAGCGCAGTGGCTCTGGAACATGGTGACGAGCGACAGCCACGGCGGTCTGCTTGGCTGGGCGATGCGCAACTGGCTGCCGCTGGTCATCCTCCTGTGCATTTTCGGCGTCGTGATGGACTTTCTGGTCTACCTGATCCGCTGGCAGCCGTACCGTGTCTGGGGAAACTTCTGGACACGCTTTCTGCCTAAGCGCGCGCGCCGCACGCCGACGGGCCGCCACCTGATTTATGCTGACGGCACAATGATCGAAGAGGAGCAGGTGGTGCAGCACAAGCCGAAGCCCGCGCCCAAGCGGGAAGGCACCGCAGCGACGCGCCGCAAGCGGGTGATTCCTGCCCGGCGCGCACATTTCGGCACAACGCAGACGGAACTGACCCCGCCGCCGCTGACAATTGCGCAGGACAAAAATCAATATCATAACAATATACCGGGGGGACAGGCATGACCGAGCTTCCACAGGCGTTTTTATCCCAAATGGCGGCACAGCTGAAAGGCGAAATGGCCGCCTTTTTGCGTACATATGACGAGCCATATCAGCGCGGTCTGCGCGTGAATCCGTGGAAGCGCCCGACGCTGCTGCCGGAGGACTGCGGCGAAAGAGTCCCGTGGGAGGAAAACGGGCATTACCTCGCACTGACCTCGACCGCCGGCGCGGACGTGCTGCATGAAGCGGGCGCGTGGTACTTGCAGGAGCCGAGCGCGATGCTGCCCGCCGCCGTGCTGAACGCGCAGCCGGGGGAGCATGTACTGGACTTGTGCGCCGCGCCGGGTGGAAAATCAACGCAGAGCGGCTTGCGTATGGGCGGACAGGGCGTGCTGGTGTGCAATGAACCCGTCTGGGAGCGCGCGAAAATCCTCTCGCAGAACATTGAGCGCATGGGCATCCCGAACGCCCTCGTCGTCAGCGCCTATCCCGACCAATTGGCGCAGCGCTGGCCGGAGGCATTCGACGCGATTCAGGTGGATGCCCCCTGTTCTGGCGAAGGCATGTTCCGCCGTCATCCGGAAACACGCGCGGAATGGTCGCCCGAAAGCCCCGCCGGATGCGCCAAGCGGCAGGCGGAAATCCTCGACCGCGCGGCGGAAATGCTTCGTCCCGGCGGGCGCATGGTCTATTCCACCTGCACAATGAACCGCACGGAAAACGAGGATACGGTGGATGCGTTCCTGTCGCGCCACGCGGATTTCTCGCTGGAAGCCTTCTCCTTGCCCGGAGCAGATGCGCCGGACGGGATGCTGACGTGCTATCCGCACCGCATGAAGGGCGAGGGGCACTTTGTCGCCCTCCTGCGCAAGCACGGCGACGCACCCTGTAATTGGCAGAAAGCGCCAGAGAAGGATGCGCCGAGCAAGGACACATTGCAAGCCTTGCGCGCCTTCTGCCCGACGGCAAACGCGAATGTGATGCGCACCGGCAGCGGCAAGCCCGGACGCAGCCGCGACGAATCAGTGACGCTGAGCTGCCTGCCCGACCGTCCGGTCTGCGACGGCATTCAGGTCGTCCGCTGCGGCTTGCAATTGGGGACGGTGCAGAAGAAGCTGTTTGTGCCCGACCACGCGTGGGCGATGAGCATCTTTCCACCGGATGTGCCGCGTGTGGCACTGTCGCGGGAGGATGCGCGCCGCTATCAGGCGGGTGAGACGCTTCCGGCGGATGGAAAAGGCTGGGCACTTGCGTGCTGCGACGGCATTCCGCTCGGCTGGGGCAAAATCTCCGACGGGCAGATGAAGAACCACTATCCCAAGGGATTACGCCGCCCGCTTCGCTGATTGCAGCACGGCGGCGTTCCAAATCACGCGCACAAGGCTGCCTGCCAGCATCGCCAGCACCGCGCCGAAAATCCGCACGCTCGGCATCGGACAGAGGAAGCTCATGACCACCAGCGTCAGCACGGAGGAAACAATGGTACCCGGCATCGCGCGCCGCTGAACGCCCAAGCCCGTCACCAGCCCGAACTGCACCTGCTGGATAGCAAACAGCATCGACAGCGGGGAGAGCGCCATCAGCACACCCGTCAGCGCCGGTTCGCCATAGAGCAGCATCGAAATCGGCTGCGCGAAGAGAAACAGCACGCACGAGGACAGGCAGCCAATCAGCCCCGCCATCAGCAGCAACTGCCGCATGGTGCGTTTCAGGCGGACGCGGTTGCTTTCCTGCCGGGACACGGCGGGCGCGGCGACCATGCACATGGCGCTGGTGATGACGCCGGGCGCCATGATGAGCGGCATCGCCATCCCGCTCAGCAGCCCGAACTGCGCAGTCGCGGCGGACGCGGTCAGCCCGGATTGCCGCAGGCACAGCGGCAGCAGCACTGCCGTCAGCATCCGCAGGCACGTCTGGCAGAGGCGCGAAACGGCGGTTGGGGCGGATAACGCCAGCAGCTCACGGCGCAAATCGGCGGATGGCACGCCCGGCGGCAGCGGCGCACGGCGGCGGAACATCATCCAAACGCAGATACCCGCCAGAATCCCGGCAAAACCCGGCAGCGCGGCACGGACGGACAGCGGCGACCGCGTGAAAATCAGCAGCAGCACAAGGCTTCCGACGAATCGCACAATTTGCTCGCTGCATTCGCACTGCGCGGGCGTGAGCATATCGCCGCGGCCATAGAACCACCCGCTGTATACGGCGCAGCAGCCCAGCAAAAACACGGCGGGAATGCTGATGAGAATCGCGGGCAGCGTCCGAAAGTCGCTGAGCAGCCACGCCATCCCCGGCGCAAGCAGGAACAGCAGCGGCATCATCACCAGCGCAATCCGCCGATTGAGTGAAAGCCCCGCGCGCAGGACGGCGCTTTGATCGGCGTTCGGGCGCGCGGTCATGCGGCTCATGGCGGTCGGCAGTCCAGCGGTTGCGGGTGTCAGCGCCAGCATCGCGGCGGAGGCGGAAAGCTCCATCACGCCGATGGCCTCCGCGCCCATCAGCCGCGCCGTCATCAGGCGGAAGAAAAATCCAAGCCCGCGCGTGAAGCCGTTCGCAATGGTCAGCGTAAGCGCCTGTTTTTTGAGGGTCTGGGGCATAAAAACGCCTCCTTTGCCCGCAAACTTATGCGCCGCCGCTGAAAAACTTGACAGAACCCGCGAAAGCCGATATAATGGGGAACAAACCATGCAGGAGGACACAAGTATGGACAAGTGGGACAGCCGATTTATGGAAATGGCGCACGTCATCGCCGGATGGACAAGCTGCTACCGTCCGGGGCGGAGCATCGGCTGCGTCATTGTGAAGGACAAGCGCATCATGACGACGGGCTACAACGGCGCGCCGGCGGGCCTCAAAACCTGCCGCGAGCGCGGCGAG
>OCQA01001660.1_pt1 | contig 14398 bp, 12 predicted proteins | sample 1538571 | NCBI WGS metagenome assembly OCQA01 (sample SAMN04571708, study PRJEB22368) | human gut metagenome | biome: human gut; material: stool | host: Homo sapiens | place: Luxembourg | collected 2012-09-28 | reverse complement strand
AAATCCGCTGACATTTGCTATCACCTGTTTCGAAAAGCATCTTTTGAGCCGCGGAAGCTCGTTGTTTATTACTGCGTCAACTCCCGGATTTTGCAAGCCTATGGAGTTGATTATGCCCGCCGGACATTCTGCAATTCGCGGAGTGGGGTTGCCGAAACGCGGTTCAAGTGTTGTCCCTTTAAATGAAAACGTGCCGAGACAATTGATGTCGTAAAGCTCCGCAAACTCGTAACCGTAGCCGAATGTTCCGCTTGCGGGAATGACAGGGTTGTCAAGCAGCCAATTTCCGAGACGAACTTTGAGCGTATCACCGCTTGGGAGCTCATTCATTACAAGGGATTTGTTAAAACTTATATTCATTCCATCCTGCATTTTGCCGCTCATCACCATATTACCTCCTCGGAGACCAAAACGGGGCCGTCTTTGCAGATTCTCTTCGAACCGTATTTTGTTTTGCAGCTGCAACCCATACATGCGCCGAAGCCGCAGCCCATGCGCTCCTCAAAACTCAATTGTCCACTTGTTTCCGCAATATCAAACACTGCCTTCAGCATCGGTTCAGGACCGCACGCACAGTAATCAGTGTAAGCAGTGATGCCGTCATTGCTTTCGGCATTAAAACAGCGCATTGCATCGGTAACAAACCCTTTCACTCCGCAGCTTCCGTCCGCTGTTGCAACAATTATCCTTGCTCCGATTTTTTTGAATTCATCTTCAAAGAAGCATTCGTCAAATGTGTTGAAACCCGCTATAACCATCGGTATTTTCCCTTCCGAAATCAGCTGCTTAGCAAGCAGGAACATTGGAGGGACGCCTGCTCCGCCGCCTATAAGGAGCGGGTGCTCGCCGCAGAGTGAAGTATCATAACCGTTTCCGAGACCGGCCAAAACATCCAGCTGTTCATTCATCGGCAGGCGGCTCATGAACTCCGTGCCTTTGCCGACAACTTTGTAAACAATCGTCAGCGTGTTTTCATTCCGGTCAATATCGCAGACGGAAATCGGACGCCGCAGGAAAAAGCCTTTAAGCTTTATGTTCACAAATTGTCCGGGTCGATTTATTGACGATACATCACCCGAAAGCACCATTTTATACGTATTATGTGCTATGCACTCGTTTGAAACGATCTGAAACAGTGATTGAATCATGTTCAAGTTCCTTTCCTATATTCAGTGTTCGTTAATCGTATTGTCGCCGATTAATCAGGCCGTCGCGCAAAAGCAAATTACTCCTCAATTAACCTTATCTTCCTTAACTGTTTTCCCATTGCGGGTTGTTTTTATACATTTGCCGAAAACCTGCATGCCGATAAAGGGGGATGCTTTCCCGAGAGACAGAAATTCGGCGGAATCAACGATATAGGGGGTGGAGATTTCAAATTCGGCAGTTCTGTTTCCGATATCTATGCCGAATCTGCGGGCGGGCGCAGTGCTCATCAGTTCAATAAGTCTGTTAAGCGACAGTATTCCTCTGCGCACGAGCCGAGTGTACAACACCGGAAAGGCGGTTTCAAGTCCCACAATTCCATTCAGACTGCTGCGCAGTCCGCCTGACTTTTCTTTTTCCGAATGCGGCGCATGATCGGTTGCGATCATGTCAATCGTGCCGTCAATTATGCCTTCAATGAGTGCATCTCTGTCCGCTTCGGAACGAATCGGAGGGTTCATTTTGAAGCTTCCGCTGTCAACAAGATCATCATCACACAGAACAAGATAATGCGGTGCAGTTTCACATGTTATGTCGAGGCCTTCAGATTTTGCCTTACGGATAAGATTAACGGACTCCTTTGTCGAAACATGGCAAACATGGTATGGACATCCGCTCTTACGGACAAGCTCAATATCGCGTGCAATAGGGTGCCATTCGCTTTCACTGCATATTCCGGGCAGGGAATGCCTGTCGGCGTAGTTCCCGTCATGAATGCATCCACCGCGAACAAGACTGTTGTCTTCGCAGTGAGCAGCAATGATCTTGTGAAGTTTTTTTGCCTTTTTCATTGCTGCAAGCATAATTTCTTCATTCTGAACGCCTTTTCCGTCATCCGAAAACGCAACGACATACGGGGCAAGTGCGTCCATATCGGAAAGTTCCCGTCCGTTTTCACCGATTGTTATTGCACCGTACGGATAAACGGGAATGCAGGCATCACGACGAATGATTTCAAGCTGCCTTTCAAGGTGTTCGATGCTGTCAGGTACCGGATCAAGGTTCGGCATGGTGCAAATCGCAGCATACCCTCCGTTTGCGGCGGCAAGCGTTCCCGTCTTGATAGTTTCTTTATATGAAAAACCCGGTTCGCGAAGATGAACATGAACATCAACGAATCCGGGAACAAGAACAGTATCCGAAGAAATATTGGATTTTTTCACTGAATAAATATCGGAAGGAGAAAATGAATTCGAATATGTATCCGATTTCGAATCGGAAATGCCGCAACAGTCAATTCTGTTGTTTGGATATTCGGCGTTTTTTCGCACAGTTTTGTTTTCAGACAGCATTTGGTGTGCCTCCTTCGGTTTCTGCAAGAATAAAACCTGCCGCATGCGGCAGGACAGCACAATTAAAACCCACGAATTCACGCTGAAAACGCAGAGAATATTGAGTTGCAAATCTTGCCGACATCAAGGTGTCAACGCGACCTCACGGGATCGCCTTAAAGATTGCAGTTATTTTATCAGGCTCGCAGGCGGCTGTCAAGGCATTCAACAAAGTATATTGCAATCATTTAAAAACTGAATCAACATTATTCTGACAAATTCTTGCTTGACATTTGCCAACTTTAAAGCTACAATAACAATTGAAAATCCGTGTATAATATAACGGATAATATCATGATGCGGAGAAAACAAATGAGAAACAAATCTTTGACACGTTTTGCAGCTTTTTTTGTTGCAGCAACCATGCTTTTCGCTTGTTTGCAAGTCATTGCACAGCCTGCCGCAAACGACAGCGGGCACACTTACGTGCTTGTTGACCAACCCACCGACGGCGGGGTTTACCTTATGATAAGCCGACAGTCCGGCAGCAATTTTGCTGTTTCCGGAACAGCGATGCCCGACGGGGAAGGCTTGGTGCCTGTTGAAGTCGGAGTTGCAGGTGACTATGTTGTAAGCGGAGTGAACGATTCCGTGCTTTGGCAGTTTAACGGCAGTTCCGAATCGGGCTACACCGTTCGCAATGCTGAGTCGGGCGAATACCTTGCAAAGCTTTCGAACACGCTTAAAACAAGCGCAGCAACTCAGCATCGCTGGGAGCACATAATTCATACCAACGACGACAGCAGCATCGGCGATGAACCTGTCATGCACAATGTGACCACCGGTGTGGGCTACATCCTCTATCGCGTAAACGGCGATGAGACTTATTTCGATTGCTTCAACGCTTATCAGCAATGCAATATACGCCTTTATGAGCGTCGGGATATGATCGGATTCGTGCCGACGACGGGCGTCAGCATCGGAATCGATGCACTGGAGCTTGACCTTGGAAGCACTCACACATTCCATCCGCAGGTTTTCCCGTCAAATGCAACCATTCAAAACGTTACATACACGTCTTCGGATTTGTCCGTTGCACGCATCAATCCCGACGGCACGCTTATCACAGGCAGCGAAGGAACTGCGCAGATAACCGTTTACGACGGAACGGGCGAATTCAGCGATACCTGCACCGTGACGGTCGCAAGTGCAAATCCCGCAGTGCCCGTCCTGTACGGTTACAGAATGTACTCAAGTGCAAACGGCATCGTTAATTTTTCGGCGGATGATGTTTCCGACTTCAACCTTGTGGATGCACAAACGGGACTTGAACCGCTCACCGCAATGTGTTATGTGGAAGGTGATTTTTACGGTTTTGCAAAGAGTGAAACCGAAAACACGGGGTATGATTTCGTTATTATCGACGGCGAAACCTTCGAAAGACGTACAACAAACCTTTGGTCATACTACTATTGCCGCGATATGACCTATGATCCCGAAACCGGACTGATTTACTGCATGATGGCAACCAACGCAACTATTTACTCATTGTATTTCGGGATTTATACGGTAAACCCACAAACTCTGAGCTTCAACCTTGTCGGTGAAACAAACCGATACCTTTCGGTTCTTGAATGCACGGCGGACGGCAGACTTTACGGAATCGATATGTTCGGCTATTTCTGCTCCGTTGACAAAACCAATGCAAACTGCACAAAAATTGCACATACAACCGTTTCGGATATCAACCATGAACAGTCCATGGTGTTCTGTCCTTCAAACGGTAAAATGTACTGGATGAAATCCGATGATAACGGAGGCGTATTTTTCGAGGTCAATCTCGCAGACGGAACGCTTGTTTATATCGGCTATCCCGGCGGCGATTACATAACATATCAGAGTGTTGCAGGCCTTTGCTATGTTCCGACGGATGAACCGGAGTATCAGCAGGGTGATATAGATATGGACGGCATAGTTTCTGTTTCGGATGCATTGCTTGCATTGCGGTGCGGAATGGAAATTGTGACTCTTACCCCGCAGCAGCTTACGGTTGGCGATATGAATGGCGACGGTTCCGTTAATGTTACCGATGCGATAATGATACTTCGAGCTGCACTTATCGGCTGATTGTTAAATTCGGCAGCACGGCCGCAGTATCAAAAGTAAAAACAAAACCTGTCAAAAACAGCGGTTCGCAGTACGGCGGGCCGCTGTCTGCACGAATAACCAAATGACAATTTCGCCTACGGTTCGATAAAGATTTTACTGTATGATTCAAAGCATTGATTTTAACTCTGCCGCATGATAAAATACGCATGGCAAAGCCTGAATAACTTATGCCGCGTCTGAATAAATAAGTTAATCTTAAAAAACGGAGGGTGAATTTGTGAAAAGAAAAGCTTTAGGCTTGTTTGCAACATTTTTCAAAATCGGAGCTTTCACGTTTGGAGGGGGATATGCAATGATACCGCTGATACAACGTGAAATCGTAGATAAAAAACAATGGGCAACAAATGAAGATTTGCTTGATATAATTGCAATTGCCGAATCAACGCCCGGTCCCATTGCCGTGAATGCCGCGACATTTATCGGCAGCAAAATCGACGGCTTCTTGGGTGCTCTGTTTGCAACGCTCGGAGTTGTTCTTCCGTCATTTATAACCATATTTGCCGTGTCGTTTGCTATTGCACAGTTTGAACACATAAAAATCGTTCAGTACGCATTCACGGGTATTCGCGCCGCAGTTCTTGCGCTCATTATCCGCGCACTTGCGGCAATGTATAAAGAATGTCCGAAGTCGCCCCTGTCATACATCATTGCGGCAGCTGCTTTTTTTGTTGCAGCATTTACAAGCATCAACACGATTTTTATCATACTCGGCTGTGCTGCGGTCGGCCTTGCTGTACATTTGGTATTTAATACAAAAAACGGAAAGGCGGGGGAAGGCAAATGATTTTCATCGAATTATTCTTCACATTTTTCAAGATTGGCTTGTTTACTGTCGGCGGCGGATATGCAATGCTCCCGCTTATCAGAACTGAGGTTCTCAGCAAGGGCTGGCTGACAGCGGAGGAAATTGTGAATTTCATTGCCGTGAGCGAAAGCACACCCGGGCCGTTCGCAGTCAATATTGCAACTTATATCGGTTCTGTCCGCGGCGGGGCAGCAGGGGCAGCCTGTGCAACGCTCGGAGTTGTGCTTCCGTCGTTTCTGATTATTCTTGCGATTGCGCGATGCTATAAAAAGTTTAAGAGCAGCAAAATAGTTGCGGGACTGATGTCCGGCTTGAAGCCGGCGGTGATCGGACTTATTGCAGCCGCCGTGTTAACAGTCGGCAAAACCGTTTTTTTGAATTCGGCAACTCCGACAGGCTTTCCCGCCACCGCATCGGACTGGTTTCGAACCGTGAGTTCCGCATTGGTTTTTGTGCTTGCACTCTTTGCCTGCAGAAAAAAACTTCATCCGATATTAATGATTTTGATTGCCGCTGCTCTCGGCATAGTATTCGGCCTTTTGGGCGAAATGCTTGTTGCTTAGAGTTAACCGCAGCATTAACACCAAGAACAATATCGCCCATGCGGGCAACACATCGGATTGATTTTTCCCGCTGCCTGCTGTGCAAGTTTTGCATTGCCCGAGTGGGCGCTATGATTCAAATTAAACATGTGTAAATATTTTTTATTTGTGCAATAAAAAGCTCGTTTTCCGGTGTGGAAAACGAGCCTTTTTCACAGTTTGAAAGCGGATAACTTAGATATTGTCCGTATGTTTACGCAGGTGCACCGACCAACATTGCTTCATGCACGGGAAGAATTTTTTTGCTGTCGGGCATATGGACGAGAGCTTGATTCAGCACCTCCTCGGCGTTATGCACAAATACAATTTGCAGTGCATCAATAATATCCTTGGGAACTTCGGCAATATCCTTGCGGTTTTGCTCCGGAAGCAGCACCGTTGTTATGCCTGCGCGTGCTGCAGCAAGCAGTTTTTCACGCAAACCTCCGATTGCAAGCACTCGGCCCCTGAGAGTGATTTCGCCTGTCATTGCAAGTCTTGCGCGCACCGGAATGCCTGTCAGTGCACTCGCAACAGCCGTCATGAGTGAGATCCCTGCGGACGGACCATCCTTTGGAACAGCACCTTCCGGAACATGAATATGTATATCCGTATGCTGATTGAAATCATCGCTGAGTCCCAGTTCGGAAGCGTGTGCGCGGATGCACGTAATAGCAGTGCGTGCGCTTTCCTGCATAACATCGCCGAGACTTCCGGTAAGCTGGAGCTGACCCGTGCCTTTCAACGCTTCAACCTCAATTTCTAACAGCTCACCGCCAACGCTTGTCCACGCAAGTCCGTTCACCAATCCGATTTCAGGCTCCTTATCCGCGGGCTCAAAGCTGTACCGAGGCACACCGAGATATTCCTTTATTTTCGATTTGCTGAGTCGAATCCGTTTTTTTCCGTTTGCAATATCAACGGCAGCCTTTCGGCAAACTGCGGCAATACAGCGTTCAAGGCTGCGAACGCCTGCCTCGCGTGTGTAGCAATTGACAATTTCGGAAATTTCCTCATCCCCGATGGTCAGCATGCTCTTCTTCAGTCCGTGCTTTTCGAGCTGCTTCGGAATCAAATACTGTCTTGCAATTTCGATCTTTTCGGTCGCAAGATAACTCGGAACCTCTATAACTTCCATTCTGTCCAGAAGCGGGCGGGGGATATCGGCAAGGTTGTTTGCTGTTGTTATGAACAGAACCTTGGACAAATCATACGGCATCTCCAAAAAGTGATCGCGGAAAGCAAAGTTTTGTGCTCCGTCAAGCACTTCAAGAATTGCGGCGGCCGGATCACCGTTATAATCTCGGGATAATTTATCAATTTCATCAAAAAGAATGACCGGATTTACGGTTCCCGCCTGCCGCATTGCAGAAATAATGCGACCCGGCATAGCTCCGATATAAGTGCGCCTGTGTCCGCGGATCTCCGCTTCATCCTTGATTCCGCCGAGACTCATTCGAACAAAGCTGCGGCCCAAAGCCTTTGCAATTGATGCGGAAACGGATGTTTTGCCTACACCCGGAGGGCCCGCAAAGCAAATGATCTGACCGTTCACCTTTCCGGTAAGTTTCGCAACTGCAAGATACTCAAGAATACGCTGTTTGACTTTTTCAAGCCCGTAATGGTCCTCGTCAAGTATCCTGCGCGCATTTTGAATATCAAGATTGTCCTCGCTCATCTCGGTATAAGGCATGTCCAACAGACAATCGATGAAAGTTCGCAGGGACGGTGTTTCGTGTGAACCGGCAGGAAGGGTTGCGAACCTGTCGATTTCTTTTTCAAGTCGGATACGAATTTCATCGGGAAACGTACGTTTCTTCAGTCTTGCGCGAAACTCATCGGCTTCCGTCTCCTCGTTCTCACCCAATTCTTTTCGAATTGCCTTTATCTGTTCGCGGAGGAAGTATTCCTTTTGATTCTTTTCTATTTGCTGCTTGACACTCGCCTCAATGCGTTTGCTGAGCTTTGTGAACTCCTGCTCGCGTGCAATAATGTTCAAAAGCGTTATGCAGCGCGATGCACTGTCCTCCTGTTCAAGAAAACACTGCCGATCCTCGTATTTTTTCAAGGTTATGTTTGCAAGCCTGAATATATATGCAGTATCATCGGAGCTTTTCTCAATAACCTCAAATGCTTCGGAAAGGCTTACTCCGATCAGTTCAAGGTAATCGCGGCATTTTTTCGAAACGAGCGGACGGAGCGACGAAGCTTCCGGGTCGGTTTGCTCTTCATCGTCGCAACTGTAAAGGTTCGCGCTGAAAAAGGGCTCCTCGCCCGTGAAACCGTCAACGAGCGCACGGCATACACCTTCCGCCATGACGCGGACAGTATCTCCGGGCAGTTTAATTACCTGCTTGATTTTGCAAATGCAGCCGATCTCATACAGCTGCTTTGCGGTTATATCGGTAAGTTTCGGGTCTTTTTGCGCGGTAAGAAACACCAACCTGTCGTTTTCGGCGGCGGTTTCGATCGCGGCAACGCTCTTGTCCCTGCCTGCATCAAAGCTCAGCAGTGTGTAGGGCATCACAACCAAGCCGCGCAGAGGCACAACGGGCATTTTTTCATAGTACTTAATAGCCAAGTTTCATATCCTCGTGTTTTGTTGTTTTTTTGCCGTGAATGTGTATCAGTCATCGGCTTCTTTTTGAAGAATTATACACGTTGTTTGAAAATTATACAACACACAAATTCAGGCATATATGCAAATTCTCGGGGCAATCCCGTGTATCTTCATCAACAGCCCTTTATTGCTCCGCATTCCGCAAAAGTCTGCATTGCTTTTCGATAACACTTTGTGCTCAATTCCGTACGGAGCGTCTGAATATAAACGGAGTAACACGGCAAATAACGATATATTTGATGCCGAGAGCGGCTTTGCAGCCGGATTTCGGACTTTTTTTCTTTTTTTTGGCACTCAAGTCTTGTTTATTCACCCATTGTTGTGGTACAATACAGTGTAGCTTGTATTTACCATGGCGGTTCGGCTCTTATGCAATCAGCCTGATTGGAGTATGCTTTGCGCAGAGTCGAGCGATAATCTTTATAGAAAGGAAAAATCATCATGAAAAAAAGATGCGACAAACTCATTGCTAAGCTTCGTGAAAAAAACATCGATGCAGCAATAATCACCTCACCTGTTAACCGCAGGTATTTCTCCGGCTTCACCGGCAGCAACGGTGTTGTTATTGTAACAGAAAACGGTCGCGTTCTTCTTACTGACTTCCGTTATACCATTCAGGCAAATCAGCAGTGCGCCGGAGTTTGCGAAGTTCGTCAGGTTAACCGCGGAATAGGTTCGGGCGATGTTGAAGAAGTTCTTAAAGAATTTGACGCAAAACGCGTTGCCTATGAAGATGCAGCTCTGACCGTTGCCGAATTTAACATGTTCAAGAGCATGCCCTTTGAACTTTTGCCCGAATCAAAGCTTATCTCGGATTGCAGAATCGTTAAGGATGCTGCGGAGATAGCGGAGCTTCAAAAGGCTCAGAATGTTGCGGATGCAGCTTTTGCAGAAGTTCTGAAACACGTAAAGGTTGGTATGACCGAGATTGAACTTCGTAATGAATTCGATTATCTCATTCGCAAGTTCGGCGGGGATGACAATTCATTCGACACCATCGTCGGTTCAGGTCCCAACGGTGCGCTTTGCCATGCGTATCCCGGTCCGCGCAAGATTCAGAACGGTGATTTCGTTGTTATGGACTTTGGCGCACGCGTAAACGGTTATTGTTCGGATATGACCCGCACATTCGCAGTCGGCAAACCCTGCGATGAGCTCGTGAAGATTTACAACATTGTTCTTGAAGCTCAGCTCAAGTGCCTTGAAGTGCTTCGTCCCAATATGAACGCCGCCGATCTTGACAAGACAGCGCGGGATATCATCACAGCGCACGGTTACGGCGAGTGCTTCGGTCACAGCCTTGGCCACGGGTTCGGTCTTGAAATCCACGAAAGTCCCTATGCAAGCCCGCGTTCCGCAGATATTCTTGTCCCCGGAAGCACAATCACCGTTGAACCCGGCATTTACGTTGAAGGACTCGGCGGTGTCAGAATCGAAGATTGCTGCGTTCTGACCGAAACCGGTTACATCAATCTCTGTTCAACCACAAAGGAGCTCATCATCCTCTGATAAGGTCAGAAAAGCCTTGTAAAAGCTTCTTTTGATGTTCCAAGTTATTTTTCCGCCTGCAAAACAGCGCAGTATGCGCCCTGCAGGCGGTCGATAAGGTTCCGAGTGGACCTGTTTATTGCAATCATACTTTATAAATTTATATCACGGAGGTATTCCCATGATTTTAGCTGGCGATTTCAGAAAAGGCATTACCGTTGAAATAGACGGACAGGTTTGGAGCATTGCAGATTTTCAGCATGTCAAGCCCGGCAAAGGTGCGGCATTTGTTCGCACAAGGCTGAAAAACGTCATGACAGGTGCGGTTCTCGAAAGAACCTTCAGCCCCACCGACAAGTATCCCACTGCACACATCGAAACCCGCGAAATGCAGTATCTCTATACTGACGGAGATTTGTATTATTTCATGGATAATGAGTCCTATGAACAGCTCGCACTCAATCATGAGCAGGTTGAAGATGCAATCGACTTCGTTGTTGAAAACTCTAACGTCACCATCCGTTTCTACAAAGGCAATGCATTCTCCGTTGCAGCTCCCAATTTTGTTGAGCTGACTGTTACGGAGACCGAACCCGGCTTCAAGGGTGACACCGCGACCGGAACCAAGCCCGCCGTACTCGAAACGGGTTACAAAATTGCTGTTCCCCTGTTCGTTAACGAAGGCGATCGCATTCGCGTTGATACCCGCACCGGTGAATACATGGAGCGCTGCTGAGTTAACTGCTCTTAACAGACTCCGCGCCTCTGCTTAACAGGGTGGTTATAGGTTCAAATTCTATGGCAAACGAAACAAATATCATTCAAAAGTCCGCTTACCTGCGCGGACTTGCTGATGGAATGAAGCTTTCGGCGAATTCCGACGATACCTCAAAACTTTTGCTTGCGATGATCGACTGCATAGACAGTATTGCGGTACAGGTCAACGACAACACCGATCTCATTTGTGAGCTTGATGACGAAGTTGATTCCTGTTCCGATTCATTGGATGCTTTTGCAGAATTGGTTTTCGGCATTGATGACGACGATGACGAAATCGACATCAACGACGATGATGATCTTTTCGCTTGCGATGACGATGATGATGACAGCAAATGCTTTGGCTGCTCTTGCCCCGGCGAGTGCGATGATTGCTGTTGCGACGAAGACTGCGAGGATTGTAATTGCGACGGCAGAGATGATGATTGCTGCATTACCTGTCCCTATTGCGATGCGCGGGTTCCGCTTTCCACACTGATGGAAAGTGATAATCCCGTTTGCGGAATCTGTCATATGCCGTTATGTTCATCAACCGGTTTCGAGGAGGAATCCGATTCCTGATTTTGCAGCGCACCGAACAAAGTCATTATTGAATCATTTTTTCTCAGCAGGGTTCACATTTAATATGCGGATCCTGCTGTTTGCGAAAGGAGTTTTATGGAATTTGACTCAGCTGCTCTTTGTGGATGTGTGGAATCGCCAAGTACTAAACGAAGTGTTTCGCTGCATCCGAGGCTGGAAGCTGCAGCTGCTCTTCTCGGCAAAGCATCTGTACTTGCTGATATCGGGTGTGATCACGGCAGATTTTCGGCTGCAATGCTTCAACGCGGTATTGCTGAAAAAGTTATTGCATCCGACATAAGTGCTCCGTCCCTCAAAAAAGCCGAACAGCTTGCGAATGTGTGCGGACTTTCAAGCAAGATGGAATGCCGTATTTCGAACGGTTTTTCGGCATACTCTGCCGGTGAGACCGACAAGGCTGTTATACTCGGAATGGGCGGCGAGGTTATCCGTTCCATACTTTCACGCTCTGATTCATTCGCGCGTTCGCTTGAGTGCATTGTTATGCAGCCTATGCGCGGGGAAGCCGAACTTCGGAGCTATCTTTACTCAAACAATTATCGCATAATTGATGAAGCGGTTGTTTTTGACAGCGGGAGATACTATCAGCTGATTTCGGCAAAAAACGGAGCGCCGCGCCAACTTCCCGACTGCTTTGAAAAAGGTTTTTTTCAATTCGGTGCCGAAGCATTTAATAAGCGTGACCCAATGCTTTTGCCGCTGATGCAGCGGTATCTTTGCATCATTGAAAAAAAGCTGCAGCGGGCAGCTTTATCGGGCGGCAGACCGAAGCGACTCATTTTTGAAGCAGAAAGTACAGCAAGATTGATTTCTGCGTTTTTAAACGGGCGGAATGATGACTGTTCGGCGAAACACACTGATTGATTAAAGGAGCAAAACATGCTGCTTAATGATTTTATAGATATAATGAATAAGCTCGCGCCGCAAGAGACGGCGCTTGGGTTTGACAATGTCGGATTAATAATCGGCACGGACAGAAAGCAGATAAAACGTGTGCTTGTTGCGCTTGACTGCACCCTTGCCGTTGCACTCGAAGCGGTCGAAATCGGCGCGGATCTTGTTTTAACGCATCACCCTCTGCTTTTTTCGGCAGTTAAGCGTATATCTCCCGAATGCCCTCAAACGGCGGCTGTTTATACCCTTATCCGCAACGGTATTGCACTCTTTTCCGCACATACAAACCTTGATGCAGCGGAAGGTGGAGTAAATACAGAGCTTTGTCGTCTGTTCGGGCTGCAAGATACGATTTCCGTCGGAGAAGACAGCATTATGCGAGTCGGCAATCTCCCTGAAACCATGATGCTGGATGATTTTGCGGCAATGGTTCAAAATAAGCTCAACACGGTTGCGCGCATATCCGGCAGCAATACCCCTGTCAGCCGCATCGCCGTTATCGGAGGTTCCGGAGGTGCGGAATATGAGCAGGCACATGAAGCCGGAGCGCAGGTGCTTGTAACCGGAGAATGCAAACATTCGGATGCAATTGCCGCCTCCGTTCTCAACTTAAACATTATTGCCGCGGGGCATTACCAAACAGAAAACCCTGTGCTTATTCCTCTTGCTGCATACCTTCGCAGCAATACGGAAGGCGTTGAATACATGATATCCAAAGTAAACACGCCGACTTTCCGCACTTGCGGGCGGTGTGCCGAGTAAGCGATTATTAATTGCTGAAAACTGGCTTTGGATGGTAAGTTTATTGAAAGGATGAAACTGTTATGAATAAACTGGATGCACTTTGGGAGTATCAGCAGGCAGAGCTTGCTCTCGCACGACTGAAGAGGGAAATGAAATCCTCGCCGTCATATCAAAAACGCACAAAGCTGCATAACTTTCTTGCAGAACAGCAAGCGAGCATCGAAAAAATAAATGCGGATATGCGGGCAAAGGACGGTTCACTTGCAACATGTTCATCAAAGCTTGACGCGCTTTTAAAACGTTATGATCTTGAGAAATCCGAACTTGACATCATGGAAAATGATGAAGAAAGCACTGCTGCGGAGTTAACGGAAGCAAAAAAATCCATCGAAAAGCTGCTTGAAGAAATAAATGCTTTGCACAAAGAGCTTGCCGAGATGATAACATGGTTGAATCAAGCTTCCGAGGCCATTTCTTCCGCATACTCCAAGGCGGGACGCGCAAAAAAGGACTATGATGCCGTTCGTGCCGTTTGCGATGCGGAAAAGGATGCATTCAAACCCAGGCTTGACGCCGCAGAAGCCTTGATTGCCGAAAAACGCGGAGATGTTCCGGATGAACTTATGTCCAAATATCTTGCACTCAAAAAGAATTATGTCAATCCTGTTGCAAAGGTTGCCAATAATCAATGCAGCGGATGCTATATGATGCTTCCGTCAGCCGTTGTTAAAAGAGTTGCCGGAAAAACAAGCATTGTTGAATGCGAGAACTGCGGACGAATCCTTACCATGTAGGCTTTTGTGTTATAGATACTGATACCACAGGAATGCTTTCGAAGAATAAAAACTCATTTTGTTCTTTACACAGCATTGAGTTTGCATTATAATACTATTATTGAGTAAGACAAGTGACCGCGCAGGCATTTGCCCGCGAGGAAAGTCCGAGCTCCGCAGGACAGGGTGCCGGGTAACACCCGGTGAAGGCGACTTCAAGGAAAGTGCAACAGAAATAAACCGCCGTATTGCCGCACGGTAATGCGGTAAGGATGGAAAGGCGGGGTAAGAGCCCACCGATACCTCGGTAACGCGGTATGCCATGTAAACCCCACTCGGAGCAAGATTGAAATGGGAGCATTTAATGGCTGTCCGTCACGCTCCCCGTAATCGCTTGAGTGTGCAGGTAACTGCACATCCAGATAGATGGTCACATAAACAGAACTCGGCTTACGGCTTGCTCAATTCAAAAACGGTATTCGCCTTAA
>OCQA01001630.1_pt1 | contig 14650 bp, 10 predicted proteins | sample 1538571 | NCBI WGS metagenome assembly OCQA01 (sample SAMN04571708, study PRJEB22368) | human gut metagenome | biome: human gut; material: stool | host: Homo sapiens | place: Luxembourg | collected 2012-09-28 | reverse complement strand
TACAAGACACGCCTCGACGCCCTGGACAACTATGCCGGACGGTCGGTGATCGTCAGCGCGAAGATCGTCGACGTCGATGTTTTCTCGCTGCTGCCCGACGACGACGTGGCCTGGTGCAACTTCGTGCGCATCCGCCACGGTTCGGTCGTGGGCGTGCAGACCGTGAAACTCTCGACGGGCGTCGGGGGCGACGAGCGCGACATGCTGACGCTGGCCATCCAGCACATCGTCGAAAATATCGCCGGGGGCGAACTCTCCCGCGAGGTGATCGTGCCGCTGCTGCCCTCGACGACGCTGCTGTTCGAAGGCGTGACTTTCACGGTCCCGAAGCGCGGGGAGAAACTCGAATTGCTGGAATTCTCGCGGAAGAGCGCCCGCATCTACCGCGCCGAGCAGTTGAAAAACCTCGAAATCAAGAATCCCGAACGGTATACCGAGCGGCTGATGAATGCTGTTCAAAAGGAGCTGCGCCTCGACAGACAGCCGCGGCACATCGAATGCTTCGACAACTCCAACCTGCAGGGCGCTCATCCGGTGGCTTCGTGCGTGGTGTTCCGGGATGGAAAACCCTCCCGCAAGGAGTACCGTCATTTCAACATCAAGACCGTGACGGGGGCCGACGACTACGCCTCGATGCGGGAGGTCGTCTTCCGGCGTTATACGCGGCTGATGGCCGAAGGGGCCGAAATGCCCGACCTCATTATCGCCGACGGCGGAAAGGGGCAGATGGGAGTCATTCACGAGGTGCTGGAGCGGCTCGGGCTGGACATCCCCATTGCCGGACTGGCCAAGGACGACCGGCACCGCACCGCCGAACTGCTTTGCGGCTTTCCGCCCGTGCTGGTCGGCATCCGTCCCACTTCGCCCCTTTTCCACTTTTTGGCGCACATTCAGGAGGAGGTGCACCGTTTCGCCGTTTCCTTCCACCGGCAGAAACGCAGCAAGGCGTTTATCCACAGCGAACTGGAGCAGATCGAGGGGGTCGGGGACAAGACGGTCCAGACCCTGTTGCGCCATTTCCGCACGGTGGAAAAGGTCCGTGCGGCCAACATCGAAGAACTTTCGGCGCTGGTCGGGGCGGCAAAGGCGAAAAAAATCAGGGCCTTTTTCGAAAAATAGCCGTATTTTTTGAAAAGTTACGAAAATCACCTATCTTTGTCCACCCGATTCGCCGCGTAACGCTCGCGGAAATGCCCGGATGGCGGAATCGGTAGACGCGTTGGTCTCAAACACCAATGACAGCAATGTCGTGCCGGTTCGACCCCGGCTCCGGGTACATGGAAAATCGCTTAATTTGTTAATTATAGTAAGTTAAGCGATTTTTGTTTTGATGAAATTCCCCACGTTTTCCCCGCAGACAATTTTATCTTTTTGGAACGAAGTGTTAATGTATTACTGAATTTGACATTAAGGTATATAAAAAATGTAATAAATTCAGATTTTTATTATATTTGTCGCGTCAGGTATCTATTGCAATATGAATTCAAAAGTATTATTTTCTGCCGTGTATCTGTTGGCGGCAGTACCGTCATCTGCACAAACGGATGCCCCTTGGTTTTTGTCCGCTTCCGATTCGCTATGCGGAGTCCGTCTGACAGAGATTTGTGCGGCAAGAGGTAAAATTCCCCCCCCCTCCCGAAAAAAATCTGAAATAATCGTCGCCGTCATCGACGGCGGGTTCGATGTTTCGCATACGGCTCTTGCGGATTTCATCTGGACCAATCCACGCGAACAGGCTGCTAACGGCCGTGATGACGATAAAAACGGCTATGTAGACGACATTCACGGCTGGAATTTCCTCGGCAATGCTGTTGGAGAGAGTCTTCGAAGGGCCGGCACGGAACCTTTCCGGGAATACAAACGGCTTCGGCCTCGCTTCAAGGACGCTGATACAAGCCGCCTTACTCTTTCGGCAAAGGCCGAATATGCCTATTATAAGCAGATGGAACGGGCCGCCCGGCTCGATACCTACATCAAATTTACCGAATATCAGCGTATTCGTTCCGATGCTTTCCGCATTTGCGATTCATTGATGCGCCTGAAATACGGTGATCGAGAAACAACGGTCGCCGATTTTCAGCGTCTTGAATTGGCCGACACGACCGGGCTTGCGCTGCCTCTGTCGATTGCGGCTTCCACACCCGTTATGTTGACATGCCGTGGCACGAAGCGGTGGAAAAGATCGACAGCGAATATCGTTTGTCCGCCGTACGTGTGGCCAGCCTCGATTCCCTGAATGACGATCCTCATATAAAATTGGGCAATCGCCCGGACGATTTCCGGAATTTCCGTTACGGAAACAATCTTATCGGCGACGATCCCTATCATGGGACGATGGTTGCCGGAGTGATTGCGGCGTGTGCGGCGACGGCCGGGGAGCTGCCGCGCCCGGTAAAGATCCTCTCCGTCCGTGCCATTCCCGAAGGCGATGAATACGACCGCGATGTAGCTGCGGCAATCCGTTATGCGGTGGATAACGGCGCAGAGGTGGTGAATATGAGTTTCGGCAAGTACCTATCGCCTCACCGGGATGAAGTACTGGCTGCGATGAAATATGCCCGGAGCAAGGACGTATTGCTGGTTATGGCCTCCGGCAACGACGGCGTCAATGTCGATGTCCGTCCGATATTTCCGACTTGCCGGGACACGAAAGGACGCCGTCTGGAAAACCAGATCGTCGTGGGGGCCTCGACGCCCGACGGACGGGTCGCTTCTTTCAGCAACTACGGAGCGGAAAATGTGGATCTGCTCGCCCCCGGAGAAAATGTACGATCGACCGCTCCCGAGGGCGGATACGATACGGCGCAGGGAACGAGTATCGCTGCGCCGATAGTTTCCGGTGTCGCAGCGGTCTTGCGGAGTTTCTATCCCGATCTTTCGGCTCGTGAGATACGGGAAATTCTGATTCGTACCGTTACGCATTTTCCGGCGGACGAGATGCCTGTTCCCGGGAAATCCGAAACTTCCCGCATGATCCAGGGGCGTCAGGTCTGTCTCGGTGGAGGGATTCTCAATGCGCAGGCGGCCATGAAAGAGGCGTCGAAAATCAGCAAATTCGGAGAGCGATGAAACGGTTGCTTGTATTTTTAACGGTATGGAGTCTTTATCCGCTCTGTGCTCAGGAATCCTATATGGCGCGGGCCGACCGCTTTTCGTCCGATTCGCTCGGTGGATTGATCCGTAACCAATATGTTTCGGTTCAGTGGATCGGCAAGGAGTGCCGTTGGTTCCATTATACGTCGGATGACGCCGATGCACGCCGTTATTGGTTGGTCGATACCCGCACCTGGCGGAAACGCCCGCTGTTCGACAGTTTCTCGATGACGCGGCAGTTGGCCGCATACGCCGATTCATCACGGATGCCGACCCCGAAGGAGTTACGGATCTACGGCCTTGAATTCGATTCTTCCGATCCCCGCGGTTTTACGTTCGATTTCAATAAGCACCGGCTGCACTACGATGGCCGAAATGGCAAACTGAGCGAAAAGCCCCGGCAGGATGCTTCCCGCGGGAATCTTTTCTCGCGGGGCGACTATCGGCGCAGCTACTCCGCCGACAGCTCGTATTATGTTACGGCTGTCGGTCATGACCTCATGCTCTTTCGCGGAGATGGAAGCGACAGTGTACGGCTGACCCACGACGGGGAGCGCTATCATTCGTTCTCCACCGGCGGGAACAACGTCGTCGGGCCGGAGGCGCGCAGTTCCGCCATCGGCCGCTGGATGGGGAAAAGCCATTATTACCTGCTGGTGCGCGAAGACAAGCGCGAGGTGGAGGAGCTCACGCTGGTGGACAACCTCGCCCGACCGCGCCCCAAGGCTAAAAGCTACAAATTTCCCATGCCCGGCGATGAGCATGTCGTTCAATACGATGCCTGGCTGGTCGATGCCGACAGCATGTGCATTCGGAAACTCGACATCGCCCGCTGGCCCGATCAGAAAGTCGAAGTTCCCCGGTTCAGCATGATCGCTCATACGGACCGTTATGCCTGGCTCGTTCGTCGCAGCCGGACGTGCGACAGCGTGGAGCTGTGCCGGGTCGATTTCGCGGCGCACCGTGTCGAGCCGATTATCCGCGAGGTGTGCAAACCGGCCCAGAATGACCAGCAATTTTGTTTCCATATCCTGAATGAAGGCCGCGATATCCTCTGGTGGTCGGAGCGAACGGGATACGGTCATTATTACCTGTACGATGGAAACGGACGCCTGCAAGGGGCCGTCACTTCGGGCGAATACGTCGCCGGAAAGATCGAACGTATCGATACGCTCGCCCGGACGATCGTCTACGAGGGTTACGGACGGGAACCGGGTGTCAATCCGCATTACCGCTTTTATTACAAAACCGGATTCAGCGGCGGCGAGCCGGTTTTGCTCACTCCCGGAAACGGCGAACATTCGGTGGCATTCTCTCCCGACGGACGTTTTCTGACGGACACTTGGTCGCGTATGGATCGTGCTCCGCGGCATCAGGTCTGCAACATGAAAGGCCGCGTCCGTATCGAACTGGAGCCGTGTGACCTTTCGGAACTCTATGCCCGCGGATGGCACGAACCGGAAGTCGTCGAAGTGCTGGCTGCGGATTCCGTGACCCGGCTCTATGGCATCGTCTACCTTCCTTTCGACCGGGAACCCGGGCGGAAATACCCGATCATCAGCAATGTCTATCCCGGCCCTCATGTCGATCTGGTTCCGCAGGCCTTTACCTTGGATGACAACTACAATCAATCGCTCGCGCAGCTGGGATTCGTCGTCATAAATTTCGCCTACCGAGGCAGCGGCCCCTGGCGCGGACGCGATTTCCATACGTTTGGCTATGGGAATCTGCGGGACTATGCTTTGGCCGACGACATGGCTGCGATTCGGCAGATTGCGGAGCGCTATCCTTGCGCCGACATCGAAAAAGTCGGGATTTACGGACACTCCGGAGGCGGTTTCATGACGGTCGCCGCCATGCTGAACCATCCGGAATTTTACAAGGTCGGGGTGGCTGCTTCGGGGAACCATGACAATAATATTTACTCCCAGTGGTGGGGCGAAACTTTCCACGGAGTAAAGCAGACCTGGGGGAAAGACGGGAAACCGCATTTCGAATGTCATATTCCGACCAACATCGAATTGGCCGACCGGCTGGCCGGACGGCTGCTGCTCATCACCGGAGACATGGACAACAATGTGCATCCGGCATCTACGGCCCGGCTGGCCGATGCGCTGATCCGGGCCCGCAAGCGTTTCGACATGACGGTCATTCCCGGAGCGGATCATGGTCTCGGGAATTCATATTACGTAAATCTGATCCGCTACTATTTTACGGAACATCTGCTCGGGTTGCCTCAGCAGGAGATTGATATAGTCAAACACAACTAATGAATAATGCGTATGAAGCAAACTTTGCGATTTTTTTTGCTGTTCGTATTTACGTCGTTGCTGTTGGCGGTCGCGTTTGACGTGGTTGCTCAGAAGAAAGGCGACAAAATCACGGTACGGGGAACGGTCAAGGATACTTCCGGCGAACCGCTTATCGGGGTCTCGGTTTTCGTCGAAGGAACGCACATCGGTGTAAATACCAATCTTAAGGGAGAATATCAGATTTCAGTACCCGAGGGCGGAACGTTACGGTTCACTTATATCGGTTATGAGCCTCAAACTGTCAAAGTCGAATACGGAGATCGCTTTGGACTTCGTTTCGTGTATGACGTAACCTTAAAGGAACAGGCCACGGACATCGGACAAGTCGTCGTGACAGGCTTTGCCAAAACTGAGATTCGCAAAAGCACCGGTTCGGTTGCCGTGATTGAAGGAAAAGATCTCAAGACTTCGCCTTTGGAGGGAGTAGACAAACTGTTGCAGGGTAAACTGGCCGGAGTGAGCGTGCAATCCGTATCCGGCCGTCCGGGCGAAGCCGTGAAGATCCGCATTCGCGGAACGAGCACCATCACGGGCAATGCCGAACCGCTGTGGGTCATTGACGGCGTACCGATGCAGAAGGAGGTCCCGACACCTCCTGTTTCCAACACGCAGATTCGCTCCGGAGACTTTTCGAATATTTTTGCTACGGGCATCGGTGGGATCAATCCTAACGACATCGAGTCGATCTCCGTGCTGAAAGACGCTGCCGCTGCCGCGATTTACGGATCTCAGGCTGCCGGCGGTGTGATCGTGGTAACGACCAAACGCGGCAAGTCGGGACCTACACACGTCAACTATTCGGGAACCGTATCCATTCAGACGCGGCCTGTACGGTCTGCCAATTTGATGAACTCACGCGAGAAACTGGCCTGGGAGCAGGAATTATGGGACGAATTTGCAGCTGCCGGTTATGCGAATAATCTTCAGGATGGCAAAAGTTACTATCCGGTTGTGGGTATCGTGGGCATGATTCGTTCGGGATACGGCAAATATAAGGGATTGAGCGTCGCAGAGCAGGATGCCAGGATTGCGGAACTGGGCAGCCATACGACAGACTGGTTCGAGGAACTGTTCCGGACGACAGTTTCCACAAGCCACTATCTCTCCATTTCGGGAGGTAATCCCAAAATGGCCTATTATCTCTCAATGGGATATGGTAACGATCAGGGCATTGTGTTGAAAAACTCGTACGACCGTTACAATTTCAATGGCAAGATCGATGTAACACCGAACAGAGTCGTATCGTTCGGTATCAGTACGGATTTCTCCTATCAGACATCCAAGGCACCGTCGAGTAATGTAGATATGTTCAAATACGCCTATTTCGCCAATCCTTATGAACGTCCTTACAATGACGACGGTTCCTATCGGGCTGACGAGACTTATTTTTCCTTGAGTGAAATCAATGGAAGCTATACGGTAGCGCTTCCCGAAAACGGATTCAACCTGATGCGGGAGATCAATGAGACTTCGGCCAAGAGTACCAGCGGAAACTTCACACTGACGGGAAATACGACGGTCAATATCACCAAGGATCTGAAGTTCGTGGGTCTGGCGTCGTTCTCCTATATTTCGGATCACGGGGAGAATATCAATGGAAAGAATACCTATGCGGCATGGATGGATCGGCCGTTCGAAAACAATACGACGACTTCGAAACGAATCTATGGTTCCATTTATCAGACTTCGACATACAATACCAATTATATGTTACGGGGACATTTCGCCTATGGACATACTTTCAACGAAATACATCGGCTCAATGTGTTGGCCGGAGCGCAGATCAGCCGGAATTACGCCAAGACGATTTTTACCAAACGTTACGGCTACGACCCCGTTACGGGCAACCATTCGACGCCGCTTTATCCTGCGAGCGGAAACAATTCGGTGATCGATTACGATAAACTTGTCAGTTTCGGAAAGACCCTCGATAATTCCACCGGGCAAGCTATTACGGAAAACGCTATGGCCTCGTTCTACGGTACGATCGACTATATCCTGCTCAACCGCTATGTTTTCAATGCCTCGGTAAGATCCGACGGATCGAACAATTTCGGCAGCAAGGAGCAATTCAATGCTACCTGGTCGGCAGGTTTTTCCTGGAATATAGACGAAGAGTCGTGGATGAAAGGGAAAATCTCGGATGTGATCAGTTCGATGACGCTTCGTTTGGCCACGGGTTATACGGGCGGTGTCAATAAGTCGGTCTATCCGGTAATCATCATGAAATACGATAACACGTTTCGAATTTCCGATACGGATTCCTACCGGATGGGGACTATTTCGAATGCCCCGAATCCGCATCTGAGCTGGGAGAAGACCTGGGATATCAAAGCGGGTCTGGACATCGGATTTTTCAAGGATCGTTTGCGATTGCAGGTCGAAGCATACAACCGTAAAGGATACGATCTCGTGACTTCTTCGCGCGTGAATTCGGCAGTCGGATTTATTTCGCAGGGATATAATACATCCGAACAGGTGAACCGGGGAGTCGAGTTCACTTTGGGGGCGACGATTCTGCGTTATAAGGATTTTGCGTGGAATTTTACTGCCAATGCGGCTTACAATATGAACAAACTGACCAAATACGTGTCGCCCAACAGCGGTATCTATGGTCAGTATTATGTAGGTTATCCCCAGGGGATGATCATCACGGGCAAGAGTACGGGCATCGATCCATCGACGGGATTCTACAATTACGAACTGCGTCCCGATGCGAAAATAAACGAAGTCGCGGACTACCGGAACATGCAAAACTATCTTTTCTATGTAGGTACATCGACGGCTCCCTGGACGGGCGGGTTCAATACGTCCGTTCGTTACAAGGGGCTTACGCTCAGTATGAACGGTGTGTTTTCGTTGAACGGCAAAGTGCTGAACGATATCGTATCCCCCGTATCCTACAGTTCGGTGAGTGACCGGAATATGACCGGTGTGGATAAGGAGCCCATTCCCAACTCCAAATATGACCTTTATGTCAACCATCTCAATGTCGTGCGTGATGTAACCTATCGCTGGACTCCGGATAATCCTGTTACGGACGGTTATCCGCGTCTGATCGACATATACGGAGGGCGCCTTTACGATCAGAACGGCAATCTTATCGCCCAGAGTCTTCCTTCCGAATCAAGAGTTACGAACTGTCTGTTGCTGGAGAATGTTTCTTATTTGAAAATCAGTTCCCTGACATTGCTTTACGACCTCCCCGGCGCGTGGGTGAAGAAACTTCACATGCAAAATTGCAGCGTGTCGTTTACGATGAACAATCTGGCGACGTTCACGAATTACTCGGGGCTGGACCCTGAAACTCCCGGTGCGGTGTACCCGCAATGCCGCTCCTATTCGATCGGACTTTCGATCGGATTTTAATTCCGAAACGGTAATTTCAAAACAGAGAGTATGAAAAAGACATTCACAGTGATTGCACTCGTGTTATTAGCCGTATCCTGCAACCGCTATTTGGATATAAAACCTTACGGACAGACCATCCCCGAAACAGCCGAGGAATTTTCAGCGTTGCTCCATGCGCATCTCGACGAGATCGATTACGGAGAGGAGGTCGTGATGGGCGACGGATTGGAAATGGCCGATTTGGAGTGTTATGCCGATAACCTGGCTGCTAATCTGACTCAATATCCCGGAGGAAATTATATTTCGCTTTACATAGGAGAGCAACTTTCCGCTAAGCAAACTCTGTATACGAATCTTTATGCGGTGATTCGGGATTGCAACATCATAATCGGTTATCTCGAAGACCGGAGCAGCCGGCTCGGGATGGACGTGCTCGGTACGGCGTATGCCCTTCGCGGTATCTGCTATTATAATTTGCTGCGCAACTTCTGTCAGGCTTGCAATCCGGATAATCCGGGGCCTGGTGTACCGTTGGTTACGGAATTTGATATGGAAGCGAAGCCTACTCGCAGTACTTATAACCAGACCGTCAAACGGATCGAAGAGGATTTGAATAAAGCGATCGAATACGACATTCAGGATGAGATCTATCGCTTCAATTCCGATGTCGCCAAAGGCTATCTGGCCCGGCTCTATTTCTGGACACAGCAGTATCGTTTGGCAGTTCAGTATGCTTCGGAGTTATTGGAAAAATATCCGTTGCTCGATGCGGAACCTTACAAGGCGATGATCGGGGAACAGATGGCCAAGAGTGGCAACATGATCTTCAAGGCACAGATTTATGCTGGATCTTCGGAATCTACGGCGCTGACGAATTCAAAAAATTATTTGAAAAACAGGCCTTGTTCCCGCCGGTTTTACGATCTTTTCGCCGAAAAGGAAAGAGATGTGCGTTTCGCGCTGTCGATCGATGCCAAAAGACTGCCGGCTAAGAACCTGCTTTCCTGCCTGCGAAGCGCTGAATTGCAGTTGATTCTGGCTGAGAGTTATTATCATAGCGATGAACCCGAAAAGGCCCTTGCTGCTTTGAACGAACTGCGACGAAAGCGTATTGCCGATGTCTCGGACTACACGATGCAGACTCTGCCTCCGGTCGATCACGACGATTTGATTCAGGTCGATGCCAAGGGAAATGCGCTGACTCCGCTGCTGTATGCTATCCATTGCGAACGCCGCAAGGAACTTTTCCTTGAAGGAGATCGCTGGTACGAACTCAAACGTAACGGATGTCCGGAGTTCTGGGTCGCCAAGCAGGGACTGAAATACACGACTTATTCCTGGATGTATACTTTCCCGCTTTACGCTCCCGATATTCAATTGGTCGAGGGGTTGGAGCAAAATCCGGGGTACGATAAAATGGAATAAAAGAATCAGGATTATGAACAATACGATGAAAAGACGAATGATTGCGTTTGTCGCAGCGATTGCGGCTGTTGTGTCGCTGAGTGGCTGTGATGACAACTATGATGAGACGCCGCCTTTGGCTAAGGATTATTTGACGAAATACATTATGCCCGACGGTGTATTTCTCGGGAATGAGGATTGGGCGCAGATCGCAAGCGAAGAAGATGAATATGAAGCCTTTCTGGAAGGTTCGAAATAACTGTTGAACAAACCTTTATTAATTAAAACTTTGGTTATGAGAAAATTTTTATTTGCATTGCTCGCAGCGCCGCTGTTATTCGGCGCTTGTTCGGATGACAACGATGATTCGACGCCTACGCTTTCTTTTGCGAAGCCGGTGCTCGCGCTTTCGACAGGTTCCGTAACACTGGATCTGCAAGTCAGCGGTGTAGATTTATCATCGCTTGCGTCGCCCGTCACCGTTCCCGTTGCTTTCTCGGGTACGGCTGTCAAGGGTTCCGAGTATTCCGTATCGGCCGAACAATTCATATTGGGAGGTAACAATCAGTCGCTTTCGATTACGGTAACGGCTTTGGACAACTACGACGAAGCCAAGGAAATCGTTGCGACGTTGGGCTCGGTGGCTGACTTTATCCCCGGGAAAAATGCCACGGCGAAGATCAGTCTGGGAGTGAAAGGTAAAATTATGTATTCCTTCTCTGTCAAATCCATGACCATGGGTGAGACCGGTTCCGTTCAGTTGGATCTTTATACGGCTACGGGGGCAAAATATACTGCGGAGCAGGATATCGTCATTCCCATTGAGATCGCCGAAGGTTCGACGGCTGTCGAGAATACCAATTTTACGTTCGAGGGGGCTAAACAACTGGTTGTCGCTCAGGGTAAAAGTTCAGGTGCCATTACCCTTAAAGCCGGCACGCTGGAAACCGGAAAAGACAAGGTCGTTCTGAAAACCGGACTGGAGAACAACAAAGGATTCGTCCGGGGACAGTATAACGAGATTACCGTAACGATTTTCGGATCGTATTTCAGCAAACTGGAAGGTACATGGAAAATGAGTGCCGAAGGCAACTATGATCCTACGGAGTTTGCCAATCTGAATGGAAGCAGCTCTGAATACGACAAACCTACGTTCGACGCCGATATGGCTGCTTTACCCGCATACAATGCAAAGGACCGGTTGATTTTCACGGAAGAGGGTCTTACGACCTCGCTTGAATCGACCTTGAAAAACTTTTTCCGGGAGAACTCAGGTATTTCGAAAGGTGAAGAGATCATTGTAAGAGAGGGAATGGGGACGAAGGTTCCGCTTCAATTGATTTTGCTTGATAACGTAAACCGTTATTTTTCTGCAACAGAGCAGAGCGAAGATACAGAGGCTTATATTGGAATAAACTTTAAGGATGGAGATTCCAATAAGATGAAAATCTATTTTGTTGACTATAATTCAAAATCATTCTTAGTCGATAAAATATATTATGAAGAAACTAAACCGACGACTACATATTCTCCGTTTATTTCATTTACATTCGAACGTGTGACCGAATAGACGGTAAATTCTTAAAGGACAAGTCCTGGCTTTTAGTCAGGACTTGTCCTTTTTGTTGCAGTTGCTTTATATTGATTTACTAACGCCTTCAATGTGCTTTCTTCTATGATCCCTACTGCTTTTGCAACAATCTCGTTCTGCTTTATGATAAAAGTTGTGGGCATTTCATTAACTCCGTATTTTGTTCGAATTTGTTGATCTATATCTTCAAAATTAATTTTTCCAAAATAACACTCTTCGTTTGTATACCATTCTGCAACTTTTTCGAATCTACTAGCATACATTCTGCTTGGGCCATGCCATGGAGCCCAAAAGTATATCGCTAATACTCCGGGACCTGTAGTTGACCATATTCGTATATCTTCCTCGGTCAGGAGGTTAAATACGGCTACTCGTGTTTGTGCCAAAGGACTCATATTGCGAAATAATTCGAGTAATTGCGAATTTGTCAATGGTATTGACACGTGTTCGATTGTAGTGGTTTCGGCTTCTAAAAATGTTGACTGGTTTGCAAATTTCGGTTCTTCGACCTTGCAAGATACGAGGTATAGAATAATCCCTAACAATAAGACAAGTTTCTTCATAAATTGAGAAAATTAAAACAATTATTTGACTTTATAGCTTTCTATTAATTCGGTTAGAGCTGCTTCAGTCAAGATGCCCGACGCTTGAGCTACGACTTCTCCGTTTTTAATTATAATAGTTGTAGGAACTTTAACAATATTGAATAGTTCTGCCAGTTCTGGAGATTCATCCACATCAACTTCCAAGAAACGACATACACTGGCAGTGTATTTTTCTGATACTTTATGATAAATGGGCTTATACATTTTACATGGTCCACTCCATGTCGCTGTAAAACAGACAGCAACCAGAGAAGTATTCAAATAGCTCTTAAATTCTTCTAAACTGCTTACTAAAACAACCGCACGAGTCTGTACAGTAGTTAATGTGTTATACAACCCAATAATTTGTGCGTCGGTTAACGGAATACATACATGCTCAATGTTGGACTCTGTAGTCGTTAATTGAGAGTCGGCATTTTTCTCTATTTTACAAGAGGAAAAAATAGAGATTACCATAATAAAAGAAATAATTTTTTTCATAAAGCGTTAATTTTAATAACATTCTAAATGTATGAAAATAAAATGAAAAATACAATAGAATGGAAAAATATTTTTCCTGCCACCCAAAATCGATCCGAATACAAACGGTGGCGGACGTCGCGGCGGCATGGGCAAATTTTTCCTGCCACCCAAAATCGATCCGAATACAAACTTTAACACAGTTTGATTTACGCCCCACCTACTGTTGAAATCGAGATTATTGAATCTGGAATTATTTTAATTTTGTTGTCGCAATATCTCAGCATCGTCGAGTAGTTTTTTCGCTTTCCGCTCCTTAACAGTCGCCTGCTCCAACCGTTCAGCCTGACGCCTTACGGCTTCTTCGTACCACTCGACTTGGTTTCGGACGGTATCGCGCATGGCCGTGTGCTGCTTATCCCTGAATATCGTTTCCAACTCTGTCAGCTTCTTTTCGGTGATTTCCCCGCACATCTTCACGTAACGGTATTTCAGATCGTTGGTAGCTAACTGCCGATTATTCTCCGAGATTCGGTAAATGAATACTGCTTGCAGGAAAATACATCCCAGCATGGCGAATATCATCAGAAATGTTTTCGAAGAACTGATGTCGAGCGTATAGGTATGGCGGTGTTCCTGTGCGGGCAGGGCGTCGGGCCTTGTCAATGCTTCGACGGCTTGCCCGACCTGCTCGACCAATGTATGTGTCTGCCTGTTCTCCTTGTCGATCACCTCCAGTCTCCCAGCCAACTGTGTCAGCAACGTATTATATTTGTCAGCCATCGCTTGCTCCCGCCCGTTTTGTACTCCGGGTAATTTGATCTGTTTGCGTACGTGTTCGAGCAGGTGTGTTATCTGGGCCTGCGAGAGCTCCGTGGCCTCTATCAGCCGCTCGATCCGTTCGGTTTGTGCATTGTCTGAATGTATACTGCCGTCGGTTTTTCCCGTCTTGGCGTTTTTAATGGCTTTGACAAGTGTTTCCTTGAGGTCTTCGTACATTTCGATCGAGAGTCCGATCTTATTTTCGTCGTTCATGATTTTTAAGATTTTCTAATTCGGTTACAGTTTTATTTTGGCTCTTCTTTTCTGTTCTTCGAGTCTGCGTCGGTGTTCCATCGCAGCGATGGCCATCGCCTCGGCCGCGGCATCGAGCAGCGCCGTGATTCGTGCGATATGCTCTTCGGGACTTTCTCCCGGCTTGCGCTGCAACTGCTCGGCCGACACTCCGACGGGCGAACCGGCCGGCAGCAGCGGAATACCCCCAGCCTTTCCGAGGTTTACCGATGACGGCTCTTCGCGTGTACTGCCGCCGCCCATGCCACCGAACAACGCAGCAAACGCCGAGCGGTAATTCCCGGCTGCCGTCGAGAGGTTTCCGAGAAGCGTTGTTCGGTGTTGGGGCTGCTGTTGAATATGGTTGAACCGGTTGTCGAGCTTCGTAAAGCTGAAAGCTCGGTCGATCTTCGATCCGGAGAACTCGAAGCCGTTTTTCGAGAACAAAACCCCTTGTTTGCGGTCGGTATTTCCGCAATATTTGTAGCGCATCGTAATACCTTGATCTTTTAACTTACTTTCCAGCTCGTTCCAGTTTTTGCACTTGGGCAGGCTGCCTTTGATCGCATCGTAGATTTCGTATTTGCTCTTGTCCGGTTCGCGTAGCTGTTCCCGACGCACTTCCTCTTTGCCCGGTGCGAGGTATAGCCCGTATTTCTCGGTCAGCTCCCGGCAGACCTTGGCATTCCGGAGCTTGATGTTCTTGTCCGATATGGTCTGCCCGTTGTTTCCGACCCGGTTGTAGACCAGATGGCAGTGCGGATGGGGCTGGTCGAGATGGC
>OCQA01001621.1_pt1 | contig 14720 bp, 10 predicted proteins | sample 1538571 | NCBI WGS metagenome assembly OCQA01 (sample SAMN04571708, study PRJEB22368) | human gut metagenome | biome: human gut; material: stool | host: Homo sapiens | place: Luxembourg | collected 2012-09-28 | reverse complement strand
AAGGACAAGCCTCTGTCCGTAATCCGACGGGAAGGATCAGTACGGTGTCGGTTTCTTCACAGAAACGTCCTTTCAGATGACCGGATTGACGGCATATCTCTGCATCAACAAAAATTCCTGTGGGACGTTCAAACCAGGGTGAAGATGGGAGATAATTGAATATATCGAATAATACGGGACCGGCTGTCTGTGCACCGACCAATCCGGGTTTTCCTTCTCCGGTTGCATTTCCTACCCATACGCCTACTGCATAGCGGGGAGTCACGCCAACGGCCCAGGCATCACGGAATCCGTAACTCGTTCCGGTCTTCCATGCGATAGTCTGCATCGAGGGGATTGATTTCCAGTCAATTTCTTCAGGGCGGTTGACTTCTGTTAAGGCGGAAAGGGTGAGCCAGGCCGCTCCTGCCGAAATGACTCCTTCTGAAATAACTCCTTCTGATATATCCTTTCTCGAAGTTGTTTTTCTTGAAATGGTCTTTCCTGAAGTAACTTTTCTTGAACCATCTCTTTCCGAAACTGTCTTTTCTTCTGTTCCCAGTAGTATCTGCACTTCCTTTTCTTGGGGAAGGTCGTTGGAATGACTGTTGGAGAGGCTTCGTCCCATTTGTGCATAAGCATTCGTCACATCCCATAAAGTAGCTTCGGCACCTCCTAAAATGAGTGATAATCCATAATGGGAGGCTGATCGGTTGATAGTCTTGAACCCCATTTGTTGCAGCATGTGATGAAATTTGGGTACTCCATATCTTTGTAACATGGTGACAGCCGGGATATTCAATGAGCGGGCAAGAGCTTCGGAAGCGGGGACGGCTCCTTCAAACTGCAGGCTGAAGTTTTGTGGAGTAAAGCCGTTGATATTAACGGGTACGTCCGGTAACAGCATTTGCGGTAATAGACTTCCCTCCTGTAGCATGGCACCATAGAGAAAGGGTTTTAAAATACTGCCTGTACTTCTGGGAGCTTGAATCACGTCTACTTGATTCCCCCCTTGCTTACGGTCGAAATGTACATTTCCGCAGTATGCTACCACTTGATTGGTGGGAATGTCTATAATTAGGATAGCCAGGTTACGGATATCACTTCGATTAAATTCATTGCTCCACCGTTCCGCCAAACTCTCTATATGGGTTTGTATTCCTTTATCGATGGTTGAGCGGGTATATAATCCGTTTCTTTCTTGATAAAAGCGGGTAACCAGGTGGGGGGCTATTTGAGGAAGAGGATGTGGTTCGTCGGGTAACGGTTCGCTGATAGCCAATTCATAGGTGGACGCATCAATAATCTCTTCTTCAAAAAGTTGTTTCAATAAACGGTTGCGTTTGGAAAGTAGTGTTTTTCGTCCTTTGGATAGATGAATCATGGCGGGGGCATTGGGCAGGACGGCCAGCATGGCTGATTCCGCCCATGATAAATCTTCGGCAGAATGACCGAAGTAGCGCCAGGCAGCAGCATCCAGTCCTACTACATTTCCTCCGAATGGTGCATGGGAGACATACATGGATAAGATTTCCTCTTTGGAAGTCCGAAACTCCAAACGGGTAGCCCAGATCATTTCGATGACTTTCTCTCCGATAGTTCTGGGTTTGTTCCGGGCGAGACGGATGGTCTGCATGGTAAGGGTACTGCCTCCGCTTACAACACGTTTATTCTTTAAATTCTGATAGAGTGCTCTTCCGGTAGATAGCGGATTAACTCCCCAATGGTGGTAAAAGTGTTTATCTTCGAAGGTAATAAGACATTGCTTGATTTTTTCAGGTGTTGTCTTTCGGGGAGGAAACCGCCATTGACCATCCGAAGCGATACGTGCTCCCAGTAATTCTTCGTTTCGATCAGTCACAACGGTGGAGTAGGGTACATGAAACAGTTGCCGGGGAAGGCAAAAGATGTATCCTATCATCAAAAGAGCAATGCTTATTGTCATTACTTTCTTAGTAACAGATAATCGTTTGAAGAATTTATATATAGGATTCATTTAAATGTTAAAAGCTATCGACTGACAGTTGTTCTTCCCGCTTTGCTGCGTGCCTGTACGTTTACATCATACATTGCTTCACATTGAACGGCAGGAAGAATAAAGTTACCTGCATAAGTCGCTTGCAGTCTGACAGTGAATACTTTTGTTTCACCACGACGCAAATTGAAATAAGTTAATACCCTGTCATCGCGTATATCCAGATAATTATATTTGCTGACGGATTTACCGGAACCGTCGGCTGCTCCGCTTTCCGTTTCGGGGGCAACCATTCTTTCGTTGTATATTTCCCAACCGGACGGTATGATATGCGTCAGTGCCAGATTGGTGTAATCGGAAGTTCCGCTAATATTGGATATGGAGGTGATAGCCATAAAGTCAGTTCCCTGTATAATATCATTGACAGAGATCGGTGTACCGTTCAGGTTGGCATATCTTATATCCATGCGAAGATTGTCGCTGATGGCCGGTAATGTATCGTTCAACAACTGTGTGCGTGTGATAAGGTCTACGCTAAGCGCTCCTTTTCCTTGATTCTTCACAGCAATCATACCGGATTTGGGAGTGGTGGCGATTTCCTTTTCAAACACAGCTTTAGCCGATTTCACGGCAGGTTGTTGTTTGTCGTTCCATGTCCATACGAAATCCAATGTGCCTGACAGCTTTTCAGCCAGACGTCCCATTGCCATAAGAGCAAAAGCGGTGGATTGTGTACTGAACCACTCCTCTTGTGACAGATTCTTTGAAACGACTTTTGCCTGCTGTAAAGCATCCCGTTCCCGGTTCATCAGGATCAGTGTTTCCAGAATCATAGCTTCATCACGGTCGGAGGAACCGTAAATCTGATTCATGGAAGAGTAGGGGCTTACTGTTGTTTCCGCATTATACACCAGTTCTTCAGCCGGTTTCATCTTTCCGGTCAGTGCATAGGTTGCTGCCAGTCTCCATTTAGCCTGAATGGATAATCCTGCCTGTTCTTTCATCCGGTTCATGGCCCCATATTCCGGTGCTCCTGCCAATGCAAGCGTATATAAGCGGAAAGCCTGTTGCAATTCCGACTGCCATTGTTGCCAGCCGCTTGCATCCTGCGGCATCCGCCAGTTCTGTGCGGCAGCACGTTGGAAACGCTTCCACTTGTTCAATACGTTCGAATGAACGGCGTATCCTTTTTCTTGTGCCAGTGTCAGGAACATTCCTGCATAAGAACTGATCCATTTGTCGGCAACAGCATTTCCCGGCCAATATACAAATCCGCCATTGGGGAGTTGACGACCATAAATCTGCCGGATAGCTTCCTGTAGATTTGTCTTTATCTTTTCGGCTTCTATCTTATCTATTGTTTTGAATTGACCGACAAACAGAAGAGGCAAAGCCTTGGAAGTCAACTGTTCCGTACAATGGTGCTGATAGTTGTATAAGAAGTCGAACCGGCGGCTGATATCAACCGAAGGTATGCGTGATACTTCCAGCTTTATCTGGTTATTTGCAGAAGAACTGCTTAGATTGTATGAAAGTTCTTTGCTTTGTCCGGCTTCTGCCCATTGACTGTTGCGCAGGGTTACTATCGGATTCGGGTTGCGTACTTCTATTTCAATGGTTTCTTTAGTTTGTTGTCCGCCACCATTGGCTGTCAGATGGATGGTAGCCTTTCCTGTTTTACTACCTGTTTTTAAGGTAAAGAACACGAGCTGGTCACCCGGTTGGCTAAATTTGAGCGACTGTTGGTTGGCCCCTACAATCTGTACTCCTCCACCGGATGCCTGAAGTGATACGGTTACATTCTTCACTTGATTTTCCATCGCAAAGATATTTACCGGAACGGTGATTTCTTCCTGAATACTAAGCACACGGGGCAAGGTGGACAACATCATTAACGGAGTCCGCACGAAAGCCGTTTTTTCCGCATTGCCGTACGCTCCCTCTTGTCCGGCAACCACCATGGCACGTACCGAACCTACATACATCGGAAGTTTCAGCGTATGCGTCTGGCTCTTACCTTTTCCCAGATAGAAAGGACCTATAAACTTGACTACCGGTTTGAAGCGGTTTGCTTTTGCATCGGCAGGTTTTAATGTGGCGTCTCCACCCGTACTGAAAAGTGAACTGTAACTTCCGGCGGAAGCTCCCAATACATTATCATACATATCCCATGTCCGGATGCCGAGTGCTTCGCGTGAATAGAAATCATTCCATGGGTCCGGGGTTTTGAAATTGGTAAGATCCAGCAAACCGTCGTCTACAATAGCTAATGTATAAGTCATCGGTTTTCCGGTCTTTTCGCTGACGGTCACATTGAAGTTGGTTTCCGGGCGTAACACTTCCGGCATCTGTATCTGCGGTTGCAACACCGTCTGACTGTTAGTCACGAATACCGGAACGACGCCATACATACGGATAGGCAGGTCATTGACTGTTTGCGCGTGAGGCTGTAACAGACTGATATGCAGATATACATTCGGAGTCATCTCCGGTGTAATCTTGAATGTATATTTCGTATCTCCTCCGTTGGAAACCTCTATCCATTCTTGTCGTAATACGGTAGAACCGTTTTCTATGGATACCAGTGCACGTCCTCCCGCTGCTGCAGGAATGATTGCTGTGGCTGTTTCTCCTATTTCATAAGAATCTTTGTTCAGCGAGAAAGCAAGCATCTTGATACCGCTGGGATCAGTCTTGCTCGAACGTCCCCGCCATTCCGGCCAGTCAACATAAACTGTACCTCCGGTGGCATGTCCACTCTCTTTATCTTTCACGTAAACCAGGTAGCGTCCCCATGACGGATAATCGATACGGAATTTGAAAGATGCTTTTCCGCCTCTTGTCTGTAAATTGCCGCTGGCAACAGGAGTGATGGAACTGTTGTTGATATACGTTCCGAAAGATTCACCACTGTTTTCCCACCACCAACTCCAGCCGATGCGGTATATTTTGTATTCCAGATTAGAACTGTTCACTAACTGTCCCTGCGTGTTTACAGTTACAATATCGAATACATGATCTTTGTCAGTTTCAATATATTTGCCTTTTGGCTGGTTCAGATTGATACCGACATAAGAGGTGAATGGTGAGAATGGAATTGTTTGAGTGTAGATGCTGGCATCTCCTCCCGGTTCGAACACGCGGGTGGTGAAAGTGGCGTTCAGCATACCCGGCGCTTCCGTTGCGGTCGGAACTTTCAGCATGACATTTGCTTTTCCTTCTGCATCCAGTGTGCCGTCAAATATATCTGTTTTGATAGTCGTGAAATCCGTAGCCGGATTGTTAAAGATATATTGTCCGTAATTCTTAAACTGTGTATTCACTTTCGATAAAGACATTTCTACTTTGGCTTTCAGTTTGGAGGCAGTTGCTCCTGTCAGCCAGGTTGAAGTGAGTGGGGCATAGAAATTCTTGTCCGTGGCTTGAAGCACCTTCGGCAATGCCAGATTTATTTTCAAGCGGTTGGGCTTTATGGTTTCGATACGCAGACCTTTGTGGAAGGTGGTTCCTCCCACCTTAATATACGCATTCCAAAGTCCGGTCGGGTCTGTTGCCTGTGTCGGAACGTCGAATGTATAGAATCCGTTCATTCCTTGTGTTGAAATCATTTTTGTGTAGAACTGTCCTCTCGGATTGTAAATCTCCAGTGCTACGGGATGCTTGTCGGGGATTCTCTTTTCGCGGTCTTCCAATATAAAGGAAATGTGCAGCGTGTCTCCCGGGCGCCATACTCCTCTTTCGCCATATATAAATCCTTTCAGTCCCTTTTGAATATCTTTTCCTCCCACGTCGAATCTGCTGACGGACTGTTCTTCACCGTCCACAACGCGGACGTACGCTTTTTGCTTGTCCGATTCTGCCACGATAATGAAAGGCACACCGTTCGGAGTGATTTCAACGAATCCTTCTCCATTGGTTTCTCCTTTCCCTATGGGTTGTAACTGGAAATTATACGCTGTTACCTGTGCTTTCCCTATCGGTTTTGTATCCAAAATATTACTAACGGCAATCCACAGTTTATTCAGTGAGTTCCGTTTTACAATCATTCCCAGGTTGGAAGCAAAAACGTTGCAGGCAGCTGCCCGGTCTGAATCCATATAATAAGACGGATGGCAGGGGTTGTCGCGTTCCGTCCATCGGTACACACTCCAGTCCATTGTTCCGCCATTGTAATAATAGTAGGCTTCGGGGGTATTCCAGATTGCTTCATCTTCTTCGGACAAAACACTTCCACTTACTTTGGTCAGCCCGTCGGAGGTGCTGCTGTCGGCGAATTTCATATCCTGATTCTCGCCTCCTCCACAAGGATAAGCGGAGTATTCCTGACGAAATGAAAGTATGACACGATAGATGGCACCCGGTTCCTGGTGGATTAATCCGGCAAGGTCTATCGAGTAATCTCCCCAATGATGAATGTCTTTGGAAGCATCTTTGGCAAGCCATAATGTTTTCTTGTAAACCAGTCTTCCCGAACGGCGTAGCTCATTGGCCGAGGCCAGTGAATTGGTTTGCATAAACATCAATACATTGTTCTCGAAAATGCGGATCACGCTCAAATCCACAGCGTATAGGTTGACAGCCCTGAAAGGAATAATCAGACTTTTCGAATCGGGCAGGATAGCGGCGGTAGTAGACATTTCCACTTGTGGCTTCAGACTTACTTCACTGAATGAGATCGTATGAGAAGTTCCCAATGCTTTACCTTGACAGTCTTTGACTCCTTCATGGATATTCAACGTCAGTTTGTTCTGTGTGTTTGCTTCGAAATAGATAAAAACTCTGTTCTCACTGATTTGGAAGATCGATGAGGAGATTTCCGGGATCTCAATCAGTCCTTTTAAATCTTGAGTAGTGGATAAGGGAGCGGAGAAAACAATCTCGATTCCATTTTCCGGTTGGTCGATGCGTTCGGCAGACATGAAACGGAAACAATCTTTCGCCGGTATCAGTACTTCTTCGCTTTGTTTACGGTCGATGCCGGCTGCGTTGCCGTTGGCTGTGATAGTCAAGGGGTAATCATCAGCTTCTCTGGGGATTTGTCTGATACTAAACAAATACCGGGTATGATTGTCGGTTGCGGTGACTTCCACCGGATAACTCTTTTTTCCGTCACTGGCAGTCAGCATCTTTTCTACCTCTTCCTTTTTCACTACGTCGCTGAAACGTATCTCTCCTTTAATATTTATTTCATTCGGTCGGGTAGCTGTAATCGGCAATGATTCCAGTTGCAGGGTGAAGTTACGTTCCTGTACACGGAATGAGAAGTTGAACTCTTTCAGCTTTTTGTCCACTTCGATGAAGTCTCCGAGCCGGAAAGTTCCTTCGTAAAGTGTTCCCGGTTTCAGCGCTCCTTCTTCGGGCACAAATTCAATGGTGTTGTTGCTAACCCAATATGCTTTTCCTTTTAATGAAGGTGAGAAACTGAACGGATTGCTTTTTAACTCATTGTTCATATCCACCATGGGTTGGTCGTGGGTCAGTTCTATACGTATGGTCGAATTTTGCGAGATGACTCCTCCCGTATACGCATTTACATACGGTGCATAATCGGCAGAAGGAATGATGTCTTTTTGAGTGCGTGTGCATGAATATAGGCCCACAGTCATCATGATAAGTAAGAATAGTCCGGTAGCACTGATGCTACGTGTAGTCTTTGTTTGTCCCATAGTGAGAAGTTTTTTATAGTTCAACAAACAAATATACAGTTTTTATGCTAAATCCTTTGTTATTCTGATTATTTTTGCAAGTTCTTAATCAATTTATTTATGGGGAAAAAGAAAGAATACAAAGAGGCCAATCGGCGATTTTTGAAAAAACTATCTTTTCAGGAAGGTGTTTTCGCGTTGCCGTGTGGAATCTATTACAAAGTTTTGGAAACTGGCGAAAGTACGATTTCTCCGGGTGCACGGAGCATTGTTACCGTGCATTACAAAGGAAGTCTGATTGATGGCCAGGTGTTTGATAATTCTTATGAGCGTACTTGTCCCGATGCCCTACGTCTTAGTGATGTAATAGAAGGGTGGCAGGTGGCACTTCAGAAAATGCATGTTGGTGATAAATGGATTATTTATATTCCTTATGCAATGGGATACGGTATCAAATCTTTTGATTCTATTCCTGCCTACTCGACATTGATCTTCGAAGTGGAATTGCTTGGTGTTGCATAGAGCATAAAGATGAGCTATATACAATCAGATACATGGATATTTTTCTTTTAGCTTTTTCATAAAAGACTTGCTTACTTGTAAAAGTTCCATCTCATTAAATGGAGGAAGCAATATGCAATTGTTGTCTTCAATCGAAACCAGATAGCTTATATTGATAATGTGTGACTGGCTAATCTGGATAAGATAGGGATGCAGACTCAATATCTTTTGTGAGTTTGTATTTCTTTTGAGTGCCAGGGTATGATTATTATTTAATACAGCTTCCCATAGTTTACTCTTGGAGTTATACCGGAAATAGCCAATCTGTTCTAAATGGATTAGTTGCAAGTTTCCAGTAATGGTAGTATATAAAAAGATCTTTTCTTCTTGATGTTTTTCTGTGTCGGTGTGATTACAATTGTCAATATTCATATTCTATTTATCTTAGTATTCGATTAATCTGTTGATGATGCCAACGTCGTAGTTTTATTTTGCATCAAAAGTAACGGATTGCTTTTAGCTATAAAAATAAAAAGTGTCTCATTCCTGAAATGAGACACTTTTTACTATTAAGAATTGTGCTTTTAAAAAAAGAAATTATTGTTCTACTCTTTGATTCTCAATGAATTTACTGGGTGATACACCATACTTTTCTGAAAAGTTACGATAGAAAGTTGCCCGGGAGGTGAAACCGCATGCAAACATCAGTTCTTTTACATTACTCTTTGGATTTTCGGCGGCTAACTGTCTGAAATATTCCAGTCGAAGATAATTAATGTATTCCCGGAAACCTGTAAAGCCCTGACTTTTGATTGCTGCTGAAATATCATGTTCCTGTTTATTCAGGGACTTGGCTAAAAGTTCTATATTATACCGTTGATCGGTATAGGGATGCTGTTCCTGAAGATAGGCTTCAATCGTTGAGAAGAGCGGGAGAGTAGGAGATGGCTTTCCAGCTTGTAGCATTATAGTGCTTTCCGTATTCTTTGCATTATGAATCATGTTTATATGGTTCGAAAACGGATTCTCATAACGTAAATATTGTATGGAGAATAAGACCGTAAAAACGATTGCCATAATGCCGAACAGATTGAAAACAAATTCATTGATATTTAGAGTGAACAAAATGTATATCCCTAAAAATACGAATAGAAAACCGATGAATAGATACATGTTATTATTTATCCTGCGGTAGGTCTTGTTATTCATCATCGGATAAATAAGAAGAACGAGTGGGGTAAAAACGGATAACAGGAATATGCAAACCCTAAGCTTGACATCTATTTGATGGATATTCGGAATAATTTCATCTATGGAGTGGATGGGAGTGATATTCCCATTGAAACCTAAATAACTGATTCCTACAGTTATCGTAATGATGGGTAATAATAGAAAAGTAAATATTCTGAAATGGTTCAGATAGCCCGGTGATAAAGAAGCGATAGGGAACAGGGCTACAATATTTGCTAAAGCATACCATTTGAGCATTTTCTCTATGTTGAGCAATTCTGTGAAGTTGTATTCCGGAGTGTCTGTGACAATTGTCAACCATCCGATATTTTCCCATGAAAACATAATGCCGATGCCGGTTGCTATAATTCCCCAATATAATTTCGGATAATTGTCTTTAGCACGTATAATAAGGATGATTCCTATAATTAACGCAATCAGATCAAGTGTAAGCTCAATAGATAGATGTGTAATTCCCATTTTTTTGACGTGTTTCTATTCCTTGCCAGTCAGTGTGTAAATGTTTCCCGTACAAAGGTAGGCAAAATAGAAATATCAGGCAATAAAAAAGATATGGCTTTGGAGAAACTTAGTTGTGCGGCGATATGCTATATTTCTTTCGCTGAATCATTTTCGGCCAATTCTTTGATCTCTTTATTCAAAAATACAGAAAGCACAGTTCTTACTACAACCACTCCACCCAGGATTGCCAATTCGTCCAACGTTGGATCAACCACAGTTTTTAGTATGTCGGAAGCAATTAGAAATTCCAATCCAAGCAAAAGGTAAGTGCCAAAATCCGCCCTCAACTGCCGTATATTGTTAACCGTATATGTTCCGTTGAATCGTTTTATTTCATTGCGTAAAAAGGCGATGAAGCAGACTAATACTCCGTAAGTGACAATTAGCAGACTAATAACACTGATAATAGTGGCAAGTGTATTTAAGAATGTGAGTAGCATTGTTGTATAATGTTTTAGTATCTGTTATGTAAACAGGCGAAGTCATACAAAAGTTCTCGAATTAGCTACATTATTTGCTCTTACAGGTTTATATTTGTATATTCAAGTTAAAAGCTACCTATTTGTCCAGTTTAAATAGTGTCTGGAGGGTATTCAAAGTGGGTTGAAAGTGGATGTAAATCAAACACTGATTGGTACAAAGGAGAAAGAAAAGATGATATGGTTTATATGAAGTAATACATTTCTGAATAAATTTATCCATATCAAATTATTACAAATAAAAAGAACTCCCGTAATCGTTAAGATTACAGGAGTTCTTTATCTATATAAAGTAACCTGAATTACTTACCTAAAGCCTGAGCAACATCAACCGCACAAGCTACTGTACATCCTACCATCGGGTTGTTACCAATTCCCAGGAATCCCATCATTTCTACGTGAGCAGGAACTGATGAAGAACCAGCGAACTGAGCGTCTGAGTGCATACGACCCATAGTGTCTGTCATACCGTAAGAAGCAGGACCGGCAGCCATGTTATCCGGGTGAAGAGTACGACCTGTACCACCACCTGATGCAACTGAGAAATAAGGCTTACCTGCAAGAACACGTTCTTTCTTGTAAGTACCTGCAACCGGATGTTGGAAACGAGTCGGGTTAGTAGAGTTACCTGTGATAGATACGTCTACACCTTCTTTCCACATGATAGCTACACCTTCGCGAACATCATCGGCTCCGTAGCATTTTACTTTTGCACGAGGACCGTCAGAATAAGCGATTTCACGAACTACTTTCAGTTCACCTGTGAAATAATCGAATTCAGTCTGAACGTATGTAAATCCGTTGATACGAGAGATGATCTGTGCAGCGTCTTTGCCCAAACCGTTCAAGATACAACGCAGAGGTTCTTTACGTACTTTGTCTGCTTTTGCAGCGATTTTGATAGCACCTTCGGCAGCAGCGAATGATTCGTGACCTGCCAGGAATGCAAAACATTTAGTTTCTTCGCGCAGCAACATAGCAGCCAGGTTACCGTGACCGATACCTACTTTACGGTCGTCGGCTACAGAACCCGGAATACAGAATGCCTGCAGACCGATACCGATAGCTTCGGCAGCTTCGGCAGCGTTTTTGCAACCTTTCTTCAATGCAATGGCAGAACCTACTACGTAAGCCCACTTGGCATTTTCGAAACAGATAGGCTGAGTTTCTTCACAAGTTTTATAAGGATCAAGTCCGGCAGCTTCGCAGATTGCGTTAGCTTCTTCGATGTCTTTGATGCCGTTTTCGTTCAAAGCAGCAATGATCTGTTTGATACGACGGTCTTGGCTTTCGAATTTTACTTCTCTAATCATATTCTTTCCTCCTTATAATTATTCGTGACGTGGATCAATTTTCTTAACAGCTCCCTGTTCTTCAGTTACACGTCCGTAAGTACCTGTAACTTTCTTCAACGCTTCGTTAGCATCAGTACCCTTCTTGATTTCGTCCATGAACTTACCCATGTGAACGAATTCGTAACCGCAGATTTCGTCGTTCTTATCCAGGAATACGTTCTTGATGTAACCTTCAGCCATTTCAAGGTAACGGGGACCTTTAGCCAAAGTACCATACAAAGTACCTACCTGGCTGCGAAGACCTTTACCCAAGTCTTCCAGACCGGCACCGATAATCAGACCGCCTTCTGAGAAAGCCGACTGAGTACGTCCGTAAACGATTTGAAGGAATAGTTCGCGCATTGCTGTGTTGATAGCGTCACAAACCAAGTCGGTGTTCAATGCTTCCAATACAGTCTTGCCCGGAAGGATTTCAGCAGCCATGGCAGCCGAGTGAGTCATACCTGAGCAACCGATAGTTTCTACCAATGCTTCCTGGATGATACCTTCTTTTACGTTAAGGGTTAGTTTACAAGCACCCTGCTGAGGAGCACACCAGCCAATACCGTGTGTCAAACCAGAGATGTCTTTAATTTCTTTTGATTTTACCCACTTTCCTTCTTCAGGAATAGGAGCCGGTCCGTGATTGGGACCTTTCTTCACAACACACATGTGTTCTACTTCGTGTGAATAAGTCATATTCTTTACGTTTTTTGGTAATAAAATAAATATTCGTAACCACGTGAAAAGATTGGTTATTCTTTTCGCCTACAAAGTTAGTCGTTTTATTCTTTTCTGCAACTTGTTGCCCGTCACTTTTTATCTTTAAATAAAATAAATTTATTGCAGGACAGCATTTTGCAAACTAGAGTTGCCAAAATGTTTTTTCTTTCCGATGAAATTTCTATCTTTGTACCTATATTATAATGATAGGAATGGAAGCAAATAAAATAGCAATTACGGACGAAGCTTTGCGCCGAGGTGCGGAAGAGGGCATGGATGGTTTCTTGAAGGTGTTTATAGATAAATACCTGGAGGTGACAGGAGGTGTTGTCAATGCGGAAACAATGCCTTTGCTCAATGGTTACCAGCATTCATTGTTGGGGTATCATTTCTTGCGTGAAGAAATAAATGAAGGTGGTTTTGTACAATTGATACAGAATGGTTTTGGACCTTATATCTTTGATAATCCTTTTGCAAAAGCAATGCGGCAGTTTGGAGCGAAAGAATTTGCCAAATTGATTTATAGCGCGAAGAAAATATATGATGAGAACCGTGCTGATTTGGAAAAGGACAGGGATGATGAGGAATTTATGGCAATGTATGAGCAATACGAGGCCTTTGATGAGTTGGAAGAGCAGTTCATGGATATGGAAGAGTCGGTAACTGCCCGGATTGCAGAATATGTGGACAATCATATTGAGGAGTTTGCGGAGATTGTATGACAAGGACTTTTGCGTACGTTTGCCTGGTATAGGCTCATGAGTTTTGATATAAAAAAGTAAGTTGGCTTCAATGGCTAAGTAAGATAGTTCGTTGGCTGACGAACCTATGTTGTTTGGTCAAGTAAGTTAACTTACTTTTTTCTGTTTTGTTATTCCTGTGTCATTTATTGTTTCTTGATAGACCAGCCTTTGATATAAGCGGTTGCCAGCACGGCAAGTCCTGCCGCTAGGCAGATTCCTGTAAACATCAGCCCGTAACCGTTCAAGAAAGCTACCGGAGCGAAAGTTATCAGGGAAATCTCTACCGGGGCGATGAACAAGTAAGCCAGTGCATAGTTATCCAGGCATCGGCTGCGCATTTTGGGGTCTGCAACGCGGAGCAATGCGATGCCCATAGCCATAGTTCCTGTAAACCATCCCCATGTGAAGATAGCTTTCTCGAACCAACATTCTTTCATTAGTTTGCGGGCCATGACCAGAACATAAATCAGGGTTGCGATTAATCCTGAGACTAACAGAATTAATAAGGGTATGATGTACTCTATTACAACAGATATTTTAATGGAAGCAATTCCAAAAGCTACCAGAAAATCGGTAAAAGTTCCGCTGATGTGTCCTATGGTTTGCGGGCAGAGATAATCACTGGTCTTTGTTTTGTCGAATATCTTTTTGATGAACATACCCACCACAAATGCACAACTGAATACCGGCAATTCAAACCCCGGCATAAAATGGGATACTGTTTTGCTGATACAGTATCCGCCTAATGCTATCACTGTTACAATGATAAGATTGAAGGTCAGTGAGTCAATGGAGATGGAAGAGCAGGAACTTTCACCCATACTTTCCCGTTTGTCACCGGGCAACAGACCTGTCTGTAATTCGTGAGGAAGGTCATCGTAATTGGCGAGGAAGGAGGTGTGCCCTTTCTTTGTCCCCCATTTTATAATGATCAGTCCGATAATGACTGCCGCTACGATACCGAAGGTGGCGGCAGTCATGGCCAAAGTTAGAATTTCGTCATATCCGAACTGGCTGAAAGCCTGTCCGATGGCTGCTGCTGTACCGTGCCCGCCGCAATAGCCGCTTGGCATAGTGATGCCGAAGGCAGGGTTCAAGGGCCATATCCGGTTTAAGACAAGCAATCCCAACAGTCCCCCAAAAGCCCATTGCAACAACATTCCTGCCTGTGAATATGCCCACATGCTGCCTATATTGTCTGCATCTCCTTTAGCTGCCTTTTGTGAGGTGAGGGGGAGGGCACCGAAAATGAAGGCTATCAATATGCCGGCATAAGTTCCTGTTTGGGTGGAAAGAGGTATGATGCCGAAACCGTGAGGTCCCAAGGACAGTCCTATAAACCCGGCCAACAGGCTGGGGGGGATGAACAGCCTTTGGATGAATCTTATTTTTACTCTCATGAGTTTGCCGAGCAGTAGCAGTACTGAGATGATGCCTGTATCGACAAAGAGTGTCCACGGGGTGAAATCGGTCATAAATTTAGGGCTTGTTTGGATGTATTCGTTGAAGAATACAGTGTTCATAAATAGTTTATTTTACCGAATCGGTAGGAATGGAAATTTATCTTATCGGCAAAAATAATATACAGG
>OCQA01001611.1_pt1 | contig 14821 bp, 10 predicted proteins | sample 1538571 | NCBI WGS metagenome assembly OCQA01 (sample SAMN04571708, study PRJEB22368) | human gut metagenome | biome: human gut; material: stool | host: Homo sapiens | place: Luxembourg | collected 2012-09-28 | reverse complement strand
CCTGAAGATCGACCCGGACGCGCTGATCGAGGACATCACCGTGGGTATGCAGCAGCGCACCGAGATCCTGAAGATGCTCTACCGCGACAACGAGATCCTCATCTTCGACGAGCCCACCGCCGTGCTGACGCCCCAGGAGATCGACGAGCTGATGGCCATTATGAAGAACCTGACGGCGGAGGGGAAATCCATCCTCTTCATCTCCCACAAGCTCAACGAGATCATGGCGGTGGCGGACCGGGTGACGGTTCTGCGTAAGGGCCGCTATGTGGGTACCGTGAACACCTGCGACACCAACAAGCAGGAGCTGTCCAACATGATGGTGGGCCGCCCGGTGCAGCTGCAGGTGGTGAAGGAGCCTGCCCAGCCCAAGGACCCCGTGCTGCGGGTGCGGCACATGTGCGTGGCCTCCCACCAGCACAAGCGGGACGCCGTTCACGACGTGAGCCTGGAGGTCCGGGCCGGAGAGATCGTGTGCATCGCCGGTATCGACGGCAACGGCCAGACGGAGTTCGTCCAGGGCCTGACGGGCCTGGATAAGATCACCGGCGGCACCGTGGAGCTGTGCGGCAAGAACATCACCCACGCCTCCATCCGCCGCCGGGGCGAGGACATGAGCCACATTCCCGAGGACCGGCACAAGCACGGCCTGATCCTGGACTTCACCCTGGAGCAGAACATGGTGCTGCAGCGGTATCTGGAGCCGCAGTTCCAGAAGGCGGGCTTCATTAAGAACGCCGCCGTCCGGGAATACGCCCAGCACCTCATTGAACAGTACGACGTGCGCAGCGGCCAGGGTCCCGTGACCATCGCCCGCAGCATGTCCGGCGGCAACCAGCAGAAGGCCATCATCGCCCGCGAGGTGGACCGGGATAAGTCCCTGATCGTGGCGGTGCAGCCCACCCGCGGCCTGGACGTGGGCGCTATCGAGTATATCCACAGCCAGCTGGTGGCCGAGCGGGACCGGGGCAAGGCGGTGCTGCTGGTGTCCCTGGAGCTGGACGAGGTCATGAGCCTGTCCGACCGCATCCTGGTGATGTACGAGGGCCAGCTTGTGGGCCAGCTGAATCCGAAAACCACCACCGTGGCCGAGCTGGGCCTGTATATGTCCGGCGCCAAGCGGGACGATATGGGAGGTGACCAGGCATGAAAAAGAACGCACTGGCAGCGCTTTACGAAAAAGACGGCACCAAAAAGGTGCTCTCATCCCTGATCTCCATTGTGGCGGGCCTTTTAGTGGGCGGCATCGCCGTTCTGATCGTGGGCCTGTTCAACGAGAAGATCTCCCTGAGCGGCGCATGGGACGGTATCCGCATCATCTTCGCCGGTATCTTCAGCACCGGCCGCGACGCCGCCGGTACCCTGACCTGGGGCTTCAACGCCGTGAACCTGGGCAACATGCTGTTCCGGGCCACGCCCCTGATTATGACGGGACTTTCCGTGGCCGTGGCCTTCAAGACGGGCCTCTTTAACATCGGCGCCCCCGGTCAGTATCTGATCTCCACCATGGTCACCCTGATGGTGGCCCTGTCCATTCCCTCCAGCGCGGTGCCCGCGGGCGTTATCTGGGTGCTGGCCTTCCTGGCCGGGTGCCTGTCCGGCGCTCTGTGGGGCGCGATTCCCGGCCTGGTGAAGGCCCTGCTGAACATCAACGAGGTGCTGGCGTGCATCATGACCAACTGGATCGCCGCCAACCTGGTGACCTGGATGTTCGACATCAGCAATTTCAAGAATATGGTCGAGAGCACCAAGTCCGGCTATATCTATAAGACCACCTTCAACGGCGTGGCCACCCCCAAGCTGGGGCTGGACGCCATCTTCCCCGGCTCCCAGGTCAACGGCGGCATTCTCGTTGCCATCGTCATCGCCATCGCCATGTACATCCTGATGAACAAGACTACCCTGGGCTATGAGCTGAAGGCCTGCGGCGCCAACCGTCACGCCGCCCGTTATGCCGGTATCCGGGACAAGCGCAACATCGTGCTGTCCATGGCCATCGCCGGTGCGCTGGCCGGAGCCGGCGCGGCCCTGTACTGGCTCTCCGGCAACACGGAGTTCTATTGGTCCACCTATCAGGCCCTGCCTGCCGTGGGCTTCAACGGCATCCCCGTGGCCCTGCTGGCCCTGAACAACCCCATCGCGGTGATCTTCACCGGCATCTTCATGGCCATGCTGAACATCGTGGGTCTGCAGCTGACCAACCTGACGGCCTATAACGAGTATATCACTGACGTCATCATCTCCGTCATCGTGTATCTGTCCGCCTTCTCCCTGGCCATCCGCATGATGCTGTCCCGGAAGAAAAAGCCCCACGCCCATGTGGAGGAGACTGCCGCCCCGGCGGCGGACGCCGCACCCCCGGAGGAACCGGCGGAGGAACCCACGGAACCGGCAGAGCCGGCAGCGGCTCAGACGGAGGAAGGAGGCGACCAGGCATGACGTTCCTGATCCAACAGACTTTGATTTACGCGGTGCCCCTGATGATCGTGGCCCTGGCGGGCGTGTTCGCCGAGCGAAGCGGTATCATCAACCTGGCCCTGGAAGGTATCATGATCTTCGGCGCCTTCATCGGCGTGCTGTTCGTGCGGCTGATGCAGGGGTCCCAGGCGGTGCTGGCCGCCAAGCAGGCCGGTGACTGGGTGGCCCTTCAGGGGCTGGAGCTGCTGACCATGCTGGTGGCGGCGGCCATGGGCGCGGTGTTCTCCCTGCTGCTGAGCTTTGCGTCCATCAACCTCCGGGCCGACCAAACCATCGGCGGCACGGCCCTGAACCTGATGGCCCCCGCTCTGGTGCTGTTCCTGATCCGCATCATCGCCAACCAGAACACCCTGCAAATGGCCACCGGCGACTCTGCCAGCTGGTTCATGCTGAAAAAGTCCACCTTCGGCGTGGACAAGAGCGTGGAATGGGGCTTCTTCGGGGAAACCTTCCTGAACAAGATCTACCTGGCCACCTACATCTGCATCCTGCTGTTCATCATTCTGTCCGTCATCCTGTACAAGACCCGGTTCGGCCTGCGTCTGCGGGCCTGCGGCGAGAATCCTCAGGCGGCGGACTCCCTGGGCATCAACGTGTATAAAATGCGCTATGCCGGTGTTACCATTTCCGGCGCACTGGCGGGCATGGGCGGCTTCGTGTACGCCATGACCACCGCCAACTGCTCCTCCAACGGCGACGTGGCGGGCTTCGGCTTCCTGGCTCTGGCCGTTATGATCTTCGGCAACTGGAAGCCTCTGAACATCGCCGGGGCGTCCCTGCTGTTCGGCCTGTTCAAGTGCATCGCCGCGGCATACGCCAGCATCGACATCAACGGCGACGGCGTGTTCCTGCTGGCCAATATCGGCATCAGCGCCCACCTGTACCGGATGCTGCCGTACCTGATCACCCTGCTGGTGCTGGCCTTCACCTCCAAGAAGTCCCGGGCCCCCAAGGCCGAGGGCATCCCCTACGACAAGGGTCAGCGGTAAGCGAAAAACCTATATCCTCCCAATACCCCGGCGCACTGCGCCGGGGTATTTGTCATAATTTGTTACATTTTGTTTCCTCTTTTTAACTGGACATTTCCGCCGGGGCCGCCTTATAATATGCCTTGCGAGATCATCCGGGGCCCGGCCCCGCCAGAATTAAGAGGGATATTTTCATGGGTTTTAATACACTTCCGTTTGTGTTTGTGTTTCTGCCGCTGTTTCTGGCGGCGTTTTATCTAGTCCCCGCCCGCTGGCGGGCGGGCCTGCTGTGCCTGGGGAGCCTGGTGTTCTACGTCATCGGCGTGTGGCAGCGGCCCTGGTGCCTGGCTCCGCTGCTGTTTCTGGCGGTTCTGGTGTATCTGCTGGGGCTGCGGATGCGGCCCCGGGAGAGCCGGGGACTGCTGGTGCTGGGCCTGGCGGCCCTGTTCGGCTGCCTGTTCTTCTTCAAATACGCGGGACTCCTGGGCCTGGGAGTGACGCTGCCCCTGGCCATCAGCTTCTATTCCTTCCAGCTGGCGGCATACCTGATCGACGTGTACCGGGGCCGGGTCCCGGCGGAAAGAAAGCTCCTGCTGTTTTTCACCGGCGTGCTGCTGTTTCCCAAGCTGCTGTCCGGCCCGCTGATGGACCCCCTGTCCCTGCATGAGCAGCTGTCCGACCCGCCCCGGCCGGGCCTGGAGGACTTCGACAGCGGCCTGCGGGACTTCATCCTGGGCCTGTCCATGAAGGTGCTGCTGGCCAACCAGATCGGCGGCCTGTGGCGTCAGGTGGGGAACATCGGCTATGAAAGCGTGTCCACGCCTCTGGCGTGGATGGGCATCGCAGCCTATTCCCTGCAGCTGTATCTGGACTTCTGCGGCTATTCCTGGATGGCCCTGGGCCTGGGGCGGATGCTGGGCTTCCGGCTGCCCCGGAACTTTGAACACCCCTACGCCGCCCGCTCCATGCAGGACTTCTGGCGGCGGTGGCACATCAGCCTCAGCTCCTGGTTCCGGGATTACGTCTATATCCCCCTGGGCGGCAGCCGGGAGGGGACGGCCCGGACCTATCTGAACCTGCTGGCGGTGTGGGTCCTGACGGGCCTGTGGCACGGCAGCACCCTGAACTTCCTGCTGTGGGGCCTGCTGCTGTTCGCCCTCATCGCCCTGGAGCGGGCCGGATGGGGCCGGGTGCTGGCGCGCAGCCGGGTAATCTCCCGGGTGTACATGGTGCTGATGATCCCCCTGAGCTGGCTGCTGTTCGCCATCCCCTCGGTTAGCCGCATCGGCGTTTACCTGGGCCGACTGTTTCCCCTCGTGTCCCGGGGGATCGCCGTCAACGCCGGGGACTGGCTGCAATACGGCAAACAGTATTGGTGGCTGCTGGTGCTGGGCATCGTGTTCTCTACCCCCGGGCCGGAGAAGCTGTGGAACCGCATCCGCGGCACCTGGCTGGGCACGGTGATCCTGGCGGTGCTGTTCTGGGCCTGCGTTTACTGTATGTCCGTGGCCACGAACGATCCGTTTATGTACTTCTCGTTCTAAAGGGGGCGTTATCATGAAGCATATCAAGAATTTCCGCCCCCTGGCCCTGGCCGCCATCCTGGTGGTCAGCACAGTGGCCGCCGCCGTGTGCGGCCTGGTGATGAAGGGACAGCTGCAGAAATATGTGGGCGGCTATGACGACAAGTGGGCCATCGCCGTGCCCTTTCTGATGCTGCGGGACGACACCGACTGGCAGCGGATGCTGGCGGCGAAAAACGCCCCGCCAGCGCCGGACCCCGCCCCCGAACCCGAGCCTGACCCCGAACCGGAGCCGGAACCCGAGCCCGAGCCTGAGCCGCCGGTGGTGGTCACCAACGCCGTATACGGCCAGGACGAGAGCTTTTTCGATGATGCCCTGTTCATCGGCGATTCCCGGATGGTAAACGTGGCCAACTATGCCCGGCTGGGCAATGCCGACTATTTCGCCGACGTGGGCATGACGGTGTTCAAGATGTTCTCCACCACCGCCTCCGACAAGAATTTCGGCGCAACGGACCTGGGGTCCCTGCTGCGCAGCAAGCAATACAGCCACATTTTCGTGATGCTGGGCCTCAACGAGGCCGGTTATCCCCTGGGCAACCTGTTCGACGCCTACCAGAGCGACCTGGAGCAGCTGCGCCAGCTCCAGCCGGACGCCACCATCTACATTCTGAAGGTCTACGGCGTCACCGCCGACGTGGCTGCCGGGAATCCCAGCTTTGCCCACAGCCGCCTGACCGCCGTGAACCAGGGCTTTGCGGAGCTGGCCGACGGCGACCGCATCCGCTGCCTGGACTCGGACACCCTGTTCTGCGGCGACGACGGCTTCATGCTGCCGGAATACACCGGCGACGGCGTCCATCCCTACGGAAAGTTCGCCTATCTGTTCTCTCAGTGGCTGTGCGAGCAGATCACCCAGGGGAAGTGACTCAAAACGCGACAAGGCCCTCCGGCTGATGCCGGAGGGCCTGGCTTTATGCAATTCATTACTCTGCAAACAGGGGAGTGGACAGATACCGGTCGCCGGTGTCGGGCAGAAGCACCACGATGGTCTTGCCTGCGGACTCCGGCCGCTGGGCGATCTGCAGAGCCGCCCACACGGCGGCGCCGGAGGAGATGCCCACCAGCACGCCCTCGGTATGGCCGATCTCCCGGCCCAGGGCAAAAGCGTCCTCGTTGGTGACGGGGATGATCTCGTCATAGATCCTGGTGTCCAGCACCTGGGGCACGAAGCCTGCGCCGATGCCCTGAATCTTGTGGGCCCCGGCCACGCCGGTGGACAGCACCGCCGAGCTTTTCGGCTCCACTGCCGCCACCCGGACGGCGGCGTTCCGGGACTTCAGATACTGCCCCACGCCGGTGATGGTGCCGCCGGTGCCGACGCCTGCCACGAACCAATCCACCTGGCCGTCGGTATCCTGCCAGATCTCCGGCCCGGTGGTCTCAAAGTGGGCCTTGGGGTTGGCGGCGTTGACGAACTGGCCGGGCACAAAGCTGCCGGGAATCTCGTGGGACAGCTCGTCGGCCTTGGCAATGGCCCCCTTCATGCCCTTGGCCCCCTCAGTGAGCACCAGCTCCGCGCCATAGGCCTTCATCAGCTGGCGGCGCTCCACGCTCATGGTTTCCGGCATGACGATGATCACCCGATAGCCCCGGGCGGCGGCCACGGATGCCAGGCCGATGCCGGTGTTGCCGGAGGTGGGCTCGATGATGACGCTGCCCTCATGCAGCAGGCCCCTGGCCTCGGCGTCGTCGATCATAGCCCGGGCGATGCGGTCCTTCACGGACCCGGCGGGGTTCAGATACTCCAGCTTGGCCAGGATACGAGCCTTCAGGCCGTATTTCTTCTCCAGATGGGTCAGCTCCAGCAGGGGGGTGCGGCCGATCAGCTGATCGGCGGAGGTATAGATATGAGACATGGTTGATTTCTCCTTTATATTGTAAGATGTTGGTTGTTTTTTCAGCGGACGGACACCTTACAACATCGGAAAACCACAGACGCTTCCATGGAAATGACCTCGGCTCCTAAAAACTACTACCAATGTGGTATGTTGGTAGTATATTCGCGTCACGCACAAAAGTCAACCCCCTGACGAAAATTCTTCGTCAGGGGGTTGCATCGTATTCACAGGCTCTTTTCCAGGGCGTGGACCCAGTCGGCCTTCAGGTAATAAATCAGGAACACCACACAGCTGACGCTCCAGGTGATGGGATAGGCCCAGAAAATGGTGGCAATATCCGGCCAGACCTTCAGGGCCAGGGTGATATAGCTGACCCGCAGGATGCACCAGCAGCCCAGCATGGTGTACATAGGCACCTGGGCCCGGCCCGCGCCCCGCAGCACGGCGGACACGCCGTGGGCAAAGGCCAGGAAGCAGAAGAACAGCGCCTCAATGTGGGACTGACGCACACCGATGGCCACCACGGCCGGGTCGTCGTTGAACAGCCGCATGGCATAGGGGGCCAGGAAAAACAGCGCCACGCCGATAAGCTCCGCCATGGCCATGGAGCACAGGATGCCGATCCGTGCGCCCTGCTTGGCCCGGTCAAACTGCCCCGCTCCCAGATTCTGGCCGATGAAGGTGGTCAGAGCCATGGCGAAGGCGGTGATGGGCAGGAACACGAAGCCCTCCACCTTGGAATAGGACCCGCAGCCCGCCATGGCGTCGGAGCCGAAGGTGTTGATATTGGACTGCACCACCACGTTGGCGATGGCGATGATGGAGTTCTGCACGCCGGAGGGAACGCCCTGGGAAGTGATTTTCTTCAGCAGAGGCAGATCAAAGCCGATGCGCTTGATCTCCAGCCGGTACGGCCCGTCGGACCGGGTCAGCTTGATGATGCACAGGACGGCGCTGACCACCTGGCTGATCACGGTGGCTACGGCGGCGCCTGCCACGCCCATATCCATGGCCCCCACAAACAGCAGGTCCAGGGCCACGTTGACCGCCGACGAGATAACCAGATAGTACAGGGGGCTGCGGCTGTCGCCCACCGCCTGCAGAATGCCCATGCCTGCGTTATACAGGATGGTGGCCAGGCTTCCCAGGAAGTACAGCCGGAAATACAGAATGGAGGTGTCCAGCACATCCGCCGGTGTGCGCATCCAGGTGAGAATGGTGGGGGTGAAAAATACGCCCAGAAGCGTCAGCAATACGCCGCAGCACAGGGCGAAGGCAAAGTCCGTATGGACGGCGGCGCGGACCTTTTCATAGTTCCTGGCCCCGAAATACTGGGCAATGACGATGCCCGCACCGATGAACAGGCCCATAAAAAAGCCTGTCATCATAAAAATGAGGTTGCCGCTGCTGGCCACAGCGGCCAGAGCCTGCTTGCCCACAAATTTGCCCACGATGACACTGTCCACCGTGTTGTACAGCTGCTGGCAGAGATTGCCCAAAAAGACCGGCACTGCAAAGCTGACCATGCGCTTCCAGATGGATCCGGTGGTCATATCGGTGCTGCGGTTGATGGCGGCCACGCCGCATCGCCTCCTTATGTAAAGAAATCGTCAGTTTCTTCATTATAGGGGGAAAATGCGGAAAGGTCAACCCTTCATCGCCAAAATAAGTGTTTTTGTCTTTGAATCGTGCACAAATGCGAAAATACGGCAAACGGATTCGGTGAAATCCGGCAGAAAAAATAGTTCTCCGCGCAGCGTCGGACCGCTGCGCGGAGAAGCAAAGGGGGGATGAGAGAGTAAAGCGTTGTCAGTCGGCCAGGATCCGCACCGCACCCACATAGGTGCTGCTGTAATAGCCATCGAAATAGCTGATCTTGACCCCGCCGTTGGAGGTGGCGTGGATAAACGCGCCGCCGCCCAGATAGATGCCCACATGGGAGATGTCGCCGCCGCCATAGGAGAAGAACACCAGGTCCCCGGCCAGCCGCTGGGCGGTGGACACCCGGGTGAAGGCGTACAGCTGGTCGCTGGCCCCGTGGGACATGCGATAGCCGAAGTGGGCGTAGACGTACATGGTGAAGCCGGAGCAGTCAAATCCGCTGGGGGACGCGCCGCCCCACACATAGCGGGTGCCCAGGAAGGACTTTGCATAGTCCACCAGGTCCTCCCGGGCGCTCTTCACGGCGGAGGTGCCGGCATAATCGCTGTACTGCACGGTCTGGCACCCGTCAGCCCGGACATAGCCGGTGGTGCCGCTGAAGGTGATCTGATACCAATTGCCGTCCTCGGTGACGTCGTTGAGCCGGGCCACCTTGCCCTGGCGCAGGGTCCGCAGGGAGGCGGCGCTGTCGCTGGGTGCGGCGTACACGGTGATCTGACGGGCGGCCATGGCGCCGTCATAGGCGTCCAGCAGGGCCTGGCGGGCGGCCTGACGGCCGGTGCGGCGGGCGGCCTCGCGGTTGGCCTGGCGGGCGGCTTCCGCCTGCCGGGCTTCCTCCTCCTGCTGCAGCTGCACCGCCTGAACGGCCAGCTGGGACAGGTCCACCGTCTCCTCCTGCTCCAGCATCCCCAGGTCGATGGCGATGTTGGAATTGGCCTGGGCGGACTGGGACAGGCCGGCCTCCTCCAGCGCCTGCACGGCGGCGGAGTAGCTGGCGGCGGCCTCGGCCGCATCCTGTATCTGATGGCTCTGATCTGCGCTGACGATCCAGATGCTGGACAGCGTCATGGACACGGCCAGGAACAGACAGGCGAAACGTCGGGATACCATGGGTAAGACTTCCTTTCCATAAGGGGATTTTCTAACGACAAGAGATACTATACCACAATGGTTTCAAAAAAGCTACAAAAAATTACAGATTGGTAACAAAAGTTTTCAAAATGGTAAAAATTTACTGCCGTGTCACGCAAAACACGGCAGTAAACTCGATATTCAGGATAAAATCCTCATTTCCGCAGGTCGGCGATGGCCTGGCCCGTGGCCAGGATGGTCTCCCCGGCCCGGCGCACCCCGGCTCCGGCGGCTTTCATCAGCTCGTCCTTCACGTCCACCGCCAGGCGGCGGAAGATCTCGGAGATGATCTTTTTCTTCTCCTCGTCGGCCCCGGCATACTCCCGGACCAGGGCCGCTCCGGCGGCCAGACCGCCGCTGCGCAGGTCCTCCAGGGTCTTGGTGCGGCCGCCCCGGCTGAGGATGTCGAAAAACGCCCGGGAGAACTGCTCCCGCTCCCGGGAGCTCATGGAGCCGATCCACTCCCGCAGCACCCCGTCGGACAGCTGGCCCAGCTGGGAGCGCTGGCCCAGGTGGACAAAGTGGGGCCCCTCCACGCACCAGGACAGGGGCTCATGCTGCATAATGGACCGGGCGGTGCTGTCCACCACCTCATAGTCCTCGGCGTGCTCCAGCAGGACCCCCACGATGGAGGAGGCGGGGATATAGGTGAACAGCCGATCCGCCACCGCCTGATAGCTGGGGGTGTCCACCAGGTCCCGGCTGAAGCCCGGGCCATCGTTGTTATAGGCGGCGATGAGCCGCTGGCGCTGAAGCTTTTCGTCCAGGTGCACCGCCGCCCAGGCCGCCAGATTGCCGCCCTTGGAGTGTCCGCCGATGCGCAGGGCACGCCGGGGGCAGGCCCGGGCCACGGCCCCGGCATACTCCGCGGCCTTCACCTGGGCGGGGACTGCGGAAAGGAAGCTCATGTTGAAGTCCTCCTGCCAGCCCACGATGGTCATGTCCGTGCCCCGGTAGGCGGCGTATACGCTGCCGTCCGGCAGCAGGAAGGACACGGCGGCAAACTGCATCTGCCGGTCCTCGTCGTGGAGGCTCTCAAAGGCGAACAGGGACACGTCCCGGAACCGGGGTGTTTCCGCCGCCTGGCGCATCAGGGGGATGTAGTCCAGGGTGGACAGGCCCAGCTGCTCGTCCTCCTCCGTCAGCAGGCGGCACACGTCCCCCATGGGCATGGCGTCCTGGGGGTCGAAGCTGCGCAGCCGGGGGATGTTCTCCAGCTTGATATAGGAAATGATGCACAGGAGCAGGTTGTCCACCTCGTTGAACCCGTCCTGGGCAAAGGTCAGGTCGCCCCGCCACCGGAGGTAGTCGGACACGGTGGCGCTGGCTTTCGTCTCGTCAGACATGGGGGATACCTCCTATTTGGTTATTGCAAAGTCTTGCACCGCTCGTCGGTGTTGTGGATCACCTGGGCCACGCTCTGGCCCAGGCCGGGATACCCGGCGGTCAGGGTGTCCGGGGTGATCTCCTGGACCTCCTCCGCCTGGCTCAGGGCCCGGCGGTACCGCACCTGGCTCATGGTCATGTCCGCCTGCACCAGGCCGCCGTCATAGTCCCCGGGGGACACGGCGAAGAAGTCCTCATTGCCGCCGCCCCGGCGGTACAGCTGCCGCAGCAGGGCATACAGCGCCCCGCTGAGATAGTCCCCGGCGGCGGTGACGGCCTCCCGGCTGCCGGTTTTGCCCAGCTGGTCAAACAGGACCCCTGCGGTGTTCACCACCAGCTTTTTTTGCAGGGTGGCCATGATGCTGCCCCGCAGGCTGCCCTTCTCCCCGGAGGAGTCGTACACGTCCCCGGCCTCGATGATGGACCCGTCCCGGCTCAGGGTCCGGCCCAGCAGATAGTCCGCCGACACGTGGTAATAGTCGCACGCCCGGGTCACGAAGGCCAGGCCCGGCTCCCGGATGCCGTTTTCATAGTGGCTCAGCAGGGCCTGGCTGATGCCCAGCTCCGCCGCCGCCTTCCGCTGGGAAACGCCCTTCTCCTGCCGCAGCAGGCTCAGCGTGCGGGAAAAATCAGTTGCCATTCTCTCTCACCTATCTTTTTCTATACAGTAAGTAGATTATACCGTGCTTTATACAAAAAGTAAATCCCCATTTTCCGCGGGAGCCATATTTGTCTCCCGCCCCTTTTCTCGGCAAATACCGGCGGATTTTCCGGAATTTACCGGGGATTAAATATGAAAAAGCTGTTAATTCCCGTGAAATCCCTTGACGGATGGGGGAAAACCATGTATCATATATTTTTGTAACGAATTTGTAACTTTTTGAGGCAACCTGACTATGAAACAAGACCTTATGCATAAAGACGTCAACGACGTCAACATCACGCCGGAGGAGCGGCGCAGCATCTGGCAGCTCTGGCGGCAGAATCTGAAGGACTGGGCCTGGTACATCCGGGAAAATCCCGACTGGCTGGACCTGGACATCCAGACCGCCGTGAAGCGCCACGTCATCGCCCCCCTGCGGGAGGGCTGGCATCGCCTGCGGAGCCTGGCCCACCAGAAGAAGCGCCGGGAGTTTCCGGAGTCCGAAAACCGCCTGGCCCAGCTGCTGCTGTTCGCCTGGGGCAGTATGCCCCGGATGGGCGCGGGCCTGCGGGAGCGGTTTGCCCTGCGCCGCAGGCACAGCATCCGCCGCAGCGGCAGCATCCGGGGCCTGCTGGAGCGGCTGCACCTGCACCCGGCCATCTTCCTGGGCACCTGCGTCACGGCGGCGGCGGTGATCGTGCTGCTGTCGGTATACACCATCGGCACCACCGTCCGCTATGACGGCATCAACCTGGGCACCGTTGGCTCCCGCCGGACGGTGGACCAGGCGGTGCAGCAGCTGGAGACCGTCACCCGCCAGACCTTAGAGGACCAGGACTACGCCATCGACACCGCCCTGCTGTCCACCCAGACCCATGTGGTCCCCCGCCGGGACCTGGAGAGCCGGGAGGAGTTCGCCGAGAACCTGACGGACCAGATCGGCGACGTCACCTATGGCTATACCCTGTATGTAGACGGCGAGGCCGTGGCCGCCACCACCTACGCCGGAGCCATCGATCAGCTGCTGGAGCAGATGAAGGCGGGCTATATCACCGAGAACACCGTGGATTGCAGCTTTGTGGAAAACGTGGAGATCAAGGAGGGCTATGTGGACAGCTCCCTGATCTCCAACCTGGGCTATATCGCCGAGAAGCTCAACGCCACCAAGGAGGGAGCCGTGGTTTACACCGTGAAGCCCGGCGACGTGTGGTCCGCCATCGCCGAGGACAACGGCATGACCAACCAGCAGCTTCTGACCCTGAACCCCGGCTATGACATCGCCGTGCTCCACGCCGGGGACCAGCTGACCATCTCCAACGCCGTGCCCTACCTGACGGTGGTGGCCGTGGAGCGGCAGAACTACATCCGTGACCTGCCCTATACCATCACCTACCGGGACGACGCCAGTATGTACCAAGGCGACACCAAGGTGCTGTCCAAGGGCGTGTACGGCAAGGCGGACGTCACCGCCAACGTGACCATCATCAACGGCGAGGAGACCGCTCGGGAATATGTGGCCTCCGTGACCCTGTCCCAGCCTGTGGCCGAGGTCCAGGCCCGGGGCACCAAGGTCCGGCCCACCTGGTTCCCCACCGGCAGCTTCCGCTGGCCCTGCTACGGCGTCATCACCTCCTACTTCGGCCCCCGCCGGGCCAGCGTGGCCGGCGCCTCCACCTATCATGAGGCCCTGGACATCGCCAACAGCTATGGCACCGCCATTTACGCCGCCGACGGCGGCACCGTGACCCTGTCCGGGTGGTACGGCGGCCTGGGCTACTGCGTGAAGATCGACCACGGCAACGGCTTTGTCACCACCTATGGCCACAACAGCTCCCTGCTGGTGTCTGTGGGCCAGCATGTGTACAAGGGCCAGCAGATCGCCCGCATGGGCTCCACCGGCATCAGCAGCGGCCCTCACTGCCACTTCGCCGTGACCCGCAACGGCACCCTGGTGGACCCGCTGAACTACCTGCCGTAAAAAAATCAAAGCTCCGGGATGAGGTTCTCATCCCGGAGCTTTTGCATGGCAATTATTCCTTGTCCTGGGAGTCCTCCGGCTGGGGGCCCTCCTGGGGTTTTTCTTCCGGCTTGTCCTCCGGTTTGTCCTCCGGCTGGCTGTCGAAGTCCGGCATGGGGATAGGCTGGGACACGATATTGATGTGCCTGGCCGGGGGATCGATCACGTCCGGGGTGGAGGGACGGAACAGCTTCTGGTCCTCCTCCCGGGTGGCGCCGTAGTTGTCCACGGTTTCCGGGTCCCGTCCCTCGATGATGGCCATCATCTCCTGGCCGGTAATGGTCTCCTTCTTCAGCAGATACGCCGCGATTTTGTCCAGCAGCTCCCGGTTTTCCTCCAGGAGCTTCCTGGCATCCTGATGACACTGGCGGATGATGGCAATGGTGGCCCGGTCCGCCGCGGCATACGTCTCCTGGGCGCAGGTCATGGAGTACCCGCCGTCCAGATACTGGCTCTGCACGGTGCCCAGGGCCATCATGTCGAACTCGTCGCACATGCCGAAGCGGGCCACCAGATTCCGGGCCATTTCCGTGGCCCGCTCGATGTCGTTGGCTGCGCCGGAGGTCATGGTGTTGCACACGATCTCCTCCGAGGACCGGCCTGCCAGCAGGGTCCGGATCTCCGCCAGAATGTCCTCCCTGGACATGAGGAACTTTTCCTCCTCCGGCAGGTGCAGGGTGTAGCCCAGAGTTCCCTGGGTATGGGGCACGATGGTGATCTTGCTGACGGGCTGGGCATTCTTCTGCTTGGCCGCCACCAGAGCGTGGCCCACCTCGTGATAGGCGATGATGCGCTTTTCCTCCTGGGTGATGACGGTGCCCTTCTTCTCGGAGCCTGCGATGACGGTTTCAAAGGCCGCCAGCAGGTCGTTCTGATTCACGGCCTTGCGGCCCTTGCGCACGGCCCGCAGGGCCGCCTCGTTCACCAGGTTGGCCAGGTCCGCGCCGACGCACCCGGCGGTGGCCTGAGCGATCTTGTCCAGATTCACGTCCTCCGCCAGGCGGATGTTCCGGGTGTGGACCTGCAGGGTGGCAAGTCTGCCCGCCAGGTTGGGCCGGTCCACGGTGATGCGCCGGTCGAAGCGGCCGGGGCGCAGCAGCGCCTTGTCCAGC
>OCQA01001590.1_pt1 | contig 15019 bp, 17 predicted proteins | sample 1538571 | NCBI WGS metagenome assembly OCQA01 (sample SAMN04571708, study PRJEB22368) | human gut metagenome | biome: human gut; material: stool | host: Homo sapiens | place: Luxembourg | collected 2012-09-28 | reverse complement strand
ACTGCCTCGGTATGCCCGCCATGGCGGTGTTCAACTTCGGCAACGCGGTGCTTTCCGCCGCCGGCGACACGAAAAAACCGCTCTACTTCCTCTCGATGGCGGGCGTCATCAACATCCTGCTGAACCTGTTCTTCGTCATCGTCTGCCATTTGGCGGCGGCGGGTGTGGCGCTGGCAAGCATCATCTCCCAGTATATTTCGGCGGCGCTGGTGATTTTGTCCCTGCGCCGTTCAGGGAGCGTGGTGCGGCTGGAACGGTCGATGCTGCGGATTGAGCCGCACAAGGCAAAGCAGGTGCTGTCGCTGAGCATTCCCGCCGGTTTGCAGAACGCGATTTTCGCAATAGCGAACCTGTTCATTCAGGCGGGCGTGAACTCCTTTGATGAGCTGATGGTGGAAGGCAACGCCGCCGCCGCGAACGCCGACGCGCTGGTTTACGACGTGATGGCTGCCATTTACACCGCCTGCTCGTCCTTCATGAGCCAGAATTACGGCGCGGGCAAGCGCAAGCGCATCATCCACAGCTACTTCATCTCGATGCTGTTCTCCTTCGGCATTGCCCTTGTCATGAGTGCGCTGCTGGTCATCTTCGGGCGGCAGTTCCTCGGCATTTTCACAAACGTCGAGGAAGTGGCGCAAGCCGGGATGATCCGTCTGCGCATCATGGGCTGCTCCTACGCCTTCTCCGCCTTCATGGACTGCACCATTGCCGCGAACCGCGGGCTGGGCAAGAGCTTTGTGCCCACGGTCATCGTGATTATGGGTTCGTGCGTGTTCCGCATTATCTGGGTGTACACGGTGTTCGCGTACTTCCACACCATTGAGAGCTTGTACCTGCTCTACATCGTTTCGTGGGCGATTACGGCGACGGCGGAGATGATCTGCCTGCGCCGCGTCTACCGTGAGCAGATGCAGAAGCTGCCGCCGGACATTGACGGCGTGAAAGCGACCGCCTGAAAGGAGCGATTTTTCCCGATGACCAGCATTCTGATTAAGGACACGACCTGCGAGGAACGCCAGCAGATTGTCGACGACGCGATTGGCAACATTTCCGCGTCCTGCGACGGCTGCGCAGAGGGCATCATCGAGATGTACCAAGCGTATATCGACGGCGAGATGGAGCTGCGCGAAGTAAACGCGGCGTTTAACGCACGGTACGTTTCCGGCGAGCAGGGCGCGGCACGGCGCAGCTGCTTCGGGCGCGGGTGGTAATTGTGCGCAAAGGAATCCCCCTCGGATGAATGGCATCGGAGGGGGATTTTTGTATGCACCGAAAAGCTGACGCACGAGTTACTTCCTTATGAGTATATTCTTTTGCGGGATGCGCGATTGCGTCACAGCCGATGCGCATCGAGAAATTGCTGGAACTCCTCGTCCGTCATCTTCCCCAAATCCACCTTGGTTCCCGCCTGCGCCAGATATTTGTGCACGTCATCAATCGGCAGATTGTCCATCCGGTGGATTTGCTGGTACTTTGCCCAGTATTTTCTTTCCAAATTCCGAAGATACGCCACATAGCCCGCACCCATCAATATCAGCAGAAAGGCAATCCGCACGATGAAATTGCCAGCCCTCGCGGTGGATTCCCCCTGCGTCGACAGGATGATGCCGACGATAACGGGAATCAGCAGCAGCCACAGCCGAATCGCCCATTGCGTCATGCGCTCCCGAACCGCCTGAATGTCCGCCAGCTCGACGTTTTCCTCGCGTTTTTTCTTCATTATATTCTGCTCCTGTCCAGAAATTGCTGAAACTCCTCGTCCGTCATCTGCTCGAAGTCCACGTCCATCGGCTCGTACCCTTCCTGCGTCGCATACTCGCGCACGTCCGCCAGCGTCGGGAAAACCTCGTCCTGCTCGTCGTTTTCCCACGCGCCCGTCTTTTCGTCGAGAACGCCCAGCTGCACGCGGTAGCCGCTGCCCTCGCGGTACACCGCCACGCGCGCTTCGGCGCAGAGCCACACGCCGACAAGGTTCGCGCGCAGGAGGTTGTCCATCCGGTGGATTTGCTGGTACTTCGCCCAGTACGCGGGCAGCCGCTTCTCGTCGCCCCGGCCGGAAATGAAACTCAGCACCATCAGCGCAATCGAAAGCACAAAGACAATGCCGCCCAGCGTTTCGTGGGATTCCCGCAGCGCACAGCCGGCAAACAGCGGAATCAGCAGCACCACCGTCAGAAGGTTATGCTTTTTGACGCGCGTTTGGATGGCGTGAATGTCCGCCATTTCAACGTTTTCCGGCACGAGCACTTGTTTTCTCATATTCCCTCCACCATTGCAGAAACGCCGCGTCGCTCATTTTGTCCCAATCGGCTTCGGCGGGAACGTAGTCCTTTTCTCGCATATAGTCCCGCAGTTTCAGGCGCGACGCGAAACGCTGTTCCGGCTCTTCCTCGCGCCAGTCGTCCGCCGCCATGTCATAGGCTTCGACCCGCAGGAAGCACACTTCCCCCTGCCGCCGGATGCGGTAGCGCAGAAAGCCGTCCGTCAGCACCATTTCGTTCGGAGCGGCATTTCGTCGGCTGGCACCTTTCGCCATGTCCACGCGGCACATCTTCTGCTGGAGGTCGTACTTCACAATCCGCACCGCATTGCCGATAAGACCAATCATCATTGTGATTACGAAAATTCCCAATACAACCGTTGACCACGGGTCGTCCCACGGCATCAGAAACACCGGCGCCATCCCCCCGACCAAACCGATTGCGAGGGACGCCACACACCAGTGCGCCGCGTTCATCTTCTTTTTTTCCAGCGCCTCAATGGCTGCGTTGCTTTCGACCTTCGGCATCGTCCGCACCTCCCCCCTCATTGTACCACTGCCCGTGCTGCTTGTCAATCGAATCACAATCCCCCTTGCGCGGCGCGAAAATGCGTGATAGAATAGACGGAAAGAAGCCGTTTGCATCCCGACGAAAGGAGGGGGAATCCCTTGAAATTGGAGCGGTTCGCGTATTTTCTCGCCGTTGCGCAGACGGGCAGCATCACCCTCGGCGCGCAGAAGAGCTTCATCACCCAGACCGCGATGAGCCAGCAGATGGCGGCGCTGGAAGCGGAATTGGGGCTGCCGCTGCTGAAGCGGAGCAAGTCCGGCACGGCGCTGACGGAGGCGGGGCAGGCGCTTGTGCCGATGGCGGAGCAGCTGGTTCAGTGCTATCAGGCGATAGAGACGTTTGCGGACGCGCAGCGCCGTCAGCCGCGGACGCTGACGATTGCCTACACCGGGCCGATGGAGCAGCAGCTGCTTCTGCGGGCGATTCCGGCGTTTCGGGCGCATCACCCGGAGGTTGAACTGCGCGTGCGGCAGCTGTCGATGGCGCGAATCGGCACGGCGCTGGAGGCGGGCGACTGCGACATTGCGCTGGCGATTCCGGGCGAAATCCCCTTGCAGCAGATGAAGCACGTCACGGTGATGGAGCGCCCCATCTGCGCTGCCGTCGCGTCATCGCACCCGCTGGCGGGGAAAAATTCCGTCACCCTGCCGGAGCTGACGCATTTTCCCGTCATCCTCCTGCAGGCGGGCGCGAATCGCAGGGCGAGCAGCCAAATCGCCCGCTGGCTGATGGGGCTTGGGTGGACAAAGGACGCGCTGCGCTTTGCGGACACCATCGAGGATCAGCTGCTGATGATCAACCTGAATCAGGGCATTTCGTTCATGCCGCAGGGCAGCTATCCCGTCGGCATCCGCCTGATTCCCATCGTCAGCGACACGCCGATTCTCCACCACACGGAGGCGGTCATGCGCCAGACGACGCCGCTGCACCTGCAATTTGTCGAGCAGCTTCGTCAGGCGGACATGGCGGAGCGGCATCCATAAGTTCCGCTTATGACGAGAAAGAAAACGCTTGTTTGACATTCTTTTCACAAAGCGGTATGATACAGGCATGAAAGGAGGGATTTTTCCCTATGAAAAAGCGTTTGATTTCCCTGTTTGTGGCGCTGACGATGCTGCTGTGCCTGATTCCGGCGGCATTCGCGGCGACCTTCAACGCGGGAACGTACACCGCCTCCGCCAACGGCATGAACGGCGCGGTGACGGTTGAAGTGACCTTCTCGGACAGCGCCATCACCGATGTGAAGGTGACGGAGCAGGCCGAAACGCCCGCGATTGCGTCCGGCGCGCTGGAGCAGATTCCGGCGGACATCGTGGCGCATCAGACGCTGGCAGTGGACACGGTAACGGGCGCGACCATCACCAGCAAGGCGATTCTGGCGGCGGTCGAGGACTGCGTGAAGCAGGCGGGCGCTGACCCGGATACCCTGCGCACGCCGGTCGAAAAGAACACTGCGGACGTCGGCGACCGCACGGCGCACGTCGAGGTGCTGGTCATCGGCGGCGGCGGCACGGGTGGCGGCTGCCATGTCCGCGATGGACAGCGGCACGAAGGACGTGATGGTGGTCGAGAAGCTGTCGCGCTTCGGCGGCTCTACGTCCGTATCCGGCGCGGTCGTCGCGGCGGAAAACACCTACTACACGCAGAGCATCGGCTTGGAGCCGAACAGCGAAGTCTGGCTGGAGGAGTGGAAAGCATCCTCCGATTCGGACATCGGCGTGCTGGGCAAAGACCCCGGCTATCCGACCTACGAGCGCGTGAGCAACTACTTCACGCAGGTTGGCGAAACGATCAACTGGCTGGAGGACGAGGGCGTTGCGCACTGGGTGACCTACCCCTTCTTCCCCAACGGGCGCTATCAGGTGCCTGATTACGTCATCGACAGCGAAACCGGCGCGGCTGACCCCGAAGGCGGCTACATGCTGATTGACCACATGGTGGACTGGCTGAAAAATCACGACGCTGACCTTCGCCTAAGCACGACCGGCACGAAGCTGCTGACCAACGACGCGGGCGACGTCATCGGCGCGACCGTGCAGGACGCGAGCGGCTCCTACGACGTGTACGCCTCCCGCGGCGTTGTGCTGGCGACCGGCGGCTTCGCGGCGAGCGAACCCATGATGCGCGAGTACCTGCCGCAGTTCGCCGACTGGATTGACCTGACCACCGCGGGCGCGGGCGACACTGGCGACGGGATGCAGATGGCGCTTGACGTCGGCGGCGTGTTCTACAACGACCCCTATGTCATCACCCTTGGCTCGACCAGCCGCAACGGCAGCATCGCGGGCTTCTGCATGTCCGTGAACCTGTGGGGGCGCATGGTTGTGAACAGCAAGGCGCAACGCTTCTTCAACGAGGGCTACATGCCTTATCAGGCGACCGTCGCGCTGAGCCGCACGGAAGACGGCATCGCATGGGCGCTGGGCGACAGCAAGTTCGCGGGCGCTGCGCTGCTGGACGCGGCGGTGGACGGCACCGAAGTCGTCAAGGCGGACACCATCGAAGAACTTGCCGCGCTGATGGGCGTGGACGCGGACACGCTGGTCAAGAGCGTTGAAACGTACAACACCGCCTGCGCGACGGGCAACGACGCCGAATTCGGCAAGGGCGCCTCCAACCTGACCGCCATCGACGCGGCGCCGTACTACGCGGTGCGCATCTACGTCTGCACGGGCGGCACGATTGCGGGCGTAAAGACGAATCTGGACTTCCAAGTCCTGCGCGAGGACGGCTCGGTCATTAACGGCCTGTACGCTGGCGGTGAGACTTCGAACCGCGAGATGTACGCCTACGCCTACTCTTCCGGCTCCGGTGTCGGCTACGCGCTGGCATCCGGCCGTCAGATCGGCATGAACCTGATGAAGTAAACACAGGCAGGGCATCGTCAAAACGGCGATGCCCTGCGTTTTTTGCTATTCGATTCAAAACAAAGCGCGCTCCCCTTTTCACCAGACCCGCCAATGGTGCCCGCAGTGCTGGCAGACCGCGACGCTCCTTGTCACCATCTCGTCGCGCCGGGGCGGCGGACGCTTTCCCTTCCGCTCCGCCTCCTGCGACCAAATCACCGGCAGGAACAGCAGCTTGAACGGCCATATCCACCAGCCAATCAGCAGCCACCACGCCAAGCTGTGGCGCGTAGCTCGGCGTTCGCGAACCAGCTCCACCCGCACGTCACGGCTGCGGCAGCGTGGACATTTCATGCAAAGCACACCCTTTCTTTTGTGGATTTGCACCCATTATACCGCATGTACGCCGCCTTTGCAATCACTTTTCCGGCATTTCGTACTGCGCGCGTTTTTCCTATTCATCTTTTGGCGCGATATACGCCGCCATCGTTGTGCTGATTTTCTCCGGCGCACGCCCCGGAATCGCCTGATACACCGCCCCCGACGCGTCCTGCCAAATCACAAGGTCGTCGATGTTTGTCTGCTCCAGCACATACCATGCCGATGGGATTGCAGGATTCGCCGCGCGCTCCTGCCGCGTCACCGAAACGACGCTCAGCCGCGGAAAGGGGCACACGCCCGTCAGCTCATGCCCTTCATAGCTTGCCACGCCCAGCGCCGCCACATAATCGCGGTAATCCGCAGCGAACGTCACCCCCAGCGATTGCTCCGCCTGCGTGACCTCCTGCGCCGTCGGGGCTTTTGCCGAAACAAACGCCGGCTGCGCACGAAGCAAGTCAACGATTGTCTTCATTAGAATCCTCCTTGCAGCAGTTCCGCCATGTTCTTCCAGAAACTTGCACGTTGCTTATCGAACACCCTGCGGTCGATTTGCGATGCTTCTCCAAACAAATGCCAAATTTGATTATTGCCGTTCTGCATGTGCTCCGCTTCTGTCAAAATGGACAGCGTCGAATCCATCTTTTGCCTGATGTGGTGCAGTTGATATGCCTCCCCCGTCGCCGGGTCAAGTGCCGCCAATCCCTGCTGCATCCGCATCAAATTCGTTCGCCCCATTTCGTCCACGAAATCGAGGTCGATTTGGCGGATGAGCGCCATCTTGCCATTCACCATCTTCGGTACAAGCCCCGCTTTCTGGCAGACCTCGTACTGCTCCATCGTCCGGAAGCCTTTGATGACGTCCAGCGGATAGCCCGATTCGCGCTGAATCTGCGCCGCTTCGTTCATGGACAAGCCATTCAGCGTCGCGCCCTTCAGCCCGACCGCCTCCGTCACGCCGCCCGAAATACTGCCGCTGATGGCACCCCACTTGAAGTCCTCGCTGCCCGCCAAGGCTGCCTCGCGCGCCGCCTGCTGCAGGTCGCCCGTGCGGACAGCCGTCGCGATGAACGCCGGCACGCCCGATTTCGCCGCGCCAAGCAGACCGTGGACAGCGCTGTCTTTGGCTGCCATCGCGAAAATCATGCTGACCGCCGGTGCGCCCACGCCTGCCGACACAACGGAAACCGTCACGCACACCAAAATCACGCCCGTGCCGATTGCCACGTTGCGAATCACGCGGTCGTAGGCATCATCGTAGTCCGTCCACGGCACGGCGACCGTCTCGTTGTTTTCACCAAGGGTGAAGATGTACTTCTCGCCCTGAAACTGCGCGTTTAATTCGGAAAGCGTATAGCCGAAGTAGACGTTCTCCTGCGAGTTGAACGCCAGCTCGTCCAGATACTCCTGAGAGATGTACACCGCCTGTACGTTTTCCACAAAATAGTCGCTGCTGTCCAAATCGGACACCAGCTGTTCGTACAGGCTGTTTTCCAGATACGGCAGCAGCGCCGCATCCGGCGGAATTCCGGTGCGCTTTCACCCAGCGCACAGCCCGCCAGCAGCACCAGCGCCAGCAGCAGCGAACATAGCTTTTTCATCCGCATTCCCCTCATTTCAGGCGCTCCAGCGAGAAGCCGTTGCGCACATACGTCTCCAGCAGCTCCTGCGAGCCGACGAAAATCGTTTTTGTTGTGGATTCACCCGTGTATCGGTTGCTGACCGAAATGGTGTATATGCCCTCCTGCGTGTAGCGGTCGCCGTCCTTCGCGGGGCGGTTGAAGCGCTCATCCTCGATGACGCCGTTCGCCGTTTCCACCAGCACCGCGCGCCGAACGTTGATGTCCAGATACCGCGAGCGCGCCAAATCCAGCGAGAATCCAGCCTCCGCGACCGATGTGTTCTGCAGCTCCGCGCCCGTCAGCAGGTCAAACGGGTAGACCATGCAGTTGCCGTTGCGGATGGAGAAGCGCAGGAAAATCCGGTAATTGCCAAATTTGCTGGTGATGTGCGTCAACTCGCTGTCCTGCACCTCGTAATCCAGCGCCACCTCGTAGTCGCCCTCTTCGTGCAGCACAATGCGTGTATTCGCGCCCGTTGTGCCTTTCGCCAGCAGATAATCCGTGTAAACCGCCGGTTCATTTTTAGCATTCTGATAATCCGTGTGGCGGACAATCAGCGTGCCGCGCCCGAAGTTCGTTTTGGGAATGCCGAACTGCTGGTCATAGCCGTTCGCATCCGCCGCGAGAGAAAGCTGCGCGTTGCCGTTCAGCGCGTCGATATCCTGCTCCAAATCAAACCACAGGGTAACAGAATCGCCCAGCGTCTTGATGAAAACAGGCTGCTGATTTTCGTCCGCCGTCACGCGGGTGAAGCCCGTCAGGAAGAATCTTCCCAGCCGCCAGCCAAAGTGCTTGTCGTCACCGCTGATGGTATCCTGCTTGGCATAGCCCGTGTCAACCCCAGCATTTACGGCATCTGCCGAGAAGTAATAGATGGATATGCCCTGCTGCTTGCAGCATTCGCGCAGGCGCGCCATGCTGTCGGCGTACTGTCCCGCGTCAGCAAACAACGCCATTGCGCCCGCGTAATTCCCCGCTTCCTGCGCCGCTACTGCCTTTTCATAGCGGCTTGCGCGGCAAAGCGCGTCGCTGTCCGCATAACCCGCAAGTTCCGTGTAGAGGGCAATCGCGGCATCGTAATTTCCGCTTGCCGCTTCCGCCTGCGCCCGCTGATAGCGGTACTCCTTCGCCAGCGCCGCGCTGCCCGCATAGTCGCCCAGCGTGTCCAGCAGGGCGGTGGCTTCGGCATAATCCCCCTGCTCCGCAAACTGCTTTGCCTGAACCTGCTGTTCATACGGGAACGCGCTGCGGTCGGCGGACAAGTTCATCCACAGCGCCGGGCGAACCCCCAGTTTTTCCGTCACGCACTTCGTTCCGACCGCACCGCGGACATCCAGAAAGCACGCGTCGTAGCTTTCCTTGCCCGGCGAGCGCAGCCACCAGTCCGTTTCGCCGATGCCGATAGTGGTGAAGCCCAGAAACTTCGCCCCCCGTGACCGGGCATATTCCGTGCCGCTGACTTTCCGCTGCTCCTGCTCCGGAAGATATTGCATCACCTGTGCGTAGCTGAGCAGGAAAACGTGCGTTTCCGCCGGTTCAGCATCCGTATTCTGCCATTCCGGATTCCCATCCGCCGCCGTATCCGCCAGCGTCACCGGGGCAATCGCCGCCCACTCAGCATCCGTGAACGCCGCATGAAAATCCGCCTGAAGCCACGCATTCAGCGCGCTTTGATTCCACACGGCATCGGTTTTTTCGTCATGGAACGGCAGGCAGTCCAGCGCATAGCGGCTCATCAGCAGCGCTTTGCCGCCCTGCACATCCAGCACCTGCCACGCAATGGGCTCACTGCCGTTGTCCAGATTGCCATCCTGTTCATATTGCCCGAAAATGACCGTATCGCCGACCCGCGTTTCTTCCGCGTACCCCGCGCAAACCCAGCAAACGAGCGCCATCAGGCACACAGCAAGCAGCTTTTTCATTTTCCGTTCCCCCTCCGCCGTTTTCGCTTCCATTATAGCACAATACAGCTGAAATTGGTAGTTGATTCGCAGCCGTTTTTCCCCCAAAACAAAAAAAGTGCCGCGACCCCTCTTGGGAATCGCGGTGAAGAAGTGGAGATGAGGGGAGTCGAACCCCTGTCCGAAGGCTCGCTTGCAGGACCTTCTCCGAGCGCAGACTGTGATTTGAAATTCCCGCACGATGACGCCCGCAGTCAGGCTTCAGCGATTGGTAGCTTCATGTTACGGACGCATGGCAAAGCTTACATGCGCTCGTTCCCCGCTTGAATGGCGCTGGGAACCGGTCAAGCGGGCAGACCGGGCCAGCGTCGCGCCTAATTAGGCAGCGAAAGCGTACTGATTATTGTCAGTTACATTTAAGTTCCCCGTTTTATCGTGGTCAGGGGCCACGGCTCGCTTATCCCGCCCTCGACAACCCCCGTCGAAACCGGATCATCCCCATGAATGAGATGGCGCTTCTTTTGGGGCAGCGCCGCCCTGCTGTCAGTAGTTCTTTGTTGCTTGATTTCTTTTGTGGCAGGAGGTTTCGCTCCTGCGGGAGCGACAGGGGGCTTTCCGATCGCCCCCTTGACCCCTTCGGCGCGGACTCTCCCATGCTGCTTTTTGGGGAAAGTTACAATAGGAAGTTAGGTTGCCCGTTCCTTTATCGTATGTGCAAAGGTTGTGCTGAGGTCACTTGTTGTGTTCCCTGAGTGCGCGGCGGATGTCGCGGTCAGCGTCGCGCTTGGCGATGGTGTCGCGCTTGTCGTGTTCCGCTTTGCCGCGGCAAAGACCCAATTGCAGCTTCATCCGTCCGTCCTTCAGGTAGATTTCCAGCGGCACAAGCGTGTAGCCCTGCCGGGAAACAAGCCCGTCCAGCTTGCGGATTTCGCTCTTGTGCATCAGCAGCTTTTTCGGGCGCATGGGGTCACGGTTGAAGATGTTGCCCTGGTCGTAGGGGCTGATGTGCATCCCCTCGACCCAGATTTCGCCGCCGCGAATCTGCGCCCACGACTCCTTCAGGTTCACGCGTCCCTGCCGGATGCTTTTGACCTCCGTGCCGAACAGCGCCAGCCCGCACTCATATTTCTCCTCGACGAAATAATCGTGCCACGCCTTGCGATTCTGTGCCACGGACTTGATTCCCTTCTGATGCGGCACGTTCCTCGCCTCCCTTGCGCGTCTGCCTGTTTCAGCAGGAACTATTATAGCATATTCGTTTTTTTATTGCAAGTCCCAAACTTCCATGCTATAATAAAAAGGAAGATTTTCTGTGGTACAGGAGGAAGGACAGGATGAACGATCTTCACGAGATGGCGGCAAACAGCCGGGAGGCGGCTTGGACGCTGGCGGCTTCGTCGCTGAAGACGCGAAACGCGGCGCTTCTGCGGATGGCGGAGGTGCTGGAAAATCATCAGGCGGATATTTTTGCGGCGAACGCGGCGGATATTCATCAGGCGGAGGCGGACGGGCTGGCAGCGCCCCTGCTCGGCCGGCTGAAATTCCGCGAAGAGAAGCTGCGCGCCGTGACGGACGGGCTTCGCGCGCTGGCGGATTTGCCCGACCCCATCGGCGCAACGACGATGACGCACGAAATCACGCCGGGGCTGAAAATGTACCGCGTGACCTGCCCGATTGGGGTCATCGGCGTGATTTTCGAGAGCCGCCCGGATGCGCTGGTGCAGATTGCGTCGCTGGCGCTCAAGAGCGGCAATGCCGTGCTGCTCAAGGGCGGGCGCGAGGCGGAGCGGACGAACGCCGCCTTGTGTGATGCGCTCCGGGAGGCGGCAGCGGATGTCGGGCTTCCGGCGGATTTCGCGCAGCTGCTGCATTCCCGCGAGGACGTCGCCGCCATGCTGAAGGAGGACGCGCTCATCGACCTCATCATCCCCCGCGGCAGCAAGGAGTTCGTCCGCTATATCATGGACAACAGCCGCATTCCCGTGCTGGGGCACTCCGACGGCATCTGCCACGTTTATGTGGATAAATCCGCCGATGTGGAGATGGCGGTTTCGATCGCCGTGGACAGCAAAGCGCAGAATGTGGCAGTCTGCAACGCCTGCGAGACGCTGCTCGTCCACCGCGATATCGCCGCTGATTTTCTGCCCAAGCTTCTGCCCGCGATGCAGGAAAAGCACGTCCGGCTGCTGGGCGACGAGGCGACCCGCGCGATTATCCCCGTCGAAGCCGCAACGGAAGAGGACTGGCGCACGGAGTATCTGGATTATGTGCTGTCCATCCGCGTCGTGGATTCGCTGGAAGCCGCGATTGCCCACATCAACCGCTACGGCAGCCACCACACGGACTGCATCGTCACCCGCGATGACGCGGCGGCGAAGGAGTTCCTGACCCGCGTGGATTCCGCCGGCGTGTACCGCAATGTGTCAACGCGCTTTGCGGACGGCTTTGTGTACGGCTTCGGCGCGGAAGTCGGCATTGCGACGGGCAAGCTGCACGCGCGCGGCCCGATGGGGCTGGACGGTCTGACGACCTACAAGTACAAATTGCTGGGCGACGGGCAGCTGATGGCGGAGATGAAATCCGGTCAGCGCGCGTACACCCACCTTGTGCTGCACGAGGACTGCCCGCTATGACACAAGGCATTGCGTTTTTTGATTTTGACGATACCCTTGCCCGCGGCGATTCCATCCTCCCCTTCCTGCTGTACTGCATCCGCAAGCGGATTTCGCCGCGCCGGCAGCTGGTCAAGGCGGCGGGGGCGTTCCTGTACTGGAAGCTGCGGCCGTCGCGGGCGTCGCGGGCGAAATCCGCCACGCTGTCGTTTTTGAAGGGGCGTTCGGCGGACGAAATGCTCGATGTCGCCCGCGCGTTCTTCCGCGATGAATACCTGCCGCGCTTTTATCAGGATGGGCTGACGGAGCTGTGGAGTCTGCGCTCGCAGGGGATGAAGCTGGTCGTCGTCAGCGCGTCGCCGGACGTGTACATGCGCGCCCTGCCGGAGTTCATGCCACTTGACGCGGTGCTGTCCACGCGCTGCGAGGTCGGCGGCGACGGGCGCTACACGGGGCAAGTCGGCGAAAACTGCAAGGGCGAAGAGAAAGTCCGCCGAATCGAGCAGTATTTGAAGGAAAACGGCTTCGTGCTGGACATGAAGTGTTCCTCCGCCTATGGCGACTCCCCGTCCGATGCGGACATGATGGCGCTGGTGAACCGCGCGGTGCTGGTGAATCCGAAAAAAGCGCTTTTGCGCCGGCGGCCGGACGGCATTGTCGTCCATTGGACTTAAGGCACCACCGCACAATTCGGCGGTGTTACCTTAATGCGATAAACAGAAAGGTGAATTATTGACTATGATGCGTCTCCAGAAGTTTCTTGCCCTCTCCGGCGTGGCGTCGCGCCGCAACTCCGAAAAGCTGATTGCCGATGGGCATGTGGCGGTAAACGGAAAGGTTATCACCGAAATGGGCGTGCAGGTGGATGAATCCGCCGACGTGGTGACGGTGGATGGCAAGGTTTGCAAAATTCAGGAAGAAAAGCACTATCTGGCGTACAACAAGCCGATGGGCGAGGTGACGACCGTCGCCGACCCCGAAGGCCGCCCGACGGTGATGGACAAGTTCCGCGATTACCCGGTGCGCCTGTATCCTGTCGGGCGGCTGGACTACGACAGCGAGGGTCTGCTGCTGCTGACCAACGACGGCGACCTGATGAACAACCTCCTCCACCCCAGCCGCGAGGTGAGCAAGGAGTACCTGGTGAAGGTGTCCAACCGCGTGACGGACGAGGAAATCCGCCGTCTGCGCGCGGGTGTCCGGCTCGACGACGACCGCATGACCTCCCCGGCGGACGTGCACCTTGTGCGCTATGAGACGTTCGCGTCCGTGCTGCTGGTGACGAGGGGCGCAATCGGCAGGTTCGCCGCATGTTCAGTGCGATTGGGCACGAGGTCGTCGCCCTCAAGCGCGTCGGCTTTGCGACGATTAAGCTGCACGACCTGCCGCGCGGCCAGTGGCGCCGCCTGACGGACGTGGAAGTACGCAAATTGAAGGAGCTGTGAGCATGAGCTACGAGCTTCGCAGCGCCCGCTGGATTGCCGCCGATGTGCTGCGGCAAGTGGTTCAGCCGGGTGACACGGTGGTGGACGCGACGCTGGGCAACGGGCATGACACGCTGATGCTCTGCGAACTGGTGGGCGAAACGGGGCGCGTCATCGGTTTCGACATTCAGCCCGACGCGGTGGAACGCACGCGCGAGCGTCTGGCGGATGCGGGGATGCTGTCCCGCTGCACGCTCTACGCCGAGGGGCACGAGCATCTATCGGAGCGGGTGACTGTGCCGATTCGCACCGCGACATTCAATCTTGGCTGGCTGCCGGGCGGCGACAAGCGCATCACGACGCACTGGGAGACGACGCGCGCGGCGATTTCGGCGGCTTTGTCGCTGCTGATGAAGGGCGGCGTCTGCACCATTTGCGCCTATCCGGGGCACGCCGCGGGCGACGAGGAACGCGCCGCGCTGATGGCGTACCTGTCGGCGCTGCGCCCGCAGGAATACAACGTGCTGCACCACCGGTTTTTGAACGCCGGGGCGGGCGCGCCGGAGTGCTTTGTGGTGCAGAGGCAGTAAAGGGGGAACCCAAGGGCGCTGCCCTTGAACCTGCCGGAGGCGTTGCCTCTGGACTCCACAAGGGACTTCGTCCCTTGACCCTTTCGCGCGATGCGGTTGAGCACAACTGCATACTGGTTCCGCGTGTTAATGCGTAAAAAATAAGCATCTCGGATTGCTCCAAGATGCTGATAGCGTGACGTTCATTCCGTTTCGCTCTTCTGATTTTCCCCCATCATCTCGCCAAACGCTTCCTCTATCGTCACCGACTGATTCTCCCGCGCCTGCGCCAGCCCCTCCGCCATCCGCGCGTTAAACACCTCGTCCGTCATTTCGTCCCGGCTGAGCGGGCGAATGGGCGGCTTTGCGGGGCGAAACGGCAGCCCGTTCCACAGCACAATCTGCCGATAAAACATGTTGATGGCGGTCGAGGTCGGAATCCCCAATTCGCTCAGAATCGCTTCCGCCTTTTCCTTCACGTCCGGCTCAACCCGCACTGTCACATTCGCACTTTTCATTGCTGCATCCCCTTTCTACTACTGATTATACCATATTGTATGGCGATTTGCAATACAATATGCAAATTGGAGGTATTTATGCACACCCCCGCCCCCATTGAACTCATGAACGTCTGCCTCCTGCGCGACGATGCGAACCGTATGCTCGTGCAAGACCGCACCGACCCATCGTGGCCGGTGCTCTGCTTTCCCGGCGGGCACGTCGAAATCGGCGAAACGTGCGCGGATGCCGTCGTCCGCGAAATGCAGGAGGAAACCGGGCTGACCGTCGTTTCGCCGCGGCTCGTCGGCATCAAGGAGTGGATGAAGCACGGCGGG
>OCQA01001581.1_pt1 | contig 15084 bp, 10 predicted proteins | sample 1538571 | NCBI WGS metagenome assembly OCQA01 (sample SAMN04571708, study PRJEB22368) | human gut metagenome | biome: human gut; material: stool | host: Homo sapiens | place: Luxembourg | collected 2012-09-28 | reverse complement strand
CAGGAACTCGCCCATGAGCTTCTTCTCGCCGGTGGCGGGGTTGCGGGTGAAGGCAACGCCGGTGCCGCAGTCGTCGCCCATGTTGCCGAACGCCATGGACTGGACGTTGACGGCGGTGCCCCAGGAATAGGGGATATCATTGTCGCGGCGATAGACGTTCGCGCGGGGGTTGTCCCAGCTGCGGAAGACCGCCTTGATCGCGCCCATGAGCTGCTCCTTCGGGTCGGTGGGGAATTCCTCGCCGATCTTGGCCTTGTACTCGGCCTTGAACTGGCCGGCCAGCTCCTTGAGGTCGTCAGCGGTCAGCTCGACGTCGAGGGTAACGCCCTTCTTTTCCTTCATCTGGTCGATGAGCTGCTCGAAATACTTCTTGCCGACCTCCATAACGACGTCGGAATACATCTGGATGAAGCGGCGGTAGCAGTCCCACGCCCAGCGGGGATTGTTGGACTTCTCGGCAATGACGTTCACGACGTCCTCATTGAGGCCGAGGTTCAGGATGGTATCCATCATGCCGGGCATGGACGCGCGCGCGCCGGAACGGACGGAAACGAGCAGAGGATTGTGGAGGTCGCCGAACTTCTTGCCGGTGATCTTCTCCATCTTTTCCACATACTCCATGATCTCGGCGAAGATCTCGTCGTTGATCTGGCGGCCGTCCTCATAATACTGGGTGCAGGCCTCGGTGGTGATGGTGAAGCCCTGCGGGACCGGCAGGCCGATGTTGGTCATCTCGGCCAGGTTCGCGCCCTTACCGCCGAGCAGCTCGCGCATATTGGCGTTGCCCTCGGTAAACAGGTAACAATACTTTTTGCTCATAATGTTCCTCCAATTTACAAAGTATCTATGGTTTTTTGATCCCAATCGTTCATAAGCTTTTATATTATAGACAGGTTTTTCCAAACTTGCAAGAAATTCCACCGAAAAAATTCAAAATGTTTTATAGATTTTCTCTTTGAGCTGTGCATTTCCCCGTAACTTTTCTTGCACTCCGTGTTTTTTTGCGTTATACTGTATGTTGTAGTTATATTGTCCGGAGGAGCGCATGGAGCTGTCGGCCTTTGCAAAAACGAATACCGCCGCGCGTCTCCGCGCCGCCGCGAGCCGCGGCGCGCTGAGCCACGCGCTCATCCTCTCGGGAGCGGGCGACCGGAACGCCGCGGCGCATTACGCCGCTGCCGCGCTGGAGTGTACCGGTACGGACAAGCCCTGTCTGGTCTGCGCGCACTGCCGCAAAGTGCTCGCGGACATCCATCCCGACGTCCTCACCGTGCGCGACGACGAGCACGCCGAGCTGAGCGTGGACGTCATCCGCGGCGTGCGGACGGACGCCTTCATCCGCCCGAACGAGGGCGCGTGCAAGGTCTACATCTTCCCCGACTGCACGCGGCTGAACGAAAAGGATCAGAATGTGCTGCTCAAGACCGTGGAGGAGGGGCCGCCCTACGCCGCCTTTCTTTTCTGCGCGGAGAACGCAAGCGTTCTGCTGCCCACCATCCGCTCGCGCTGCGTGGAGGTCAAGCTCCCGCCGGCGGGGACCGTCGGCGAGGACGACGAGCGCACGCGTGAGCTGCTCCGTCTGATCGCCGAGGGCCGCGCCGCCGCGCGCGCCGCCTTTCTGCTGAAGCTGGAAACGGCCAAGGCAACCCGCGAGGAGCTTGCCGCGCTCTTTGAGGGCGCGCGCGTGATCCTCGCCGACGCGCTCTGCACGCTCTGCGGCGCGCCCCCCGCCGAGCCGCGCGACGAGCAGGCGCTGCGCGCCGTGCTCGGCTCCCGCTTGACAAAAGCGCAGATCCTCGGCACAATAGAGCTGCTGGAGACCTATCGAAACCATTGTGAATATAATGTCGGCGTCGGCCCGCTGCTCGGCGGCCTCGCCGTTGAATTGGAGGAGATCCTTTGACTGAAGTGATTGGCGTCCGCTTTCGCGGCGGCTGCAAGGAGTATTATTTCGACCCGCACGGCATCGCCGTGGAGGCGGGTCAGTTCGTCATCGTCGAGACGGCGCAGGGCACCGAATACGCCCAGTGCCTGACTGGCAACCACGAGGTGGACGACGGCGCGGTCGTCCGTCCTCTGCGCGCTCTCGTGCGCATCGCGACGGAAAACGACCGCCGCACCATGGAGTACAACCGTCAGCGCGAGAAGGATGCCTTCGGCATCTGCCAGCGGAAGATCGCCGAGCGCGGGCTGGACATGAAGCTCGTGCGCGTGGAGTGCAGCTTTGACGGCAGCAAGATCGTGTTCTTCTTCACCTCCGAGGGGCGCGTGGACTTTCGCGAGCTCGTGCGCGACCTCGCGGGCGTGTTCCGCGCCCGCATCGAGCTGCGTCAGATCGGCGTGCGCGACGAGGCCAAAATGCTCGGCGGCCTCGGCATCTGCGGCCGTCCGTTCTGCTGCGCGCAGTTTCTGGACGATTTTGTGCCCGTGTCCATCAAGATGGCCAAGACACAGAATCTCAGCCTGAATCCTACGAAAATTTCCGGCGCGTGCGGCCGCCTCATGTGCTGCCTGAAGTACGAGCAGGCGGCCTACGAGGACGCCGTGAAGCGGATGCCCAAGAACGATTCCTTCGTTCTCACGCCCGACGGCCCCGGCAACGTCAGCGCCGTGAACCTCGTGCGCGAGACGGTCAGCGTCCGACTGGACGACTCGTCCGAGGGGCAGAAGAGCTATCACGGCTGCGAGATCCGTGTGCTGCGCAACGGCAAGGGCTCGCGCGAGGGCATCGAGATCCCCGCCGAGCGCCCCGCCCGCTTCGTAAAGCAGGACGCGGAGAGCGAGCTGGATGCCGTTCCCTCGCCCGTGTTCCGCGCGCTGGAGCTCTCCGAGCCCGATGCTCCCGCTGTGCCGGAAACGTCTGCCGCCGAGGAGAGCGGTGAGAAGCGTGAGCGCCGTCGCCGCGGGGGACGCGGACGCCGGGGCGGCCGCGGACGCGGTGGAGAGGGCCGCACCGAAGCAAAGCCGGAGGCCGCCGAGGGCGGCGGCAAGGAAAAGCGTCCCGAAAGGAACGCGGAAAGGCCCGCCGACAAGGTCGGCGAGTGCCGCAGACCGACCGAGCGCCGGGAGGGTGAGAAAAAGTCTCCTGTCCCCTCTGCCGAAAGGAAGCCCGCCGAGGGCGGCGAGGGTGAAAAGAGCGCGCGCCGCCGGCATCATCGCGGCGGACGCGGACGCCGGGGCGGACGCGGCGGAAGCGGCGGCGGAGCACCGGGCGCAGCGCCGAGCGCGGAATAAAGTCAAGAAACGGGAGCCGCTTTTCCCTGCGGTTCCCGTTTTTTCGTGGGTTTTTCGCGCGGAGCGTGTATGATAGAGCAAACGGCTTTCACAGGGAGGTGGGCAGATGCACGAGCAGGAGGTCCTGGCGCTTCTCCGCGCCGGGGATGAACGCGGCGCGGAGGCGCTGCTGCGCCACTATGCGCCGCTGATGCGCTACATCATCGCACCCATCGTGCCGGACGCGCAGGACCGCGAGGAGTGCCTTTCCGACGCCGCGCTGCGCGTGTGGGAGAAATTCGGAACCTACGATCCCGCGCGTGGCTCGTGGACGGCATGGCTCACGGCGCTCACGCGCAACACCGCGCTCAACCGCGCGCGGAAAAAGTCCTGCGGCAGCGAGGAGCTTTCGGGCGACCTGCCCTCCGCCGAGCCGACGCCCGAGGAGCGGCTCTTGCAGCAGGAGCGCCGACAGGCGCTCGAGCGCGCGCTGACCGCGCTGCCGCAGCGGGACCGGCTGCTCTTTTACCGCAAGTATTACTACCGCCAGTCCACCGCGCAGATCGCCGCGGAGCTGGGAACGACGGAGCGCGCTGTGGAGGGGCGGCTCTACCGCATCAAAAAGGCATTGCGCAAGGCGCTGGGAGGTGACGACGCATGAACGACCGCGAATTTGACGCTCTGCTGGAGTCCGCCGCGCCCGAGCTTCCGCCCGACGACGTCGCACGGGACGTCACGCCGTGGCGCCGCGCGATCGGAAATATTCTCGGCGGCAGCGCCATGTGCTCCATCACGCTCAACTTTTTCTGCCTGAACTATCTGCTGCCGACCATCGGCGTGATCCTGCAGCTGCTTGGCTTCCGTCCGCTGCGGCGGGAGAACGGTTGGTTTCGCGCCTGCTGGCTGCTCGCCGTGCTGCGCGCGGCGCTGTTCCTGCCCTGCATCGTTCTCAACGCGACAATCTATTCCAACGCCGTATACGCCTCCTCCGTGGGGACGGCGCTGACCTATGCCATGCTCGCGGTGCAGATGCTGCTCTTCTTCTGCTTCTGGCAGGCATTACGCGCAATGCAGAAAAAGGCGGGGACAGGAGGGGGCGCCGCCCCCGCAGCCGCGCTGCTCATTTGGTATGCGGCGGTCCTCACGCTGGCCTATGTCCAGTACAGCGGTCTGCTGCTCGGCCTTGCGATGCTCGGCTGCTATATTCTCATTCTGCGCAGCCTCTTCCGTCTCTCCCGCGAGATGGAGGAGAGCGGCTACGCGCTCACGCCCGCGCCGGTGCATCTCTCGGACGAGATGCTGGTCAGGGCCATCGCGGCGCTGCTCGCCGTCGGCATCGCCTGCGGCTATCTCTTCTTCGGCAGCTATCGCATGGACTGGCAGCCAAAGAGCGACAGCCTCAGCGCCGAGGCTGTTGAAATTCGCGCGCAGCTGCTTGCCCTTGGCTATCCCGAGGACGCGCTGAACGACCTCAGCGAGGACGATCTGCTTGCCTGCCGCGGCGCGACGCTCGTCGTAGTGCACGAGGCGGATAAGCCGATGAACGGCGGCCGCGAGGTGCGTGAGGAGATCGGCAGCTCGACGCACATCTCGACCGTCTACGATGTCAGGGAGCTGCACTTCACCGACGTCGCCGTGCGGCTGCCCGGCGAAGCGGAGCGCTGGCGCGTCCTCCACCACTTCCGCTGGACGGAGGAGGTGAAATTCCGCGGCACGGAGCTCGTCCGTCTCTGGCCCGCCTACTATCAGGACGACAGCTGGCGTCCCGGCGGCGGTGCGCCGACGGGCCGCGTGCTCTACGACGACGCGGAGGGGAATGCCTACGCCGCGCCCTGTGCCTCCCTTACCGTCGAGCGCTACACGGTGACCAACTGGTTCGGAAGGACCTATCACCTGGAGGATATTTCCGCCGAATTCTCCCTGCCCTCGCGCGGGAAAAATCGGCGCGGCTATGTCGCCTATAGCACCGAGGAGGCAGACGGTGAGACGACCTTCCTCGCCTCGCGGAGCAACTACATGCATCAGGAGAGCCTCCTCCAGTACCCCGTCCGGACCGCGAAGGATTACGGCCCCGTCTTCCGCCGTGCGCAGAGCGCTCTGGAGTTCTCCATACTGGACGACGGCAGCATCGACCTGTGGAACTATGAACCATAAGAAAAGCGGCTTGCAGCAATGCAAGCCGCTTTTCCTCTATGGGCAGGCAAACCGTGTGCTGCGCGAAAGGCGTTGCTTTTTCCCGCAGCCGTGGTATACTGGGGAGTGAGAAAAAGAAACCGACAGGAAAGGGCCTCCCCATGCAGAAATTCGACCATGTGCTGCTCGCCAGCGACTTTGACAACACGCTCGTCTACACCCAGTCCGCGCTCGACAACGGCACCGACATCCCGCCCATGTGTCCGCGCAACCGCGAGGCGCTGGACTACTTCATCCAAAACGGCGGCCTGTTCGCCATCTCCACCGGCCGCGCGCTGCCCGCGTTCATGGACTACGCCAAGGACGTGCCGATGAGCGCGCCGTGCGTCATCGCCAACGGCGCGGCGATCTACGACTTCCGCGCCAATGAATACCTCTACACCGCCTTCCTCGGCAAGGCCATCTACGACCACATGGCTGAGGTGCTCGCGCGGTTCCCGACGCTCGCCTTCGAGGTCTACCATGACGACTGCCGCATCCACGCGATGAATCCCAACCGCTACATCCGCAACCACGAGCATCTGACCCGCTCGCCCGTGCAGGTGGTGGAGCGCTTCGCCGACATTGATCTGCCCATCATCAAGATCCTTTTTGAAGAGGACTTTCCGGTGCTCGATGCCGTGCGGACCTTCATCCTCTCGCGCCCCTGGGGGCGCGAGTACGAGCTCATCTACTCCAACGAGCATCTGCTCGAGCTGACCGCCGCCGGCGCGACCAAGGGCGGCATGATCCTGCGGCTCGCGTCGCTCCTCGGCGTGGCGCGCAAGGACATTTACTGCATCGGCGACCACAAAAACGATATCCCGATGCTGGAGGTCTCCGCCGTGCCCTTCGCGCCCGCGAACGCCATTCCCGCTGTACACGAGTTCGGCGCGCGCATCGTCTCGCATTGCAGCGACGGCGCGGTGGCCGACGTGGTGGAGTATCTGGATAAGATCTACTGAAAAAAGAAAAGCTGTCCGTCGGACAGCTTTTCTTTTTTATCGGGTAGAGGTTATTCCGCTTCCTGCATGGCCTTTGCGGCGGCGACGGCCTTCTCCTGCGCGTCGGCAGAGCACTGCTCGTAGCGCACGAAGTGCATGGTGAAGGAGCCGCGGGACTGGGTCATGGAGCGCAGGTCGATGGCGTAGCTCATGAGCTCGGCCTCGGGGCACTCGGCCTCGATGATCTGCTCACCGTCGCCGGTCGGGGTCATGCCCATGACGCGGCCGCGGCGCTTGTTGAGGTCGCCGAGGATATCGCCCATGTACTGATCGGGCACGGTGACCTTCAGCTCGCAGACGGGCTCGAGCAGAACGGGGGACGCCTCGGGCATTGCGGCCTTGTAGGCAAGGTTCGCGGCGGTCTTGAACGCGATTTCGGAGGAGTCGACCGGGTGATAGGAGCCATCGTAGAGCACGCACTTGAGGTTGACGACCGGATAGCCGGCGAGCGGGCCGTGGAGCACGGCTTCGCGCAGGCCCTTTTCAACGGCGGGGAAGAAGTTCTTGGGCACGCTGCCGCCGAACACTTCCTCGGCGAAGACCATCTCTTCGCTCTCCTCGTTGGGCTCGAAGCGGACCCAGACATCACCGAACTGGCCGCTGCCGCCGGTCTGCTTCTTATGACGGCCCTGCTTCTGCACGGTCTTGCGGATCTTTTCACGGTAGGGCACGCGCGGGGTGTCGAGCTCGGCGTCCACGCCGAAGCGGGTCTTGAGCTTGCTCACGAGCACGTCGATCTGAATGTCGCCCGCGCCGGAGACGACCATCTGATGGGTCTCGGCGTTGTTGACGACGGTAAAGGTCGGGTCTTCCTCGTTCAGACGGTTGAGGCCGGTGCCGAGCTTTTCCTCCTGACCGCGGGTCTTGGGCGCGATGGCGCGGGAGTAGCAGGGTTCGGCGTAGGGCATACCCGCCAGCTTGACGATGCTCTTCGGGTCGCAGAGGGTGTCGCCGGTCTTGACGCGGTCCATCTTGGCGATGGCACCGATGTCGCCGCAGCAGATCTCCTTGACCTCCTCGTTCTTCTTGCCCTTGAGGGTGTAGAGACGGCCGAGCTTTTCGGTGTTGCCGGTGGTGGTGTCGTAGAGGGACATATCGCCGGTGATCTTGCCGCGGACGACCTTGACGAGGGAGAACTTGCCGTACTGGTCGGAAACGGTCTTGAAGACGATGGCGGCGGTGGCACCGTTTTCATCGTGAGCGACCTCGACGGCGTTGCCGTCGTCGTCCTGCGCGGCCTCGGCGGGCATATCGGTGGCGACGGGAACGAGATCGAGCACGGTCTGCATCAGCATATCGACGCCGAGACCGGAGATGGCGCTGCCGCAGAGCACGGGAGCGACGCTGCCGTCGCGCACGCCGAGCTTGAGGCCCTTGGCGATCTCCTCGGCGGAGAGCTCCATGGTCTCGAAGAATTTTTCCATCAGCTCCTCGTCGGCGCCGGCGGCGGCTTCCATCAGCTCGGCACGCAGGGCCTCGACCTCGTCGGCGATGTCGGCGGGAATGGCGCACTCGGCAGCCTTGCCGCCCTTGACCTCATAGGCCTTGTTGTGCAGCAGGTCGACGATGCCGGTGACCTTCTTGCTGCCGTCGATGATGGGGGCGACGATGGGCGCGACGGCGGTGCCGAACTTGCCCTTGAGGGCGTCGAAGCAGGCGTTGTAGTCGCTGTTCTCCTCGTCGGTGCGGTTGATGAAGATCATGCGGGGCTTATTGCCGAGCATCTTCCAGGCGCGCTCCGCGCCGACGCTCAGGCCGTCCTTCGCGCCGCAGACCAGCACGGCGCACTCGGCCGCGCGGATACCGGAGAGAACTTCGCCGGCGAAGTCAAAGTTGCCCGGAGTGTCGAGCACGTTGATCTTCACGTTCTTGTACTTCACGGGGGCGACGGCGAGGGAGATGGAGATGTTTCTCTTGATCTCTTCCGCGTCGTAGTCGCAGGTGGTGTTGCCGTCGGTGACCTTGCCGAAGCGGTCGGTGCCGCCGGTCATGAACAGCATACTCTCAGCGAGGGTGGTCTTGCCGCTTCCGCCATGGCCGAGCAGCACGATATTGCGAATGTCTTTTGCACTCATAGGGGTTCATGTCTCCTTCCAGATCGTAATTCCCTTGCGGGAAGTCACTTCAACAGCTCAATTATATAATATTCCTTCCGTCAATACAACTATTGTAATTTTAGAAGTTTGATGGTCATTTTTGCTAAAAATGCTCAATAACGGTCCGCCCAGAAGCCTTCGATGAGCGCCGCGAGCGCCCAAAGGAGCAGATAGAGCAGCATCGAGACCGGTGTGAGCGCGCTGTACGCGCCGACAAAGGTGAGGTAAAACGCCAGCAGCGCGGACACGGCGCTGCTCCCGAGCGAGAGCACGGCGGCCACGCGCACGGCGTGGACCAGACGCTTGCTGCCGACGGCGATCTCGGCGTAGGGCATCAGCCCCTCGCGGTAGAGCAGCGCATAGGGATGCTCGCCGTCCTTCTCCGAGAGCGCGAGGCGCGTGGAGACGGTGGGATAGACCGCGCGGGCGTCGGTGCCGAACTTGCGCTTCAAAAGCGCGGGCGTGATGCTGCCGTCGCGCACGGCGAGCACCGGCGTGATGCGGCTGCGCTTGAGCGCGTGGAGCGCCCAGTCCACATTCTCTGCCGCCGTGTACTTGACGGCAAAGATGGCGATGAGCGTGCCGTCCACGGCGAGGAACGCGCCGGTCTTGAGGCTCAGGCCGCCGGGCATCGTGACGTGCATCTTGCGGCAGAAGGCGGCGGTGCCGAAGAGCACCGTTTCGCCGTGGATAAGGCCGGAGACGCCGCCCTCCTCATAAAAGCTCAGATCGTCGAGCGGCTCGAGTCTCCCGCCCTCGCCCTCCAAAAGCGTGTCGAACAGGCGGCTCAGACCGCTTTGCGAGGCGTGCGCCATCGTGGCGGCGTAGGAGATGACCTTGCCGCTCTCCTCGCCGTAGATCTTCAGCCCGTTCAGGCTGACCGTTCCCGGCGGGAACAGGTCGGTGTCGGTGAGGATGACGCAGTTGCTGCGGCGCAGGCGGTCCGCGCCGACATAGCCCGCCAGCGCGCTGCCGGACTTGACGAAGCGCTTCGTCAGCCGACGCAGCGGCAGAGAATAGCACAGCGGAAAGGCAAGCATATTGATCGCCGTGAGCAGCACGCCCCAGTTCCAGAGGAACAGCAGCCGCTCCCCGCGCCGCAACGTGGAGAGCACGGCAAATACGAGCGAGGCGGCAAGCAGTACGGGCAGCAGCACGCCCTGCCAGTGCGAGGCGGCGTCCTCACGCTGCGCGCAGCGCGAAAAGCCCTGCGCGCTGCCGCGGCGCTTGGCGGCTCCGCCCGCGGTGACGGTGACGAGATAGTCCGGCTCGCCGACCGCGGCAACGCGGAAGGTATCGTACATCGCGCCGAAGAGCAGCGCGCGCCCAAGCAGGGCACAGCTCATGCCGAGCATGGCGACGGCGTGGAACGGGACCGCGAGCGCGGCGCGCGCGGGCAGGAAAAAGTCGAGCGCCGTGTCCGCCAGCGTGACGGCGCAGGCGAGCGAGGAGAGCAGCTCATAGGTGACCGTCCTCGCGCGGAGCTGCTCGAAGGCGTAAACGAACACGTCGCGTCCGAGGACGCAGACAAGAAGCTCGGCAATGAAGAACGGCAGGCAGCTGAGCAGCCTTTCCTCGGCGAACAGCGCAGGCATGACGCCGAAATGGTCGAGCAGCAGCGCGAGCCACGAGAGCGCGGTGACGAGCAGCGCGGCCTGCGCGCTGCGCAGGCCCATGCGCGCGTCGTCGCGGTAGCCGGCAGCCAGCTCGCCCGCGTCCGGCTCGGGGGTGTCGTCCCGCTCACCGAAATCCTCGGTAAAGAAGTCCTCGGGCTCATCGGGCTCCTCCTGCGGCGGCTCCTCCCCGGACTCGTCGGAATAAAGCTGCTCGGTGTCGCGCAGCCTTCTGCGCGAGAAAAGTCCGCGGCGCTTCGGCGGCAGAAGCTCGATCGGCTCCTCCGCCTCCTCGTCGAGCACGGACTGCACGGTGCTCTCAAGCACCTCCTGCAGACTCACGGTGTCCTGCGCGGGCGTGGCGGACGATGCCTCCTCCGGCGGCGCGGACGGCTGCGGCTCCGGCGGCTCTGCGGCGGGCGCGGCGGTTTTTCCGATCCGCACGGCGGGCCGCGGCTCGGGCACCCCGACGTCCTCCAGCTCTGCGGCGGCTTCGGCGCCGTCCTCCCGGGAGCCGAACTCCGCCAGAATGCTCTCGAGCGTCAGGTCCGCGTCGTCCGACGCGCTGCGGGCCGCGCCGCGCAGCAAAAACTCGGACTCGGCGAGCGTTTGTTCAAATTCTTGATCCTTTTTGTGATCCATGGAAGACCTCGTGAATGGCGGCGCGCGTCAGCCAAGGCGCTGACGCACGGCCTCGTAGAGCAGAATGGTGGCGGCGGCGGAAGCGTTGAGCGAGGAGATGCGGCCCTTCATCGGGATGCTGACGAGGAAGTCGCAGCCCTCGCGCACAAGCCGGCCCATGCCGTCGCCCTCGCTGCCGATGACGATGGCGGCAGGGCCCTTGAGGTCGGCCTCGTACAGGCTCGTGGTCCCCTCGGCGGCGGTGCCGAAGATCCACACGCCCTGCTGCTGCAGCTCCTTCAAAAGCGCCGGAATGTTCGGCACGCGCGCGACGGGCAGATAGCTCACCGCGCCCGCGCTCGTCTTGCCGACGATGCTCGTCAAGCCCGCGCTGCGGCGCTTGGGGATGATGACGCCGTGCGCGCCCGCGCACTCCGCCGTGCGGATGATGGCGCCGAGGTTGTGCGGGTCGCTGATCTCGTCGCACACCACGAGCAGAGGGGCCTCCCCACGCTCACGGGCGGCGGAGAGGATGTCCTCCACGCTCGCGTACTCGCGCACGGCGGCGAGGGCGATGACGCCCTGGTGCGCCTTCGTCGCGCTCATGTAGTCGATCTTGCGGCGGTCGGCCTCGACCACCACCACGCCCGCCGCGCGGGCGGTGGAGGCGATGTGCCCGAGCGTTTTGTCCGTCTCGCCGCGGGCGATGAAGATCTTATCAATGGGCGTGCCGGCGCGCAGCGCCTCGGTCACGGCGTTGCGTCCCTCGATGAGACCGTCCGCCCCGGCATCGCGCTCGCGCACGGGGACCCCCCTTTCCTCCGCTCTGCGCTCGCGCGGAAAGCGCTTTTCCGTGTGGTCGTCCGCGCCGCGCGGCCCGCGCTTTTCTTCGTATTCCTTCGACATAAACCGATCCTCCCGGTCAAAATTCGTATACATAATACACTATAACACAACAGACGGATAAGATAAAGGGGGAAGCGGACAAAAATTCACCGAAAATTCATACCGCGGCGCTTGTGAAACGAGGAGGGGTATGCTAAAATACCATATAATTAACTTGGCAAGCTGTCGCCTGTGCCCGCGCAGGGCCGCAGGCGGAAAGGAACGCAGATACATGGATCAGAACGACAAGAACAAAAGCAACAAGAACAACGACCGCCGCAGGGGCGTGCTGTCGCTGCTCATCTGGGCGCTGGTGCTGACCATCGGCTTCAACTATCTCCTCTCGGCGATGGACACGAAGAAGCTGGCGGAGAGCACCTGCGAGATCCGCTACGACGAATTTCTCGACCTTGTCCGCGACGGCAAGGTCAAGGAGGTCGAGATCGCGGACCGCACGCTCAACATCACGCCTGTGGACGGCTTCACCTACACCGACGCGGACGGCAAGACCTACTCAGGGGACTTCCAGCTCTTCACCACGCAGATCAACGACCCTGAGCTGCGGTCGTTCCTGGATGAAAACGGCGTGGAGTTCGGCAAGCCCTACAAGGCGGAGACCTCGTATCTTGAGATCATCATGCTCAACTACGTCCTGCCCACGGCGCTGATGGTCGGCGCGTTCATCCTGATGATGCGCTTCATCAGCAAAAAGACCGGGGGCGGCGGCTTCGGCGGCCTCGGCAGCGTCGGCAAGTCCAACGCGAAGGTCTACATGGAAAAATCCACCGGCGTCACCTTTGCTGACGTCGCCGGTCAGGACGAGGCGAAAGAATCCCTCGTCGAGATCATCGACTTCCTGCACAATCCTCAGAAGTATACCGACATCGGCGCGAAGCTGCCGCGCGGCGCGCTGCTCGTCGGCCCTCCGGGCACGGGCAAAACGCTGCTCGCCAAGGCGGTCGCGGGTGAAGCGAATGTGCCTTTCTTCTCCATCTCCGGCTCCGGCTTTGTGGAGATGTTCGTGGGCGTCGGCGCGAGCCGCGTGCGCGACCTCTTTGCCGAGGCCTCGAAGGTAGCGCCCTGCATCATCTTCATTGACGAGATCGACGCCATCGGCAAGACGCGCGACACGCGCTTCGGCGGCAACGACGAGCGTGAGCAGACGCTCAACCAGCTGCTCGCCGAGATGGACGGCTTCGACCCCGGCAAGGGCATCATCGTTCTCGCCGCCACCAACCGCCCCGAGGTACTCGATCAGGCGCTGCTGCGCCCGGGCCGCTTCGACCGCCGCATCACCATCGACCGCCCGAACCTCGCGGGCCGCATCGCCACGCTCGAGGTCCACACCCGCAACATCAAGCTCGGCGAGGACGTCGACCTCAAGAAGGTCGCGCTCGCGACCGCCGGCTGCGTCGGCGCGGACCTTGCCAACATCGTCAACGAGGCGGCGCTGCGCGCCGTGCGCAAGGGCCGCAAGCTCGTCACGCAGGAGGATATGCTCGCCGCGTTCGAGTTCGTCATCGCGGGCAGCGAGAAGAAGAACAGCGTGCTCACCGAGTTTGAAAAGAAGCTCGTCGCCTACCACGAGGTCGGCCACGCGATGGTCGCCTACAGGCAGAAGAACGCCGAGCCCGTGCAGAAGATCACCATTGTGCCCCATACCGAGGGGAGCCTCGGCTACACGCTCCTCATGCCCGAGGAGGACAAGACGAATCTGCGCACCCGCGACGAGCTGATGGCGAAGATCGCCGTCTCCATGGGCGGCCGTGCCGCCGAGGAGGTCATCATGCACACGATGACCAACGGCGCCTCTCAGGACATTCAGGAGGCCACGAACATCGCGCGCAACATGGTCGCCATGTACGGCATGAGCGACGAGTTCGGCATGATGGCGCTCGGCTCCGTGCGCAGCCAGTATCTCGACGGCGGCTACGGTCTCGACTGTGCGCAGGAGACCGCCGCCGTGATGGATAAGGCCGTCAAGGAAATTCTGGAGAAGTGCTACGCCGACTCGGTGAAGGTCATCGAGGAGAATATTGACGATATGCACAAGGTCGTCGCCTATCTTTTGGAGAAAGAGACGATCACCGGCGGCGAGATGGTCGCCATCCTCGAGGGCCGCGATCCCGCGACGGTGGAGGACGCCTACGCCTCCACGCGCAGGAGCGACAGCGACTTCCGTCCCTCCGTGCCGAGCACCATCGAAGCGCCCGCGCGTCACATTTCCATGACGAGCGAGAAGATCGAGATGCCGCCGCTGGACGGCGAAGCACCGGACGAGTCCGCCGCATCCGACGCGGAGAACGGCAAGGACGCGGAAACGCCCGCGGAGGAGACCCCTGCACAGGACGCTCCCGCCGGTGACGGCGCGGAAACGCCCGATCACGAATAAACCGAAAGCGCCGCCCGCAGGCGGCGCTTTTCCGTAAGGAGGAGTCCCCATGAGACAACAGACGAGGGAGCTGGCGCTCGCGAGCGTGCTCGGTGCGCTGGCGGTGCTGTTCCTGTTCCTCGGCGGCGTGCTGCCGCTGGCGCTCTACGCCTGTCCCCTGCTTGCGTCCGTCTGCCTGCTGCCCGTGCGCGAGGAGTGCCGCGCGAGCTATCAATGGTGCTGCTTTTTCGCCGCCGCCATTTTGGGATTGCTGCTTGGGCCGGACAAGGAATCCGCGCTGCTCTTCTGCTTTCTGGGCTATTACCCGCTCTTGCAGCCGAGTCTCGACGCGATCGGCAGCCGCGCGCTGCGCTTTCTCACGAAGCTCGGGCTGTACGTCCTCGCCGTCGGCGCGATGTACGCGCTGCTCGTCTTTGTGTTCCGGCTCGACGCGGTGACGGCGGAGCTGGCGGCGACCGCCCCGTGGCTCATCGCGGCGACCTTTGCGCTCGGCGCGGTGCTGCTCTTTCTCTATGACGAGCTGCTGCGCCGCTTCGCGCGGCTGTATCGAAGGAGGAAGAGAGGATAACAAGGAAGTCGGCAGGAGCCATACGGTTCCTGCCGACTTTTTATGTTCTTATGCATCCTCCTTCGGCTGTAGCTTCGCGCTGAGGTAGGCCGCGAGCGCGCCGAGCGCGGCGGCAAGCAGGCACAAAAGCACGTCGCGCGCGCCGTCGTAATGCAGCGGGATGATAACGACCGTCGAGGCCAGCACGATGCCGAACACGGCGTGGTAGAAAAGCGGGTAGTGCGTCTGGAAGCACCAATTCACCACGCGCGCGAGCGTCAGCACGATGAGCGCCATGCCGAGCAGCCACGGCAGGATCACCGCCATGTCGAGCCTTGCGAAGCCCTCGGCCATCGGCGTGAACAGCCCGACCGCCATCAGGATGGAGGAGGACGTCATGCCCGGTACGATCAGGCTCAGCCCCCAAAGCAGGCCGCAGAAGAGAAAGCCGAGGAAGCCCGGGCGCATCGTGTAGAACGCGCCGTACTGCGCGTAGAGCAAAACAGCGGAGAGGGCAAGAAAGCTGGCCGCGCAGGAAAGG
>OCQA01001568.1_pt1 | contig 15157 bp, 13 predicted proteins | sample 1538571 | NCBI WGS metagenome assembly OCQA01 (sample SAMN04571708, study PRJEB22368) | human gut metagenome | biome: human gut; material: stool | host: Homo sapiens | place: Luxembourg | collected 2012-09-28 | reverse complement strand
TGGCGCAAGGAAGGAATTGTTGTTTCGTATGAAACGGAACACTTTGCAGAAGGGTCGGCAATGACAATGCAGCGCGCGGCTATGGCGTTGTGAATTGCGAATCGACGCTGGAGGAAAAGTACATCGCGGAGGAACGATACAACACACTGTGTGCCCGAATCTGTCGGTATGCAGATTCTGCGTATCCGGATGGTGCGAAAATTATTGCGTGCTACCTCAATGGTGAAACGCTGGAAAGCACTGCGAAAGAACTGCATCTTACGGTCAGGGCAGTGCATTATCGCCTGCATCAAATGCTGAAGTATATAAGAGAACATCGGAGTACATTCTGCGATTTTTGATGTGGCATTATTTCCGGTTTCGACGCATCATCTGCTTGCGCGTAGCGCTGCATTTCACTTCTGTTCGTCAGCGTGAAAATTTTTTTTGCAGAAATTCTTGAAATCGCGTAAAAAAACCGATTTTTTTTACCAGTTATGGTGAGAGGGATAAAAGTCTCTTTCAGCAAGAAGGGGGAATCAGCATGCCCGGCATTAACTTTTATTAGGAAATAACATCCAGTATGACTGGAATCATGAGAAGCAGCGCTTTCTGCCTCTGCCCGTGCTGCGGCAACATGATGAAAGCGGGAGAAGGCTGATGCAGCTTTGGGTTGGAAGCAATGGGAGAAAATGTTGGTTTGCCGGGAACAGCCAGCGCGTTTCCAATAACAGGAGGTGACTTATGTGGCAGAAGCAGCCGAAAAGAATAGACAGTCTATCTGCATTTCTCAAAATAGTCTTGTGTGGCAGGATGATAGTGTTTTCAAACTGTATTACTACTGTATGAATTGTGCCTGCCGTCAGAAAGCTGAAATCTGCGGGAAACAGCTTATGCCGGGACAACTGCTCTTCTCATACAGAAAGACAGCGCTTGAACTGGGCTGGTCTCGTGATAAGCTGACGAGGAAGATGGCTGCGCTGGTTCAAATGGGCTATGTTCAGATACAAACAGCGCGGGACGGTTCTATCGTTACCGTATCGAACTGGCTTGAAAATCAGACCGCTGGCGGTATGAAAATAAGGCTACTCTGTCCCGAAAATCAGTACGCAGACGGTACTGAAATAAGCACGCCGTGTGCTGAAAACAAGTCCATATGCGGTACGAAAGAAAGAGCGGAAAACGGTGCAAATGCGCATTTTTCAGCATTTGCACATCGCAGGCGGCTTGAAAATCAGCACACCCAGCAGCAATATAATAATAGTAATACGATAGATACACTATCTCATTATCCGGATGAGTTTGAAAAGCTGTGGTTTGCTTATCCGGCTAATCGCAGAAATGACTGGGATGAGGCCTTTCGCGTATATCAACAGGCGCTGCGGCATGGTGCGACGCTTGAAATAATCATGACAGCGCTTGAAGCAGCCAAAAGTTCTATCGCATGGACGAAAGATGGCGGGCAGTATATCCCCGGCATTAGCAAATGGCTTCAGCGTGAGCCGTGGAGAGAGGCGAATCTACAAAAAGCGCAAAAGGAGAATCAAGAACAGTGGAACTCGCAGTAAAGTGGCTGTCCTTGCTGCATGAACCGGATGCAATCATTGAAATCAGGAGTATAGACCCTAAGCCTACTGTCAGCGGTTATTTTCGTGCGGACAGTCCGCGCATTGCTGCTGAATTGGCAAAGTATCCGAATCGAACGTTTTACCAGTCGCTGAACCCCGTCAAAAGTGCCTGCTATGCGCGTGCTCAGCATGAACGTCTGGTAGAACGTCCGAAGGAAACAACGTCTGACAATGACATCATAGGATTTCAATGGATTTTGATTGATGCAGACCCAGTCCGCCCCAGCGGTGTCAGTGCATCGGCAGAAGAAAAGAAAGCAGCACACGCTGTTGCTGGAAAGACAATGAAGCGGCTGATGGCAACGGGATTCAGCGAGCCAATTGTTGCAGACAGCGGCAATGGCTATCATCTGCTTTTTAAGGTGCATATCAGCACGGATGACCGGCAAGTGGTTGCGGATTTTCTCTCTGTGCTGGACATGTGGTTCAGCACAGACGAGGCAAAAATTGATACGGCGGTGTATAACCCATCAAGAATTACCAAGCTGTATGGAACAATTGCAGCGAAAGGAGCCCATACGCCGGAACGTCCGCACCGACAGAGCTGCATCATCCGCTATCCGGAGCAGATTCGGGAAACACCCATTGCGCTGGTCAAGAATATTGCAGCGGAACTGCATCAAGCGGCGATACCGACAGAAGCTCGGCGTTCCGGCAAAGAAAGCACTTGGGACATTGAGCATTTTCTTTCCGCACATGGCGTGGAGGTGGAGAAAAAAGTAGCCATCAGCAGCGGTACAAAGTACCAATTAGCACACTGTCCGTTTGACGATTCGCATCAGCACGGAGATGCCGCCGTGTTTGCGTACCATCAAGGCGGTTTCGGATTCCACTGCTTCCATAACAGCTGCGCCGGATACCATTGGCATGAGTTCCGGCAGAAGGTAGACCCGGCAGCTTACAGCAGCAGCCCTTATGCAGTAACGCCTGCTGTGCCGACAGCAAAAGTCAGCGCAGCGGAAAATTCTCCACTGCTTGGCAAGGCGAAGGCACGGATGCTGGACTTTGCAGAGATTCCGAATGTAGACCGCAGCAAAATTGTGGTAATTCGGTCACGGCTCAGTTCGCTTGACGCAAAGATAGGGGGATTCAATGCAGGCGAAATGTCCATTTGGAGCGGGGGCAATGCTTCGGGCAAGTCAACGCTTGTCAGTCAGATTGGTCTGGCAGCTGTATCGCAGGGATATAAAGTCGCGCTGTTTTCAGGAGAAATGACGGCATCACGGATACGAGAATGGCTACTGCTTCAAGCAGCGGGCCCAGACTATGTAATGCCTGATCCGCTGAATCCCAATCATTTCTGCCTGAAGCCCGGCATTGAGGCGAAGCTGGATGCTATGCTGACAGGCAAGTTTGCCATCTACGACAATGACTTCGGCACTGATTGGGAAATCGTTATCAGCACAATTTACGATTGGGTTCAGCAGAACGGTGCTTCGGTGGCGATTGTCGATAATCTGATGGCACTGGATATTCAGCTTGGCAATGTGGACAAATATGAGATGCAATCCCGAATTGCCAAGCGGCTCTCCACAATGGCAAAGACGTTGAAAATTCACGTTCATTTTATCTGTCATCCGCGGAAAACAGAAGCATTTCTGCGCAAAGGCGACATCAGCGGAACAGCCGACCTTACAAATGCAGCCGACAATGTGTTTATGGTTCATCGGGTCAATGCTGATTTTATGATGCGCTATCGCTCGGTATATCCCAAACTTGAGATTCAGCCGGATGTGGGAAATGTGGTGGAAATCATGAAAAACCGTGACCTTGGCGTTGTGGATGAGATGATAAAACTCTATTTTGACCGCCGAAGCAGAACTATGTCGGATGTGAAGGGACTTCCGCCGCAGCACGCATGGTCTGAAAAGATTGAGCAGATGCTGATGGAAGGTTTCACGCGGGTCAATCAAGGCGAACTTCCTATGGAATGGCGGTGAGAACATGCATGGCAAAGTGAACGATGATGAATGGGAGATTTTCCGCGATGCGTTCCGCCTGTATGCAGCGCATTGTGATCCGCCGGAGAATCAGGCACAAGATGCCGAAGAATGGTGGCTTTCAATGGTAAAGGACACCAGTGAAAAAGCTGCAAAATGGAATAATCATCCCTTGATGATGCTGCTGTTTCGAGCTGTTACTGAGTATGTTGAGCAAAAAGCAGCAGGAAAAACGCAAAGTACAATACACAAATAAAGGAATATCTGGCGGAGGTGCTGGGATGAATCAGAGAAGAAACTGCTCCCATTATGTTTATGGAGAAAAGGAACCGTGGAAAGCGTTTGCGAGTGCAGTGATTGTTCAGGCAGTCAAGGATTTCCGCAGCTGCGGTCGGATGCAGTACGAACTTCGGCAAAAGTTCCGCAGCGAGACAAAGCTGACAGCAGAAGAACGGGACTATCTCACATACCGCATCATGCAGTACAAGCAGAGGCTTGATGAACTGCGAATCTTTTTTCAGTCCGGTCGTTTTGTATTGCTTACTGACATAGATGGTATCCAGCTGCTGAAAAGATTGGAGCGTGAAATTGCATGAGGAAAGCAGTTGCATTTTTGAAAAGGGCAGAAGCAGTTGAACAGAAAATAGATGCCCTTCTCTCGCAGATAGAACTCTACAAAAGCCTTACGCAGCGAGTTACGGCATCTTGGGGAAGCGAATTTACCGCCCATGCGCGCAACGTGGGTGCGAATGAGAATGCGATTATTCGTCTCACGGAAGCACGCAGAGAGCTGGAAAACTTGACGCAGGAGTATCGGGATGCCGTTGAAGAAATCACAGCTGTCGTAAACAGCATGGATAATCAGGCGCACCGGATCATCCTCTTGAACTATTATCTTTCTCATATGAATTTTGAGAAGATTGCTGAAAGAATCGGATTAAGCCGGTCGCGCGTGTATCATTTGCACGCTCAGGCGCTTGATGAATTGGAAATGCTGCTAAGTGCAAGCAACTGAATAGGGGACAACACGGGCGACAATCGCGCAAGATAGCAGCAAATAGCATGAAATAGCATCGCGCAGCACAAAACAGGACAAATTAGCAGCGAACAAGACAAATTAGCACGCTTTAGCAACGAAACCTGTGCTATAATAGTAGTGTCGAAAGAGACGAAGGCATTGATGGAGCAATCTGTCGATGCCTTTCTATTTTCCAGAACAGGAGGTGTGAAATATTGACAGGCTGAACCCACCATCAAACAGCAGTGGAGGGCAGGGAAGTTCTGCTGCCACGGATGAACGAGTGCAGGAAGGAGGAAGTGGATGAATCCCACGGTGCTTGCGACTGTAAATCAGAAAGGAGGGGTAGCGAAAACGACCAGCTGCATCAACATAGGTGCAGCGATGGCACGGGAAGGAAAAAAGGTGCTGCTGGTGGACACTGACCCGCAGGCCAGCATGACCATCAGCCTCGGCAATCAGCAGCCGGATCAGCTTGCGCCCACAATCGCAGACCTGATGACCAAGGTCATGAACGACATCCCGATTGCGCCGGGCGAAGGCATACTGCATCATCCGGAGGGAATTGACCTGCTGCCCGCTAATATCGCGCTGGCAGGAACGGAGGTGTCGCTGGTGAATGCAATGAGCCGCGAAACCATCTTGAAGCAGGTGCTTGCCCGCAATCGGCAGGACTACGACTGCATCATCATCGACTGTATGCCGTCGCTGGGGATGCTGACCATCAATGCGCTGGCGGCGGCAGACCGTGTAATCATCCCGGTGCAGGCGCATTACCTGTCTGCCAAGGGGCTTGAACAGCTGTTGCAAACCATTGCAAAGGTACGCAGGCAGATGAATCCTAAGCTGAAAATCGACGGTATCCTCATGACGATGGTGGATGGGCGCACGAACAACGCCAAGGAAATCACGACGCTGATTCGGGAGACTTACGGCAGCAAAATCAAGGTGTTCGAGACGGCGATTCCGCATTCCGTCCGCGCGGCAGAAGCGAGCCTGACCGGGAAGAGTATTTTCGAGTATGACCCTGGCGGCAAGGTGGCGCAGGCGTATCGCGCGCTCACGAAGGAGGTGCTTCAGCTTGAAAAGCAGCGGCAGAAAGCCAAGTCTGACCTCCTACGATGACATTTTCTCCACGGAAGCCTCACGCCAGCAGGAGCAGATTCAGCGCCTTGCGCTAAGCGAACTTCACCCCTTCAAAGATCATCCATTCCGCGTACTGGATGATGACCGGATGATGGAAACGGTGGAGAGCGTGAAGGAGTATGGGGTGCTGGTACCGATTATTGCCCGGCCGATGGCGGACGGCGGATATGAAATTGTGTCCGGTCATCGGCGGAAGCGCGCCTGTGAGCTGGCAGGGCTGAACGAGATTCCCGCCATTGTCCGCGATTTGGACGATGATGAAGCTGTCATCATCATGGTGGACAGCAATTTGCAGCGCGAGAACATTCTGCCCAGCGAACGTGCTAAGGCGTATCAAATGAAGCTGGAAGCAATCAAGCATCAGGGCGAGCGGCGTGACTTAACTTGTGCCCAAATTGGGCACAAGTTGCCTGATGGAGCAAAAGCCCGCGACATAGTTGCGCAGGAAGCCGGGGAAAGCAAATCGCAGATTCAAAGAATCATTCGGCTTAACCAGTTAGAAAAGCCGCTCATTGATAAGGTGGACGCTGGCAAACTCGCCTTTACCCCTGCCGTGGAACTTTCGTACTTGAAGCCGGAAGAACAGCAGTGGCTGGATACCGCCTTGGAAAACACGCAGCAGACACCGTCCCTCTCGCAAGCCCAGCGCATGAAGCGCGAAAGCAAACAGGGCACGCTGTCGGAACAGGGCATCATGGAAATCATGACGGAGAACAAGCAGACGATTCCTGTCAAGGGGTCTGTCGTGCTGCCGCAGGAAAAGCTGACCAAGTATTTTCCACGTTCCTACACGACGGAGCAGATGGAAAAGGTAATTTTCAAGCTGCTGGATTACTGGATGCGGAAGCGGCAAATGTCGCAGGAGCGATAAAGACGCATGAAACGAAAAGTGGATATTCTGCTGATGGTCATGTTTCTGTTCGGAAGCATGATTTTTCTTTGCCCAATTTTCGGGCAGATAAAGGAGGTCGAAGAAGATGACCGTGTATACACGCGCATGTCCGCAGAGGTTAAGCCCCCTCAACAGGCTTCGGGACTGGTGGAGGATGCGCCATCCCCCGCGGCAGCCGCCGCGCAGACTGTGCTGCCCCTGCTGCTGGAAGTGCCGCAGCCGGAGAAAACCGCTGTGCCCGCTGCCGCGCCGCCACACCCGGCTGCTTCCGACACTGCCGCGCCAGCACAGGCAGAGCGGACAGCAAATCCCCGCAGTGTCGATGTAGAAGCCTGCGTTGCGCAGAATCCGGATTTTGCCGCATGGCTCACCATTCCGGGTACGCCGGTGGATTATCCGGTTGTGCGGTCGAACAGGACGGATTACTACCTGACGCACCTGTTCAGCGGCGAAAACAGCAAGCTGGGATGCCTGTTCTCGCTGCCATCGGCGGATTATCAGACACCAAGCAGGAACATTGCCATCTACGGGCATCACCTGAGCCATAGCGACGCGATGTTCAGCTGCCTTGTGCAATACAAGGATTCGGGCTACTGCGCCGCGCACAGCATCATTCAGATGTACACGATTTACGGCGAACGCACCTATCGGATTTTCGCCGTCATCAATATGCAGGTTGGTGACTGGGATGCAGCAGCGGCCGATTTTGCCAGCGGACAGGCGTTTCAAGCGTATGTAGACCGCGCACGAGCCAAGGCACTGTACGATTCAGGCGCGGCAGTCGGTGCGGATGACCACATTCTGACCCTGATTACCTGCGACCGCAGTGCGGGCGGTGCAAGCGGCCGTCTGATTGTGCTGGCAGTTCAAGAATAGGAGGAGCAAATGAAATTGAAATCCAAATTGAAACGATTTGCATCATTGGTGCTGTCTGCGGCATTGGTGCTGACCTGCATTCCGCTCTGTGCGGCAGCAGAAGAAGCAGCTACGCCCTCGGACATCACGGGAACGGAAGTCATCGTGCTTCCGGCAGAAGAACCGGCGCTTCCGCCCGTGGAGGAAGCACCTGACGAATCCGCATCCGATGCACCGGATGAGCCGTCCCATGACGAAATACGCCACAATTCGGAGGAGGAAAGTTCGTCGGACGACCGTCATCCTTTGCAGGCGGCGATTGAAGAACATGGGTATGTCTACGTCCGGACGGTGCGGGCAGTCAGCGTGTACGCCAGCGCAGAATCGCAGGAGCGCATTGCTTATGCCGCGGCTGATGATGCGTCCATTCTGCTGGCGACGGCGTTTTTCAGCGGTCATCAAGCCGTGCAGGTCTGGTTTCTGGATGCGGAGCAGCAGACCATCTGCGGCTTTGTACCGGCAGCGTCGCTGGATACCCGCTATTTGACGGATGCGGATGTGTCGGGCATCGCCGACGTGCCATCCTGCGACGGAATGACTGACGTCGGTCAAAAGCGACTGTTCATGGTCAATGGCAGTCGCCCGGAAGAAGCATCCGATAAAGCAGAAACGCCCGCAGACGCACCTTCGCAGGACGCGCCGCACCAAGAATCGAATCTGCCCGAAGCGGATGAAAGCGGTGATTCGGAGCAGCCGGATGCCGCAGAACCGCCGGATGCTTCGGTACATCCGGAAATCAGCAGCGCGGAAGAAATCGACGAAACGGTGCCACCTGTAAGTCTCGGCGATTTTATCAGCGTCAGTACGGACACGCGCGTCTTTTCTGCGGTGGATGATGATGCGTCTGAAGCGTATTTCTCCAGCGAGTATCAGGGCAATTTCGTCAAAGTAGCTGCGGTGCAGGTGGTGTCCGTTGCGGAAGATGCTTCGGGCGCAGTGTGGTATCAGGTGCGCTTCCTGTACGGCGATTCTTTCCCCAGCGGCAAGATGAAGTGGACGGCTGACGAAACAGTGTGGGTAATGGCAGCGGAAACCGGCGAAACGGATGCGGATGCCTGCACGGTGACGGACTTCGCGTATCCCAAAGAAATGCTGCGTCTGCTCCGGGAAATGCAAACGTACACCGCAGAAACGGATGGATTCAGCTTGAAGAATATTCATGGGAAAATCGGCAGTTTTCAGGCGGGACAGTCGGGACTGCAAGGAAGTTCCGGCAGGGACGCGGCGTATCCACAGCTGGCGAAATCGGCATCGCACGGCACGATTTATGCGACACCGCACTATCTGGAAAACTTCCCCGTGTACTGCCTTGAGCATACGCTTTCCGGCCCCGGCGAAGGGTCGGGCGCGAACAAAACAGAAACCGGCCCGTATGCGCTGCTGGATATGGAGGCGTTCGTGAACACCGCAGAAGGCGGCGGCGTGAACGGGGTGCGATTCAAGGCGCAGACCATGCACGCCATCGGCTGGGTGCTTCGGCACACCTACCCGTTTATGGTGCTGGATCGCAGTGATGCAAACAACGAAGTGTGGAGCCGTGTCGCGGGTCAGTTTGCTATTCGCGAGGTGATTAAGCAGCTGGAAGGCGCGCAGTACGTCCGCAGTTATTGGGACATGGATAATTTCTACGCCTTCTCCGGCGGCGCACCGGAAGTGTACTTGACCTATGCCCGCTGGCTGGCGAAAAATGCGATTGCACACGCAAAAATCACCGGGAAAATCACCGTCAGCGGTCAGCGCATCCAAGCGTCAGACGGCGGCTATATCGGTACGGTTACGCTGACGACGGATGCGGATTTGATTCGGATTTCCAAGGCAGCGGGCAGTATCACGGGGAACAGCGGCGGTTCGGATGAAGCGTACTACTATGTCAAGAGCGGCGATACCATCCGGATTTTGTCGGACAAAAGCAGCTTCTCCGTTTACATGGAATCAATCGCGTCCAGCGCGGAAGAAGCAGGCTTTCTGGTCGGAATCCCCAGCGCCTCCATCCAGAAAGTGCTCGTCCCGATTGACGGTACACCGTACCCGCTGCAATCCGCCGTTGTCACGTTTGAACTGCTGTATGGCACGGTGTTTGTGACCAAGCAGTCCATGGACGGCATTTTGCTGCAAGGCGCAGTGTTTGAGCTGCTGGATGAATCCGGCGCGGTGCTGGCAGAAGCAGTGACGGATGCGCAGGGACGTGCCGTTTTTTCCGGGATTGCACCGGGACGCTATCAGGTTCGCGAGAAAACCGCACCGCAGGGGTATCGGCTGTCGGTTGTCTCGGCGCAGGAAATCATGGTGACGGCGGGGGCAGACACGGCGTGCATGTTCATCAACGAGCGCATGATGGGCATCATCCGGATCATCAAGACGGACAGCATGACCGGAAAACCGCTGCCCGGTGTCACGTTCACGGTGACGAGATTGACCGCGCCCGCATCGGATGATGCTTCCGATGTTGGTAAAGTCGTTGCAACGATTACGACGAATGCGGATGGCATCGCACAGACCGAAGCGCTTCCGTGGGGAGAATATCGAATTGCGGAAACCAATGCGCTGGACGGCTATGTGGATACGGACTTTGTGACCATCGTTCAAATCAAATAACAGGAGGAAGAAAAATGAAGCAGATGAAGCAATGGATGCACTGGGTGCTTGCGCTGGTGCTGCTGGTGATGAGCCTGTCTGTTTCGGCAGCAGCGGCAGAAACCATCACGGTGAATGTGACCAACACGCCCGTGCGCGGCAGCGTGGCGCTGGAAAAGACCGGCTTGCAGCTTGTGCGCTTTACGGACGAGCAGGATGAATGGGGCAATACCGTCATGAAGCCTGTTTATCAGCAGGGGTATTTGAAGGGCGCTGTGTTTGAACTCCGCGCTGCGGCGGATGTTGTCGGCAAGGAAGGAACGGTTTTCTACAAGCAGGGGGAACTGGTGCAAACACTGACCACCAGTGCAGACGGCGCAGTGAACTCGAAGCCGCTGCCGCTGGGCAGCTACTGCTTGCAGGAAGTTTCCGCCCCGGACGGCTATCTGCTGGATGATACCCCGTATCCCTTCACGCTGACGGCGGCAGGCAAGCAGACGCCTATCGTGGAAGTGAAAGTGTCCGCGGTCAACACCTATCTGCCGATTCGCGTGACGCTGCACAAGCAGCAGGAAGCGATTCGAGTGGATGAAACGGCGGACGGTATGATTCGCTCGTCCATCGAGACAGTTCCCGGCGAAGGCTGCGTGTTCGGCTTGTTCAATGCAGGGGTGATTGCCTACGGCGACAGCCAGAAGCTGCCTGCCCATACGCTGATGGCGACTGGCATCACGGATGCCAAGGGCAATTTGACATTCTCCGGCATGTACCCGCATGGCGCGTATTATATCAAGGAACTGTCCGCGCCGGATGGCTGGCTGCTGAATACCGAGCAGTACCCGGTGCAGCTGACACCCGAAAACATGGATGCAGCGGAGGAGGCAATCGCAATCACGCTGGATGCGCCTATCCTGAATCGCCTGATTTACACGCCGGTGACGATTACCAAGCGGGACATTGCCGGCAAGGAAACGCTGCCCGGTGCGCTGATTGAAGTGTACGATGCGCAGGGCAGCACCATTTACCGCGCGTATACGGATGAAAACGGTCAGCTGCCGGATATTCCGCTTGTTCCCGGCTCGTATACGTTCAAGGAAACCTATGCGCCGGAGGGGTATGCGCTGAATGTGGCGGTAAAAACCTTCACGGTGACAAGCGAAGGAAAAATCATCGGGGAAACCGAAATTCGGGATGAAATCAACAAGATTCAGCTGAAAAAGGTCAAGGAGAACGGCGAGCCGCTGCCCGGCGCTGTGTTCGGCATTTACGATGCCAACAACACGCTCGTGCAGCAGCAGACTTCCGATGACAGTGGTTATCTGACCTTCTCGAAACTGGGGTACGGCACTTATACCATCCGGGAAATTCAAGCGCCTTACGGCTATCATCCATCCACCGGCGAATGGCAGGTGACGATTGACGGCACTTACCAGAACCCCGTTCAGATTCTGACGACGGTGATCGATGAGGATGCGCCCGGCTGGATTCGGGTCATCAAAACGGATGCGCTGGACGGTCATCCCATTGCGGGCGTTCGCTTCGACATCTACGCCTTGAATGAGGACGGCAGCACGGGCGACTTGGTGTCCACCATGCTGACGAACGACGACGGCGTGGCAATGTCCGAAAGTCTGCTGGTCGGCGACTACATGGTCAAGGAGCATGAAGCGCCCGTCGGCTATGTGAACAGCCTGTGGAGCGAAAAAGTGACCGTCGTCATGGACGAAACCGTGGAGCGCAGCGTGACGAATATCCCCATGCAGGGGCAGGTTCGCATTGTTAAGACGGACGCGGAAACGGGCGGAAGTCTGGCTGGCGCAGTCTTTACGGTCATCCGCGTGAGCGGCTTGCCTTCGCATGGCAAGGAAGGGTGCGGCGAGGTTGTGGCGGTCATCACCACGGATGCGGAAGGGGTGGCAGTCACGCCTGTGCTGACGTGGGGCATCTACGAAATCCGCGAAACCACCGTGCCGGACGGGTATCTGGACAGCGGCTGTGTCGTTACCGTTTCGATTCCCGGCAATGCTGACTGACAAGACAATCTTCAACAGGGGCATCAGGCAGATGGTGCCCCTGCTGTATTTCAGAAAACGGGAGGCATCCATGAACACAAAACGAAACATCCTGCCCATGCTGCTGGCGGCATTGCTGCTCTTCTGTCTGCCGATTGCATCACTGGCGGAGAACGTGCCCATTCAAAACGTCAGCATCCTCAATACGCCCATCAAGGGGCAGATTCTGCTGGAAAAGACCGGGCAGATGCAGACGACGGGTGAACAGGGGTATTTGAAAGGCGCGGTATTTGAGATTCGGGCGGCGGAGAACATTGTCGGGCAAGACGGCACACAGTGGTATTCATGCGGCGAGCTGGTCGCCACGATGACCACCAGCGGCGAAGGCGTTGAGAAAAGTCCGCTGCTGCCGCTGGGCAAATACACGGTCAAGGAAATCAGCGCTCCGTCCGGGTATGTGCTGGATTTGACGACGTACACCGTAGAAATTCAGGCGTCGGATCAGGAAACGCCGATTGTTTCCGCTACGGTTTCTTCAATCAACCATCCCGCCGAAATTCTGCTTCAAAAGACCGAGGCGGATGGAAAGGCACTGTCAGGGGCGCAGTTCGTGCTGCTGGATGCGGACGGACGCGAAACGGCATCGGCTGTTTCGGATGCAGACGGGCTGGTGCGCTTCCGCTTCGTTCCGCAGGGACAGTACACCATTTGCGAAACGTCCGCGCCGGATGGGTATCTGCTGAACCGCAGCGCAATTTCGGTGACGGTAACGCCGAACTGGACGAATGCGGAAGAAACGATAGCGACGGTGGTGAATCAGCAGAAGAAAATCCAGTTTATCAAGGTGGATACAGCCGGAACGCCGATGGCAGGCATTCTCTTTAAGCTCATCAACGCGGAAACAGGCATTGTAGCAGAAACGGCTGTCAGCGACGAAAACGGTGCGTTTGCCTTTACAGCATTTGATTATGGCGTGTGGACTGTCCATGAAGCGGCTGCCCCCAGCGGTTACAGCCGCATGGCGGACTATCGCTTCCAAGTGGATGACAGCTGGTCGGGAACAGCGCCGGTGCTGCTGGTAAACATTCCTGATTCTTATGCGTTCATCAAAGTCGATGCTGATGGCAAACCGCTGCAAGGCGTGAAATTTGCCCTGCGGGATGCGGACGGCAATCTCCTGCAAACGCTGGAATCCGATGAGAACGGCATTGTCCGCGCCGAGCACTTGCAGCCCGGCACTTATTATTTGCAGGAAACAGAAACGCTGAAAGGATACACCCTGAGCGGCGATGTCCGGAAGCTGGTCATTGACGAGCACTACAAGATTCCCGAAGAAATGCCGCAGTGGGTCAACTACACGACGATTCAGACCGGCGTGCAGCTGGCGGCATCGGGGGTGATGCTTATCGGCATTGCCCTGATGCTGGCGAGCGGTACGATGCTGCTGATGCGCAGGCGGCGAAAGGTGTAAGCGGATGGTGTATCATCAAAAGTTGTTCCTGCGCCGATTGGAAGTCCCGCCTTGGCTGGCACGCTGCATTTTTTATGATGGAGGCTTCCAATGCAGGAAGAAATCGAAAACAAAACGTTCTCCCTCATCATCAATACCAGCAAATTCACCGAAAGGACATTGGCGACGGCGTTCGCGAAAGCGCTGAAACTCGGCTGGAACAAAGCCAAGGAGCATCATCAGGCGAAACCGCAGGGCAGGCAGAGCGTGAAGCAGCTCATCGGGCAGAATCAGGGCGTTGAGCAGACTGCGCTGGCTGACCGGCAGGAGGTGAAGGCGTTTGAAAGATACGCCCGCCAATATGGGGTGGATTATGCCATTCATAAAGGCACTTCCGACAGCGGAAAAACGCGCTATCTGGTGTTCTTCAAAGCACGCGACCGTGCAGCCATTGATCAGGCAATGCGCGCGTATGCAATGGATTTTCTGGCGAAGCGGAAGGCGCAGCGGAATGTTCAGCCTCAGCTGGATACGGCATCCCCCAGCAAACAGAAGGAGCGCAGCAGGCAGAAAGGGAGGGAAAGATGAACGCCGACGCATGGAAAAAACGCCTGCTGCTGCATCTGCCCTACGGGGTTATTGGACTTGCCGCGGCGAAGCTGAGTGAAGCATGGCGGCTGTCAGCCGGGACGGATTTTTCCGCGAAATTCCTGCACCTGCGGGATGGCGCGGCAATGGCGTTCCGAAACGGAATGTCCGGCTTTGTGCCCCTTGACCTGCTGATTGGGTTTCTGTGCGGATGCGCACTGTGCCTGCTGGTATATGCAAAACGCAGGAATGCCAAGAAGTATCGGCACGGCGAAGAATACGGCGCTGCCCGCTGGGGAAAGCCAAGCGACATTGCGCCGTTCATGGACGCTGACCCGTGGAACAACATCATCCTGACCCAGACGGAGCGCCTGACCATGAGCAGCCGTCCGGCGAATCCCAAAAAACGCGCGGAACAAGAACGTACTGGTCATCGGCGGTTCCGGCAGCGGCAAAACACGCTTTTTCATCAAGCCCAACATCATGCAGTGTACCAAAACGAAGGGATGCTCCCTCGTGGTCACAGACCCAAAAGGGACGCTGATTACGGAGTGCGGAAAGATGCTTGCCGCTGCCGGATATGACGTGCGGGTTTTCAATGTCATCAGTTTCAAAAAGTCCATGCACTACAACCCTTTTGCGTATATCCGAGGCGAAAAAGACATTTTGAAGCTGGTGACGGCGCTCATCGCAAACACAAAGGGAGAGGGCAAAGGCGGCGACGACTTCTGGGTCAAGGCGGAAACGCTGCTCTATATGGCGCTGATTGGCTACATCCACTATGAACTGCCGCCCGCAGCGCAGAATTTTACGACGCTGATTGACATGCTGAACAGCATGGAAGTTCGCGAGGAGGACGAGGAATACCGAAATCCTGTTGACCTGATGTTTGAAAAGCTGAAAGCGGAAAAGCCGGAACACTTTGCAGTGCGGCAATATGCCAAATACCGGATGGCTGCTGGTGTTGTATGCTCTAAAAGACTTCTTAATCAAGCGGTTGGGAAGTCTCTTAGAA
>OCQA01001536.1_pt1 | contig 15386 bp, 22 predicted proteins | sample 1538571 | NCBI WGS metagenome assembly OCQA01 (sample SAMN04571708, study PRJEB22368) | human gut metagenome | biome: human gut; material: stool | host: Homo sapiens | place: Luxembourg | collected 2012-09-28 | reverse complement strand
AATATATATATAAATTAAAGGGAAAAGGTGAATTAAAATGACAGATTTGAGGACGCTCATTCCAGAAGAAGAGAAGAATCTGCTGCACGATTATATTAAAGAGTACCTCCATTCTGATAATTACTGTACGGTAGATGAAATCAATCATCTTCTGCGGTTTTGGTCTGCTGAAAAGCTTGACCTATATGAGCTGCTTGGTAATAATTTGATGGTCGAAGACCATATTTCCTATCAGGCATCTGGAGAAGATTTGATGGATAAGTTCAATGCAATGTATGAAGAAATTTATAATAATCCTGAATTAGCAAACGTTAAAAAATTCATTGACTCTTACGAGCAGATTACTAATATTTATTATTCTTGGATGGATGCCACTCTTGACAAGGATGAACGGGCTATGTGTTGTAGTATGATTGAGCATTGCCTTGATACTGAATCTCTCGTAGCCAATAAAAATTTGTATATGTTTGATTGGGGTACCAAATCTGTCACTATTCGCCGTGGTCCGCATGCAGATACTTCGAAGCCGCTTGAACTGAAGAGTGATATGAAGCTGATGCGAATGATGGCTAAAATTGTCGATTGGTTTGAGCTGGATAAAGAAGCATTTGAGCAGTTTCGTATTCTTCATTCGCGTGTTTTGAATGACCGTATGATTAATGCTGATATTGTGCTATCTATTCATCCGCTTGATTATCTTACTATGAGTGACAATGCTTGTGATTGGGAGAGTTGTATGAACTGGTATCAGGGTGGCGATTATCGTCTTGGTACTGTTGAAATGATGAATTCTCCTGTCATCCTTGAAGCATATGTTAAATCCGAGCATCCTTATTGTCCCATTGATCGTGACAAAAGGACTTGGAGCAATAAGCGTTGGCGGTGTCTTTATATTGTTAATAAGGATATTATCACTGAAATCAAGCAGTATCCTTATAATAACATTTATTTGCGTGATTATGTGCTGAATAAGATTAAGCAGCTGGCTGAACAGAATATGGGCTGGCATTATGATGATAAGATGTATGAGGTTTGGCCAAACCAGAATAATGAAACTGATTTTGGTCAGGTTTACATCCGCATGAGAACTGGAGCTATGTATAATGATTATTATGATAATCATTATGCTTATATCAATCCAGAAGTAAAAGTAGTAGAAGTTTACTATTCTGGTGTGGCTGAATGTATGTGTTGCGGTAAAGGCTATGAAGCTGACCCAAGTGGAAATGTAGATGCATTTGTAGAATGTGATAAAGTTGTATGTGCAACCTGTGAAGGCAAAGTCCAGTGCGATGATTGCGGTGCTTGGATTGATAGTGAAGATGCTTGGTTTTGTAGTGAGGATGGTGCAACATATTGCAGTTGGTGTGCAGAGGGCCGCACCCAGGTTTGTAGCTGTTGTGGAGAAACTAAATGGCTTGATTATGATTTCAAGAAGCAGGCTCTTCCCTATATGTTTGAAGTAAAAACTCCTAACGGTAAGCATCGTCGAGATATTGGAAATCCGATTGTTGTCTGTGATGATTGCTATGAAGATTATTATTTCGATGATGTACCGAAGGAACCAGACTTGTGGGGAGATTTTCAGTATATTGATGTTGACAAGGTAGATAAGAAGGTATGGGAGCCATTTCTGTCCCTTGAAAGAATTGCTGATGCCAAGGTACGGCTAAAGGCGATTTACCCTGATGATTATGTTTAGTTTAAATTCTTGCCAAAATTGAATACTCGAAAATTTATAAAAAATTTGATATAATATATATAGAAAGGATGGGAGAGATATGGAACGTATTTATAGATTGACATATGGTCCTGAATATGAAGAGCAGGAACTTGGTTATCTCACTGAAGATAAATTGAATGATTATCTTGAAGAGTTGTTTAATTCTACGTTGATGAGAAATTCTGTTTATAGTCATTTTGAAACTCTTAAAGCTGAAAAAGCTCGATATGAAACTAAACGCCATGAAGCAATTCAGGATATGAATAAATATCTCTCTATCCTTCAAGTAGGAAAAGCAAGTCCTGAATATAAAGATGCCAAGAAACAATATAAGAAATATGAACGTATTGTCATTGATTGCAAACGGCAAATGAAGAAAATAGATAAGTTATTTGAAGAACATAATAAATGGACAGCAACTGATTGGCTTCATTGGGCTGATTACAATTGGGAACCTATTGAACTTAATGTAGTCAGACCGGTTAATGAAAGGGTAAGCGAGGATTGGATGTAATGGAAAAGAAAGAAATGGTAATTAAAATCCTTAAAGAAAGCGGCACTCTTACTGCCAAGCAAATTTCAGCATTTGTAAAGCGTAAGTATGATTTTGATATTACACCACAGGGAGCTTCAGGTGTTATGCGTGGCCTTATTGGTCAGGGGCTGGCGGCAAGTTCTAAAGATGGCAGTAATCAGACACGATACTGGCTTAATACTTGTACATGGAAGGATATGATGGCAAATGATTAAAAAGTGTGTTATAACAATCCTATTGGTTATAGTTGCCGGGATGATTCTTATTTCCTCTTGGAATTATACTTCTAATAGGATTCGTATTTTCCCTGATGCTATTGGTTCTCAAGGTGTTGAAATTCAAAAGCGAGATGGATATAAAATTGATCTTCATCATCCGTATGAAATGGTTGAAACGGAAGAAGGTTATGATTTAATTATTCATTTTGTAGAGGAATAAGCATGGCTGAATGTATTTATTTTAGGTATGAAGATACGACTCCTTGGCATAGTGATGTATTTGACCATCCTGATTATGAATATTATTGTGTGAGAAATACAAAAAAGAAAGAAATTTTTCCTTGGACTTGTCTCGAATGTCCTCATTACACTAAAGAAAGAGGAGAAAACCATGGGAATAGTGAAAGATGAAAAAGGCCATAGGTATGGCCGTTTATTAGTTTTAGAATAGGCTGAAAAGCCAAATCCAAATGCCTCTGGGGCTTATTGGTTATGTTAGTGCGATTGTGGTAATAAAAAAATAATTTAGGGAACAGCATTAAGAACAGGTCATACTATTTCTTGTGGTTGTTATAATTTAGAGAGAAATCGTATGACAAAAAGGAAAGATATAAAAGGACAACGTTTTGGTAAATTAGTTGCGTTATATCCTACAGAAAAAACCTAGAATAGACATACAATTTGGAAATGCCAATGTGATTGTGGAAATTTATGTGAAGTATCATTAAATAATTTATAGACTAAAACGACAAATTCTTGTGGATGTTTAAAAAAATCAATTGGAGAATTAAATATAGAACAAATTTTAAAAGAAAATAATATAAAATTTGAAAAACAAAAAGTTTTTTTAAAATTCAATTCTAAAAGATATTTTGATTTTTATCTCCCAGACTATAATAGAGTAATAGAATTTGATGGAATATAGCATTATAAATCTTTAAATGGTATTTGGGATAAAGCTTTACCATTAGAAGAAAGACAATAGCGTGATAAAGAAAAAACAGCGTTTATTCTTAATTCTAATATAGATTTAGTTAGAATACCTTATTGGAAAAGAGATACTATGTCCATTAAAGATTTATTAGGAGATAAATACTTAATTAAGGAGTTCGCAGATGACTGAATATAAATGTAAAGTATATGTGATTGAACCGCAGATAGGTTGGCATGGATTTAGTTTGGTTGCTGCCCTTGATGCTGAACATGCCAATCAAATTATTCGGAAAGCCGCTGGAGAGAGTAGATATTATTGGGGTTATTCACATGTGCGAGAGTATGATGCTATTGATAATGTTTATTCTGATACTATTGGATTTGTATATGAAGGGATTTTTGAAGATGAACAATTTTCAATGATTTAAGGGGTTGATAATTATGAATTACCATTCAGATAAATGGGTTATGGATAAAGTAGAAACTCATTTAGAAGCAGCTAATGTTAGAAGCGAAAATTGGGTTAGTTTAATGGCTTATGGTAGCCAGAATTATGGTCTTGATACTCAATCATCTGATGTAGATACTCGCCTTATCGTTCTTCCTTCATTCGAAGATATTGTATTGAATAAGAAGCCAGTATCTTATACCAAAGTCCTTCCTAATGATGAGCACATTGATTTTAAAGATATTCGTCTGTTTATTGATTGCTTGAAGAAACAGAATATGGCTTATCTTGAATGTATCTTCACTCCTTATAAAATGACATCAAGTGAGTATTGGAATGAATGGCAGGAGCTGCTTAACGAGCGTGAAGCTATTGCTCGTTATAATCCTTATAAGGCAGTTAAAACTATGAAGGGTATTGCTATGGAAAAATACCATGCAATGGAGCATAGATATCCTACCAAAGTTCATCTGATTGATACATATGGCTACGACTCTAAACAGCTTATGCATTTGTTTCGTATTGAACAGTATCTTGGACGTTATATTGATGGGGTCAAGTATGCTGATTGTCTTCAGGCACCAAGGGGTGATTATCTTCTTGATGTAAAAAATTATCACTATGATCTTGAAACTGCACGAATTGTAGCTAAAACTGCCATTAACAATATTACAAGAGTAGCCGATAATTATTGTGCCAAGATTAATGATGAAGGTAATAAAGAACTTGAAGATTTTATGAATAGCGTTGTTTATAAAATCATGAAGAAAAGAGTAGTAAAGGAAATGTTAAATGTCTAACGAAAATATGACTATTGAAATCGATATTCGAGATATTGAAGAAATTGAAAAGAATATCGAAATTTTAGCTGAATGGATGACAAATCATTATACTCGATTTGGTGCTCAAGCGATTGCATTTACAGCCATTTTTGATAAAGTAGAGGAATTAAAGAAAGAGCTGGCTGAAGAAGAAAATACATAAGGAGTGATGAAAATATGTATAAGGATTTCCTTGTACGAGGTTAGCGACTGTCATGGTGATTTTACATGGCTTAACGCAAGAATGTTTAGAATTTTAAATCCAAAAGACTATGCAATTATCATTCTTGGAGATGTTGGTTTTAATACTGGTAGTGCATTCAGAGATAATATGAAGAAAGAATATGTTAGTCAGTTTGGGTATTCTATTTATTGCGTGCGGGGCAATCATGAAGCACGTCCTGAAAATGTTGAAGGTATGGAGCGTATTTGGGACAGTAATGTTCAGGCTAATGTATGGTATGAGCCGACTCACCCTCTGATTAGATATTTTGATAATTACGGAATTTATTATCTTAAAACCGAAGATAGAGAATATCGTACATTAGTTATTTCTGGGGGATATTCAATAGATAAATTTTGGAGATTAAAAAATAATTTATTTTGGGATGAAAAAGAACAATTATCTTCTAATGAAATGGATGAAGTAGACCGTTTAATAAGACAAAGTAGTAATAAATTTGATTTTGTTTTTAGTCATACGTGTCCTTATTCATGGATGCCCAGAGAATTATTTTTATCTTTCATAGATCAATCTACAGTTGATAATACTATGGAATTATGGTTAGACACTATAAAAGATAAAATTGAATTTAACACTTGGTTATTTGCTCACTATCATTCTGATAAAGTAATTCAACCTCATGTAGAATTATTATATACAAGTATGAAAATGCTGTCTGATATAGATAATTATTGGAAAAATTATAATTGAATTTCGGAGCAAATAGAGGGGACAAGAGCTATTAATTTAAAAACATTGGAATTAGATAATATTGACCGCTTTTAAACGGTCAATTCTTTTTAGCTATTAAATTTGACTTTTCATATAAAATATAGTATTATTTACTAGTTATTTATTTTAATTAAAGGAGAATTAATATGCGAAAATTCTTAAATGTCATTTTTGTAATCGCTATGGTTGCTTTAATGATGATGCCAGTAAATGCTTTTAACATAAAAAGTTATAGTGCTGATGGCGGAAGCAGGTCAGAAATCGAATACGGTCCTACAGAATATTGTAATTGCGGAATCGACCATACTAATAAACCCTTTGAATGGTGGACTGATATTACATCTACTGATAGTCCTCAATGGGATTTAATTCATAATTATTTAACCATTTAGGAGAACGGCACATTAGCTACTGATGATGGCTATACCGCTTGTGCTCTTGGAAGGTATTTCGGTAAGATTGGTTCAAAATGGATTTTTATTTGTGAAGATGGTTCAGAAATTAAGGTAGTTAAAGCTGATGAAAAGCAAGACCGCCATACAAAAAACTGGGATTTAATTCACGGTATTATTTGCGATGAATTAATTGAGCTTGTTGTAGATAGTAAGATTAGTCAAACTTGCCCAACTGGTAATTTCAAAGACCTTGAAGGTTTTGAAGGTAACATAATTGGGTGGAAAGAAGTTCTTAATAATGAATTGCCTGATTTGTTAAAAGGAACAATTTATAAATAAAATAATATTAAATGAGGTAATATAAAATGAGCGTAGTTGCCGCGAAGGTATATGATAATAATATCCAAATGTCTGCGGACAGTATTTTAACTAATGGATGGGAAAAAGACCCCAATACTAACTTTACTAAAATTATTTCTTTAAATGATATGATTGTTGGTAGTGTTGGTAATGCAGATGAATGTAGCCTTATGTGGCTATATATGGAAAATCATCAGCCGCTTAATGCTACAGAGAGAGAAATTCTTAATTATTTTGCTGAATTTGGTAAATGGAAAGGCGATATTGCTAATACTCGTGATATTAAGAATAGTTATTTAATGGCTTTTGAAGGTCATCTTTTCCAGATTTGTGGATATTTGGTTAGAGAAATTAAAGATTATTATGCCATCGGTGCTGGTGCTCCTTATGCTTTGACAGCACTTCATCTTGGACATGATTCAGAAGAAGCTGTTAAAGTTTCTTGTGCTATGTGTTGCTTCGTTTGTGAACCTATTGTGACATATAATCAGAAAAAAGATAATTAAACATAGATAAAAAGGGATAAAGATTTGATTCTTTATCCCTTTTTTATTTTTATAAAAAAATATTATAAAATATTTATAGAAAAAATAAAAGGAGTAAACAATCATGACACCTTATGAAGCATTAACGGCACAAGATAAGAAATATATTACTGAATATATTGAAAAATGGGGTGGCATTAATTCCCCTGTTAAACTTAAAGCCCCTCTTGATTATATCCTTCGAGAATGGAACAAGAGTAAGCAAACTCTGTTTGATATTTTTGGCGAAAAGTTAATGCTAGAGAAGGAAATCCAGGTTGAAGATGGAGATAATAAAAAAATAAGAGAAGTTAGTGAATATCTCTATAGTTTTAATCCTGGTATTTATTTTATTAAGAATCTTTGTAAGTTATTTGAGCTTAATAATATTTATTTTGACGATACTTATGCAACAAAACATGCAATATATAATTTAATTCAAGCTTATCAACTTTTTACTAATAGAGTTGCTAAAGGATTTATTTATCATAATAAAGATGGTAAGGCAGTTAAAGTTCCAGAAGGAGCCAAGGTAATGAAAGTTCTTCAAAAAATGGCTAAAGAATTTGATTTGCCTGATTTTGAAATTTTTCGTAACCATATTTCACGTATCACTGAAGTACGCAAATCTAAAATCAAATTTACTCTATCTATTCATCCCTTGGATTATATAACTATGAGCGATAATGCAAATGGATGGGAAAGTTGTATGAACTGGACTCAAGGGCCAGGAAGCTATCGTGCTGGTACTATTGAGATGATGAATAGTCCATTGGTTGTTGTAGCTTATATTACTACTAAACCTTACTATCCAGAAAATACTTCTATTGAATGGACTTCCAAAAGTTGGAGAGAATTAATCATTGTCCATCCGAATGCTATTTGTTCTGTAAAATCTTATCCTTATTACAATATTGCATTTGATAAAGCTCTTGTAAATTGGCTTGCTAATTTGGTTGAAGAAAAAACTGAATGGCGTTATAATAGAAAAAAGCCACAAGAAAGTTTGGATAGTTGTTCTTATATCGAAGCTTGGCAAGATAAAGAGGATAAAGATAATCATTTTCTGTTGGATTTTGAAACAAATGAAATGTATAATGATTTTGGTAATACAGAGAATTATGGAATTTTTTCAATTAATCCACCAGACAATAAATATCGTACATTCGCAATTAATTATTCTGGTTCAATGACTTGTATGTGCTGCGGCGAGGATGGTTATTGGTCTGACGACACTGAAATGGTGATTTGTGAAGACTGTGATCCACCCATTTATTGTTATTGCTGTGGTGAACGAGTTAATACAAATGATGCAATTGAAGTAGACGGCAAATGGGTCTGTGAAGATTGTTATTGTGATTTGCATAGATGTTTATGCTGTGAGGATACTCATTTTGATGAAGATTTCACTCCCATATTCATTGGACATATTGATAATCAAACTATTAATATTGATTATGATGAGCATTATATTTGCAACGAATGTCTTGCCAATAAAGAATATTTAAAGTATCTAGGAGATACTGATATTAGAGCTGAAACAATTCGATTGGATGGCGGTCCTTATTATGGTATGGTGGCTCTTTTAATTGAAGAAGATGATTTAAATGTAGAGGCTAAAAAGATAATTTCTAATGATCCTTATTCTACTATAATTACTGATTATATTTATGCTATTCGTCGTTATCCTGAGCGTTTTTATAGTTACAATAAGTCAATCGCGATTTAATTGAAATTTTTAAAATAAAATAATATAATATATACATAAAATAAAGGAAAAATAAAAGGAGTTATTAAATTATGGAAAAGAAGTTTACGAAGCGTGAGCTGTATGATGCTCTGATTGGCAAGCTGTGCGGTGAAGAGGTTGAGGTTGATGCACAGACTCTGGTTGATTTTTGTCAGACAGAGATTGACCGTATTGACCAGCGCAATGCTAAGGACCGCGAAAAGCGTGAAGCCAAGAAGGCTGAACCTGATGTTGCACGCGAGAAGGTGTTTGCCGCAGTTGATGAGCAGTTCCGTACTGCTGATGTAATTCATGATACCATTGATGATGAAGAGATTACCCTTGGTAAGGTTCGCCATCGTCTTGCAGGTCTTGTCCGTGATGGCCTGGTAAAGAAGCAGGAAATGAAGATTCCTGGCGGCGAGGGTGAGAAGGCACGCCATGCCATGTGCTACGCAAGAGCTTAATACATGAAGGGTCGGGAAACCGACCCTTTTGTTTTGCCATTTTAGGGTGCTGCTCCGGCCAAGGTCAGGCGTCTATACCGAACGCTCAAATTAAAAAGTGATTTAAGAATTTTCTTGACTAAATGTTAATAATATGATAAAATAATATAAAAAAGGAGTAGATAAGAATGAAAGTTTGTTTAAGACATAATCAGGAAGAACAATATCTCCAAAAGGCAGATTAGGTTGAAGTTAAATGGGCATTTATTGACCATCTTCTTGATTTAGTAGAAAAATATCCTGATAAAGATTTTGTCATAGATGCTCCAAAAGGCAAACCAATGGATTGGAAAAGTATAGCCGCATGTAAGGCCGGTCTGCATTAGGGTCATACCTTCTATATTCGGTTGCATGATCTAAATCCTTTGCTTACGTTACGCTGGATGGAGAAATATGATTTTAAATTTTTTTATAGCGAACCAGCGAAAACATATTATGAGCTGTATAATTTAAAAAAATTAGGTGTATCATATGCTTATATTGATGCTCCTATCTTCTTTGATTTAAATGAAGTCAAAAAAATAGATATTCCATTAAGACTTGTGCCAAATCGCGCATATATTCAAGGGCATATTCCACAGCTAAGTGGCTTACATGGCACTTGGGTTCGTCCGGAAAAACTTGATATTTATGAATCATATTTTGATGTTTGTGAATTTGAAAATGATGGGCCTACGCAAGAACGAGCCTTCTACCGCATTTATTTTGAAGATAAGTCTTGGCCAAATGACATGAATTCATTGATTTTTGGACTTAATACTAATATTGATGATAGATTGGTGTATGAAGGTCTTGATGAAATGCGTCTTAATTGTAAACAAGTATGTGAAACACCTAAGCCCTATTGTCAAATGTGTGATAAAGTATTATATTTCGAACGGGCTGGACGTCAATGGGCCAAGGAGTATATTGCCGAGCATGAGGGAGAAGACCAAGAACAGATAAGCCCTAATTGATTCTTTAATAAAATTATTATATAATATTTATATAATAATAGAAGGGAATAAGAAATGGGTAAAAAAGTTTTAGTTCCTGAGTTTACTGAAAATTGTAGAGGGCTTTTGGAAGGACTATTCAAGATTAGTGAAGTAGGTCTTTTGAAAGCTCTTGGTGATTTTGTATCTAATAAATATTCTAACGTAGAAATTACAGAAGATTATGTATATGCTGAAGGCAATATTCCTGTTCTGCTTATTGCACATGTAGATACTGTATTTAGACAGCCAATTCGTCAATTTACTTATAATGAGAAAAGAGCTGTTTATAAAGGCAAGGAAGGTCTTGGAGCAGACGATAGAGCAGGTGTTTTTGCGATTATTCAGATTTTACGCAAAAAGTATAGACCTTATGTTCTTTTTACAACAGATGAAGAAATGGGTGGTTATGGGGCACATGTATTTGTTGAAGCACATCCAGTAGCTCCAAATATTAAGTACATGATTGAGCTTGATAGAGCTGGTGAAAGAGATTGTGTCTTCTACGAGTGTGAAAATTTTACATTTGTAGATTATGTTGAAAGCTTTGGCTTTAAGCAAGCAATTGGATCATTTACAGATATTAGTATTATTATGCCTGAATGGGAAGTTGCCGGAGTAAATTTATCAGTTGGTTATCATCATGAACATACTCAAAATGAAGATTTGCATATTAGAACATTGTATAATACAATTAATAAAGTATGTAAAATGCTTGATGATATTGAAAATGCAGATAAATATAAGTTTATTCCCAGCAAGGAATATCTTCAGTGGATTACATTAACTAATAAATATCATATGCCTTATGATTTTGATGATGATAAACTTCTTAATTGTAGTTTTTGTAATCAGTTGTATTATGAGTGGGAAGATTTTCCTCTTGATATTGATGGAGTAAAGGTTCATGTATGCCCTGAATGTTTGGCACTTGATCCTAATATCCATCAATGTGAAAAATGTTATAATTTATTTTATTCAAATAATATGAAAGAAAGAGTATGTGATAAATGTCGAGTCCCTGTTGTAATTTAAATGAAATTAAAGAACAAGTAAAGAAGGTTATTGCCTATTCATAGGGGCTGGATATTAACCTTTTAAATATTGATAAATTAATGAATGATTGGGAAGAGAATAAATGCAAATTTTATAGCAGACTTCCTGGTAATAAATTAATCTATCAAAGCCATACACCTATTACAATGTCTATTTCAGAAGATGATAAAAAAGCTGAATTAGATTGTTTTATTGACAACATTCGTTGGCGTTATGGCTTATTTGAATTAAGAGATTTTGTTGAAAATAATAGAAAAGATTTTTATAATAATATTTTAAGCGAAGATTATTCAATAAATAATGGGACTGTCATTCCAAAAGGAATGAAAATAATTAAAGCATTTAAATATTTTGTAGAAGATAAGGAAATTCTTACTGAAATACAAGATAAAGCTAGTATGCTTATTCAAAATACAAAAATTAGTGGATATTTTTGTATGTCAGTTCATCCATTGGATTATCTTAGTTTAAGTGAAAATACTCACAACTGGCGGTCATGCCATGCACTTGATGGAGAATACCGTGCAGGTAATTTATCTTATATGGCAGATAATTGTACCATTATATGTTATATTAAGAGTGAACATGATGCAGTTTTACCTAGATTTCCAGATGATGTACTATGGGCAGATAAAAAGTGGCGTATGCTTCTTCATGTATCTGATGATGATACTATGGTTATTTCAGGCCGGCATTATCCTTATGAAAGTAAAGGATTGCAAGATTTTGCTCTTGAATTATATGAAACATTTTTCGGGCAAGGATACCGTTTTACTGATTGGTGTCATGAAAAATATAATACATTTACAATAAATGATAAAATCTTTTCTAATGAAGTTCGTTTATTGCCTACTGGATATGTAATGACTCCAGATATTAAGGTTATTGTTGACCCAAAAAATCCTTTACATTATAATGATCCTCTTCATTCTACTGTATATGACTATTGGTTTAGTATTGCTTATAGTGAACCTTATTGGCATGAAGAGGGTATTCCGCAAGATAAATTAATTCTTCCAAGAACTCGTACCACTACTAAAGTTAATATAGGGCATGATGTAAAATGCTGTATTTGTGGTAAAAATGATTGTGTTTTAACAGATACGATGCTTTGTATTGATTGTGAACTTAAATATGGTACAGAAGAAACAGAAGATTTTACTTTCTGTAGAGAGTGCGGTAGACGTATTTATATTCCTGAAGCAATATCATTAGATGATGATGATGGTTATGTATGCCGTAGTTGCGGAGACAATTATTAGATATGTGATAATTGTAATATGTATTATGATAAAAAAGATTTAATTTATGATGAAGAAAACAATGCTTACTATTGTGAAGCTTGTTATGATGAAATTTTATTTGGTAGGGAGAATGAATAATGGCAAAAGGTAGTATTGCTAAAGATGCTGTTGTAGAAAAAATTGCAGAAGCATTTGGTGAAGATTTCCTCGGATCTTATGATAAAAAGTATTATGTGCGAGCTAAAGAAAATGGACAATATATTCAGATTGCAATTAGTTTAACTTGTCCGAAAACTCCTGTGGAAAATTTTGGTTCTATGGATTTTGGTAATAATGAACTTAATTTTGAAGATGGTGCAACAATTCAGCCTGTAAAGAAGGCTACAGAAATTAGTCCAGAAGAAGAAGAAAATTTAAAAGCTTTAATTGAAAAGCTTGGTTTATAAGAGAAAGTCAAATTGACTTTCTCTTATTTTTATGTTATAATTATTTATATAGGGCATATTATATTAATTAAATAATTAAATTTCTTATATAAGAAAGGAATAAAAATATGAAGAAGATTATAATTCCTCAAGAAGAAGTAAATTATCTTTAGAAATTAAATTATGAAATTGAAGCTAGAAAAAATTTATGTCAATTTTTAATTAGACAAAATATTAGAAATAAAGCTTTTGATGATTATCATAATGAGTATATAGAATTATTTGCTGAATATGAATTAGCTAAATTAGAATTAGAAAATAATTATATCAAACCAGAAATTGGGAATCAAACTTGTAATTGGAATTTAGATTTTTAGACAAACGAGGTAAATATTGATGTTATTTCCTAAGATAGTTAATATTCCTGAAGAATTTTCTGATTTTATAGGTCGTTTATATCCTGAAGATTGTTTAAATTCTTAGTCTGTATTTACATTAACATTTTAGGTTACAGATGATTGTTGTTTAAATTGTACTTATTGTTATCAAGGGCATAAAGGTAAACATAAATTATCTTTTGAAACAGCTAAACAGATGATTGATTAGATATTGACCAGAGATAATAAAATTATTGGTTATATTGATTCTTATAAAATACCAGGAGTAATAATAGAATTTATAGGTGGAGAGCCATTTTTAGAAATTGAATTAATTGATTAGATTACTGATTATTTTATTAATAAAATGATTGAATTGCGGCATCCTTGGGCTACTAAATATAAAATTTCAATTAGTTCTAATGGTATTTTATATTTTGAACAAAAAGTACAAGAGTATATTAAAAAAAATAATGAAAATTTAAGTTTATCAATTTCTATTGATGGAAATAAAAAATTACATGACGCTTGTAGAGTTTTCCCTGATGGTAGTGGTAGTTATGATAAAGCATTGTCTGCCGCATTACATTATAGCCATAATTATAATAAATGGATTGGGAGTAAAATGACTATCTCTCCATTTAATATAAATTATTTATATGACGCTGTTTTAGAAATGATAAACAATGGTTATACTCAAATCAATCTAAATTGTGTGTATGAAAAAGGTTGGGAACTTAACCATGCCACTACATTATATTATTAGTTAAAAAAAATTGCTGATTATTTATTAATTAATAATTTATGGGATAAAGTTTATTTATCTATTTTTTATATTAATGATGGAAGTAAAAATTTATCTAATGATAATTGGTGCGGCGGGAATGGTCGTATGTTAGCCTTAAATTGGAAAGGTAAATATTATCCATGTTTACGTTATATGGAAGATAGCATAAGTAATCAGCCAGAATATTATATTGGAGATATTTATTAGGGAATAGGCCAAGATAATTTAACCATCAATAGATTAAAAGATTTATCTGAAATAACAGTTATTAGTCAATCTCCTCAAGAATGTTTAGATTGTGAAATTTCTGGAGGATGCTCTTGGTGTACAGCTTATAATTATCAAGAAACAGGTAATGTTAATAAAAGAGTTACTTATATTTGTGATATGCATTATGCTACAGTTCTAGCTTCTTTATATTATTTAAATTCTATTTTAAAAAAAATAAACTCGAATAAACGATTTAAATTTAATGGAGATATGGAAAAAGCATTAAAAATTATCTCTTAGGATGAATATAATATAATAAAGGAGACAATGACAAATGAAAATAGGAACGACAATAACTCCTGATAGATTCAATGAATTAAAGAAAAAAATAAAGGCTGAATGTTTACGTCGTAAATATACAGGTAGTGTAAGTTCATATGGAGGAACTTCTTATGATTATACTACTTAGCCTAATAATGGAAAAGTTATTTCAAAAGAACATATAACAAAATTGGTAGAGCCTATGGCGGCAATAAATATTGAAAATCAGAATGAAAACATAAATGTTATCAAAGATGATGATTTAAGTACATTAGAGGCAAAAATTACAGCTTATCAAGCTATGGGATTAACTGATTCAAATACTGGATGTTCAGCTTATTGCACTGGGTTATGTTCTACTAGCTGTAGTGAAAGTTGTGGAGTACAATGTCAAGGAACTTGTTTAGGCAGTTGTAAAAATACTTGCCAAGGAGGTTGTCAGAGTACTTGCAGAGGTGGATGCCGAAGTACTTGCAGTGGTAGTTGTAGTGGATGTAGTGGTTCTTGCTCAGGCGGATGCTATACAGGATGTAGTGGATGCAGTGGTAGCTGTACAAGACATTGTGCTAACGATTGTACTGGATTGTGTGGAGGAAGTTGTTCAGGTTTATGTACAAGCTGTACTGGCACATGTAGTGGCACAGGTAGAAATGAACCATTATAATTTAAAAATATTTATCGAAAATACATATAACTGTAAGATATATTATATGTATCTTATACAAGATAATATTTTATTTTGTATAAGTAATTATAAGAATATAAATTTTCAAAAATATAATATGGATATTTAGATTTTATCTGTTTATGAATATTTATGTCAAAAATATATTTTACATAAGGAT
>OCQA01001525.1_pt1 | contig 15532 bp, 10 predicted proteins | sample 1538571 | NCBI WGS metagenome assembly OCQA01 (sample SAMN04571708, study PRJEB22368) | human gut metagenome | biome: human gut; material: stool | host: Homo sapiens | place: Luxembourg | collected 2012-09-28 | reverse complement strand
CCCGCTTCGGAATGGACAAAAAGCAGATACCGGGCGACGGCGTGGTATGCGGCTACGGAAAGATTGACGGGCGCATGGTGTTTGTCTATGCCTACGACTTCACCGTGCACGGAGGGTCGCTCAGCGAGACCAACGCCGCCAAGATTGTCAAGGTGCAGCAGATGGCGCTGAAGACCGGGGCGCCCATCATCGGCCTGAACGACTCGGGCGGCGCACGCATACAGGAAGGCGTCAGCAGCCTGGCGGGGTTCGCTTCGATATTCTATCAGAACACCATGGCGTCGGGCGTCATACCGCAGCTCACGGCCATACTCGGCCCGTGTGCCGGAGGCGCTTGCTATTCGCCTGCCCTGACCGACTTCATTTTCATGGTCGACGAGAAGAGCCACATGTTTATCACGGGCCCCGACGTGGTGAAGGCTGTGACCAACGAGGAGGTGGACAAAGAGACTTTGGGCGGAGCCTACACCCATAGCAACAAGAGCGGGGTGGCCCACTTTATGTATTCGTCGGAGGAACAGACGCTCATGGAGATGCGCGAGCTGCTCAGTTTCCTGCCTTCCAACAACATGGAAGACGCCCCTGTGGCGCAGTGCACCGACGACGTGAACCGCAAGGTGGAGAGCCTGCAGACCGTCGTGCCAGAAGACCCCAACCAGCCTTACGACATCAAGGACGTTATAGAGCCGGTGGTAGACGACAACTATTTCTTCGAGGTCATGCCGCACTTTGCCAAGAACATCGTGGTGGGCTTCGCACGGCTGGCAGGCCAGACCGTGGGCATCGTGGCCAACCAACCGGCCTTCCTTGCCGGAGTGCTCGACATCGACTCTTCCGACAAGGCCGCGCGCTTCATACGCTTCTGCGACTGTTTCAACATCCCGCTCGTTACCATAGAAGACGTGCCCGGTTTCCTGCCCGGTACGGTGCAGGAGCACGGAGGCATCATACGCCACGGGGCCAAGATTGTTTATGCCTATGCCGAGGCAACGGTGCCCAAGGTCACCCTGATTACACGCAAGGCTTACGGCGGGGCCTACATCGTGATGTCGAGCAAGAACACCGGCGCCGACGTGTGCATGGCATGGCCACAGGCCGAGATTGCCGTCATGGGGGCCTCGGGGGCTGTGAACATTCTCTACCGCAAGGCGTCGGCAGAAGAGAAGGCCGCCGCCGCCGCTGCCTACGAGGAGGAGTTTTCCAACCCGTACCGCACGGCTGAGCGGGGGCTCATCGACGAGGTCATCATGCCTCGCGACACGCGCCGCAAGCTGATATGCGCCCTCGAGATGTGCCGCAACAAAAACCAGAGCAACCCGCCGAAGAAACACGGCAACATGCCGCTGTAGCAGCTGCGTCGGCAGATGCTTGTGCACGGGCCGCCATGCCACCGCCTCAAGGTGGCCGGGCGGCCCGTGTTGTAATGGATTGGGGCATGTGGCAGGCGACTGATTTTGTCGTAATTTGTTACCGTGTGGCCCCGTCGGTACAACCGCCTGGCACACAGCGCGTTGGCGAATGGGCGTGGCGGCGCTGCAAAACGGCCCCGATAGCCCTGCCAAACGGGCCGTCCGGGCTGCCCGAACGGCCCGTTTGGCAGGGCTATGCCGCCGCCGCGGCCCGGCCGCGCCGGCATTGTCGTGATTTGCGCCTTGTCCGGCTCCGGCCGGCTTTTGCCGCGCCATCCTGCCCGCCGGCATATTTTAATGCCGCTGATGACGTTTTTTGCCAATAAATAAGTATCTTTGCAGCTGTTATGCTTAAAGATTTGTTATCGCCTGCCGAATGCGGCATGCTGCGCTCACTTATAGACGGCGCACACAATATAGTGATTTGTTGCCACGTCAACCCCGACGGCGACGCCATAGGGTCGAGCTTGGGCTGGGCCGAATACCTGAAGACGCTCGGCAAGGAGCCCGCCATAGTGGTGCCCGACCAGTTTCCCGACTTCCTGCAATGGATGCCGGGCACGGACACCATAGTGCGTTACGACAGGCGCAAGGACGAGGCCGACGCCCTGTTTGCCGGTTCCGACCTGGTGTTCTGCCTTGATTTCAACCAGCCTTCGCGCACCGACGCCATGGCCGACGCCCTTGTGGGGGCTGCCGCGCCAAAGGTGATGTTCGACCATCACCTGGCTCCCGACATGCCCGGATGCGCACTCATGGTGTCGCGCACCGAGATGTGCTCGACGAGCGAGATTGTTTTCAGGGTGGTGTGGCAGCTCGGGGGCTTCGACAGGCTGGGGGCGGCATTCGCCGCGCCGGTGTATTGCGGCATGATGACCGACACGGGGGGCTTCACATACAACAGCACCCGCCCCGGCATATACTTCATTATAAGCCAGTTGCTGACCAAGCAGATAGACAAGGACAAGATATACCGCAACGTTTACAACAATTACAGCGAAAACAGGCTCAGGCTCGTGGGGTACGTGCTCTACCGCAAGCTCGTGGTAGACAAGGCGCGCCACGCCGCGTTCTTCACGCTCAAACGGCGCGACCTGCTCGATTTCCACTTCATAAAAGGCGACGCCGAGGGGCTGGTGAACATACCGCTGCAGATTAAGGGGCTCAAACTGTCAATATCGTTGCGCGAAGACCGCGACCGCGACAACCTCGTGTGGGTGAGCCTGCGCTCCGTCGACGACTTCCCGTGCAACAAGGTTGCCGAGATGTTTTTCAACGGGGGTGGCCACCTCAACGCCTCGGGCGGCAGGCTCAACTGCAGCATCGACGAGGCCGTCGAGATAACCAAGAGGGCCATAGCACACTTTGAACCGACGTTAAAGTAGCCTAATAATGCCCTTCGTTGCAAAGAATTTATTAACTTTGCCACGCTATTTTTCCATTACCCGCAGTGGCTGCCGCCGGCATGCAGGGCATTGGCGCCGAAGCGCCCGGGCCGCCACTGTGGACAAAATGTTTGAAACGACAATGAAGAAGACTTTTTATGCCGTGCTCGCCATGGTTGCCGTGCTGGCTTTGGCTTCGTGCAACGACTACGAGACCTATGGCGAGAAGAAAGAGAAAGAACAGGATGCGATAAACGCTTTCATCTCCGAAGAGGGGATAAAGGTGATAGGCGAAGACCAGTTTCATGCGCAGGGCGACTCCACCAGCGTCGAGGACAACGAGTTTGTATACCTCGACAACAGCGGCGTATACATGCAGATAGTGCGCAAGGGGTGCGGCGACGAGCTTGAGGAAAACAAGCAGGTCAACGTGCTGTGCCGCTACACCGAATACAACATACTCGACCGGGCCATGCAGACCCGCAACGACTACGACGCGCGCAATTACGACAAGATGACCGTTGTGCGCACCGGGGCCACCTACACGGCCTCGTTCGTCAGCGGGGTAATGTATTCCACTTATGGCTCTTCGGTGCCTACAGGCTGGCTGGTGCCCTTTACATACATCAACATAGGGCGGCAGAACACTCCCGGAGAGGAGATTGCCATGGTCAAGCTCATCGTGCCCCACTCACAGGGGCAGACGTATGCCTCGACCAACGTTTATCCGTGTTATTATGTGATAACTTATCAGAGGGAAAGATAAATGACGCTAATAAAATCAATATCTGGCATACGCGGCACCATCGGGGGCCGCACGGGTGACACGCTCAACCCGCTTGACATAGTGAAGTTTACCACGGCTTACGCCGCCTTCATCAGGCGTGGGTGCAACAGCGGGCGTGGCAAGATTGTGGTGGGCCGCGATGCCCGCATCTCGGGCGAGATGGTGCGCAGCATTGTCTGCGGAACGCTTCTTGGCATGGGCTTCGATGTGGTTGACATAGGGCTCGCCACGACACCGACCACCGAGCTCGCCGTGCGCATGTCGGGGGCCGACGGGGGCATCATCATCACCGCCAGCCACAACCCGAGGCAGTGGAATGCGCTCAAGCTGCTAAACAGTGAGGGCGAGTTCCTGACCAAGGCCGACGGCAACGAGGTGCTTGCCATGGCCGAGGCCGAAGACTTCTGCTATGCCGACGTCGACCATGTGGGCCGTTACGTGCAGGATTCGTCGTATGCACGCCGCCATGTCGAGTCGGTGCTGGCCCTGTCGCTTGTCGACGTTGAGGCTGTGCGCAAGGCCGGGTTCAAGGTGTGTGTCGACGCCATCAACAGCGTGGGCGGCGTCATCTTGCCTGAGTTGCTCGACAGCCTTGGCGTTGGCTACAAGATGCTCAACGGCGAGCCCACGGGCGACTTCGCCCACAATCCGGAGCCTCTTGAGAAAAACCTGGGCGGGATAATGGCCGAGATGCGTGGCGGGGCCTACGACCTTGGCATTGTGGTCGACCCCGATGTAGACAGGCTTGCATTTATATGCGAAGACGGAAAGATGTTTGGCGAGGAGTATACGCTGGTCAGCGTGGCCGACTACGTGCTGGCCCACACGCCCGGAAACACCGTGAGCAACCTCAGTTCCACCCGCGCGCTGCGCGATGTCACTGAGCGCCACGGGGGGAAATATGCTGCTTCGGCCGTTGGCGAGGTCAATGTGACCACGCTGATGAAGCAGACGGGGGCCGTCATCGGTGGCGAAGGCAACGGCGGGGTAATATATCCCGAGAGCCATTACGGGCGCGACGCCCTGGTTGGCATAGCCTTGTTCCTGTCGGCCTTGGCCCACAAGGGGTGCAAGGCGAGCGAGCTTCGTGCAGGGCTGCCAACCTATTTCATGGCCAAAAACCGCATTGACCTCACGCCAGACACCGACATAGATGCCATATTGGAGCGCGTTAAGCAGATGTATAAAGACCAGAAGGTGAACGACATCGACGGTGTGAAGATTGACTTCCCCGACAAATGGGTTCACCTGCGCAAGTCGAACACCGAGCCGATAATACGCGTTTACAGCGAGGCCCCGACAATCGACGAGGCCGAGGCCATCGGAAAGGAACTGATGCAGGTGGTTTACGACATGCAGCAGAATGCATGAGCCGTCGCCTGCTCGTAATCAACGGCAGCCCGCGCCGTGGCGGCAACGTGGCAACCATGCTCGAGGCCATTGAGCGCGAGGCTGTTGGCAAAGGGTTCGACGTCGCCGTCGTGCGCATGGCCGACCTGCATGTGGCTCCATGTACGGGGTGCATGGCGTGCCGGACCAAGGGCTGTTGCGTGCTTCCCGAAGACGATGCGCACCGCACGGCTGCGCTTTTGCGTGATGCCGATGCCGTGGTTGTGGGAGCCCCTTGTTACTGGGGCAACATGCCGGGGCAGCTGAAGGTGCTGTTCGACCGCATGGTCTACGCCATGATGGGCGAGGGAAAGCGTGGCTTGCCGCGCCCTCTGCACAAGGGCAAGCGGGCCATTATCGTGACTGCATGCACCACGCCGTGGCCTTTCAACATCCTGTTCGGCCAATCGGCCGGCACCGTCAGGGCCTTGCGCGAGATACTGCATTACAGCGGTTTCGGCATTGTCGGCACCGTGCAGCATGGCGGAACGAAAGGGGCGCCGCTGGTAGGAGCCCGCAAGTTGCGCCGTTGCGCCAGGCTTGTGGGCAGGCTTTAGCCTCTACGGTGCGGCGTGGCACACGGGCTTCTATATCCTGATGCCGACTGTGCGGGCCTGAGCCTTTGCCCGAGGTGCAGGGTGTTGCGTGGCTACAAAGCAGCCGGCATGATGCCGCAAAGGGTGCTTGGGCGTTTGGCCGGCGTGCCACAAGCGCAATGATTTTGTTTGGCGGCCATACGCATAGTGTTGGTTTAGCGGCGTTGAGCGACATGCCGATTGGTTGGCCATGGTGTCAACGCCGCCATACTGCAGCCGGGCTTGCGCCCCGTTTGCCGTTTCCAGGTTGTGTCTATAGCGTGTAAGATACTCCTATCGACAAGTAACCGCGCAGTTTGTTGTCCATGAATTCGGAGCGCGAGTCGTAATATCTTACTCCTATGCCGACGTTGGTGCCGAGGTCGCCCTTGCGTTTAGAAAGGCAGAGGTAGCCGTCGTAATATACGTATTTCCAGTCGTCGCTTTTCAGCGAAGCACCGCCCGAGGCTTTCAGCGACAGCGCACACGTGTTGAAGTGCAGCATCTCGAAGCAGGCAAAGGCTCCTGCAGTGTTGTTCTTGGCAAACGTCCGCGCGTCGCCTTCTTCCATGAGGGCTATCGACTGCTCTATGCGCAGCCCGGCTTTCAGCCAGTTGGTGAAGCCATAGCCAACGTCGAGGCCCAGTTCTATCGGCGCAAACGACATGTCGTAGAACGAAGAGTGGGCGTCGACACCAAGCGTCAGTTCTTTCTTTTGTGCCGGAGCCGCTGCCGCAAAGCATCCTGTTAGCATCATGATGAGTGTAAACCTCCGTATTTCCATAAGCGTAAACGGTTTTATTTGAAGAATATGTCAGTGTTCCATAACTTGGCGCTGCCGTCGGCCACGGATATTATTTATTGTATCGTGTGACCCAGCATGCCGTTTGCAATCGTTGTGCATGTTGTGTGCTTGCTTCACTTTTCCACCATTGCGTCATTGGTGCCAATGGCTGTTGCTTATGCGGGCGTCATGAGTGGAGCTGCTTCCTGTTTCATGATAGCAAGGTTTCAACCTGTAATAAATTGCGTTACAAAGTTATGGTTTTTGTGGAATTATTGCTCATATATTAGTTGAATTATAGTTGAATTGTGCTTTTCAACTTTTGTTCAACGGTGAATTTTTGCGCACGAATAACAGATTGTAATATATGGAATGTCAATGTTTACCTTTCAACAGCCATTTTGAAAGTTGACAACATGCAGTGATTTATTATCGAATATAATTCGGATGAATGTGTAATGTTTTGCATGAAATGCGAAAAAATGGCCATTGTTATGGTTTGTTGGGTAAATTTTTCTACCTTTGTGTTACTGTTTTAAGTTGGTTTACGACCAATTGACAAGGTCTTTCATGATAGAAATCTATTCTAATTGCGGATGAAGTCAATATTTATATTTCCTTTTATCCTGGTTTTGTCCAGCCTCTTTTCGTGCGGACATCAAGGTTATCCGTCTTCGCTTCTTATTGCCGACAGTCTTTGTGAGGCAAATCCTGACAGTGCCATTGCTTTTTTGTCTGGATTGTCTTCTCATCAATCTGAGTTTGACGACGATTCTCGTTGGTATTACAGGTTGCTTTGTCTTAAAGCCAAGTGCAAGGCTTATATAAAATATAATGAGGGTGATAAGGTTGAGGCCATGGCTGTATTAGACCATTACGAGAACAGTGGCGACCGCAATTTGTTGTCGCGTGCTTATTATTATGCGGGCAGTGTAGCCTATGATTTGGGGGATGCACCTGCTGGAGTAGAATATTTTCAACGTGCAATGGACGCATTGGCTGATACGACGGACTTGCAATTCCGCAGTGCTCTTAATTTCAGAATAGGTTTCTTATTATTAGATCAGTGTGTTTATGAGCCCTCTTTGGAGTATTTCAAGACTTCTTATATGTTGGAGCAGCAGCGAAAAGATACTCTTATGATGATTTATTGTCTTGAAAAACAGGCTTTTGCTTTTGGAGACTCGCATTTTGGCGACAGTGTTCTGTATTATTTTGATAAAGCAAAATCATTGGCTGAGACACTAAAAGATTCTGTACTTGTTAAGCGAATATCTGCGTCTATGGCATCTTACTATCTTGAAATTAATAATTATGCCAAGGCTGATAATTGCCTAGGCCTTATTTAAAGTATGTGAATCATATTGATAAAATACCTTTTTATAGCATGATGGCAGAGGTGTGCATCAATACAGGACGTTACGAAGAGGCATATCCGTATTGTGTGGAGATGCTTGAGAAAGGTACACTTTATTCAAGGATGAACGCCTGTAGGTTGCTAATTGAGTATCATTCGGCTCGGAATGACGTTCGCAATGCATCGCGATATATTGATTTGTATGACAAATACACAGACTCAGTAAGGGTGATTGAGGCTGCAGACGTGGTGGCCCGTATGAATGCGAGCTACAATTACAGCAACTATAAGACCAAGGCGGCCAATCTGGAAGTGGAGAATGCCAGGGCCAACATGTGGAAAATGCTTTATGGCAGCCTTGCTTTTGTGCTTGCGGCATTGCTGATAGTGGGTTTGTTGTGGGTTCGCAAAAGGGCCAAGGCGCGCGAAATGCGCTTCGAAATACTGAAGCGCGACATGGCAGAGCACAGCGATGCTCATATAAGAGAACTGGAAGGGCGCATGGCAGAGTTGCAATTGAAACTTGGCGAGGCCGAAAGGCATGGCGCACAACAGGCTCAGCAACTGGTTATGCAGCAGGCTCAGCTCGAAGCCCTGGTAGACATGGCAAACAGGCGGCGGTCAATCCGCACAACCATAAAGGAACGTCTGGCCGGTTCCTCAATATATATGATGGTGAGGGATGCTGCTGCTGCCGGTGCAATACTGTCTGATGCGGCATGGGATGAACTTGATTCGTTTGTCAACGAACTGATACCCGGCTTTAAGGCGAGTCTTTATGGCATCAGCAAACTGAGCAAGCAAGACTACCACCTGTGCCTGCTTATCAGGCTCGGGGGGGCTGAGCGGTACAGACATGGCCACGGTCATGGGCAGGACAAAGAGTGCGGTGTCGAAAGCAAAAACCAAGTTGCAAGAGCGTTTTATCGGTTCCGGTCGTGAGGCAGGTAACCTTGACGACTTCATTGCTTCGCTGTGATAACGCCATTAGGTAACTGTCGGCTTGCGTTGATACGGGCGAACCCTAAGCCAGCTTGATGGGCTTTGGTTGCAGCCGACGGTTATACGGCGCGCCAAATGCACGTTGTAGCGCTATGCGAAAAGCTGTGGCTTGGCTTGCCAACGGCCCGCTGTTGCAGTGTGTTGGCTGTCAGTTGGTTACACTGCCTTTGCGTCCGTGGCTTGTTCAGGAGAATAAAACTAAGCCCCGTCTGTGCCGTGGCCGTGACAGGTGACGGGCCGGCTCCACAGCCCCCTAAGCCTGTTGCAGGTGGTATATAGAGCCATTCGTTTGTCAATTGCGTTAAATATCGTGTACAATATAGCCAAAATACAGAAAAAAGTTATAACTTTGCAGTCGTCACGCACGGCCGTCTGCGGCTCGCCGACAAACAGGTAACGCCTGCAGGTTCGGCCCGCCAGTGTTCAGGCCGACATTAAACTATCAAATAACTATTATGGCAAGTACACCGGATTTCAAGTATGCCCCAATGTTCCAGTTGGGTAAGGATGAGACAGAATATTACCTCCTGAGCAAGGATGGTGTGTCGATGGGTGAGTTTGAAGGCAAGCCCATTCTCAAAGTATCGCCCGAGGCGCTGACCATGCTGGCCAATGCCGCCTTCCGCGACGTTAATTTCCTGCTGCGCCGTTCGCACAACGAGCAGGTGGCAAAGATACTGGGCGACCCCGAGGCCAGCGACAACGACAAGTATGTTGCGCTCACTTTCCTGCGCAATGCCGTGGTTTCGTGCAAGGGCAAGCTGCCTTTCTGCCAGGACACAGGCACGGCCATCATCCACGGAGAGAAGGGCCAGCAGGTGTGGACAGGCTTCTGCGACGAGGAGGCACTGTCGCTCGGCGTCTACAAGACATACACCGAGGAGAACCTGCGCTACTCACAGAACGCCCCGCTCACCATGTATGACGAGGTGAACACGCGCTGCAACCTGCCCGCACAGATAGACATCGAGGCCACCGAGGGCTGCGAATACAAGTTCCTCTGCGTGGTCAAGGGGGGCGGTTCGGCCAACAAGACATACTTCTACCAAGAGACAAAGGCCCGCATACAGAACCCAGGCACGCTTGTCCCCTTCCTTGTTGAGAAGATGAAGACGCTCGGCACGGCCGCTTGCCCGCCTTACCACATAGCCTTTGTCATCGGCGGCACATCGGCAGAGAAGAACCTGCTCACGGTAAAGCTCGCCTCGACACACTATTACGACAACCTGCCAACGACGGGCGACGAGACAGGGCGCGCCTTCCGCGACGTGGAGCTGGAGAAGCAACTGCTCGACGAGGCCCACAAGATTGGCCTTGGCGCACAGTTCGGCGGCAAGTATTTCGCCCATGACATACGCGTAATCCGTCTGCCGCGCCACGGCGCCAGCTGCCCGATAGGCCTCGGCGTGAGCTGCTCGGCCGACCGCAACATAAAGGCAAAGATAGACAAGGACGGCATATGGATAGAGAAACTGGACGACAACCCCGGCTCGCTCATCCCCGAAGAACTGCGTAACGCAGGCGAGGGCAATGCCGTGCGCATAGACCTCAACCAGCCCATGAGCGAGATATGCAACATACTTTCGCAGTATCCCGTGGCCACACGAGTGAGCCTCAACGGCACCATCATCGTGGCACGCGACATCGCCCATGCAAAGCTCAAGGCCCGCCTTGATGCCGGCGAAGACCTGCCGCAGTACTTCAAAGACCATCCCGTGCTCTACGCCGGGCCGGCAAAGACGCCCGAGGGAATGCCCTGCGGATCGATGGGCCCCACAACGGCCAACCGCATGGACCCCTACGTAGACGAGTTCCAAGACCATGGCGGTTCGATGGTGATGATAGCCAAGGGCAACCGCACGCAGGTGGTCACCGACGCCTGCAAGAAGCACGGCGGCTTCTACCTCGGAAGCATAGGCGGCCCGGCTGCCGTGCTCTCGATGAACAGCATCAAGAGCATTGAGTGCGTAGAGTATCCGGAGCTCGGAATGGAGGCCATCTGGAAGATAGAGGTTAAGGACTTCCCTGCGTTCATACTTGTTGACGACAAGGGCAACGACTTCTTTAAGCAACTGAAGCCTTGGGCTCCCGTGTGCGGCAAGTAAATGCAATACATTAGTCCTCACCTCGACCCGGGGCGGGGACTATTTTCTTTACTGATAAGATATGAAAAAACTTGGATTGACATTAGCATCAATGGCGCTGCTCTTTAGCTCTGTCAGGGTGGGGGCAGTGCCGGCCCAGTCTGTATGGCGCACATTCACGCAGTCTGATGGCACAACAATAACCGTGCGCCTGTGTGGAGATGAGAACATGCACTACTACCTCACAGAGGATGGCGTGCCACTCTTGCGCGATGCCAATGGCGACTTCTGCTATGCCGATGCGTTGGGCTTCAGCCTGAAGTCGTCGGGAGTGGTTGCCCACGAGCAGGCCCGCCGTTCGCCCCAGGAGCGCAGGCAGGTGTCGTCGCTCGCTTCGGTTGAAGCCGTGGCCAAGCGTTCGGCCAGGGCTGCTTACGTGGCCAAGCGCCGCGCCTCAAGCCGTACGGCAACGAGGGCGCTGGCCGACGGCAGCGAGCATCGGGGCCTTGTGGTAATGATGGAGTTTCCCGACAAGAGGTTTTACGACGCTGACGCAAATGGCGTATGGGGCGACATACTCAACAAGGAGGGCTTCAACGACTTCGGGGCCAACGGCAGCGTGAGCGACTATTTTGCCGACCAGAGCGCCGGACTGTTCAACCTGAAGTTCGACATCATAGGCCCTGTCATGGCAAAGCACAACCGCAATTATTACGGAGCCGACTATTCGGGCACCAGCAGAGACTCGATAGGCATGATAGACATCCATGTCGGCGAGCTGGTGGTTGAGGCTTGCGATGCGGCAAAGGCCGCCGGAGTCAATTTCCGCGATTACGACTGGGATGGCGACGGCGAGGTAGACCAGGTGTTTGTGCTCTATGCCGGCGGCGGACAGGCCAGCACTGGCAATCCCACAAGCTTCATCTGGCCTCACGAATACTATGTATCGGCCTACAGGCAGTGGCCCGACGGCTATGAGGTAGACGGAGTAAAGATAGACACCTATGCCTGCGGATGCGAGCTCTATGGCATTGAGACATACAACCGCGGTGAGCTCAGCGGCCTCGGAACGTTCTGCCACGAGTTCTCACACTGCCTTGGGTTGCCCGACTTCTACAATACTACAGGCGGAGACGACATGCTCGGCGATTGGGACCTGCTTTCCAGCGGGTGCTACAATGCCAACGGATGGTGCCCGCCAAACTATACCATACATGAGAAAGAGCTCAGCGGATGGGCCCAGGCCGTAGAGCTGACAGAACCGACTACGGTAAGCGGGCTGCTGCCTATGAGCGACGGAGGCACCGCCTACAAGGTGCGCAACGACTGCTATGGCGACGTCGACGAGTATTACCTGCTCGAAAACCGGCGCAAGACAGGCTGGGACGCCTACGTTCCCGGCAACGGACTGATAGTGATGCATGTTGATTATGATGCCGATAAATGGTATTACAACAGCGTGAACGACGACGAAGACCACTTCGGCGTGGCCATCATACCTGCCAGCGGCATTTATGACCCCAACTCGTCGCGCGTGACTTATCCTTACAACAGGCGCGACTCGCTCACCGACAACTCTCGTCCGGCAGCCACGGTGTTCAACACCAACGTGCGCGGAACGAAATTCATGGGCAAGCCCATAACGCACATAAAGCGCGACGATGCTTCGGGCGAGGTGTCGTTCGACTTTATGGGCGGGGCCTACAACTCCGGCATTGTAACCGTCGAGACAGCCACCGACGGCTTGCTGGAAGGCAATCCGGCAACGGTGTTTGACGCTTCGGGCCGGTGTGTGGCCCGTGTCGACGCCTATGACGGGCTGCCAGGCATGCTGCCCGCAGGTGTATATATGGTGAAATCAAGTAACGGAACAACAATAAAAGTAATAAAACAATGACGGCAAAAGGCGGGAGGCTCTTCTCCCGCCGCCGTTTCAGCCCGGAAAGAAGTATATATTCACAAATCATTTAATGGACGAAATATTCATCATTATTGGCCTAATCCTACTCAATGGTGTGTTTGCCATGTCGGAAATTGCATTGATTTCCGCCCGAAAGTCGAGCCTTTCTACCGATGCTGACAGCGGGCTGCGCTCTGCGCGGTATGCGCTGAAGCTGGCGAAAGAGCCCGACCGTTTTCTTTCCACCGTCCAGATAGGCATTACGCTCATCGGAATCCTTACCGGTATCTACTCAGGCAACAAGGTGGCGGTCATCTTTTCTGAATGGCTCGCCGGCATTGGGGTGACCTCACATTACGCTTCTGTGCTCTCGCAGGCCATCATCGTGATTGTGGTGACCTACCTGACGCTTATCTTCGGCGAGCTTGTGCCGAAGCGCATCGGGCTCACCGTGGCCGAGAAAGCCGCCAAGCTGGTGGCCGTGCCCATGTACGGCCTGTCGCTTGTGGCCTATCCTTTCGTGTGGCTTCTGTCTAAGAGCACCTCGCTCATCTTCAGTCTTACGGGCCTGAAGGACAAGGGCAGCAAGGTGACCGAGGAAGAGATAAAGTCGATAATACGCGAAGGGGCCGAAGACGGAGAGGTGCAACCGATGGAGCAAGACATCATGCGGCGTGTGTTTCTCGTAGGCGACCTCGAGGTGGATGCCATAATGACGCATCGCAGCGAGATAACATGGCTCGATTGCTCGATGACGGCCAACGAGGTGAGAGAGATAATCAAGGAGAACATGTATGCCGTATACCCCGTGGCCGAAGGCGACCTCGACCACGTGAAGGGCATCGTTTCGATAAAAGACCTGTTTCTCACGCTCGGCAACAACGACTTCGACCTGCGCAAGATAATGCACAAGCCTACCTATTTCTACGAGAACACCGATGTGTACAAGGTGCTTGAAGACATGAAGGCGCAACACATAAGCACAGGGTTGGTGTGTGATGAATTCGGATCGTGCATAGGCATAATCACCCTTAATGACATTCTTGAGAGCCTTGTCGGCACGGTGCAGGAGCCGGCCGAGGAGGAACCGTACATCATACCGCGCAAGGAAGGCGAGGAATGGTTTGTCGACGGCCAATGCCCCATGTATGATTTCTTGAGCTATTTCGGCGAGGAAGACTTGCTCGACGACGAGGACTACAACACCGTGGCCGGGTTGTGCCTGTTCCAATTGGACCATGTGCCCGACTGCGGAGAGACTTTCGTGTGGGAGTCTTTCAAGTTTGAAGTCATCGACATGGACGGGGCGCGCATAGACAAGCTGCTGGTGACCCGGGTAAAAGAGCCGTCTAAGGAGCAGGACGATTGACCCCGGCAGGCCGTTCGGGGCCACTGTGGTTTGGTTGTGTTGCCGTGCTGGTTGGCTGCCGCCCTTGCCTGTGGCTTTGAGGCATGAGCCGTGGCGTAGAGGGCGGCAAGATGCCGGCAGCAGCATTGGAGCGATTTGAAAGCCGTGAAAATCGGCATTGCATATCCCCCTCGGTCTTGATGGCCGGTTAGGGGGTTAATCCGGGGTGCCGTGGCGGCACAGTTTGGCAATGGCACTTGCCGCCACGTGGCCCGTTGTCCATGCGGCCTGGAGGTTGAAACCTCCGGTGACGCCGTCGACGTCGAGCGCTTCGCCGGCAAAAAACAGTCCGGGGCAGGTGCGGCTCTCGAGCGTCGAGGTATTTATGCCGCCGAGCGCCACGCCCCCGCAGGTAACGAACTCTTCTTTGAAACGGCACTTGCCATCGGCATTATATATGTCGGCCGTAAGTGCAGCCACCAGTTTGTTCATGCCTTTGCGGCCCATCTCTCCCCACCTCATGGCAGGGTTGAGCCCGCTTTTGCCTATTATGTGCATCCACAGGCGGGCGTTCAGTTGCGCCGGATAAGCCGAAGCCAGTTGTTTCTTCGGGTTGTCTGCCGCCAGTTTGGCAATGGTCTCCATGGCTTCTTGTGCATTGCATTCGCCGAGCCAGTTGATGGCTATGTTGGCTTTGTAGCCGTTGGAATGCAACAGGCGCGCCGCATGGGCCGACAGCTTTAGTATAGCCGGGCCGCTCATGCCCCAGTGTGTTATCAACAGCGGCCCCGAGGCCTTCAGTTTCGTTCCGGTCATGCTTGCCGTGGCGTGCTTCACCACCGTGCCTGTAAGCCCGGTGATGCTGTCGCCGGGCAGGCACAGGCTGAACAGCGACGGCACCGGGGCCACCGTCTCCACACCCGTGGGCGCAAGCATGGCCATGCCTGCCGCCTTCGGACTGCCTCCGCTGGCCACAAGCACGATGTCGGCCTGCCGTGGCGCGAGCCCTGCGGCAGCGAAACTGATGCCGAACCTGTTGCAGCCGCTGGCGCCGTCAGGGGTGACAAGGCTCACCCTGTGGCCCGTTTCCAGCCTTACCCCGTTGCGCTCCATCAGGCGGAGCAGGGTGCCCACAATCTCCATGGCGTCTTGCGAGGCGGGAAACACGCAGCCGTCGGGTTGTGCCACAAGCCTCACGCCTTCGGCCTCAAACCATTGCCACGCATCGGCGGGCCCGAACTCTTTGAGCAGTCGCTTCATCAGTTTCTCGCCACGGGGATATACAGAGGCAAGGCTGCGCACGTTGTCGAACGTGTTTGTAAGGTTGCAGCGGCCTCCGCCGGTCACCGAGACCTTGGCCAGCGGCTTTCGGCCGCTTTCATATACAGTCACGTCGGCAGTGGGGCAAAGCCGCTTTATTTGTATCGAGGCAAAGCATCCGGCTGCCCCTGCCCCTATTATTGCTATCTTCATCGTTTGTCTGGTTGTTTGCTTTTCCGGGCGGTGTGGCGG
>OCQA01001519.1_pt1 | contig 15595 bp, 9 predicted proteins | sample 1538571 | NCBI WGS metagenome assembly OCQA01 (sample SAMN04571708, study PRJEB22368) | human gut metagenome | biome: human gut; material: stool | host: Homo sapiens | place: Luxembourg | collected 2012-09-28 | reverse complement strand
ACAACTACCCCCTCCTCAGGTGTGACTACTGCTCCGTCACCCATCATTTTGCCGGCGAAGGCCTCGTCCGGCGCTGTTGAGAGGTCTGCTGCTATTCCTGTCATAGGACTTGAGATGATGACTGTGCTTGTCGGCTCTTTTACGTCGCCGGCTTCCTTTTCTGCTTTCACATCAGATTCCTGTGCTTTATCTGAAGCTGCATTTTCGTTCTTTGCTTCATCTTCGCCTGCTGTATTATTTTCTACTGCATCATCCTCGAAATGCTCCTCTGTCACGCTCGCAAGATAATCCTCCAGATTTGATTTAATCACTGTTACTCTTGGTCCATAGATAATCTGTACGCCCTGTCCCTTGTGCACGACTCCTGATGCTCCTGTTGATTTAAGAAGCGCATCGTTTACCTTGTCGGGATCAATTACTGTGATACGAAGCCTTGTTGCACAGCAGTCCACATCTGAGATATTGGCTTTGCCGCCGAGACCTCGTGATATGGTCTGTGAGAGCTCATCTGCTACAGACCCTGCTTTTTCGTCAGAGTTCTTTACGTCCTTGGCAGCTTTTCTTTCATTTACATCTGCCTTGGTGTATAGCTTTGTCTCTGTGTCGTCATCCTCACGACCCGGAGTCTTAAAATCAAACTTCTTTATTAGGAAGCTGAAAATAAAGTAATACAGTAAGAAATATACTATTCCCACCGGAATCACGAGCATCCAGCTTGTCTTTTCATTTCCCTGCAATATACCAAACAGGAAGAAATCAAGTAATCCTCCTGAGAAAGTAAGTCCTACAGCGATGTTTAAAATATGTGCTATCATGTATGCGCTTCCTGCGAGCACTACCTGTACTGCAAAGAGAGCCGGTGCTACGAAAAGGAATGAGAACTCAAGAGGCTCTGTTATTCCTGTAAACATACATGCAAGTGTTGCAGAAAGTAAAAGGCTTCCTGCCTGTTTTTTCTTTTCCGGCTTTGCACATTTATACATTGCAAGTGCTGCTCCCGGAAGACCGAAAATCATGAAAATGAACTCTCCCGAGAAATATCTTGTGGCATCGGCACTGAAATGTGCGATGTTTGCAGAGTCAGCAAGCTGTGCGAAGAAGATGTTCTGTCCACCCTCAACCATATGTCCTGCAACCTCCATCGTTCCACCGACTGCTGTCTGCCAGAACGGCATGTAAAATACATGGTGCAGTCCGAATGGAATAAGTGCTCTCTTTATGATACCAAAGAGAAGTGTTCCGAAATATCCTGTTCCTGTCACCACTCCGCCGAGTGCATAGATTCCGTTCTGCACTGTCGGCCAGATAAAGTACATTAGGATTCCTACAAACAGATATGCCACTGTTGAGATGATAGGCACAAATCTTGTTCCACCGAAAAATGACAATGCATTCGGCAGTTCAATCTTGTAGAAACGATTGTGCAGTGCTGCCACTCCAAGTCCTACGATAATTCCGCCAAACACTCCCATCTGCAGTGACTGGATACCGCATACTGATGTGATGGTTCCATCAAGCACATCCTTTGCAATGCTTCCGTCTGCAAGGATTTTTCCGGAAATCTTGAGCATCGCATTGATTGATACATTCATAACAAAGTATGCTATGACTGCTGAAAGTGCTGATACCTCTTTTTCCTTCTTTGCCATTCCGATTGCTACTCCGACCGCAAAAATGAGCGGAAGGTTATCGAATATGGCACTTCCGACCGCATTCATGATTACAAGAAGTGCATGGAGTATAGTCTTATCTCCGAGCAGCCACTGTAAACCATAGGTCTCAATTGTTGTGGTGTTGGTGAATGAGCTTCCGAGTCCTAAAAGCAAGCCTGCTACCGGAAGGATTGCGATTGGAAGCATGAAGCTTCGTCCTACTCTCTGCAGGACACCAAAAATTTTGTCTTTCATGAGCTTTTCCTCCTATAAATGCAGGGTATGTACCGATTTGCACCTATCATTCTTTTTTGCTCCAGCGACAAAAAGGAGGCACTTATCATACACTAACCCTGTTAAAGTTATGTACGACAAATGCCTCCCTAAAAGTAACACGTCTGCTTAAGTTTATATCACAGAAGCCTTATTATTTCAACACAATTTTCCTTACGAGTTTATTTTTTGTTAATCATGCTGTTTTTATACATGTTTTTTTGTGAATTATGTCTAATGTCTTTTTTCTCCAGACGCCTCCATGTTTCCATCACCATAAAGCATTCTTCCCCCGTGATGCCCTCTGATGAATACACAGCCTTTTGTATGATGCGCATGTACTCGTCCCAGTGGATTCCGCAATAATCCGGTCCGCAGTATTTTTCCTTCAGGTTAGCCAGATAAAGCTCATCTGTCCTGTTCTTTGAAGGATGTCCCAGTCCTTTGTAGATGCGGTTGTTTATCATTATTGCTGCCCTGCTGTAACGGCCTTTTTTCACCCTTTTTGCAAGTCTTGCTTCCCACAAAATATTTCTTCGCCTTTTGATATAAACTATGATGGCTGTAAGTGCAGTCAGAAAAATCACACAGAGTGAGGTTTTTAAAATCACCGGTGGTATATGAAGTCTCGTTTTTGAGTTCTGAGCATCTGTACGTTTATCCGCACCTGACTGTGAACCATAAGCATTCTCACTGCCATCACCTGACTCATATTGGTTTGAGGCACTGTTTGCTGTAGTATCGTTTGCTGTGTCATCATTTTCTGCATCTGTATTTTTTGTATCTTCATTTGCTGCATCTTCATCCAGTTTATCTTCATCTGCCGCAGTATCATTCATATGCTCACTATCATTATAAGCGTCACCGGCATTCGTTTTCTTTCCTTTGACACCAATATAGTCAAACGGATTCTCACCTGTCACATACTCAAAATATCCCGGTGTCATCTCCACCGGAATCCATCCGAAATCATCCAGATATATTTCAACCCAGGCATGCGACTGCGAATCCTTCACCTCACATATATCCTCATCATTTTCACCGGATTTGAAACTGTCCTCCTTTGCACAGTATCCGCTTACATAACGGCATGGAACGCCCATCTGTCTGAGTATCATCGTGCCAGCCGATGCAAAATGCACACAAAAGCCCTGTCTGCTATTTGAGAGGAAATTATCAACTACATCCTTACCGCCTGTTGAAGGAGGATTTTTGCTGTACTTAAAATCCTTCGATGTCAGAAACTGCTGCACCAGTTGTGCTGCCGCAATCCTGTTGGCATCATTTTCTCTTATATCGCCTGTGTACATCATATTGCTTGTGAGCTGTCCTGTCCTAAGAATCAGCTTCGCATCTTTTGCAACAATTCCGTCACCACCCTGCTTTTCAGTATAGTTTTCCATTACATAATCATTGTATGCCACATAGAAATCATTGTTGACCTCAAGAGGCTGCTCCGGCTCAAGGATAGACATTTCCAGACTACCATCGAAAAAACCGGGACACGCCGACACCTCGATAGTCTTTGTTCCTTTATCCTTTGTGATAAAAAAGTCTTCGTCAAAATCTATATCACCCTTGGCATCTATACTGTATGGGTCGATACAGTACGGCAAATAGGTGTATTTGGTGGAAAGCTTCTCCATCGTGATTGTATACTTTTCGGTGGCCGGATTGGTCTCATCATCATAATAGCCATCGAGCAGCGTGGCTAATCCGATTGTAGTCTGCCAGGCTGTCATCCTTGAAGCATCATGATACTCTTTTTCCATCCCGGAAAAATCAGACTTTTTAATCCATCTGCCATTTTCATATGTATCACCGTAGAAGCTTCTCAGATAAATATTAGAAGGTACTCCTGCCTTTGCTTCTATCGTCATCACTGTTTTTTCACTGTAGCTAGGATAGTGATTACTAACCATGCCATCCTGTAAATCAATTCCCACGCTGAAGAATGATTTTACGCTGCCCTCCAAATCCTTTTGAAAGGCAAGCATCTGTGGCTTTTTATCGGCAAGTGTATCAGCAAGAGGTTTAAATGAAAATACACATATGAAAAGTACTGCAGACACCGCCGCCATGTATAAAAACGCCGCCGCTATCCTTAAAGCCTCATTGCCCTGTGCACTGCCATTTGCATCATATCCTGCCACTGTGCGTGCGTTGCCATCTGCGATAAGACACCAGAGTGTACACAGTGTGAGCATAACGACCTCGCTGACACTTGGGCTTTTGCCTATGCACAGCTGTACCACAAGCATAAGCGTTGGAAATAATGTGAGTATGCGTCTTCTTTTAATTTGAACCGCCAGTGTCACCAGCAAAAGCATAACTATAAACGATACAAAGCCAACAAATGTCCCCGCAAAGGCCTTATCTCCCTTTGGGCAGGCAAACGAAGTGCCATAGTACACATTTATCAGCTCAAGATATCTGCCCTTTACATATAAAAAGCCAGCTTTTATATGCCCTGCAGCCTGCCAGTTTGCAATAAACACTCCAAGCAGAAATACAAGCAGCAGCCCCGTATTTATCGCATGGCGCACCCATTTTCTTGTGTCAAGCGATGTAAGCCTGTTTATAAAGCCGCTTATCACCGAAAAAATAAACAGCCACACATACACATAATATGGGCATCTCACATGTGAAACGGTCGTATTCACAACAGACACTGCACACACCGTAAGAAGTACTGCTGCAGCTGCATTGGCAAGTTCAGTAAGCAGGACACCAAGCACTGTAAATGCATTATTATAATCAGGCTTTATCTCATTTGTGTCAGATTTCTGCCATCTGCTTTTCCTAAATGACAATCTCGTTTTTTTCATCCGCTCTGCCAACTATCTCCTCTCCCCTTTTTATCTGAAGTCTTCCATCCACGCTAAGCAGACACACAAGCTTTTCTGCCCGGTACTTTTCCCCATACAAAAAAAGCGCATCATTCTTTGTATCCGGCTTTATTTTAAGAAAACTGTTCAAAAATATGTAAAAGCCCTCCTCGTCATCCACTCTGGCTCTCACAATATCGTTTATGGCGGTATCATACCACGCCACATAATGAGAGCATTTTTGATCCATAAGCGAAAAGGAAAGTGAGACAAGAAGCTTCATAAAAGCATCCGCCTGTCTGCCTTTCTTTATTCCCCTTAAATCTGCTACTATGGCCACCGCACATGCCTTTGGCAGGCTGTTCTCCTTTACCATCAGCTCATCAGTCCTTGCAGAAAGCTTCCAGTGCACACTCTGCAGCCTGTCACCGTTTTGAAACTCTCTGACATCAAACAGCTCCGACGGATCATATCCCGGTCTTAAATCATCATATATATCAGAATCCCCAAAGAAATTTCTTACTCTGTCCGTTATCCTCACAGGAATCTCATCAATCTGCGGCATCACCTCAACATTTGCATATTTTTTAACTCTTTTCGTGACATAAAAAAGCCTTGAAAAATCATATAGCTTTATCCTTACAAGCTCAAATTCATAATTGCCGCATAGGTTTACGCTGTACAAAAAATCACTGCCTCCTGACAGCCATTTTGTACTTTTTTCGCCGGATAAATTATTTTTCACCGTTACACGGTATTTTACACCATCGAAGCCTGCCTCCTTCAGCCGGCAGGAAAGACTCACCCTGATACTCTCGCCCTGTGTGGCGATAGCTATCGGAATGTTTATAGCTGCCACTGCCCGATGCGCCTTTACAAGCAATGCTATAAATGTCAGCACCATAAACACACACATAAAGCAGCCAAGCAGTGCCAGCGCAGCATTACCGTATATCATCGACATATAAAAAACTATTGCCGCAGTAATTATTCCTATCAAAAAACTAATCACGATTACCTGCCTTTTTCACATAAGTTGTCGGCTGTTTAACAGCCTTTAGTATCTCATCTATCACTGAAAGCTCTGATACGTGTGATACTCTCGCCTTGGTATTTAGCACGATTCTGTGCTTTGTCACATCCGCAAATACAGAAACCACATCAGATGGTATGACATAGCTTCGCCCACTCAGATACGCATATGCCTTTGCCATCCTAACACACGCAATCGTACCTCGCGGACTCACTCCAAGCTCAATGTACGGACTTGTCCTTGTCGCATCAACCAGATCCACAATGTACGAGTAAATACTGTCATGGATAAATACCTGCTCGACCTCTCCCTGCATCTCAACAAGTCCCTGTGCATTCATAACAGGCTTTATCGTATACTCATCAGCCTTCACACTTTTGCCCTTTGCGATATCCACCTCTGCATCATGTGAAGGATATCCCATGCTCATACATATCATAAACCTGTCAAGCTGTGACTCCGGCAACAGCTGTGTACCGGCGCTGCCCTTTGGATTTTGAGTGGCCATCACTATAAACGGCTCTGGGACCTTCCTGCTTATTCCATCCACAGTGACATTTCCCTCCTCCATAACCTCCAAGAGCGCAGACTGTGTTTTGGGACTTGTCCTGTTAATCTCATCTGCCAGAAACAGATTACACATCACGGCACCCTCGCGGTACACAAACTCTCCGGTCTGCTTCTGATACATCGAAAAGCCAAGTATATCAGCAGGCAGCACATCCGGAGTGAACTGTACTCTGTGATTCACAAGCGCCATAGCCCTTGAAAAAGCTACTGCAAGCGTAGTCTTTCCCACTCCCGGCACATCCTCAAGCAGTATATGTCCACCTGCCAAAAAGGCAGCAAATGCCTTGATGATACAATCATCCTTGCCCTTTACTGCCTTTTTTACTTCGTCTATCACTAACTGTGCATTATTCATTTGTCTTATCCCCCGGTTAATCATTTTAAACTGCCGATGATCATCTTCATCATCTTATTCATAAATAGCTATATATATTTTACATATTTAGTATCAATATTTCAACTTTTATCCCTTAAATTAAACAATTCTTAAACCGTATTAATCGCCTCTGCCGCTACACTGTTCCGGTGATGACAAGTGTGCTCTCACCCGGTGTGACAACCCACGCTCCGGTTGTACTATCCTGTGTGTATGTTGCCGCCGGAACGGTGATTGCACCTGCAGTGCTCGAAAATGTGCCTGTCGCCTCATTGTAAGTGTAATCTGTAGCTGCAGTCCAGGCTGTGCCGTTTAATGCGGCTGTAAGATTGTTCAAAACCGGAGCAAATGTGTCTGTTATAACCACGCCTGTGGTATTGGTTGCCGCAACGCTTCCGTAGTTTTGAATCCTGAAGGTATAGGTCAGTGTACCGTTTTCCGTCACAGGAACAGGGCTTACTGACTTAGTAATTGCAAGATTTGGTGCAGCCTCGGCATTTACTGTCTCTGTTGCTGTGACCGGAGTGATTCCGGTACCGCTAACTGTAGCAGTGTTTGTAACAGCAGCCTCTACGCCAAGAGGAGCATACTCATTTAACGCTGCCTCATAGATGACAGTTGCATTGCCACCCGCAGGGACACTTATGCCTGTGATGCTAAGAGGCGGTCCCTGGGTTACTGCAGGCGCTGCCTGGAGTGTGCCGTTTGTATAGTATTTTACGGTGTTATTCACATAGGTTAATGGTACAAGAGTGTTGGTGTTAAAGGTATAAGCACCTAGATTGTCAGAAAGTGTCAGACCGTTTATCGCGGTATTTCCGGAGTTTACGATACTCACCACATAGGTTATTGTATCGCTTTGATTGTAGGTGTTTTTGACTGCTGTTTTCGTAGCAGAAAGCACCTCCAGTATTTCTCCGACTGCTATATTTGAATTGGCTACATTGTTGCCATAACGAAGCTGTGCCTGATTAGTAAATCGTGCCATATATTTTCCATCCTTTCATATATTCAGGTATGGTTTAATATATGACACAAATCTACAAATGCCACAGATTATTTACTGTCCTGTTTATTTTTCTCCACATCAGCCTTTTTGATAAGCTCCAGAAGCTTTTCAAGCTCCTCCTCATCCACGCCGGTGTAGCCTGAAAGCTCACTAAGGCTCGGCTCGAAACCCTTATCGGATTTTAGTTTCTCCACTGCACGGTTTACTAATGAAACCTTTCCTACAACAGTATTCTCGCTCTCATCCTCACCGGTCTGCTCCCTGATACACTCTTTCATAGACTCCTCTATGGCATCCAAAAGCTCTTTTTCCACATCTATCTCATCCCCGCAGCCGCAGAGCTCAGTAAGGCACATGAAAAGTCCCATGTTTCCCTCCTGTACTACGTCCTCAAAGCCCTCTGATGTAACGGCAAGCTTCTTTGCCATGGCAAGCACACTTTTGAGCCAGAAATTTGATATAGTGTGTATCACACTCTCATCACCTGCGAGCAGCTTTTTGTACATATCATCCTGCTCGGCCTTTGTGTAATCAGGTATCTCTTCAAGTTCCTCAAGATACATCCTAAACATAGGTGAATCCGGTATGAGGCTGTCCTCATCTATGTCAGGCTCAGCTTCATTATCCTGCTCAGCCTTATTATTCTTTCCACCTGCTATGGCATCCATCGAATCTCCTTCTGAGTAAATTACATTGTTCAATACAGCATTTTCAGACGATTCATCCCCATGTAATTCGTCCTCATGTGATTCATCCTCATAATCGCCTGCACTCTCATTCTCCTGCTCATGTGGTGTGATGAGAAATTCAAATACCATATCCTCCTGCGCCTTATTAAGCTCCATATCCTTAAAATAAGACATGATTTCATCTCTGCCAATAGGCTCCGCTGATGTCCTGATAATCTCGGCCACGCTCTGCACTGTCTCTATAAAGGTATTCTGATCTAACATATTTTACATTCTCCTGTCTGATTTCCAAAAAATACGTAACTATATCAATCCCTGGATAAAAATAAACAAAATTAAAAGCGGCAGTATGAACTGAAAATACGGCTTAAGCTTCCTTGAAATCTTAAGTCCTGCTCCTGTATTTGCCTCATCTATATACTTATCAAAGCCCCAGCCCCACTTTGTCACACAAAAAAGCAGATAAACCAGTGAGCCAATCGGGAGAAGCAGATTGCTTACCATAAAGTCCTCGCTGTCAAGCACATCCCTGCCTCCTATGAGGTGCAGATTGCTCCACACATTGTATCCAAGTACACACGGCATACTTGCAATAAGTATTATCACACCATTTATTAGCGCAGCCTTGTTTCTGGACCAGCCAAACATATCAATGGCAAACGACATGATATTCTCAAATACCGCAATAACGGTTGAAAAGCTGGCAAAGGTCATAAACAAGAAGAAAAGACAGCCCCATATGCGGCCTCCCTGCATATTTACAAACACATTTGGCAAAGTGATAAAGATAAGGCTTGGTCCTGCGTCTACCTCCACCCCATAGCTGAAGCAAGCCGGGAAAATGATAAGGCCTGACATTATAGCTACAAATGTATCAAGAGCACATATTTTGGCACCCTCACCTGCAAGAGTGCAGTCCTTTCCCATATAGCTGCCGAATATCTCCATTGCGGCCACACCCAGACTCAGCGTAAAAAACGCCTGATTCATGGCTGCTGTTATTACATTCTTTATTCCAATTTCAGAGACCGCATCCAGATTTGGAACAAGATAGAATTTCACTCCTTCCAAAGCCCCTGAAAGTGTGATACTGTGCACCGCAAGGACAATGATAAGCAAGAGCAGAGCACTCATCATAAATTTACTGATTTTCTCAAGCCCATTCTGCAGACCACGGCTGCACACCAAAAAGCCAAGCACAACCGTAACTATCATCCAGAAAGCCATCTGCTTGGGGTCTGCAAGCAGGTTTCCAAATGCAGCTGCCGTGTCATCAGTATTCATGCCTGATGTAAAATCTCCCTTTAGGAATTTAAAGAAATACGCAACCATCCAGCCTGAGACTGTTGTGTAATACATCATGAGCATGTAGCAGCCAAGCATGGCTATCCATCCGTGAATATGCCATTTACTGCCCTCTTTCTCAAGAGCCTTGTAGCTCATCACAGCACTTTTTCTGCTGGCTCGGCCTACAGCAAGCTCCATCGTAAGCACCGGAAGTCCCATGCATACCAGAAATATAAGGTAAAACAGTACAAAAATACCGCCACCGTTTTGACCTGTCACATACGGAAAACGCCATACATTGCCTATGCCTATAGCGCATCCTGCACTTACCAGTATAAATCCCAGACGTGATTTAAATGATTCTCTTTTCATATTTATATATCTCCTATTGTTATTGCATTACGTTATCACCCTGCTGTGAGCATTGACTATTGCTTTGTGCTTTATTACTCTCCTCAAAGACTCGCAGCTCCTTTATTGCCTGTCCACCCATCAGATAGAGAATACCTGTATTGAATATAGTCATAAGGCCGATTCCTACATCTCCGAGATCCCAGACAAATGTGTATGCCGCGATACCGCCTACAAACAGCATAACAAGAGCCAGCACCTTGTACATGGTCTGTGAAATCCAGTTATCCCCAAACAGGTACGCAACATTACTCCTTGCATAAAAAAGTATACCAAGGAAGGTGGAAAAGCTGAATAAAAACAATGTGACTGCTATAAAAATAACTCCAAAATCTCCAAGATGATACCTCATAGCTGACTGTAATAAATCCATGCCCTCTTTCCCTGCCACTATATTCTCCGGTGCAGTGAGCATGATCATTGCCGTACAGCTGCAAATCACTATCGTATCTATAAATACACCGAGCGCCTGCGTCAGTCCTGCCTTTACAGGAGTATCGCACTCTGCCGCCGCTGCAGCGCATGGAGCTGAGCCTGAGCCTGCCTCATTTGAAAAAAGACCTCTCTTTACACCATTCATGAGCACCGCTCCAAAGCCTCCCGCAGCCACCTGCCTGATACCGAAGGCTTCCTCAAATATCCTTGAAAAAACCGATGGCATCATGCCTATATTTTTAATTATGATAAAAATGGTTATGGCAAAATAGCACACCGCCATGATAGGAACAACTATGTCCAGCACCTTTACCGTAGCATTTTTCCTAAGCACAATGACAGCGGCCACTGCAACTAAAATTACGGTAGTGTAAATAGGTGGTATGCCAAATGCATTTTCAAATGACGATGTAACTGAATTGCTTATAACCTGACTTATGCCACACCAGCAGATTAGTCCGGATATAGCAAACAAAACAGCTATAATAACATGTTTTTTCTTTTTGCCTGATTTATCCTCAAAGTAATGGTGTATGTAATACGCCGGACCTCCACGATAGCCTGAGTACAGTGGATCCGGCTCCTTGTGAAGCTGTGCCAGTGTAGCCTCCACAAAAGCCGTGGATGAACCTATAATGGCTGTTATCCACATCCAGAAAACCGCACCTGCGCCTCCCACTGATATGGCAGCTACAACACCAACCAGATTACCCATGCCCACTCTCGTCGCCGTAGAGACAATGAGTGTCTGGAACGTGGACAGGCTGTCCTTATTTTCCTTTTTACCTGTCAGCGCCTTTATCATGTCCGGAAACATTCTGATTGGTAAAAGTCTTGTCCTTACAGTGAAATAAATTCCTGTCGGAATCAAAAGAATTATGAGCAGTGAGATTCCCACGCTCCCACCGCCGGGCAGTGGAATGTGTATCAGATCTCCCCACAAGAAAGAATAAACTTTTTCAATAAGTGCTACTATCATAGTAAATATCGTCCCCTTAGTTTTCATTGCTTCAACGCATTGAAGATGAAGCCAGTATTACTACTATACAATATGAGCAGGAAACTTTCAATATATTCTGTTTTTTTGTTCTGTTTTTTCTTTCACAAACAGTAATAAATACACTATAAGTCCCTTGCATATGAGATTATAATTTCTTATAATGATATAGTTGAATATTCAAAAGATATACGCCCTGGGAGATAAATAATGATAAAACTAATAGCAACAGATATAGACGGAACACTTGTAAAGGACGGCTCACTGCTCATAGATCCTGAGTACATGTCTGTCATCGACAGGCTCATAGACAAAGGAATAATATTTGTAGTCTGTTCCGGCAGACAGTTTTCAAGCGAATTTAAGCTGTTTGCTCCGATAAAGCACAAGCTTTTGTATATAACAGACGGAGGAACAGTCGTGCGCACTCCAAAGGAAATCCTAAAAACCTATCCTATGGACAAGGATATATTGAAGGGCATGTGCCGGATGGTCCGCGATGAGCTGCCTGCATGCGATTACTTTGCTGCTACTCCTGATTTCTGCTTTGCAGAGGATGGTGGCAGCCCAGTCTTTCACCTGCTTCGTGATTCATACGGCTTTGAGATGCGTGAGGTTGATGACATCACAAGGCTTGACCGAAATGACATCATCAAATTCACTGTCTTTCATCCCGACAAATGCGAAGAGCTGTGTACACCGGTTTTCATTCCGGCATGGAATAAAAAAGCTCACCTGGCAGCCGCCGGCAAGGAATGGGTAGACTGCAACGCAAAGGGTGTCAGCAAATGGACTGCACTCTCATACCTAATAGACAGATTCGACCTGCTTCCGGACGAAGTATGCTGTTTTGGTGACAATCTGAATGATATTGAGATGCTTCAAAATGCCGGTATAAGCTACGCCGTGTCAAATGCCCGCCAGGAAGTTATCGCAGCCGCAAAACACACCTGTGCGCCTTACTGGGAAAACGGAGTACTTAGTGTTTTAAAGTCTTTTTTATAATTTTTTTAATTTTTTTAAAAAAGTACTTGCATTTTTGTAAAACCCTGTGTATAATATCACTTGTCCGTGTGACACAGATATTCACACAGATGTTTGCGCTTCTAGCTCATTTGGTAGAGCACCTGACTCTTAATCAGGGTGTGCAGGGTTCGAGCCCCTGGAGGCGCATTTTTTGTACCCAAATTAATTTACCAACACTTTAAAAGAAGCCGGATTTATTCCGGCTTCTTTTTTTTACATATCTCTGTTTATATACATCTGTTTTTACTTTTTATTTGTTTTATTATCCAAAGCAGCTTCAATCGCATCAATCACAATCTTAAGAGCCTTGATTCTCGCATATTTCTTGTCGTTTGACTCAAGCACATGCCATGGTGCGTAAGTGGTATTGGTTTTCTTTAGCATCTCATTTACAGCAGTCTCATACAGATCCCATTTTTCTCTGTTTCTCCAGTCCTCATCGGTAATCTTCCATTGCTTTTCCGGAGTATTCTGGCGTTCCTCAAATCGAGCCAGCTGTGTATCCTTATCAATCTGCACCCAGAACTTTATGATGACAGCTCCCCAGTCTGACAGCTCCTTTTCAAATTCATTAATCTCATTGTAAGCACGCTGCCATTCATTCTCGCTACAAAAACCCTCTAGTCTTTCTACCATAACCCTGCCATACCATGTCCTGTCAAAAATAGCTATATGCCCGGTCTTAGGAAGACGATTCCAAAATCTCCACAGATAGTGTCTGGCTTTCTCGTTTGGCAGCGGACTTGCAATCGGATGCACCTCAAAGCCTCTCGGATCCAGCGCCCCTGTGATTCTCTTTATATTTCCACCCTTTCCTGCTGCATCCCAGCCCTCATATGCTATGACAACAGGAATCTTTCGCCTGTATAGCTTGTTATGCAGCTCGCTAAGCTTAGACTGCAGATTTTTGAGCTCCTTTTTGTATTCTTCCTCAGACAGTTCCTTATCAAGTGATATCTCAGAAAGCTTTGGAATCTTCTCAAGCGGGAACACATTCTGTAGCAGCGGCACAGCAAGATTACTGTTTTTAAGTGCTGTCTCTATTCCACTAACCAGCGTCTCCAGCACCTGAAGCTCAGCCCATTTTCTATTCTTTGCATCAACTATATACCAAGGATCTGCAGGCGAATTTGTATCATTCAGATATCTGTCAAACACATGCATACACTTGTCATAATGCTTATTCTGCCAGTCTTCATCTCCACTGACACGCCATCTGGTATCCTTATTCTCCTTTAATACCTCAATACGCTTTTTTTGTTCCTTCCGGCTGATTTGGAAGAAAAATTTCATAACAAGATAACCATTGTCAGTCAGCTGTCGCTCGAAGCGCTTCACGCTTTCAATTTTCTTCTTGTACTCCTTCTCTCCTATCTTGTCGTGCAGTACGTCCTTTACTACCTCATCCATCCAGCCCGAATCAAGAAACTCAAACTTCCCCTTTGCCGGAATCTTTACAAAATACCGATATAAAAAAGGCTTGCGTCTTTCCTCCTCTGTCGGCTCGTCCATGGTTGCGACCTTGAAAAATCGCGGATCAATATTCTTGATTACCTTACCGAGCACACTGCCCTTTCCTGCAGTCCCCCAGCCCTCAAACAGCACAAGTACAGGCAGTCCATGCTCCTTAATCTGCATCTGAAGCACAGACAGCTTAGAGCGTGCTGCATGCAGGCGCTCATCCAGCTCTTCCTCCTCCGGAATTTGTGGTTTAATCCAGTTTTCTAACATGTAATTACCTCCCAAATATATAATTTCAGCCATAAAACCGCTACATCATTATATTAGTATAGCTTTTTTCAAGCTAATATACAATCTTCACACTATATTTGTTTCAGGTATGTTTCAGTTCTCCGCTTCTCCAATATTTGTCATTTTAAAGCCCTCTCCGTGCACCTCATGAGACTCAACAACCACAATAAAAGAGTCCGGGTCTGCATCTTTTACGGATTTACGCACCTGGTACATTTCCTTACTGTTGCATGCACACATTACCACCTGAATATCGTCCTGCTTATATCCTCCCTGCGCCTTAAGAATAGTGCTTCCGCGCTGACTGCATTCATCAATTACATCGCATATCCTCTTTCCATTTTTTGTGACGATAAAGGCTACTTTGCCTGAATTCATGCCATATATCATTTTATCAATAACAACCGCAGACAGCATATTCACTATCATGCCGTAAATCATTCCGTCAATATCCCGAAACAAAAGTCCTCCAACCAGAATAATTCCGACATCAGTAAGAAAAGAGATGTTGCCCATCGATAAATGAGGCCGCAATGCTTTTACAGCCATGATGATAAAATCAGCTCCTCCTGTTGAAGAATTTCTTGTATAAATCATGGCATAGCCTATTCCGCAAAATACACCTGTGCACAATGCCGCAAGCAGTCTGTCGCCCTGATACACCGGAAATAACGGCGCAACAAAGTCAACAATAAAAGAAGACAAAAGCATGCATCGTATTGAGCTGACAAAAAATTTTCTTCCCAATAATTTGCAGCATAGTATCGCAACCGGAATATTAAGCAGGACCGTTGATAAACCAATTGAAATATTAAACAGCCGGTATAAAATAATCGAAATACCCGAAAAACCTGTCATAGGAAACTCTGCCTGCAGGGCGAAGTTATATATACCTATTGCATAAAAGATGCTTCCCGCAAGCTCCCACATAATCTGTACCAATAATTCTTTTTTCTTATTCATATTGCATCTATCCTCCAAAATAAATAAGCGCCCGGAAACAAATCTTACAGTGTAAATTACTGCACCTACGATTTGCTCCCAGACGCTTTAACCACTCATCCGGTGAAGAGTGAACGTTTTCTGATGTATGCAATTATTATATTTGAGATGTTAAATTAAGTCAAGCCGGAATCATCAATTTTCCAGATACTACTTCACAAGGTATGACGGCACATCACAAACTGCTGTAGAAACCAGTATTGCAACATACACTCATTATTTCTGCATAAATTCAAACACTGCCTCTTTCGTCGG
>OCQA01001497.1_pt1 | contig 15824 bp, 7 predicted proteins | sample 1538571 | NCBI WGS metagenome assembly OCQA01 (sample SAMN04571708, study PRJEB22368) | human gut metagenome | biome: human gut; material: stool | host: Homo sapiens | place: Luxembourg | collected 2012-09-28 | reverse complement strand
GTGGAGTTCCTCTACATCCGCCACGACCACAACGCCAGCCCGGTGCTGATCCACTGGCTGCGCAAGGTCAAAAAACTCGGCGTGCGGATCGCGCTTGAAATCCCGACCTACCCTTACGACGCCGAATTCGCGCAGTCGCCCGCGGTGCGGAAGCTCAAACTGCGCATCGACCGCATGTTCCGCTGCCGCATGGCCCGCTACATCGACCGCATCGTCACCTTCTCCGACGATACGGAAATATTCGGCCGCCCGACGATCCGTATATCCAACGGCATCGACTTCCGGAGTATCCCGCTCAAAACCCAGGTACACGGGGATCACCACAACTTACGGCTGCTGGCCGTGGCGAACATCCATTTCTGGCACGGCCTCGACCGCGTGATCGAAGGACTGCGGGACTATTACGCCGCCCCGCACCAGTGCATCGTCCGCCTGCGCATCGCGGGCGACGGCGTGGAAACGCTCATCGCAGAGTACCGCCGCATGATCGACGCATACTCCCTGGCAGAGTATGCCGAGGTCATCGGCCCCCGTTCGGGCGCGGCGCTCGACGCCGAATTCGAGTGGTGCGACATGGGCATTGCCAGCCTCGGGCGCCACCGCAACGGCATCACCGGTATCAAGACGCTCAAAAACCGCGAATACACCGCACGCGGCATCCCGTTCGTATACTCGGAACGGGACAGCGACTTCGACGGCATGGACTACGTGATGAAAGCCCCGGCCGACGACACGCCCCTCGACATCGCGGCGCTCGTGCGTTTCTACGACGGGCTGCACCTCACACCCGCACAGATCCGCGGCACGGTCGAGGGACGCCTCTCGTGGGACAACCAGATGAAACAGGTATTAACCGAACTTTTCGAAGCATGACGACCGTAGCGATACTCTTCTGGGCGGGGGTATTCCTCGTCTTCTACACCTACCTCGGATACGGCATCCTGCTGTGGCTGCACCCGGCACGGCGGTACGCCTTTCCTGCCGACCCGCCCGAGGTGACGCTGCTCATCGCCGCCTACAACGAACAGGAGGTCGTGGCGGAAAAGATGGCCAACTGCCGGGCATTGGATTATCCGGCCGGAAAGCTCCGCGTGACGTGGATCACCGACGGCTCGACCGACCGCACCGTCGAACTGCTCGCCGCCTACCCCGAGGTGACGGTGCTGCACGACCCGCGCCGGGGCGGTAAGACCGCGGCGCTGAACCGGGCGCTGGGAATAGTCCGCACGCCGCTGGTCGTATTCACCGATGCCAATACGATGCTCAACCCCGAAGCCGTGGCGCAGGTCGTCCGCTGCTTCGAAGACCCCGCAGTGGGGTGCGTGGCCGGCGAAAAACGCGTCGCCGGGACAGGGAATACGGGCGCCGCCGCAACGGAAGGCGTCTACTGGAAATACGAGTCGAAGCTCAAGGAGCTGGATCACCGCCTCTACTCGGCGGTGGGGGCAGCGGGGGAGTTGTTCGCTGTGCGGCGCGAACTGTGGCAGACGCTGAGGGAGGATACGCTGCTCGACGATTTCGTCTGCTCGATGCTGATCGCGGCACAGGGATACAGGATCGCCTACTGCAAGGAAGCCTATGCGCTGGAGAGCCCTTCGGCCGACATGGGCGAAGAAGGCAAACGCAAGAAGCGCATCGCGGCGGGCGGGCTGCAATCGGTATGGCGGCTGCGCAAGCTGCTCAATCCGTTCCGTTACGGGGTGCTGTGGTTCCAGTACGTATCGCACCGCGCGCTGCGCTGGACGCTGACCCCCGTAGTGCTTGTCGCACTGCTGCCGCTCAACGTCGCGCTGCTGTGGTCGGGCCATCCGGCGCTCTATGCCGCGATCCTCGCCCTGCAATGCGCATTCTACCTGGCCGCCCTCACGGGATGGGCGCTGGAGCGCAGCGGGCACCGCAACAGGCTGCTCTTCATCCCCTACTATTTTCTCTTCATGAACCTCAATGTTTTCCGCGGGGCATCGTACCTGGCGACCCACCGCGGAAAGGGTGCCTGGGAGAAAGCCCGCAGAGCCTGACCGATTTTTGAACGGAACCTGAAATATTATGCTATATTTGCATGTCTAAACCTCTCCTCATGAAAAACATCGCCATAAATCCCGAGGACTACACGATCCTGGCCGTCGACGACATTGCCACCAACATCATGCTGCTGAAAGCCGTGCTGAGCCGTGCCAAATACAAGATCGTCACGGCATCGGGAGGTAACGAGGCACTCGAAAAGGCCGCGACGGAGCTCCCCGACCTGATCCTGCTGGACATCATGATGCCCGACATGGACGGCTACGAGGTGATCAAACACCTGAAGGCTGATCCCGCATTGCAGGACATCCCGGTGATTTTCCTCACGGCGCTGCACAACCCCGAAGACATCGTCAAGGGGTTCAAACTGGGAGCCAGCGACTACGTCTCCAAGCCGTTCAACCACGAGGAGCTGATCACCCGCGTATCGCACCACATCTATTTGGCGGCGGCGCAGCGCACGATCATGCAGCAGCGCGACGAATTGCAGGCCACGGTCGACGCCCGCGACAAGATGTACTCGGTAATAGCCCACGACCTGCGGTCGCCGATCGGCACGTTGAAGATGGTTTTCAACATGCTCTCGATAAACCTTACGCAGCAACAGATAGGCGAAGACAACATGGAGATGATCACGATGGGCAACAACATCACCGAGAGCACCTTCATGCTGCTGGACAACCTGCTCAAATGGACGAAGAGCCAGATCGGACGCATGAACACGGTGTTCCAGGAGGTCGACATTTCGGAGGTCGTGGTTTTCGCCAGCAAGATGTCCGACCTCGTGGCACAGGTCAAGAACATCGCCGTCGAATACGACATCCCCGGCCCGATTACCGTCCCGTGCGACGTAGACATGGTGAAAACGATCATGCGCAACCTGATGTCGAACGCCATCAAGTACAGCAACGAAGGCGGACGGATCGTCATCAGCGTGCGGGAAACCCCCACCCATGCCGTAATAAGCGTACGCGACTTCGGCACGGGTATCAGCGAGGAAAACCTGCCCAAACTGCTCAACCCCGAAATACACCACACCACCTACGGCACCAAGAACGAAGAGGGATCGGGGCTGGGCCTGCAGCTCGTGCAAGACCTCACGCGCCGCAACGGCGGGGAGCTGACCATCGAATCGACACTGGGCGAAGGCTCCACGTTTACGTTCACCATCGCCAAGGTGCAACCTAAGTCCGAGACCGTAGAAGACTCGGAGGGGGGGGGTATTGCGCGTCCCTGAGCGATAAATGGTTCGATAGTCTGACCGCATTTTTCCGCGTGGAAAAGGCGGAAGAGACGATATCTCCGTAAAATCCGGGCGGACACGCACAGATAGTTCCCCGAAAAGGTCGCCATGAGCGATCTTTTTGTTATATTGCAGGATAAAAACCCGACCTCGCCATGAAGTATTGCAGTACAATCCTCGTGGGGCTTCTCTGCACCGCCGCCTGCCTGGCGCAGACCCCGCTGCCCGAAAGCCACCGCACCTCCCCGGAAATATTCATCTATAAACCCGATGCCCGAGAGCTCCGCGAACTGCATGTGAAAGGCGCGGCGCCCGACGAAGGGATGCTGCACACGTTCGTCGGCAAATATGCTGCAGCGGAAAAAATTCCGCAGCTCCCCCGGGGAAACTACCTGCGGGTCTGGACGGACGGAAACGAACTCGTATACAGCGACCATGTCGTGGACAATTTCTACTACCGGCTCGTCAAGGACGAGCAGGTGATGCTGATACTCTGCGACACGCTGGGCAACACCATCGACGATGCCGTGGTAAAACGGGGCTCGAAACGGATGAAATACGACCCTGCCACGCGCACCTACAACCTGCCGCGCATCCGCGGCGAAGAGGCCACGGTCGAAGTAAACAACGACGGCGTACTGCATTACATCACCATCGCGAACGAACCGGACTACACCTACCGTCCCGGGTTCTTCAAAACGGCCTGGGGAAAGGTCAAAACAGCCTTCAAACGGGTTTTCGCACCGGGGAAACTGCCCGCGCGGGACAAGTACGACGGATTCGTGGTATTCAGCAAACCCAGGTACAAACCCGGGGAAACGGTGAAATTCAAGGCGCACATCAACCGCAAAGGCAAGCCCCTCGACGGGAAGGTCGACGTGGCGCTCGTTTCGTATTACTCCCCGTCGATAGACACGACCCTCGTATCGCTGGCGCCCTACCGTCCCGGCATGTACGCATGGGAGTTCAGGCTTTCGGACAGCCTCCGCCTCCACCTCGACAAGGATTACACACTCCGTTTCCGGACGGGCGACAAGCGTGCGAATAACGTCACGGGCCGTTTCCGCTACGAGGAGTACGAACTGGGCAAGCTCACCTTCACGGCCAGGGCCGACAAACAGAAATACGCACGGGGCGACACGGTGAGGATTTCACTGAGCGCCGTGGATGAGAACAACATGCCGGTATACGACGGACGGGTAAAGGTCTTGGTCAAACCCGCCAGGTACATGGGCTGCAAATTCCTCGCCCGCACGGCATTCGTCCCCGACCGGCTCTGGGAGCATACGTTCGGCATGGAGGGCAAGTCCACGAAGGAAATCATTCTGCCCGACTCGATATTCGTCGACGGCGTGTCGATGTATTACGACGTCGCCTGCTCGTTCTTCGATGCGGGCAACGAACGCAGGGATGAGCGCATAAGCCTGTACCGGGACGCAAGGCGGAGGCGGATCGACTATTCGGCCGACCAGGGGATGCTCGCCCTGCGTGAACTGTACGACGGCAAAAGCGTCGAAAGCCGTGCCCTGGTAACCGCCTACAACCCGGAATACGGGATCGTATGGCAGGATTCGGTCACATTGCCCTGCAGTGTGCCGCTGTCGTGGATCGTCAGCGAATACGAGGTGCAGAGCGCCACGGCATCGGAGGACATCGAGGTCGGAAAGCTGCCGGGCGAACTGATCGGGCACCGCTTCTTCCGCTGGGACGGCAACGTCCGGCTGGTGGTGAACAACCCCGCGAAATTCCCGTTCTGGTACACGATCTGCATGGGGGACAAGACGATTGCCAAAGGGTATGCCACCGAACTCGACTTCGCGCGCAAGGACAACGGCCGCAAGGGCTATTCGATGCAGATAGCCTATCTGCAGGGGGAGAATGCCCGGACGATACGCGGCGAGCTGCCCTTCACGGAGAAAAACATCACAATGGAGGTAAAGACGGCGGCGACCGTCTACCCCGGACAGAGCGCAAAGGTCGAAGTGGCGGTGAAAGACCGCAAGGGACGCCCGGTGAAAAATGCCGACGTGACGGCCTATGCATTCACCTCGAAATTCGAAGCCCTGCCGCCAGAAGTGACGATCTACGGGAAATCGGCATCGGGAAAGGCCATCACCCCGAAAAACTACGAAGCCGACGAGGATTTCCTCTACAACACCCGCAGCAGGATGGATTGGCCGCTGTGGCGGCAGCGCATGGGACTCGATTCGATCGAATACTACAAATTCCTCTACCCGGAGCCGTTCTACGCCTACACCGAGGAAGTCCCCGGAAGACTCACCCAGCTATCCCCCTATGTGGTCGTCGACGGGGAAGTGCAGGGTATCCATGTCCTGTGGATCGACGAACAACCCCACTATTTCAAACAGGCGCAGCAACTGACGCCGTACAGTTTCCCGATATGGCCGGGACTGCACACGCTGCGGCTGCGCACCTACGACAGGGAGGTGACCGTCGAGAACGTCTATGCGGGCGAAGGGCTGAAGACCATCGTTTCGGTAGACGGCGGACGATCCGCAGTGCAACCCTGGGAGGCTTCCGGGGACAACCATCCCGTACGGATCTCCGTCCGGGAATACGGAAGAAAAGAGAAAGGCATGCTCACGCAGCGCGAGACAGCGCTGCTAACGCGGCACATGATTACGGTCGACAAAACCTTCGGGAAAGCAACCCTGCTCACAGGACAGCCGGACAGGCAATCCTCCTACACGGTTGAAACCGAGCTGCCTGGCATTATAAACGCCGGCGGAGTCTGCTACTACCTCAACGGCATGCAGAAGCAGGCCCGCCGCTACCGCCGGTACAGGCCGCAGGCCGAAGCGGCGATCCTGGCCGGGCCGTTCCCCTACCGGGGATTCACCACCGGGGGCATACAGGTCGGTACGCTCTATTCGGATACACTTGCGGTCAACAGTTTCGAGATCGAGGGCGGCTACCGTTACGACATTCGGAACAACTACCTGAAACAGCAGAGCTGGGAGCAGAACCCGATCCAGAGGCAGCTCGAACCGTTCACGCAGGCGGTCTGCTTCGGGCAGGACGCGCTTACGGCCGAAGCGATCCGCGGCATATTCAGGCGGCGGCTCGCCGACATGGTCGAAAACGAATCGGGGCTGATCTCGGCCGTCCCGCCGATCTCGCTCATGGACAGCTGCCGCCTGCAACTGTCCACAGGCAAGCTGGCGGACGGCACAAGGGCACAGCCGATCATGGTGTTCCTGCAATCGACGGGCAAGTACCCCGCCAGCAGGCTCTACTACGGCACGACGACCGAAATCGACAGGCTGCCGGAGGGGAACCTCCGCGTAGACCTCATCTTCAGGGATACGACCCGCTGTTCGGCCACCATAAGGCTGCGGAAGGGCGGCATCAACTACCTGCGGATGGATTCGCTCGTAAAGGAGCCGGCCGACGACCGCAGCCGCGCGCTGTTCGGGAAACTGGAAAGAATGTTGCGCGTATCGCGCCCCGCGGCACCGCTGGCCGACTATAAGCCCGCGGTCGCGGAGCGGGACAACCCGTTGCGGAACCCGGGACGCATCAGCGAAGCCAACCTGACGGGCAAAGTCGTCACGGGCACCGTGCGCGACCCGTATGGGGAGCCCATTGCCGGGGCATCGGTGCAGATCGACGGGACTAACGTCGGAACCGTCACGGATACGGACGGAAAATTCACCCTTTCGGACACGGGACGGGGAACGCTCGTCGTCAATTATATCGGCTACCGGAATTTCGCCACCAAACTGATCTCCGGCTACAACTATAACATCGCCCTGGAAGAAGATTACAACGCACTGGAAGAGGTCGTGGTCGTAGCTTACGGAAAGTCCGGAAAGAGGGCCGTGGTGGGAAGCACGGCCAATTCCGCGACGGTCACAACGAAAGTGGCATTCGCAGAATTCGACGAGGAAACGGAAACGCTCACAAGTACGCTCGCGGGCATGTCCGCCGGGATACAGGTGCGGGGAACGGGCACAATCGCCGGCCAGGCCCCGATGATCGTCGTGAACGGCGTACCCTACGACGGGGCGCTGTCGGACTTCGATCAGGGAAGCATCCTGTCGATGAACATCGTCAGGGACGCGAACACCGCAATCTACGGGACGAGGGCCGCAAACGGGATCATCTTCATCGAAACCACCGACCGGAACGGGGCGGGCGGCGACCGCTTCCCGCTCGAGGCCGGCATGCCGAACACGCTGCGCACCGATTTCCACGACGACGCATTCTGGAAACCCCGCCTGACGACCGACAAAGCGGGGCGTCTGACCTTCGAAGTGACTTATCCGGACGACATCACCAGCTGGGACGCCAATTTCATCGTCGTCGGCGGCCGCAGACAGACGGACAGGAAGCAACTGCGCATAAAATCGTACAAGCCGCTCAACGCCCAGCTCTCCGTCCCCCGCTTCGCCATCGCGGGCGACAGCCTCAATGCTGCCGGACGGCTGACCAACCACACCGGCGACACCTTGTCCGTACGCCGCACGATCGAAACCGACGGACGGACAGCCGAGAAGCAAATACGCATCGCCACCTCGCATACGGACGCAATACCCGCCGTCGCAGGGGATGCCGACAGCATCCGGATCGTCTACTCGCTGACGACGCCCGGAGGCTATTTCGACGGGGAGCGGCGTGCGATCCCGATCTACAAGGCCGGAATCCTGGAAACCCACGGGGAGTTCGCCGTCCTCAACGACACCGCGGCCCTGCGGTTCACGCCCGACCCGGCGCTGGGCACCGTGACGATCCACGCCGAGGCATCGGCCATGCAGGCATTCCTCGACGAGATCGAAAACATCGACCTCTACCCCCACCTCTGCAACGAGCAAATGGCTTCGAAGGTCAAGGCGCTGCTCTCGAAAAAACGGATATACACCCTGTTCGGACGGAAATTCAAGGACGACGACAAGGTCACGAACCTGCTCCGCAAACTGGCGGCCAACCAGAACGACGGCAAGTTATGGGGGTGGTGGAATCGGGAACAGACCGAGCTGTGGATCTCGCAGCAGGTCGTGGAGGCACTTCTCGACGCCGAAACGGAGGGTTATAAGACCGGCCTCGACCGGCAGGCACTGACGGACGCGCTGCTGGCCGGCCTGAACCGCCGTATGCCGGCGGCGGCATCCGACTCGACGGGAATGCGGAAAAACGAACTGCTCTCGCTGGTGGGGCTTCTCCGCAAGCTGGACGCCAGGATCGACTACCCGCGCTACTGCGCCTTCATCGCGTCGATCCCCGACGCGACGCTCGGCAACCGGCTCCGGACGGCGGAAATGCTGCAACAGCTCGCCCCGGATGGGATGCCCGCCGCGGATTCGCTGCTGGCTCTTGCCTCCCGAACCATGATGGGATCGTTGTACTGGCGCGACAAAGCGCCGCTGGAACCGACGCCCCGCAGGTTCGCGCAGCCGGACATGAGCGACGTCGAGAACACGCTCACGGCATACCGCATCCTGCGCGCCGCGGGCAACCGCAAGGCCGAGTTGGAAAAGATCCGCAACTACTTCTTCGAACAGCGTAAAAGCGGTTCGTGGCGCAACACCTACGAATCGTCGCGGATCGTGGAAACCATCATGCCCGACATGCTGGAGAAGGACGGCGGCACATTCCGCGAAGCGAGCCTGACGATCGACGGACAACGGTTCGGCAAATTCCCGCTGACCCGGACATACGCCCCCGGAAAGGAGATAACCGTCCGCAAAGAGGGTTCCATGCCCGTATTCTTCACAGCCTACCAACAAGCCTGGAACGACAAACCGGAACGTGCGGCAGAAGGCTTCACGGTCTCTACCCTGTTCCGCAAGGACGGCAAGCCCGTGACAACTCTCCATGCCGGGGAGCGCGTCGAACTGGTGGCAACCGTAACGGCCGATTCCGACGCCGAATACGTCATGGTCGAGATCCCGATCCCCGCAGGCTGTTCCTACGACTCGAAAGAAAAAGGCGATTTCTGGAAAGAAACACACCGGGAATATTACAAGGAGAAGGTCGCCGTCTTCTGCAACAAGCTCCGCAAGGGGACGCATACCTTCACCGTCAGGCTCCTGCCCCGCTATACGGGCTCCTACCACCTCAACCCGGCGCGTGCCGAGCTGATGTACTACCCGGTATTCCATGGCCGCAACGAGATGAAAAAATGCGGCGTGGCCGAAGCGCAGTAGACGCGCTGACGGAGGGGAGGGGCAGCAGCGGGACTATTATACCCGCTACCTGAACCGCAGTTCAGCGACCACGGCCTTGTGGTCGCTGACATCTTCCTGAGGCATGTAATAACGGATGCCCTCGAAAGCGTCGTCGTAAAAGATGTAGTCGATGCGCAGTACCCCTCCCAGATAGCGGAAAGTACCGCCGTAACCGCTCCCGCTGTCACGGAAACCGTCGGTCATGTCCCCCTTCATCGTACGGTAGGTATAGGACGAAGGCGTATCGTTGAAGTCGCCCGCAAGGATCACCGGATAGGGCGAAGCATCCATTTCGGCACGGATTTCACCTACCTGCCCGGCACGGATACTACTGTTGTGTTCCAGTTCGCCCAAGATTTGCTCGACGGGGGCGTCGCGGTCGTAATCCTTCCGGAACCGGTGCCTGAGCTGGGCAATGCCCGAAGTCTGGAGGTGGACAGCGAAGAGCCGCACCGTATCGCCGCCGACGAGCAGGTCGGCACGCAGGTAGTCGTTGCTCGTATCGGCAAACCGGACGTATTTATGATCGAGAACGGGATAACGGCTGGCCAGGGCCGCACCGCCCTCATGCAGGAAATAGGGCATCCGCCGAGCAAAGACCTTCCCGATGCTGTCGGCCGGGAATTCCCTGCTGTCCATAAACTCCTGCAGGCAAAGCACGTCGACCTGCTCGCGGTTTACCATGCCGGCGATGGCCCTGGCCGTAGCGGGCATGGAACCCAGCCTGCGGAATCCGTTTACGTTGAGCGTGGCGATGCGGATGTCGTGCGGGTCACCCGAGTCCTTGAAATCGGGAAGCTGTACCATGGCCGAAATATACCCCAGGTTGAGCACCAGCGCGACCAGTGGCATCAGCAGGACAATCCATTTGCGGCGAACCGCCCACCAGACCAGCGCAACTACGTTGGCCAGCAGCACGACCGGCATCAGCAATGCGAGCGTCGCCCAGAATCCGCCCTCCCCGGGGGAGACGGACGAAGCATACCGGCACAGGACGGCGGCGACCAGAAGCAGCCCGGTGAGCACCACCGAAATGCCATAAAAAAGGAAAGAAACGGCTTTGCGACCCATTTTGTGCACTATTAAAGCGATTAACGCGTACAAAGATATGCTTTTACAAATAAAATCAGTATATTTGACGATCAAAAAAGACGCGATTTGGAATGAAGAGGATTTTAATCTCTGGCGGTGCCGGATTCATCGGTTCGCACCTATGTGAAAGACTGCTTGACGAAGGAAACGACGTGATCTGCATCGACAACTATTTTACCGGGCACAAAAGCAATATCCGGCACCTGCTGAAACACCCCAATTTCGAAGTCATAAGGCACGACATAATCTACCCCTACATGGCGGAGGTCGAAGAGATCTACAACCTTGCCTGTCCTGCTTCGCCCATCTACTACCAGCACGACCCGATCAAGACGACGCAAACTTCGGTTATCGGCGCGATGAACATGCTCGGCATGGCGCGCTACAACCGCGCCAAGGTGTTGCAGGCTTCGACTTCGGAAGTATACGGCGACCCGCTGGTACATCCGCAGACCGAGGATTACTGGGGACACGTGAATCCGCTGGGGCTGCGCTCGTGCTACGACGAGGGCAAACGCTGTGCCGAGTCGCTCTTCATGAGCTACTACCGCGAACATGGCATCCCGGTGAAAATCGTCCGGATTTTCAACACCTATGGCCCGAAGATGGACATCAACGACGGCCGCGTAGTCTCGAATTTCATCGTCCAGGCATTGCGCAACGAACCGATCACGATCTACGGCGACGGTGAACAAACCCGCTCGTTCCAGTATATCGACGACCTGGTCGAAGGGATGATCCGCCTGATGGACGATACGCCCGACGATTTCACGGGCCCGGTCAACATAGGCAACCCCAATGAATTCACCATCAACGAACTGGCAGCCATCGTCCTGGAACTCACGGGTTCGAAGTCGAAGATCATGCACATGCCCCTGCCGTCGGACGACCCGCAGCAGCGCAAGCCCGACATCTCGCTGGCCCGCAAGATGCTCAACGACTGGGAACCCACGATCCAGCTGCGCGACGGACTGGTAAAGACCATCGCCTATTTCGAGGATATCCTGTCGCGGGGGAGCGTCCGGCACTGATCCGCCCCTGAAATCGGCCCGCCCTTCTTTGAACACCGTCAGCCTGTTGAGCACCGCCCGCCTGTTTGAGTACAGCCCGGCACAATTCCCAATGCAGCCCCAACCCTATTTTTCCAGGTAGTCCCGCAATACGGAGCCAACCAGCCGTATCAGCGTGCGCGTCGGATGCAATGCGGCGAACCCGTTGAGCATTCCCCAATCGTGTACCACGCCGTTGAAGCGCACGGTCGTCACTTCGACGCCCGCCTCGTCCAGACGACGCCCCATCGCCTCGCCCTCGTCGCGCAGGATGTCGTTCTCGGCAACGACGATCAGCGTCGCAGGCAATCCCCGCAGCCGTTCGGCAGAAGCACGCACGGGCGACATGAGGTCGTTGCCGCGCTGAGCCGGATCTGAAACGTACTTGCCGAACATCCATTTCATCAACGGCGCGGTCAGGAACCGCTGGCGGCCGTATTTCACATACGAATCCCAGTCGTACCCCGCATCGGTCACGGGCCACATCAGCACGAGCGTGCGCAGCCGCGGCCCGCCGTGATCCTCGGCCACGAGCGCCGCCGCAAGCGACATGTTACCGCCGACGCTGTTGCCCGCCAGCGCCAGCCGGCTGCCGTCGACCCCGATCTCCCGGCCGTTTTCGGCCACCCATTTCACTGCGGCATACACCTCCTCGACAGCCTTCGGAAAATGCGCCTCGGGCGAAGGAGTATAGTTGACGAATACCGCCGCACAACCCGACTCCACGACAAGGTCGCGCACCAGCCGCCTGTGGGTGGGATAGTCGCCCAGCACCCAGCCCCCGCCGTGAATGAACACGAACGCCGGAAGATACCCGCGCCCCGCCCCCGAAGGACGGACGAGGTTCAGGCGGAGCGTATGCCCTTCGCTTTCGACCGTCCGTTCGGACTCCTCGATGCCCGACAGATCGACATGCACGGCCGCCTGCACATCAGCCAGGACGCGACGGGCCTCCCCGACCGGCAACGATTCGACGGGAGCGCCGCCGTTCAACACTTTCAGATAAGCTTTGGTTCCCCGCGACAGGTGGTCGTCCTGCAAATAATCCGGAGCTTCCTTCAGATGATCCATAACAAACCGTTTTAAAGTTTATGACACGGACTGCAAAGGCGCTGCCACAAACGAAAAAAGCCGGACGAAATGTCCGGCTTTTCGGTATGTCAAAGCGGTTTTTACTGCGCCATGGCATGGCGGAACCCGTCCACCTTGTCCCAGTCGCCGCGCGTGAAGTCGGGCACGGCGACCGGCATGCTGTTGTGTTCGAGCGAAGCCGAGGTCAGCGACCCGATGCACGACCACTCGGCAGCGTCGTAAACGTCCTGATCGAGCGGCAGGCCATGCTGCAGGCAGTAAACGAGGCGATAGTCCATGATGAAATCCATGCCGCCGTGGCCGCCCACGCGGCGGGCCTTCTCCTCGATGTCCCGGGCGATCGGATGCTTGTAACGCTCCATCAGCGCCGCCTTCGCCGCCTGGGGGATGAACGAATGCTCGCTCAGATTCTCGTGGTCGGGAATCTCCTCGCCGGCGATTTGCTCGGGACGGAACGCATAGCCCTCGACAGGGTATTTGTTGGCGAAGCCCTCGGTGCCCGTAAGCTGGTACATGCGGCTGTAAGGACGGGGCGTATAGACGTTGTGTTCGAGCAGAATCGTGCGTCCCCGCTCGGTCTTGATGAGCGTCAGCGTCTGGTCGGCATTGGCGAAGGTCTCGGCACCCATCTTCTCCTTGGCGAGTTTCAGGCCGTTGACCGACTTGGTATCCATCGCCACGAGGTAATTCATCTTATCGCCGCGGTGGATGTCCAGCAACTGGCAGGCGGGGCCGAGGCCGTGCGTGGCATAGACGTCGCCGCGGTGCGACTGGTTGAAGTCGAGGCGCCAGTTGCCCTGGTAATAATCCCAGTAGGGTTCGAGGTTATGAATATAGGAGCCTTCGGTGTGGAGTATCTCGCCGAACAGCCCGTGCTGGGCCATGTTGAGCGTCGTCAGCTCGAAGAAGTCGTAGACACAGTTCTCGAGCATCATGCAGTGGCGCTGTGTCTTCTCGGCAGTGTCGACCAGTTGCCAGCACTCGTCGAGCGACATGGCGGCTGGGACTTCGACGGCGACATGCTTGCCGTGCTCCATGGCATAAACCGCCATCGGGACGTGCAGCTGCCACGGGGTGCAGATGTAAACCAGGTCGATGTCATCGCGCCGGCAAAGTTCCTTCCACCCCTCCTCCCCGCTGTACGGGGCGGCGGCCGGGAGGTTATGTCCGGCGAGGATCTCCTGCGACTTGTCGACACGCTCGGGGTAGAGGTCGCAGAGCGCCACGATCTCGACCCCGTCGATGTTGGCGAAGCGTTCCACGGCGCCCGGGCCGCGCATACCCAGCCCGATGAACCCTACGCGTACGACCGGGATCGGGTCGACCGTCAGCCGCAATACGGAATGCTGGCCCTCGGCACGGGCCGGGACGTCGAATACGATCACGCCGTCGACGATGCTGTAACCTTCCTTCGGCGAGGTGCTGCAACCGCAGAACAATACGGTCGCCGCCGAGAACAATAAAAAGGCAAATTTCTTCATTATATCCGGGATATTTAGATGTTTAGACAAAAGTATGAAATATTTTGAAATCTGCGCTCATTTGACTACTTTTGCCGACGTAAAAATCACACACCATGTTTCGTAGATTAGCGGCGGTAATCCTCTCGGTCGTCCTGCTCTCACCGGGCTGGCTCGGCATGACGGGGCTCACGCTGCCCTTCGCCATGATCCCGCTGCTGTGGATCAGCGCATCGTACGACCAGACGCGCCGCTCGTGGTGGCGCATGTTCGGCTGGGCGGCGCTGACCTTCGCGCTGTGGAACATCTCGACCGTCTGGTGGATATGGAACGCCACTCCGGTGGGGCCCGTGGCCGCGACGCTCGCCTCGACGACGCTCAACATGATCGCCTTCATGTTGTTCCACACCGTCTCGAAGAAAGGGCCGAAGGCTCTGGCATACACCTTACTCATTGCCGGGTGGATCGCAACGGAATACTGGTATACGGTCGGCGAATTCTCGTGGCCGTGGCTGATCCTGGGCAACGGGTTCTCGCACGACGTATGGCTCGTACAGTGGTACGAATACACGGGTGTCTTCGGCGGTTCGCTGTGGGTGCTGCTCTGTAATATCCTCTTCTTCGAGGCGCTGCGGGCACGCCGCAGCATCGGGCGGTGGATCCCGGCCGCGGGCGTCCTGCTCCTTCCGGCCGCCGTGTCGCTGAGCATCTGGTGGAGCTGGGAGCAGCCCGACGAGGGGACGGCCGAGGTGAGCATCCTCCAACCCAACGTCGACTGCTACGACAAATTCAACGGCCGCGCCGACTGGCAGGAAGATAACATCACCGACCTTCTGGCACAGGTGCCCGCCGGGGCGCAATTCATCCTGCTGCCCGAGACTGCCGTCCCGGGGCATTACTGGGAACCGGGTCTTTCGGAATTCCGCCCGGCCGACGAACCGGGCATGTTCTGGCAAGAGCTGACCGACAGCCTGCGCCGGTCGCACCCCGGGGCGCTGCTCGTCACGGGCGCCAACACCCTGCGTTATTATGCCGCCGGGGTACAACCCCGCACGGCACGCAGGGACGGGTTCGGCGAAGGTTACTACGACGTATTCAACACGGCCGTAGGGCTCGACTCCGCAGGCCGGATGCAGCTGCACCACAAAGGCAAACTGGTGATCGGCGTGGAAAATACCCCGACACTGCTCTTCGACATCCTGCAATTCCTCGTGATCGACCTGGGCGGCGTCGTGGGACAGATCGGCATGGGCCAGCACGGCACGGCCTTCGAACACCGGGGCGTGAAAACCGGCCCGGCAATCTGCTACGAAGGACTTTACGGCGATTTCTTCGGCGATTTCGTGCGCCGCGGGGCGCAGTTCATGGCCATCATCTCCAACGACGGCTGGTGGGGCGACACGCCCGGCTACAAACACCTCTTCACGATCTCGCGCCTGCGCGCCGTCGAACACCGCCGTGCCATCGCCCGGTCGGCCAACACCGGCATGTCGGGCTTCATATCGGCCCGCGGCGACATCGGGGAGACCCTCGGCTGGAAAAAGCGGGGCGTGATCTCCGCCGCCGTGCCCCTCAACTCCGAACTCACCTTCTACACCCGATACGGCGACTATCTGGGCCGCATTTCCGAGTACCTGACGCTGCTCTGCGTGCTTTACTACATCGCCTACCGGGTCAA
>OCQA01001481.1_pt1 | contig 16014 bp, 9 predicted proteins | sample 1538571 | NCBI WGS metagenome assembly OCQA01 (sample SAMN04571708, study PRJEB22368) | human gut metagenome | biome: human gut; material: stool | host: Homo sapiens | place: Luxembourg | collected 2012-09-28 | reverse complement strand
TTATTGAAGCTATCGTGTTTTCGATATCTCCATCATTATCAATAACCTCCTTGCAGTGCCTTCTGTACTCAGCTTCTTTAAGCTGGCTTGCAAAGATACTGTCAATCTTCTCATCTGAATAGCCTCTTGATGACTTAAGTCTTTTTCTTCTGACTTCTTCACTTGCATAAATATACCACAGCTCGTCGCAGATTTCACCATATCCCTCCTCTATAAGGAGTGCTGCTTCAAGCACAAGCATGAAAAGACCTTCTTTTTTTGCCGCTTTAACTGCATTAAGCACATATTCCTTTACTGCCGGATGCACTACTTCGTTTAAAAGCTCTCTTTTTTTATCATCCGAAAAAATCACTCCGGCAAGTGCCGGTCTGTCAAAATGCCCGTCCTCAAGCCATATCGGTTCACCCGCAAACAATTCCTTTAATCTGTTGTAGCAGTCGTTTCCCGGCTCCATCAGCTCATGTGCTATCTCATCGGAGAGCATGACCTTTACGCCATCAAGTTCCTTAAGATAGCTAAGCACTGCCGATTTTCCGGCTCCTACACCACCTGTTATTCCTATAAAAATCATACTATTTCCTTTTCTGTCATCAATGCGCATCATACCAGTCATAGCCACACTCGGTGCCCACCTCCATGGATACCTTCATGTCCACCGCGCCACGCATTTCTTTCTCCAGAAGCTTAATCACTTTATCCTTCTCAGCTTCCTTTGTCTCAATTAATAGCTCATCATGCACCTGAAGGATAAGTCTTGACTTTAAGCCCTCGTCAAGAAGCCTGTCATGCACACGTATCATGGCAATCTTTATGATATCGGCTGCTGTACCCTGAATAGGTGAGTTCATCGCAACTCTCTCTCCAAACTGTCTTTGCATGAAATTGCTCGAGTTCAGCTCGGGAATCGGTCTGATACGTCCAAACATGGTCTTTGTATAGCCATTTTTCTTGGCATCCAAAACCGTCTGATCCAAAAACTCCTTAATCTTTGGATATTTGACAAAATAGCTGTCTATATAGCCCTGTGCCTCTTTCCTTGAAATCCCCAGGTCGTTAGACAGACCAAACGCGCTGATACCATATACTATACCAAAATTTACCGCCTTGGCATTTCGTCTTTGAAGGTCTGTGACCTCATCAAACGGTGTGTCAAACACAAGGGATGCTGTACTTCTGTGGATATCCTGACCATTCTTAAAGGCCTCTATCATCCTTTCATCCCCTGAAAGCGCCGCAAGCACCCGAAGCTCGATCTGCGAGTAGTCTGAGTCAACAAACAGATCTCCATCCTCAGGCAGAAATACCTTTCTGATAAGCTTGCCCAGCTCAATCCTTATCGGGATATTCTGCAGATTAGGCTCTGTGCTTGAAAGACGGCCTGTCGCAGTGATTGTCTGATTTAATGTAGTATGGATTTTGCCATCGGATGCAATATATCCCGAAAGTCCGTCAGCATATGTGCTCTTTAGCTTTGTGAGCTGTCTGTATTCCAATATATCCGCAACAATCGGATACTCCGGCGCCAGCTTTTCAAGCACATCTGCCGCAGTCGAATAACCGGTCTTTGTCTTCTTTTCATTTGGCAGTCCAAGCTTTTCAAAGAGAATGACTCCAAGCTGCTTTGGCGAATTTATATTAAACTCTTCACCTGCTGCCTCATATATTTTCTTTTCAAGCTCAGTTATCGAAACAGCAAGCTTGTCTCCATACTCTTTTAGCTTTATTCCATCAGCCCTTATACCCTCATTTTCCATATCATACAGTACGAAAACGAGTGGCAGCTCGATATCTTTATAAAGCGTGAGCATATCCATTTCCTTTAGCTTCTGCAAAAGAACCGGCTTTGATTTCCAGGCAGTATACACCTCGTAGCAGGCACAGTCCACTGCCTTTTTCTCATCCTCCTTCATCATCCGCGTGAAATCAAGCTTTCCCAGATAATCCTTTTTAGATGAGAGCATAAGCCCCAGATAGTCCTTTGCAACCGCATCATAGGGATACTCCCCGACAAGCGGATTGATAAGGTATGCAGCCACCATCATGTCAAAATATCTGCCTCTGTCATCTGCCTTTATCTCTTTGCTCTTAAATCTGTGCAGATTGGTCTTTAAATCCGGTGATATCCATGACTTTACTTCCAGGGTATTTAATTTTTCATCCAGGAAGCTGCTTGAAATCTCATCATCTGTACAGATAAAATAAATGTCCTCCTCTGAAAAACAAATCGAAACAGCAAGATAATCGTTCGAAACCGGCTCCGAAAACAGACTTAGCTGTCCATCACTTTCGCTGTTTCCCAAAGACTCTCCCGGTACTACCGCAAAAGCGACCTCCCTGCCCTTTGCCTTCTCAAACACACTCTCTGCAGTCTTTAAGTCCCTTACTACCACAAAATGCTCCTCGGCATTGTTTTTAGGAGCCTCCACATTAAACCGTGACAGCATATTTTTGAATTCGTATCTTTTGCACAGTAAAAAGGCTTCCTCAGTGTAGAGTGACTCTACTCCGCCACTAAGCTTTGCATCAGAAAATTCATAGTCAACCGGCGCATCAAGTATGATTGTCGCAAGCTCCTTGCTCATAAGCGCCTGCTCCCAGTACTCCACTATATTCTTTGAAGCCCTTGGCGGCTTTACATTCTCAGCGTCCTCATGTACTGCCTCTATACAGTGATATTTTGCTATAAGTGCGCCTGCTGTCTTTTCGCCGATACCGGGTACCCCGGGAATATTATCAGACGTATCTCCCTGCAGAGCCTTTACATCGATAAATTCCTTTGGAGTGACGCCGTACTTTTCGATAACATCTGCTGTATTGTAGTTTTCTATCTCGGTTCCTGTTTTCTTTGTCTTTGGAATCCTTACCATGACATGGTCAGTCGCAAGCTGCAAAAGGTCTCTATCTCCGGAAATGATGGCGACATCCATACCGGCCTTTTCTGCCCTGACAGATAAGGTTCCAAGTATATCGTCGGCCTCATAGCCTTCCTTTTCCACGATTTTAATGCCCATAGCGGTAAGCATTTCCTTTATCATAGGCACCTGCTGCCTAAGTTCCTCGTCCATAGGCTTTCTCGTGCCCTTGTACGCATCAAACATCCTGTGGCGAAACGTCGGTGCATGCACATCAAATGCCACCGTCAGATAGTCAGGCTTTTCCTCGTCAAGAATCTTGAACATGATATTTAAAAAACCATAGACTGCATTTGTGTGAAGTCCCTCTGAATTGGTCAGATCAGGCAGCCCGTGATATGCCCTGTTTAAAATACTGTGTCCGTCTATAAGTACAAGCTTTTCACTCATTTTGATACTTTCCTTACTGTCAATTATAATATTGTTGTAATCGCTGCCGGTCACACTGCAGTGCAGGCAGTAACGTTAAATAGCTCTTGTATATTTCTTAAGCCACTGAGCCTCCTCATCATTCAAAAATGGTGAAACAAGCTCATAAACTCTCGCATGATAAGCATTCAGGTATCCTTTTTCCCTGTCTGTCATCTGATTTGGATCAATCGCATCGAGATCTATCGGTACATAAGTCAGATTCTCAAAATACATGAACTGGCCATACTCATTTTTCTCACCCTTTCGGCAGATAAGCTCATTCTCTGTACGAATACCGAATTTGCCCTCTAAATAGATGCCCGGCTCATCTGTAGTGACCATGCCCTCTTCTATCACACGCTCTGCAGTCCTGCCCGGGTACTGCTTCCAGTGAAAGCTGTTTGGTCCCTCATGAACATTGAGCACATAGCCCACACCGTGTCCGGTACCGTGATTGTAGTCCATGCCGATCTCCCACAAAGGCTCTCTTGCCAGAATATCAAAGTTTAGTCCCGAGCAGCCCTCCTTAAACCTTGCATTTGCCAGGTTCATATTTGAGCGGCACACTCTCGTAAACATATCCTTCATCTCGTCAGTCACAGGGCCTAGTGCAAAGGTCCTCGTGATATCTGTGGTTCCCTCCAGATAATGTCCTCCTGAATCAACCAAAAGAAGACTCTCAGGCTTAAGCTGCCTGTCGGACTCCTCTGTTGCAGAGTAATGCACAATAGCACCATGATCAGCATATCCGCATATTGTGGCAAAACTCAAATCAAGAAAACCCTCCTGCTCAGCTCTAAGCGATGCAAGATAATCTGAAGCCGAAATCTCTGTCATTGGTATCTTACCTATATTTGTCTTAAGCCAGTACATGAACTTGCACATCGCAACTGCATCCTTTAAATGCGCCTTGCGCAGATTTTCAAGCTGTACTTCGTTCTTTACGGCCTTCATGACAACTGTAGGATCCTCCGCATCAATCACCTTAACACCATCCGGCAGGCTGTCGCAGATGCGGTAATTTACAATCGATGTATTTAAAAGCACTGTCTCTTTTTCATCAATATGCTTCACATATTCATAAAAATCATCGTAAGGTCTTGTCTGTATACCATTCTTATCGAGGTATGCCTTAAGAGTCTCTGTCACAACCTCTTCCTGCAAAAACCATATGCAGCTGTCCTGTGACAGTGCCAGGTATGAAAGCACTACAGGCACATAGCTTATGTCGCCTCCCCTGACATTTAAAAGCCAGGCGATATCGTAAAGTGATGACATCAGATGAAGTGTTGCACCCTTTTGTGCCATCTGCTCTCTGACTCTTTTAAGCTTTGAGCTTATATCCTCACCGGTGTATTTATTGTCAAAAATCATGACAGGTGCCTTTGACATAGGTGGTCTGTCAGTCCATATAATGTCAATCAGATCCTCATTTACATACATGCTGCCGTGCTTTTCTTTTGCGATTTCAGAAAGCCTTTTGCCCCATGCGGCATTTACCACTCTGCCGTCAAAACCTATTACACCGCCATCCGAAAGAGTATCCTTTATATACTCATCAACTGTCGGTACGCCCTCCTCGCCAATCTTAAAGAGCTTTACAGTGGTATCCTTAAGCTGCGCAGCCGCCTGCACAAAATACCTGCCGTCTGTCCATAGTCCGGCCTCATCCATAGTGATGACTGCGGTACCTGCTGAGCCCGTGAAACCTGTAATATATTTACGTGCCTTAAAATGCTCTCCTACATACTCTGACTCATGAAAATCAGCAGTAGGTACCACATACAGCGAGATGCCCCTCTTTGCCATCTCGCTTCTCAATGCTTTTAATCTATCCTGTATCATTTTATTATGCCTCTTTAAATTCAAAAAATTTTGTATCTAATTCCGGATACATTCTCTTTAATGAGATTGGTTTGCCGGATTTGTTCAAAAAGCAATGGCTGCTTTTTGCAGTGGTGCGAAGCTCGCCTGTCTCTTTGTCCTTCATGACATACTCAAGCTCCATCTTGATTCCGTTATACTTAAGCAGCTTTGTGTAGATGACGACCGTATCATCGAAATGTACCATACTGTGATACTCTACCGATATCGACAGCACCGGACTTATGATTTCCATATCCTCCATCTGCCTGTAGTTGAGTCCTATCTGATCCATCAAATCAAGTCTTGCTTCTTCCATCCACTTGACATAGTTTGAATGGTGGATTATACCCATCTGATCTGTTTCATAATACTTTGCGTGGTGCTCGTAAGGACGGATTCTAAGTTCCCCTTGTGAGCCGGCAATCTGTAACTCATTGTTTGCCATAAAAACTTCCTCCATTCATATTTTGGTCTTATTTCTATTATGCCACATTGGACAGCTAAATTCAACGACTTGACCGTAAAATATAAACCGGCTGCTACCTACGTATCATACTGTAGCAGTCTCTGCATATATTGCGTGAATTTCCAATCGGAAGTATTCTGCCGCAATACCGGCATCTGATAATATACTCATCCTTGCTCTTTGATAGAAGCTGCATAATCTTTGCCTGTGTTTTGTCGCGCTCGTTTTCAAGCCAGTCCTCATCCACAATTTTTCCCATGCGGACTGAAAACTGATAGTACAAATCAAGCTTTTTGTAATAGGATTCGTATTTCATGAGTCCCTGATACTTTGAATGCTTATCAGGCTTGTCGAGAGAGATATCAGATGTATACGACATGCAGTAGCGCAGCCATTGTCTGACAAGCTCCCTGTCCTTTATATCTATAGGACATGTAATCATCTTATAAAGCAGATATTTGTCATCAAAATCTGCGATAAAGTATCGCTCCTTATATGCATATCCATACAAAAACAATATCTCATCGACATTGATTTTCCTAAACGGTGCTGATGGCTCTGCCTCATGCCAGAGCTTAATTATCGCATCAAGCGGCGCATCCATTGTAAGGAGCACCTGTGGGAAGCCAAGACTTACTATGTCAATATCCTGTTCCGGTATATTTAGCGTATTCTTCAAATAACTCAGATTCTTTTGTCCCAAAGCTGTCACATAGCCTGTGTCATACAGACCAAATCTGCCTGCACGGCCCGCTATCTGTTTTATCTCAGAGATGACAAGCGGACGTCTTGATACTCCATCAAACTTTTCCACCTCCAGAAATACAATTCTTCTGACCGGCAGATTGAGTCCCATTCCTATCGCATCTGTTGACACGACAACCTGTGTCTTTTTCTCATTAAAAAGCGTCATCTGCCTGCGCCTTATTTCCGGTGGCAGACTTCCGTATATGACACTTGGCTTTATGCCGTTTTCCTCCAGACGCCCTGCTATATTGAGTACCGACTTCTTTGAAAATACGATAAAGGCATCGCCCTCTCTCACATCCTGTGGAAATGAAAAAGGCTTATCCTCCAGCTTTAGAGCTGTCTTTCTCTCATACTCCCTTATCTCATACTCGTCATGGCATAGATTAATCAGATGAATGACTACATCCTTTGCCACCGGGCTCATGCATATATGAATCTCTCCTGCAAGTGTACCAAGAATCGCCCTGGTCCACGAATGTCCCCTGTCATCATCTGCTACCATCTGTGCCTCATCAATCACTGCGATATCATATTCCTTGTCACAGTCAAGCATCTCCACTGTCGATGCTGTAATTCTGCTGTCAGATACCTCAAGACACTCCTGGCCTGTAAGCATGGTGCATGGTATACCTGCATCATTCATCTTCTCATATACCTCAAGTGCCAGAAGTCTAAGAGGCCCCAGATAAACTCCGTTTTGCGCCAACTTAAGCCTCTCAAGCGCCTGATATGTCTTACCGCTGTTAGTCGGGCCTATATGGAGTATGAAGTGCCTTTTCATGCTCTGTGCTTTTGGAAACTCAAGCTCCGGCCGTGCCGGAACCAACGTGACAATCTCTCTTCTAAGCTCCTTGCTGCGGTACTCATTATAAAGCGCCTTCATGCTCCTTGTACATATCGCACCTATATACTCCTTGCGCAAAAGCTTTAGAAAATCCTCTGTGAGATACTCTGCCTCCTTCTCATCAAACTGCTCCATATCCACCCTGACGAGCTGCGGAAGGATTTCTCTATTTAAAATCTGCCTTGCATTTTTATTGTTGGAATAGTAGGTGATCAATGCAAGCCTTTTTATTTCCTGATGCAGCTTGTCGAGTGCTATTGTCTCGTTTTTTGAAAATCGCGCATATTTAATTGATTTTGCTTTGTTATTGAGCCTGTGAATATAGTGTGCCAGCTTTACAGGCTTACCTGTACTTCTCTTCGCATTCTCCCTGTACTGGTCAACATAAAACTGTACCAGTACCTCTTCAAACAATTTTTCCATATATGTGTGTTATCCTCTTTATTTGTATACACCGTTAAGAGTCACCTCAAACGTAACATCCTTTCCGGCTAGTTCTGTATTTGCCTTATAATCATCCGGGAATTTAAGGTTTAAATCAAAGGTTTCTCCCACCTTGTGACCTACCACTCCTTCCTCAAATCCATCTATATAGCTGCCTGATCCAAGCACCAGGTCTGTGCCCTGTCCCTCAGTGCTTCCACCCTTGAATTTTTCACCGTCCATATATCCGGTGTAGTCAATATTTACCTTATCTCCGTTTTCCGCAACCGTGTCAGCCTCTGTATTAAGTGTTGCTGCCTCGGTCTGTGAATCACTGCTTTGTGTCTCGGATGCCTGAGATTCCGTGGCCTGTGATGCAGCTTGCGTATCGTCAGTGCCCTTTGACGATGAACCGCCCGATGTCGCAACTGCCCAGATTAGCACTATGACTACCACAACGACTGCCACTACCGGCACCCAGAATTTCAGCAGATTCACAACCTTTGCCTTCTTTTCTGCCTTCTCTCTTTCGATTCTTCTTTTTTCCTGTGCGATTTTTTTGTTTTGTTTGTTCATTTTGTTAATCTCCTGTTTTATTTTTATTATTGAATTATACTATTACAATTTGAACATTCTGTGTTTCGCATAAATGAACAGTATGCGTTGTCTGTCAGTGCATTCGCTATCTGTCACTGTTCGCTTTAAACTTTAAACGGCTGCGTCTCTTAACTATTTGACGCAACAATAAAAGCAGTAGAAAGACACCCACACAGCCTGCGCTTATAGCTGCACCTGCCTTAAGCCCTGGTGTCTCATAATAAAGCTCTATCTCATGCTCTCCCTCATCCAGATGAATGCTCACAAAGGTATCTGAAAAATCCTCATACTCTGCATCCTTCCCATCCACCTTCATAGTCCATCCCTTTTCACTCGGAATAGAAAGCACAAGTCTGCCTGCCTCCTTCACATCTATGTGTCCGCTTATGTGTGTATCTGAAAAATTCTCCACCGAAAGTGTCTGATCATTAAGCGCTTTGTATGCACCTTCCACTGCTGCAGCATTTAGCTCGTATACGTTAAATCGTACAGCATCGGCAGCAGTGTTTGTGACGGAAACTGTCTCCCCCGCCTTCACATATCCCAGGTCAAACAGATACCTGTGAGTGGTCTTCGAGTATGTGGTCTCATACTCTCCGTGGCTGAAGGTCAGACTGTCAGTGCTGCACGAATCGTATGCCGCATAATAATATCCGTCATGGTCAAAGGTGAGAGTCGTAGTTCCGGGCTTCTCCTCCTGAGTGCACTCTGTCAGGGTCAGCGTATCATCTGCTGCACCTAGAAGACTGCCAAGGGAATTAATCGAATATATTTTCGATGAAGATGATGGTTTCCACGCATCAATCACTCCCTCATCCATCATAAAACCAAGCGGAAGTGTGTAGTTATTCCGATACAGATAGTGATTTCCGCATTTTCCAACAAGTGTAGTCAGCTCATTCTGTGGCTGTATTGATTTTGTAACCATATATCTGACCGAAAGCATGGCTGACGTGACAGGTGTGGCACCGTTATAACAGTAGAAATTCTTGCCTCCCTCCATATAAAGAGCCTGATAAAAATGGCTCACATTTATATTCATTAGGGAAGAAAACTGTGTTCCAGAAGCATAGCCGTATCGTGTGTCATCATTTTTAGTTAGTCGGCCTGTATCCTCAACCCTGTAAAATGGTACATCGTTGTCAGCTGCATCCTCTTTTGCCAGCTCCAGTGCCTTTTGCATATCGTCCACATTGGCATTGTAGCTGCTTCTGCCGGTACATCCAAGTCCTGTCACAGCCATATTGACAGCCAGCTCCACAATCGCGATACCGCATGTTATGACCATCAAAAGCTCTCTGTTTTTCCTTGCTGCAAGCTTTAAAAGTACTGTCATAATGCCGTACAGCGCAACAAACAATATGCTTATGATAACTGCATAATACTCTGTCACATCCTCATCGGCAAACATCGTGCTTACTGCCATAAGCGCCGATGCAAATACCACTGCCACGCCAATATGCCACAGTCTTATGCCACGCCACTTTCTTACTGTAGCATAGCCTATGGTCAATACAAGAAATGCATACAGATACGACTGTCTGCCAGGCAGCGAATCCGGAAAATGCAGTCCGTGCCATATAAAGTCAAGCTGTTTATTGGCAAAGCTTACCATGAAAAACAACACAAATAATACGGGAGCTATTTTTTTCTTCCAATTAATCCTTTTATTGAGCACAAACAGTATCAAAAGCATCACACTAAAGGCTCCGGCATACAGATTCGGCCAGTTCTCTGCACCCTCATAGACGCTTGCTGTCGTGCACATCCTGCCGACCTCTGATAAGAGATTAAAATACCACTCTATCTGCTTTGGGAACTCGATGCCCGACGAACCGCTGTAGCTTAAAATGATAAGCTCCGGGATGATTAGCACCATCGCAGTGCCTCCAGCCAAAAGCGAGTAAACGGCAAATCTCACAATTGCAGCCATTTTACCGCCCTTTTGCGTAAAGAAAAGCCATGCAAACCAGAATACCAAAAAGATGCAAAGCATGATGCTCAGATAATAGTTTGACAATATACAAAGTGCCAGTGATACATAGTAAAGCACCGGCTTTTTGTCCCGCACAAGCTTCTCAAGACCTACTATCGCAAGCGGTGCAACTGCCACAACATCCATCCACATGACATCCCAGCTATACGCAGCTACAAAGCCGGAAAGCGCATATGCCGTAGAAAAAACAAATGCCGGCACAAATGTATTATCGTGATATCTGTTATCCTTTCCAAGAAGCACAAAGTGTTCCTTCAAAAAATAGAAAAATGTTGCTCCGCTAAGCGAAATCTTAAAAATGATAAGCAGCTCAATAAACTCAATAATATGGCTCTTTGGAAAAAGCACCACAAGCCAGTTTAACGGACTCGCCAGATAATAGGCAAATACCGATACAAAATCACTGCCAAGCCCGATATTCCATGTATACATGAGACTCGCACCATTTCTTAGCTTCTCCCACAGCTCATTAAAGAAAGGCAGATACTGGTGATACAAATCCATATGCAAAAGGCAGTAATCGCCAAATGGATATACACCATTTCCTATACAGATGATTATACATATGAAAATCGGAATTAAAAACGCTGTCAAAAGTGGATGCTTTTTAACAAAATTCATCACTTATCCTCCCAGTCAAACAGTCTGTAATATTGCAAAAGCTTATAATCGTTTAGCATATCCGAATCGGCCTGCTTATTTTTGCTGCCGGTTGCCTTGTCTGATTTATTTGATGCTTTATCTAATGTCTTATCTGCAGTTTTATCCGTGCGTACCGCTGATATAATTGGATACTCCTCCTGCAGCTTTAGCAGAAAACTCTGATAGTCATTTGTCGGCACACCAGCCGCTTTAAGTACGTTTGCAGCCAGATAATTAACGCTCGTGTCTTTTCCTGTGGCCTCATCAATATCATAATTTGCCCAGATAACATACGGCACCTGATATCGCAGCTTAAGCTCTTCATTTGATAAATTATTATAGTCCATGCCGTTTGCTGCAAGAACAGAGCTTGCCACAGTATCATTTGGCTGATGATCACCGAAAAATACCACTATAGTTTTCTCATCCACATTTGAGAAATATTCAATGAGGTTCTTTAAATCCTCGTCTGTCATCTTAATCAAAGAAAGATACTGGTCAAGTGCAGAATTATTGAGCTTATCCGCTGTCACCGTATTGTCAAAGCCGTAGTAGGTATCCGTGTATCCACCATGGTTTTGCATAGTGACATTGAATATAAATGCCGGCTGACCATCCGGTTTGTTCTCATAGGTCTCAATAATCCTGTCAAAGGATGTCTCATCACTTATATATTTGCGCACAAACCTCTGATTAGAATAATCCTGCATAAACGAAAGATTGTCAAATCCCAAAAGAGGATAGACCGTATCCCGGTTCCATCCACTGCCATAGTACGGATGCTGTGCATACGTTGCGTAGCCTATGCTTTTTAAATAGCTTGCAAGGGAAGGTGTCTTGCTCTTTATATACTGCTGATAAGGAATACTTCCTACCGGAAGAAAAGCCATCGTATTGCCTGTCAGAAACTCAAACTCAGTATCGGCGGTATTTCCACCACATACAGACGTATTCAGATATCCTGTTATAGTGTTCTCATTGCCCTTTTCAAGACTGTGCACAAACGGCATATAGTCTGTATTTGTATCAAAATCACCCAGCACTGACAGGTCTGAAAATGCCTCATCCATCACAACTATAATATTCGGATAATCACTTTTATCTGTAATTGCAGTATTATTAGCTGCATCTGAATTATCATTTGTACTGGCATAGCTGTCAAGCAGCTCCTTAGCCTTCTGTCTGCTATACCCATCAGGCTTATCAACCGCCACAAACTTAAGATCCATCGCAAAGGTCACTGCCATTCCATTCACCTTTGTCATATATGCCGGTGTAAAGAGAAACGGATACAGATAATTGTCCGTCTGGAAATCCTCATCCTGCAGGGCATTCACAAACAGACACAGCGCAAGTATTCCAAGCACAGTCGGAATTAGTCTGAACCTGAATTTCCACTTAATTCTGAAATCAACAAAATGCATCAGCATAATAAGAGCTATAAATATAACTGTAACAACAACTACTCCTGCAGTCGGTGCGAAATCATAATTGGATGCAACACTTGTCGCCGTACCAATTGAAAAAATATCCCACGGAACAAAAGGAGTCGAGCGGAAAAGCATAACATAATGATTAATCAGTCCAAAAACCATGGCCAGAATAAAAACTGTACGAAGTGCCCATTTCGCCCTGCCCGTAACAAAATAAAGAATCCAGGCAATCAGCTCAAACAAAATAATATTAAAAAAACCTGCCATAAATCTGACTTCTTCAAAAGGATTATGTTCGTAGAACTCCATAAGATAAAAAGCCGCAATCGGAAAAATCGAGAATAATACAACATTGAATATAATTTCATATTTTTTATAAATCTTTTTTATCATCATAATGCTCCTGTTTACTATCTGGTATTACAGCCTATATGGCAGATTTTTGGGTACCTTTTTGGGCAGATTTTTCTTAAAAGTACCCTAATTTCTTTAATTTTTTGAAAGATTGTAAGTAAAGAAAAACCCCGCAAACCCTTGATTTTACTGAAAATCTTGGATTTACGGGGTTTTGCAAATAGTGCCGGCAGTGGGACTTGAACCCACACGGGCTTGCGCCCAACAGATTTTGAGTCTGCATCGTCTGCCATTCCGACATGCCGGCATCTTACGAACAGTCAATATTTTATCACAATTATTGACTTCATGCAACTAAAATTTGTAATTTCAATATAAATTTCAATGCGATTGTGACTGTTCACGCCTAACATTGTGACCAGCAACGATTACAGCTATTATAACAATATATTATTAGGGCGAAAATACTAGACTATTTTGCTACTTTTTTTCTAATTATATATCCAATAAGAATAATGACAGCACTTGTTATGACACTTCCATAAAATGTCATGCCCCTGCACAAAAGCTCCATATTCGCTGCATTTCTACCAACAAGCTGTTTAAACCCATCAATCATAATATAATCAGCCACGCCCATAGCACCGGGTATAGGCACACAATTGGAGCCCATCGCCACAAAACACTGTATCACACTCACATCAACTGCCTTATTTACGCCTTCGCCGACTGCCATAAAAATCATAAACGATACCAAAAGCTGTGAAACTCTCTGCATTATATTCCAAAAGAAAATCTCGATGAGAAGCCCGGTCTGCCCTGTGATACTGTTTGAACACTCCTGATATTCTTTCATAGTATTTTTAAGCTTTATTCGAAGCCTGTCACCATGCCGTATTATATGTATTTTTTCAAAAAGCCGGATAAGACTATCACAAATTGAGTATAGTATGCTTCCCTTCCTTAGCAGCATATAAAATACAAGAGCCAGAAAAATCAGCACCACAATCCCCAAACATATAAATATCCGCGAAATACCTGAGAAATTTTTCAGCAATGGATACTTAAAAATCATGCATAGTAAGCCAATTGTTAAAAGTGAAAGTGTATACATAACAAGATTAATCAGTAGGGCCACTGTAGCAGCATAGCCCGGTATGCCATCCCTTATCATGAAATACGCACTGGCTGGCTGTCCTCCAGATGCCGATGGTGTAATAGCCGAAAAATACACATCAGCTCCACCATACACAGTACCATCAATCGCGCTGGTTTTATACCCAAAGTGTCTTGCCATACGTACCAGAGCAAAGCCTTCAAACCAAATAAACCCAAACGTACAAACAAAACTCATAAAAAGCCAGCCTTTATTTGCATTTCTGATAAAACTCATAAGAATCTCAAACGAAAAATGCTTGCTCTGTGAGACAACAGTCCATATGCTCAAGATAGCTATAAAAACAGAAGCTATCGCCCAAAATATCTTTTTTCTGTCCATTAAATCTAATCCCCTTAAAAAAACTGGTAAAGTGAATTATGAAAATACACCATACCAGTTTATTGTAGAGAATATATATAACTTTATCAAGTAAAATATTATTAATATCTTTTTAATGTTTGTTAAATTATTTACTATTACAACTAACAAATCAGTCTAAATACAAATTAACTTCTATGATTCCTCTTCCTCATCATTGTCAGTGTTCATCATATACACACCCCTGCTTGCATCTCCATCAGGATTCTTTCCAAACTCATAATCATTTCCCGGCAGAATAGCATTTAAGAAAATCCCTGCGATAGCTGCAATTGCCAAAGCTGTCAGTGTAATTGATGTTCCTGCTACAGTAAATGTCAGTCCATTTCCAAAGCCAAGACCACATACAAAAATAACACCTGCAATAATCAGATTTCTTGATTTAGTCAGATCTACCTTGTTTTCAACAACATTTCTAACTCCTATTGCTGAAATCATTCCATAAAGCATAAATGAAACTCCACCAATAATCGCTGATGGCATAGTAGATATTACTGCCGAAAACTTTGGAATAAATGAAAGTGCAATAGCAAAAACAGCTGCAATACGGATAACTCTCGGATCATATACCTTAGACAGCTCAAGCACTCCTGTATTCTCACCATATGTTGTATTAGCCGGTCCTCCGATGGCTCCTGCGAATGCAGTTGCAATTCCATCACCTATAAGTGTCCTATGAAGACCCGGATCAGCAATAAAGTTCTGCTCTACTGTAGCAGAAATAGCAGACATGTCGCCAATGTGCTCCATCATAGTCGCAACAGCGATAGGCGCCATAACAAGAATGGACGTAATATCAAACTTCATGAACTGAAATTTAGGTATTCCGACCAACGCAGATGATGCAATTGATGTAAAATCAAGAATTGCTGAACCATCAGGATTAGTAATTCCAGCAGCATTCATAATAAGAGCCACAACATAGGAAATGATTACTCCCATTAGAATAGGAATGATCTTAAATAATCCCTTTCCCCATATATTGAAAATAATTATAACTCCAAGTGCAATAATTGCAAGAACCCAGTTTGTTGAAGCATTATTGATAGCTGAGCCGGCAAGTGAAAGACCGATGCATATGATAATAGGTCCTGTCACTACAGGTGGAAGAAAGCGCATTACACGCTTAATTCCAACCAGCTTAATGATAAGTGCAAGTACGAAATAAAGCATACCTGCAACAAATATTCCACCACACGCATACGCGGCCTTATCATTGACAGCCATATCTGCATACATACCACTGTCAAGGTTTGCAACAGTATAAAAGCCTCCTAAAAAAGCAAATGACGAACCCAAAAAAGCCGGTACCTTAAACTTTGTACACAGATGAAATATAAGCGTGCCAAAGCCTGCGCAAAATAGGGTAACCGATACAGAAAGACCTCTGGTAAGCGGCTCCCCACAAACCTTCTGAAAATATCCTGATACAAGAATAGGCACAAGAATTGTTGCGCCGAACATAGCAAACATATGCTGCAAACCAAGAATAAGCATCTTGGCCGTTCCAAGATGTCTCGCATCACGAATTGGCTCCTGTTTCTTTTGTTCCATAACAACCTCCTTAATAAATTAATGTTTTCGATAAGTAACCGAAAACATTATAGCAGTTTTTAATTATTATTTCATTATTTTTTTACAAAAAAAAAGACATCTCATTGGATGTCTTAAATAATTCATATTTAATAAGTTTATACCTTCAAAACTTCATACAAATTTGATTACTGTAATCTACACCGAAAAACTCATCTCGATTCCGCTTCGCTTCATCTCGATGGATTTG
>OCQA01001476.1_pt1 | contig 16052 bp, 13 predicted proteins | sample 1538571 | NCBI WGS metagenome assembly OCQA01 (sample SAMN04571708, study PRJEB22368) | human gut metagenome | biome: human gut; material: stool | host: Homo sapiens | place: Luxembourg | collected 2012-09-28 | reverse complement strand
ATCTATTACAATTAATTAGCCTCTTTGCCCTACGAAAGATTATGAGAAATGCCTTAAAAAGCTATGAGAAATACTTTGTTTTGTGGACAAAATGCTGGTAATACTATGAGAAACACCCTTTATTCTTTTATTTCTCATAGTGTTATATAACTGATTTACAAATGATTATCACGTGTATTATGAGAACATGAGAAATGAAAATGAAAAATCATTTGCAGTATGCGTCGTAATGAACGGCACTTTTCCTATATTTTCAGAATCCGCAACAAATCGCATCAGAATATTGGACAATACGAATCACAATGTATTGATTGGTAACTATATGCCGTGAAACAAAAACAATAAAAACGAGTATAGTACATATAGAAATAGAAAAACAAAAAAATGAAAAACTTTTGTTTTTCTATTTTCCTATCTTTGAGGAGTGAAGGAAAAGGGCGCATTATCAAAGAACAAACAAAAATATCTACCCACACAAGAAACAACAATATCAGTTAAAATGAAACTATGAAATGCAAAGATTACTCAAACAAGCAAACAAGTAGCCGACGTCCACATTGTTCCTTCAGTTTTTAATTGAAAAAATACAAGGGAACTAATTATGAATGATTTAAAAAAGTTTATGGAGACAGTCATATTAAGACTGGAAAATGAAGGGCGGTATGGGACGGCCCACGTCTACCAAAGTACACTAAATGCGATTTTGCGGTATTGGCAAATCAGGCAAAAAGGTACTATAAAATTGGATAAAGTATTCACTCCGGTCCTCTTACAGGATTTTGAGCGATACCTATTGGAAAACATGCTAAGTATGAACACCGTATCAACCTATATGCGTATGCTACGGGCGATCTACCACAGGGCAACGAAAGAAAAACGGATAAAATGGAGGCAGGGATTGTTTGACACCGTATACACCGGCGTACGGGCAGACACCAAACGATCACTGACTGCCAAGCACATGGGAAATATACTTGTGGCCCAACAATCACTCCCCTCACTAAAGGAAGCACAGTCATGGTTCACTCTCCTGTTTCTGCTTAGAGGAATGCCGTTTATCGATCTTGCCCGGCTAAGGAAATGTGACCTGTATGGAGATACACTTATCTATAAGAGACAAAAGACCGGACGAATAATCACCGTAAATGTAACCCCGGAAGCCATGCGACTCATCAAACAACTGGCTAACCGAAATCCTCAATCACCTTATTTATTATCTATCTTACCCAGCAACTCAAAGCTACAGAATGGAAACTGTTTCGGAAGTAAAGAGGAATACCGACTGTATCAAGCCATATTGCGAGGTTTCAATAGAAGGTTGAACGAACTATCCAGAAGGATGAATCTAGGCGAAAAACTCTCGTCATATACAGCACGCCACACATGGGCTACAACAGCCTACCAAAAGAAATGTGCAACAGGAGTCATCTGCAATGCCTTAGGACACTCTTCCATCAAAGTGACCGAAACCTATTTAAAGGCATTTGAGCAAAAGGAAATAGATCGGACAAATAGAATGATTATATCTTATGTAAAACAAGAAGCTGAAAAGGCTAACAAAAATCGCAATATACTATTTAACACACTGTAATTTAGCATATTATACTCCCGTTACTTTGTAGGTAACAGTCTTCATAAGATTCGGCAAATATAGAAATTGATTTTGAAATAAGAAAACAAAACTAACACTTTTTTTGCAAGTTTTTATAAAAAAGCAAACTATTTGCTAAAATGAAAAACATTTCAAGCTAAGTCAAGCAAGTTTATCGTATAAATATTCCATTCGTATCCACCATTTGGAAACGATCTTTTAGAGTTGGCAACTGTATTCACAGTCTGCACGACCTCCCTTTCTTATTTTCATCCCTACCAATCCCGTTCAGAGGACGCTTCCTGCTGTTTGAGAAGGTATGTGCCGTTACCTACAAAGTAACGGCATACACCATAGAGAAACAAAAATTAAAAACCAGTATGGAATATTTAAGACGAAAGCTATGCCTATTAGCCGGAAGTATTCTTTTGACTTGTGCCGCATGGGGGCAAACACTCCCCACCGACTCAATAACCAAAGATCCGGAAGCCTGGTACATCCATTTCAAGACAGGAAAAAGCAATCTCGATCTGGATTATAACGGCAACAGAGGTACTCTACAACGATGTATCGACAGAGTACAAGAGATTATAGACAAAAATGAGTACGTCATCGATCACATCCGCATCATTGGATATGCATCTCCCGAAGGTCCGTTAACACTCAACTTACGACTTAGTGCCGCAAGAGCAGACGTATTGAAAGACTATCTTGTAGCCAAGACAGGACTCTCTTCCAACCTATTCGAAGTAGTGGCAGGAGGAGAAAACTGGAACGAACTTCGTGTCATGGTCGAAAAAAGCAATATTAAAGAAAAAGACCGCGTACTGGATATTCTCGATCATACTCCCGAAGGAGTAGACCCGGAAATTGCCCTGAAAAAACTACCCGGAGGTACATACCGCTATATGCTTACTAACTTCTATCCTAAATTAAGAAGCGCAAGCAGTGTGCAGTTACTAAGAATTGTACCCGTCGTTGCTCCTCCTGTGGTGAAGGAAGAAATAAAGGTGGTAGAAGTGGACACCGTAAAACGAACTCCACAGAAACCGGTCGTACAAGAGCCGGAGCCCTGCCGGTGTGATCCTCCGTTGATGGCCATCAAAACCAATCTCGCCTCCTGGGCTGCTCTTATCACCCCCAACATTGAATTGGAAGCCTATCTGGGCAGCCGATACTCCATCGCTGTGGAAGGAGCTTATCGCTGGCTGAAAGACAGCAAAGCCAAAGGCAACAGTTACAACGTGGCCTCCGTGTCGCCTGAAATACGTATGTACGTGCGTGACGACCGTTCTTTTCAAAGTTCCTACTGGGGATTGTATGGACTTTACGGCGAATACGATGTGAAATTCGGAAGCACCGGACGCCAAGGCAACATTCGCGGACTGGGTATCTCGTACGGATATATCTTTAAGTTCAACCGTTTCGACTGTCTCTATTTTGACTTGGGCATCTCTGCCGGATACAACCGGCTCCGATACGACAAGTATTTCTGGTACGACCCATGCAATGCATTCAAAGAACATAAAGGTAAGAACTATTGGGGACCAAGCAAAATCAAGGCATCACTCGTCTGGAGATTTTAAATCATAGGAGGACCTGATTATGAGAACAGAAAAAGATACTGAAACTATGGATTTATATAATAAATATAACGCATCTGAATGGTTAACCCGGAAAGAGGCGATACGACGTAAAAGGTTGGTGACGATTATTTCCGCATCTGCGGCAGCACTACTCATACTTATCCTGCTACTGATGAGCTCATGTGAGAAAAAAGACCTTTGTTATCTGGATGCGCATCCGCACATCTGCCACACTCAACTGACGCTCAAATTCAATACAGCATGGGATAACGAGCCGATTTACTCGAACTATACACGCAGTGCAGGCAGCCTGACCGTAAGATATGTACTGGAATTCTGGACCATGAGCGATGACGGCAAACTGGAGACACAGCTGGAACGCAAAATTGTGAACGGTGGTTCACTTGCCGAAGGAAACAACCGCTATCAAGTAAGCGTTGACCTTCCCGCAGACAGAATAGCTGTTCTGGCATGGGCCGAACCTCTCGCCAGCGGTCAGACGAGTAATCCTTATTTCGATGTGAGCTCGCTCACCAGTGTTAAGATGAAAGAGCCATTCGGAGCGGGAGCCACCAAAGATGCTTTCAGTGCAAGCACTACCTGGGATTACAGCGGATACGGCGGACCTCACTCACACTCCAATGACCTCGACTTCACGGAAGAACTGGAACTGTTACGTCCCTTCGGCACATATACCGTGATTTCCAACGATATGGAAGACTACTTCGAGAAGGCCGGAGCCGATGCCCCGGAACCGCATACCGCCAAAGTGAACTACCAGATGTGGATACCGCCGATGTTCGACACCTTCCGCCAAGTGGCAAGCGGTTCGCAATCCGGTGCAACATTCAATCACACGGTAAGCGTACACACAGAGGGCAAAGAATACAAACTGGCAGAAGACCTCATCTTTATAGGTCCGGGCGACGGAACGGACAACTATTATAATATTATCGTAGAAACTCATGCAGCAGACGGCACCAGCATACATAAAAGCGGCAATGCGGAAATACGTATGCAGCGCAACAAACATACATTAGTATACGGTGCATTCCTGACTGTCCGCAAACCCAGCTCACCGGGTATCAACGATGAATTCGAAGAGATAATAGAAATAGTGATACCTGATTAATGAATAATTTATTAAGGATAGAATAAGATGAAAAAACATAGGCTTATGAATCATCAGAAGTATTTCCGGACATTATGTTTCGGGCTGTCGTTCCTCACAGCGGCGTGCACCAACGAATCGCCTCTGAGCACGGAACCGGCCGAATGGCCGAAAACCAGCATTTCCATACAGGCAACAGTCGACACGAAGGCCGCCAACGAACCGGAAACAGCCGCAGACAACGGAACAATCACCCGTGCCGGCGGGCTATCGGCTGCGCTGCAAACTGGAAGTTTATTCGAAAACAACAGACCTGCGCGTGGCACAAGCCCAGCTATTTATAGACGATAACAGCGGACTGACGGGAGCCATTACTTTCCCGGACGTACATCTGCCTCCCAATGATACCTACAAGGCGATCTGTTGGGCAGACTATATCGCAGCAGGAACAGAAACCGACCTGATCTACAATACCTCAAAAGGGTTAAGCGATATCCGCCTCATCGAAACAATCGGCACCGTTCATGCGGAAACCGCCGCCAACGAAGCGGATATAGAAGATGCTTATGCAGGACAATCCGAAACTTTCACCATCGAAGCAAGCGGTGCTGTCAAAGAAGGGGATGAAGAAAAACTGACTTCGATCAAATTAAGACGTCCGTTTGTAAAGCTGTCTCTCCCCTGGGTGAAACTGACAACCGAAGACGGCAGTGTATGGACGGATGCATTGAGAAATATCCGGATCGTATATGAAACCGGAAATGTATTATACACCCAATTCAACGCGTGGACCGGAGAAGCATCGGGAGCGAGAACTGTTTCTTCTGCTCTATATTCCAAAGAGGTTTCGTCTTTCAACAAAACCTTTGCTTTGCACGACTATTTACTAGTGCCTGTACCCATGCCGGACGCGATTCCTTTATCATTCCACATCGAAGCAGAGACAACAGTAGGTACTCCGGTGACATTCAAACGTTACGGAAGCACGGCAACCGACTATTCTTCTATTTCAATCGAGTTGCCTAATCCGAATTATATGTTGCGCATCAAAGGAGCAACAGCAGCGATAGAAGATGACGAGACTATATACCCGTTGACATTCAAAGAGTATATCCCGTAAATATTCTCTCTATTATAACTAAAAGTGATACATTTTTATTATTAACCAATTTTTTTAAGCATGAAAAAAAGTTTATTCTGGTCGTTAATAGCTGCAACAGCTATGATGACTGCTTGCGGTGACGATGCATTTGTAGACAATCAGCAGGTTGTTACAGGTGAGGAAACTCCGGTAGCGTTCAAAATTAACATGGGGAATGCGATCAGTACTTATGCAGGTACGGATTTCTCAAAAGGCGGATGGTCGAACTGGAAAGATTCCGACACTGAAATGATTGAGGAAGTGAATGCACGTGCCACTTTGCAGGTGTTCGCTAATGGAGGTACTTCTCCATATACTCAGGTAAGAACTGTATTGACTGAAGCACCTAGCGGCAACGACATCGAACTTCCGCAGTTCCGCCTGCCGGCAGGCAATAGCTATACAGCTGTTGTATGGGTAGACTTCGTTCCGAAATCAGTTACTTCTTCAAGCACGGAAAGCCGTAACGACTATTACTGGAAGACTGAAAATCTGGCTAGCGTTTCTGAATTACAGTTCACTGACGAAGTGACTAACCTGTCCACCGGTTACAATGCGCTGACACAATCTCCGGTTTCGGCAACTCCGACTACTCAAAGTTATTTCCACCGTCCGTTTGATGTAGCTTCTGCTACCAGCACTTCCGATCACGTAAACGGTGTAAAATGGTATCAGGACGGTGACAAGTTCTATCCGATCTTCGACCTGAACTACGTTATTCCTGAAAAAGCAGGTAAAGACGCTACTTACTCTTTGAGTTTCAAGGGTTACAACGTAGATGGTACTCCCGGCTTCACTGCTGACGCTGCCGCACTGACTGAAATCAATGCTGAAGCCGATGGATTCAAACTGGTAGCAATCCGTAATGCAAGCAACGTTCCTGTAAGAACGAATGCTCATACGATTATCAAGATGAATCTGTACAAAGCATATAGCTGCACAGTTACTATCGTTGACGAATTCACCGGTGGTACCGAAAATATAGTTATCGACGATGATGACAAGAAACAGAGTACAGACGATCACTTCATTCCTGAAGGTGACGAAAACGGTGCACACATCGTAGTAGTACGCGGAAATGACGGTAAAGCAATCTCTATCGACATCACAGGTATCAACAAGGATAACTTCGATCTAGTAATTGATGATCTTGTTGCCATGAAGAACCTGTCTTCTACTGCTGACAACACTAAACCTGTTATCAATATGAGCGGTACTGACATTCCTAATCCGGCTGATTTCTCTGATCTTGAAGGTAACGTTACCAACGACATCAAGTTGACATTGACTCAAGACGGACAGGATATTGTTTTGGAAGGTCTGACTAACAACATTACTTTAGATTTGCCAAGCATCCAGAAGTTTATAGTAACCAGCACTGCAGACGTTACTATCGAGAAAGTTGTTTCAAACAGCTGGCCAACCTCTATCACAGCGAAAAATGTGACATTCACAGGAACGACTTACAATTCTGTATCCATCAACGTTGAAGAAACTGCTACATTCAATGGCGGAACATACAACAATGAGGTTGCTGTTGTCGGTTCGGAAGATGACGCAGAAGCTGTAATCAATGGTGGTTTATTCAACCACAACTTCAAGTCGAGCGTAGATACCACAATCAAAGGCGGTTTATTGCCTAGTGTAGATGCTGACGGTAATGGAGTGGCTGATTACATGTTAATCATGAATGCCGGAAAGACTCTGACTGTTGAAAAGGCTGACGAACCATTTGGTCCTCTGTTTTCTACATCAGGTGCCGGCTGTAAGTTAGTATATGACACACAGGATATTAGAGATTTCTATTCTGGTCTGATAGTTGGTAACTGGAGCAATATTTCAGTAAAATAAACACTCCCTTTTTTATCTCAACAACCTTAGCCGGGCATTGTCTTATCATAGCCTTGCCCGGCTACATTCTCCAATTCTAAATGGAAGCTACAAACAAATTCTTTATCCCTTTATATTAGGTGAATTATCTGTTGCACATATTATTATTTATCCGTTACCGGTTGTTTCTCTTTTGCTGCTGCTATCTGTTGTTTGCTTCATGTGACAACGAGGGTTATCTTCACCCTATTATTCCTCAGCAAGAAAAGGAAACGCAGCGTATTCTCATCGCTTATCTTGCCGGAGACAACAGCCTGTCTCCAGAAATAGAACAGAAAATAGCAGCACTCACAATCGGCTTCCTGGCAACTGACTGTTCGCAAAACCGACTTTTTATCTACTGTGATCGCAAAAATACATCACCACAATTGATGGAAATCAGTGCCCACACTGCAAATCCACGCCAATTACTGAAAACTTATACGGCACAAAATTCTGCCTCATCAAATGTAATGAAGCAGGTGCTGAATGATATATTGAACAACTATTCCGCCTCAAGCTACGGTCTTATCCTGTTTTCGCACGGGAGCGCATGGTTGCCGGCAGCTGGTTTGGAAAATCCCAGTCGCAGCACACGCAGTGTTTGCATCGACGGGGAGGATGAAATGGAACTGGCAGATTTTGCTTCTGCCCTTCCCTTACCTAATCATAGGAAATGGGATTTCATTCTTTTTGAAGGTTGCTACATGGGAAGTGTAGAAGTTGCTTATGAATTGAAAGACAAGACAGAAGCGATTATTGCTTCTCCTACGGAGATTGTCAGTCCGGGAATGACAGAGGTATATCCGTCTGCTCTGTCCTATCTTTACCAGCCAACTCCGCAACTAGAGAGATTTGCGCAATCTTACTTTGATGCATGGAACAGTAAAACAGGAGATTATCGTTCGGCTACTATCAGCGTAGTGCAGACTGAATATTTAGAAGAACTTGCTCTGCTTGCCCGCGCCGCATTTCTCCGTTGGGAACCGGATACGGAGACAATCAGTTCTTTACAATGTTTCAACCGTAACGAATGGCATCTCTTTTTCGATCTTAAAGAAACATTGCTAACAGCCAATCCGGCATTAAAAACGTACGTTAATGAGTTATGGAAGAACATTGTTACTTACTCGGCTGCCACTCCCAGTTTTCTGCCCGGACTGGCATACGGCTTTACCATACACACACATAGCGGCTTGAGCTGCTATGTGCCACAAAACGAATTCTTGTATATAAATCAAGGATACACACAAACTACATGGTGTGGGACGGTATACCAATAACTAACTCTCCGGAAAGAGTTCCGGAGTTCCCACTTTAGTTATCAGGACTGTCACCCCTAATGCCACTCCATGTTTTATTTTTGTTTGTTTGTATGCTAATGCCCTGTGCTGTGAAGCACGGGGCATTCATTTTTCACACATTTATTTTTTAACGGAACCAACTAAAATATGAATCAAACTGAATTTATCCGGGTAAAATCTGTTCTATCTCTTTCAACTCGTCTGTCGTGAACTCCAAATGTTCCAACGCTTTCAAATTGTCGGCCAACTGATTCACAGAACTTGCACCTACAATCACCGATGTCATTCTTTCATCTTTCAGCACCCATGCCAAAGCCATTTCAGCCAGCGTTTGCCCACGGCGGCGAGCTATTTCATTTAATTGACGGGCAGCTTCTACTTTTTCATGCGTCACTTGAGATTGTTGAAGAAAACCCGAAGAACGGGCAGCACGGGAACCTTCCGGGATGCCGTTCAGGTATTTATCGGTCAATAATCCCTGTGCCAAAGGAGAGAAAGCTATGAAGCCGGAACCGTATTCTGCCGCTAAAGGAAGGGATTCAGCCTCAACCGCACGATCGAACATACTATACCGATATTGGCTGATAAGACAGGGAACACCGGCCTTTGCCATCATCTCATAGGCAACACGGGCTTGTTCGGGAGGATATTTAGAAATTCCGATATACAGTGCTTTCCCTTGCTTCACAATATCAATCAATGTCTGGATGGTTTCTTCAACCGGAGTGACCCCATCATAACGATGACTATAAAAGATATCGAAGTACTCCAGACCTGTCCGGCGGAGACTTTGGTCAATGCTTGCCATCAGATTTTTACGAGAGCTATTTCCGCCATAAGGACCTGCCCACATGTCATGACCGGCTTTGGAGGAGATTATCATTTCATCCCGGTAGCCTTGAAAGTTCTCTTTCAAGATTCGTCCGAAATTTAGTTCCGCACTTCCGGGATCGGGACCGTAATTATTTGCCAAGTCGAAATGAGTAACACCGTGATCGAAAGCATACTTAATCATGTCGGTTGCTACATTGAAATTGTCCACACTACCGAAATTATGCCACAACCCCAAAGAGATTAGAGGTAACTGCAAGCCACTCTTGCCACAATATTTATATGGCATCTGTTCGTAACGATCGGCTGCCGGCTGATAACTGAAAGAGTTTTCCATAAAGCAGAATGTTTATATTTTCCTTTCACAAAGAAAGGAAAAATATTTCAATTACAACTTTAACCGGAAATTAAAAAGAATTCCCAGGTCAAAAGTTAGATGTTACATTAATTCCACAACCAATCAGAACTGGAAATAAATAAACGGCTGAATCTCCGAACTCTTCATCTGAATAACAAGATAAATCAACGCTACCATCAACACTGCTTTTCCTACGAACGGTAGACGGATCATTCCCCGGCAAGCTGCATTTTCCCAACTATCGGGAGCAAAATGAAGCAGGAAGCCGAGCAACATTAATGCGAATACTTTCCAATATCCTTCAAGTAACTGTGGGAACAGTTGCGGACGGAAAGTAGTGAATATCTGTCCCAGCATATCCATTGAGTTCTGAAAATCGGCATTACGGAAGAAAATCCAGCAGAAGCAGACAAAATGGAAAGTAATAATCACTCCGAACACACGCCGCCAACCATGACTTTGTTCTCCTTTCTTACGTCCGGTGATGGTCATCCACATTTTATGCAATGCTAAAGCAACACCATGGAAGGTTCCCCAAAGAACGAAGTTCCAAGATGCGCCATGCCACAATCCGCCCAGAAACATGGTAATGATAAGATTCAGATATTGCCGGAACTTGCCTTTCCGGTTTCCTCCTAAAGAAATATACAGATAATCCCGCAGCCAACTGGACAAAGAGATGTGCCAACGACGCCAGAATTCGGTAATGGAGGCAGACTTATAAGGAGAATTAAAGTTAAGATTAAAATGAAAGCCCAACAATAAAGCGATACCAATAGCCATGTCACTATATCCGGAAAAGTCGCAGTAAATCTGTAAAGCATAACCATACACTCCCATCAGATTCTCAACACCCGAATAGAGAGTAGGATTATCAAAAATACGTTCTACAAAGTTGATGCTGATATAGTCGGAAATAATGGCTTTCTTGAAAAGACCGGATACGATCAGAAAGATTCCGCGGCCGAACATCTCCTGCGAAACAAAGAGAGGTTTCCGGATTTGCGGGATAAAGTCGCGGGCACGCACAATAGGTCCCGCCACCAACTGGGGGAAGAAAGATACGTAGAAAGCATAGTCCAAAAGATTCGTCAATGGCTTTATGTCCCTCCGGTAAACGTCGATGGTGTAGCTTAGCGACTGGAAAGTAAAGAAGGAAATACCGACCGGCAGGAATATATCAAGAGCGGTAAACTCTCCTCCCATCAATGACGTTATCACTCCACCCAGGAAATTAGTATATTTGAAATAGACAAGAAGTCCCAGATTGATACTCAGGCTCAAAACAACTAATCCTTTACGTCTCCAATACCCCTCTGCACAGTCCATTAGCTGTGCAAGAAAGAAGTCGGCAACGGTGACTATAGCAAGCAGAAAGAAATATGTGCCACTACTCTTGTAGTAGAAATAATAGGAAAAAAGGGTGACAAACAAGATACGGGCAGTGTATTTACGTTGTAACAACACATACACTACCATGAAAGCAGCGAACAGCCAAAGGAAGATACCGCTGCTGAATATCATCGGGGCTTGCGGATCGTAGGTAAGTACCTCTTTTAGTCTACTGAAATCTATATCAATGGGAAACATAGTCATTATATGCTTGTATAAGTGCTTGGTATAATAAATTTCCTTGCAGGATGTATCCTTCAGGTAAATAATGTACATGATCGGGACGCATCAGGTTTGCCTCCGTCCAGTTGGTGCAGGCACGACGCTTTCCTCCGACAACATCGTACATATCCCACACGAGCAGGCGATGGTCTTTGGCATAACGGCGGATGGTTTCCGCTGCTGTTGCCGTACGAGGATTGATGGCATACGTGCGTCTACGCCTCCGTTGCCGGAAACTTTCATAGGAACCGGGAGGGGTAGTCAGAAGAATGGGGATGTTAGGAAGACTGTCGCGCAACAGTTTCACAAGTTCATCCATCTGATTGTAGTGCACATTTATATTATAACGCCGATTATGGCTTTCATTGGTTCCGAAAGAGAGAATCAGCAATTCGGGTTTCAAGGCAGCGATTTCGGCAATACGTTCCGGATGAGTAAATGTAAGGCAGGTCGCTCCGTTGACGCCTTTATCTATATAAGAGATTGCACCGAAAGTTTCTGTCAAACGGGTACCAGTGGTTTGAGGGTAGATATGTCCACGTATATGACTGTCGCCAATATGAACGATGCGGACTGTATCTTCGGAGAGTCCGGCACGCACTTGGCGGAGATGTTCAAAGACGGGAGCTAGCAGAGCAATACTATCAAGAATCTCATTCCGCCCAGTTTCGCGGAAGGCTGAAGGAAAGGCTATTTGTACAGCAATCGTATCATTCGCCCAGTTCATTTCCCGTAAGGGCTTTATCAGCTTTGTAGTCTTCCCTAATGGAGGACATATAGGCATACGGTCTTGTGCGATTGCTTCTGTAAGTAAACAAAGGGTACTTAACATACCGGTGAGAATAAGAATAAAGATCGACAACTGGTTATTCTTTCTCATAAGCACGCCTCCTGTCGTATTGTTCCTTACCATAAATCATGGTTTCATAAAGCAGTCCCGCCAAATGCTTGCCGCCTCGGAAGTTTATATGTGTATAATCGTAGTTTGCCATAGAAGGTTTGGCATGAACCAGTTTTGCCATACTTCCGTCTCCCCCCATGGCTTCAAACATATTCCAAAAAGCAATATTACTTTCGGCCGCAATATTTTGCTGATAACGAATCAGATTCTTAACACCGGGCATAGTGCGAAGTTCACCGTTCTCGTTTTTATAATCACGGTCGCCGACGCTCAACAGCAGGATTCCCGCTTGTGGGAAACATTCTTTCAGATGCTCGATAGCAGTAATCAATCCTTTCTGGTAATTATCATAATTGCGTCCTCGTTCGGTAGCTACATTCAGGCCATATTCGAGGATAATCAGGTCGTAAGGACGTTGGCGGTTAAACTGCTTCAGTATTTGTACCGGAATACCACGCAGAGAAAGACCAGAGCTGCCACGTAACGAGAAGTTATCGAGAATAATTCCTTTCTTTCCATCCATTGCCAAGCCATAGAACAGGGTAGAGTCCGCACGTTCTACTGTCCAACGGATAGAACCGATGCGTCCGTCCACCTGAACTTGTTGTAATCCATCGGAAGGACCTAATGAATAATTCTTGCTTTCCCCTTTGTTCACACGGGCAGAAAGAAGAACAGAATCCTTATTATAAAAGAAAATGGAGGCACGCTGGCAAGTATCAAGCAGGGAGGCATATTTATTTTGCCCGCGCAATTCTACATAAGCTCCATTCCGGGGAACGAAATAGTGACCGGATATGCCTTGTTTCTTCTTGTCAAAATAGACGCTGTCTGTTACTGCATGACTGGACCATCCGCCAAATGTATGCCGTACTGTAGGGCGGTAACCGCTTGTCATGGAAGTGATGGTAACAAAACCTACACCGCAACCGCCGAATTGTTTCTGAAGCATTTCGCGCAAGTCGGCCGTAAATATATCCGCTTCGATAAAGGAGTCTCCGAATACGGCAATGCGTACCTGTTTGTCATCAGAGTCATCTGAATCACTGGAAGAGATACGATTGAGTGCTTCATAAAAAGGAGCCATCCCCCGGAGGGTGGAATCACTGTAATCTTCAATGCAAGTCATACCTGCACGACAAGTATCTACAAAGACCGGCTTTACAACTGGAGGCAAAGGGATACTGTCCGAATCAGCTGTGGCAATCTCCGATTCCGGATAACGAAGGTCGCTCAAAAGGTCTACACGCCTCATCGTGTGCCCGTCAATGGTCAGTACCGGAAGCCAATGAAGCCCAAGTAAGGCTGCAAATACAATCAGTACGAACCACAACGAATATTTCAAATAATTCTTTATTATCTCCATAATGTTTCTAAAATCCCAAACGACCGCAAAGATAGACAAAAGCCACAAAAAGAAAGGAGAATCTACATTATTTATTAGATTCTCCTTTCCTTTTTATCTATCTACCGGATCACATTTAAATGGTCCGTTCAATGTTCCACACAAATGCACGCAAACCTAATTGTTCCGTCTGCAAATCCATTTTATGCAAGGTGTCGAGCAATGGATCGACTTTGTTATCTTCTACCACTGTCAGGATAGCCGAGCACATACTTGGCCAGGCATGGCTTCCGAAATGCGGATCGCCTGTTTTCGAACCACGCCCCTGCACTTTTTCGAGATATGTAAAGCCACGACACCCCAGACGGTCGAGCAACGCCATGATTCGTTCGTAATAAGCCTGATCGAATGTTATCAATACTGATTTCATATTTCTTTTCTGTTATTTCTTAATAATGTTGTCTTTATTCGACTGGAAATAAACTTCCAATTCACGTTGACGACGGAGTTTACGGCGACGGTTCTTGATACCAGTTCCTGCGAATACGCAATATAGAGTAGGAATCAAAATCAATGTCAAAACAGTAGATATCGTCAAACCACCGATTACGGCAATCGCCATCGGGCTCCACATTTCAGAACCCTGACCGCCACCGATAGCCATCGGAATCATACCGAGAACGGTAGTAGCGGTGGTCATCAGTACCGGACGAAGACGGCTCTTACCTGCTGTTACCACAGAATTTAAGACTGCCAGTCCACGTTCTCGACAAAGGGTAATGTAGTCAATAAGCACAATACCGTTCTTCACCACAATACCAATCAACATGATACCTCCCAACAAACTCATGACGCTCAATGTGCTGTTCGTAAAGAATAGTGCCATCAAGACACCGCTAAACGCAAACGGCAGCGAGAACATGATGATGAACGGATAAGTCAGTGACTCGAACTGTGCTGCCATCACGATAAATACAAGAATGACAATCAGGATGGCAAGTGTTCCCAAATCGCGGAATGAATCCTGCTGATCTTCGTACGAACCGGAAATCTGGATGGTGACTTCTCCCGGAAGGTCCATTTTATCTATCACCTTATTTCCGGCAGCCACTACGTCGCCCAGCGGAGCTCCGGAGATTACAGCGGAAACGGTCACGATACGTTCGCGGTCTTTACGTTCGATGGTAGGAGGTGCAAAACGTTCGACTACCTTTCCGACGTCTTTCACACGAACAGATTGTCCCTGTGCATTGTAAATGAGGATATTTTCGAGGCTTTCCAGACTTGTACGGAATTCGGGTGCGTAACGCACTTTGATATCATATTCATCTCCGTCCTCACGATATTTAGATGCTACCGCACCGTTGACACGGTTACGCAGATAGTTACCGGCGGTTGAAAGATTCAAGCCATGCATCGCCAGTTTTTCACGGTCGAAGTCTACCTGATATTCCGGTTGGTAGTCACTACGGCTGATATTTACCTCGGTCACGCCTTTTACTTTCAATAATTCACGTTTCAGACGGGCTGCTACGCTATCGGTTACTGTCATATCGTATCCGTAAACCTCAAAGTCGGCACTTGCCTGTGCGGACATACCCGTGTTACTACCTCCGAGGATTACCTGTGCTTTACTGAATTCCGGATAGGCTTTCAAATCTTCACGCATCTCATCACAGACTGCTTCCAAAGTGATGTCACGATCACCCGGGTCTACCAAACTGATGTTGAACGAGATTATATGTGAGCCATTGTCCTGCATGGATGCCCAAGTGTTGTCAGAATCAGCCTGACCGACTGTATAGTTGCAGACTTTCATAATGTCTTTATACTTCGTCAGCCATTGGTTGGTTAACTTCTGAGATAATTCCTGTGCTATCTCTTTTCGTGTACCGATTGGAAGTTCCAACTGTACGGCAATACGGGCATTATCCTGTGCCGGGAAGAACTCCGTACCGATGCCCTTTGCACACAGCAAACTGACAACGAAGAAAGCAATACATCCCACAATCACAATCGGACGATGACGTACAGCCCAGTTCAACATCTTCGCATACCAAGTATCAAGTCCGTCGAGCGCTTTCTCTATCGGAGTAAAGAAGAGCTTGAACATTTTCGATGGTTTCTTCTGCAAACGAAGTAACTGAGAACAGAGCATCGGAGTCAAAGATAGTGCGGCGACCGTAGAAATAAACATGATGGCACACATCATCCAACCCAACTGTTTGAAAAGCACACCGGACATACCGCTTACCATCGTCAACGGGAAGAACACGGCAATCATGGTCAACGTAGAAGCGATTACAGAGATTGCCACCTCATTTGTTCCGTGCACGGCTGCCTGTTTCGGATCGGAGCCACGCTCGATATGGGTCGTTACGTTTTCAAGTACCACAATCGC
>OCQA01001472.1_pt1 | contig 16083 bp, 10 predicted proteins | sample 1538571 | NCBI WGS metagenome assembly OCQA01 (sample SAMN04571708, study PRJEB22368) | human gut metagenome | biome: human gut; material: stool | host: Homo sapiens | place: Luxembourg | collected 2012-09-28 | reverse complement strand
CCTTGCAGGGTGCAGGGGCAGCGCCCCTGCCGGAGTCCAGAGGCAGAGCCTCTGGCGCCTCCCTTGTGCGCAAAAGGAGAGATGAGAATGGCAATATTCGGACAGTTTACGAAGCGCGCACAGCAGGTGCTGATGACGGCACAGGAATGCGCGACAAGGGAGGGGCAGCCGTATGTGGGCACGCTGCACTTCCTGTATGGCCTGCTGGACGTGGGCGAAGCGCCGGAAAGCGTGACGCGCCATATCCAGAAGGAAGACGTGAAGCAGGTGCTTGACCAAATCGACGATGAGGTCAGTTTGCATCCGGGGCATGGGCCAGTGCAGATGACGCCGCGCGCGCGCCGGGTGCTGGACGGCAGCATCATCGAGAGCCGCCGTCTGGGGCAGCTGTACGTCGGCACGGAGCATATGTGGTTGGGGATTCTGGCGAATCCGAACTGCAAGGCGGCGGAGCTGCTGGCGCACCGGGGCGTGGATGCATCGGAGGCGCGCGAAGAGCTGCTGGCGCGCATCCGCCAGCGCAAGGCGGAAACACCCACACCGCCGTTCGCCGCGATGGGCGATGGCAATGGCGATAACCGCCAGCAAGTGCCGCAGATGCCCCCGCCCCGCCGCAAGGACGACCAGAGCGCCCTTGCGCAGTACGGCCGCGACCTCACCCGCTGTGCCGAGAATGACGAGCTTGACCCCGTCATCGGCCGCGACACCGAAATCACCCGCCTGATTCAGATCCTGATTCGCCGCACGAAGAACAATCCTGTGCTGATTGGCGAACCGGGCGTGGGCAAGAGCGCGGTGGTAGAGGGGCTTGCGCAGCGCATCGTGGCGGGTAATGTGCCGGATATGCTGATGGGCAAGCGCGTTGTGTCGCTGGACATCGGCAGTATGGTCGCGGGCAGCAAATACCGCGGCGAGTTCGAGGAACGGCTCAAGAACGTCCTGTCCGAGATTCAAAAGGCGGGCGACGTGCTGCTGTTCATCGACGAAATGCACACCATCGTCGGCGCGGGTTCTGCGGAAGGGTCGCTTGACGCGGCGAATATCCTGAAACCCGCTTTGGCGCGCGGCGAATTGCAGTGCATCGGCGCGACGACGCTCGACGAGTACCGCAAGCACATCGAGAAGGATGCCGCGCTGGAGCGCCGCTTCCAGCCTGTGCATGTCGGTGAACCGACGACCGAGGAGACGCTCGCCATCCTGCATGGTCTGCGCGAACGGTACGAAAAGCACCATCAGCTGCACATCACCGACGAGGCGCTCGAAGCCGCCGTCACCCTCTCCGACCGCTACATTGCCGACCGCTATCTGCCCGACAAGGCGATTGACCTGATGGACGAGGCGTGCTCGCGCGTGCGCATTCAGGCGTACACCGCGCCGCCGGATGTGCGCAAGCAGGAGCTGGCGCTGGAGAAAGTGCTGGCGGACAAGAAGGAAGCCATTGCGCATCAGGACTACGAAACTGCCGCCCGCCTGCGCGACGAGGAACGCAGCCTGAAAGCCGAAATCGACCAGAAGCGCGAAGCGTGGAACGAGGGCAAGCCGAAGGTGGAGCTGTCCGTGTCGGAGGACGACGTGGCGGCGATTGTCTCCGGCTGGACAGGCATTCCGGTCACGAAAATGACGCAGAGCGAGAAGGAACGCCTGCTCCACTTGGAGGATGTGCTGCACGCGCGCGTGATTGGGCAGGACGAAGCCATCAGCGCGATTTCCCGCGCGATTCGCCGCGCCCGCGCCGGCCTGAAAGACCCGAAGCGCCCGATTGGCAGTTTCATCTTCTTAGGCCCGACGGGCGTGGGCAAAACGGAACTGTGCCGTGCGCTGGGCGAAGCGATGTTTGGCGACGAGAGCGCCGTCATCCGCGTGGACATGAGCGAGTATATGGAGAAGCACACGACCTCGCGGCTGGTCGGTTCGCCGCCCGGCTACGTCGGCTACGAGGAGGGCGGTCAGCTGACCGAAGCCGTCCGCCGCAAGCCGTATTCCGTCGTCCTGCTGGATGAGGTGGAGAAGGCGCACCCGGATGTGTTCAACATCCTGCTGCAAATTCTGGAGGACGGCCGCCTGACCGACAACACGGGGCGCACGGTGTCGTTCAAGAACACGATTATCGTCATGACCTCGAACGCGGGCGCACACGACATCGGCGAAGGGCGCGCGATGGGCTTCGGCTCGAAGGCGCTGGCGGACGCGACGAACTACAACGCCATGAAGGACGCGGTGATGAAAGCGGTGAAGGACGTGTTCCGCCCCGAATTCATCAACCGTGTGGATGAACTGATTGTGTTCCATCCGCTGACGGAAGTGGAAATCCGCGCGATTGCGGGCATGATGCTGGGGCAGGTTGCAAGCCGCCTGAAGGAGCGTGCAATCGCCCTGACGTGGGACGACGAGGTGGTAGAGAAGCTGGCGCGCGAGGGCTACGACGTGAAGTTTGGCGCGCGTCCGCTGCGCCGGCTGATTCAGCGCACGGTCGAGGACACGCTGAGCGAGGAGCTGCTGGGCGGCAAAATCGCGCTGGGCGACCGCGTGCGGCTGAAGGTCACGGACGGGAAGATTACGGTGGAGAAGGAAGCATAAGAAAACGGGGTGCCGGGAGGTTGATTCTCCTGACACCTCGCTATTTATATTTGTTGCCTCCATAGGCGCGAGTTCCCTTGCTCCGATAAAAGTCAACTCCGGTAGTGGCGACCCGAAGGTTTCCAAAGGGCGATCGGAAAGCCCTTTGGTCGCCTCCGCAGAGGCGAAATCCCCTGCAAGAATGAAAAATGTCAGCTTTTTTGAATAGCCAGAGTTGATTTTTCTATCAAACTGGTCGTTAGCATAGTTCCAGAGGGCTTTCCGATCGCCCTCTGGACTCCTTCGGCGGTCGCCTCCCATGTTACTTGAACTGTACTTGGAAGGTTTCTTAGTTACTGGCAGGGACGCTTCGCTGCCTGCGCCTTTGTTGACTGTTCCCTTTGAGCTGAGCGCACGAAAAACAGTTGGGGCGTTGCCCCAAACCCCACAAGGGAGCTCCGCCCCTTGACCCTGCAAGGGGCAGACGAAAAGGGACGAAGTCCCCCCTTGACCCTTTTTTTGCAGCCATACTTGGTCGCTTTTCCCTTCACCTTGGGTTAAGTGGCTTTTTATTTTCCCCCCAGCAGCTTATTCAGCGGGCTGCGATACACCGAAATCGCCTTTGCCGGGCACATCTCCTGACAGCAATAGCACCGAATACACTTTTTGTAGTCGTATTTCGCTTTCTTCCCATGCCCGCTGTGCACCGCCTTCTCCGGCACGGGGCACGCCTCCTGACACACCCCGCAGCCAATGCACTTCTTCAAATCCACCTTCGGGCGGTGCTGCAAAAACGGCAGCAGCGGCATCAGCTTCGGCAATAGGCCCTTCTTCATCGTGCCGCGGAACACGTCAAACTGCGCATTGCCGTACTTTTCCCGCGCCTGCGATACCGTCAGCACCCCGTCCGGCGTCAGCACGTCAATCAGCCCTTCGTCCATCACGCCGATGCCGCCCTTCGCGCCGCGCACGCAGGTGGGGACAGTCGCCGGGTCGAGGTGGATGAGTGCGGCATACACCGTGTCCAGCGCAACGGGGTCGGCGGAGAAGAGCAGCACATTCATCGCAATCGGCGTGCCGGAGGTTGGGCCGTTGCCTTCCATCGCGATGATGCCGTCCATGATGTGCAGGCGCGGGCGGACGCAGCGGTGCAGGTCGGTCAGCATATCCGCGAAAACCCAGCTGTCGGGGTACGCGGCGTGTCCAGCCGCCTTGTTGACCCCGGTGATGCAGCCGTACAGGTTCTTGACTGCGCCCGTGATGCGCTCCAGCGCGTGGGTTTTCATCTTGCAGATGTTGATCATCGCGTCGGCATCCTGCACGCCCTTGCAGAGGTAAAATGACTTTGCCGTGTGTCCGTCGGGGAAGGGAACGACACTGCCGGAGAAGAAATCCGCCATTTCTACGCCGTAGCGCTTGGCGGCCTCCGCAATGCCGGATGCCTGCGCCGCCTTGTCGGGCGAGGTGGTCGGGTTGCCGGGGCTGTCGCCGTAAGACAAATGCGTATAGCCGCTTTCGCGCAGCAGGCGGCAGACGGCGGAGAAGACAGCCGGGTGCGTCGTAATCGCCTTCTGCGGCAGGGCGCGGGAGAGCAGATTCGGCTTGAGCAGAACGCGCTCTTCCGGCTGCACAAAGCGGGCAATGCCGCCGAGCAAATCAACGCCCTGCAAAACAGCGGTATCCACCGCAGCTTGATCATAAGTGGCAATCGGAATCAGCGCGACGGGATGCTTCTCCATGCGCAAAATCCTCCTTGATGAAAAGCATTGCCCTCATTATACACCGCGAAAAAAGAAAAATCCACGCTTTTCTGGGTGCAATCCTGATTTTTGCTTGCAATTTTTACAATTGACAGGCTTTCAGGGGTTGAGATTATCCGCCGTTTAGGGTATAATGGGGGTATGCCTGAGCGCAACTAACGGAGCAAAGGAGTAAAGACGCTTTGGATCAGAATAATTATCAGGATAGATCCGTGCAGCAGCCAGCTGCCGAAGAAAAGACCACGCCGCGCCGCCGCCGCGCAGATATGTACCAGCAGCAGGGAAACGCGGCAAATGTGACGAACACGGAAACGGCGAAGCCCGCCGTGGAAGATGTGTCGGGCACGACACAGAAGATGCCGCCGATTCGCAGCACCTTCCAGCGCAATGCGGAGGCTGGGGAGACGAAGCAGGTGAAGCCGGTGAAGCCGGTCGCGCCGGTCGCGCCGGTCGCACCGGTCGCACCGGCAACGGAAAAGCCCAGCGCGCCGTTTGGGCAGAATCGGAGCGCGAATATCCCGACGCCCGGTGTGCCGCGCCCGGATGCCTCGCGCACGAGTCTGCCGCCGATGCGTCAACCGCAGAATGTCATCCGCCGCCCGGTTAAGCTGGACGGCATGGGCGAGGTGAAATCCGCCGCGGAACGACAGGAGGAAGCCCGCCATCGCACAAACCTGAACATGGAGCACGCAGGCGCGTCCTCGCGTCGGAATCACTTGCAAAACGAGTTCGTGCGCCCGCAGGAGGACGTGGAAGAGGAAGCGCCGCGCGGCAAGAAGAGCGCGCTGGCGGTGGTGATTGCCATCGTGCTGGTGATTGGCCTGCTCGTGGTGGGGCTTCTGCTGATTCCGGACAGCAATACCGGCTTCCTGGGCAACCTGAAGCGCACGATTACCGCGCCGCTGACCGGCCGCACGCAGACGCAGGCTGTCGCACCGACGGCATCGAGCTTCACCGCGTCGATTACCTCGTCCACCGCGCCGTATCAGATTACCTTCAACCTCGTCACCAGCAACAATGTTACGGACGTGCGCGTGGTGGATGAAAACGGAAATCCCTTTGACACGGTGACGCTGATGAGCCAGTCCAACACCGATAACACCGTCGTCTGGATTTTCACGCTGACGACCGCTGACGCCTACTCCGGCGTGATTGAGGCAGAAATGCTCAGCAATGAGGCGTGGATTCCGACTGGGTTCCGGCAGACGGTTTCGCTGGGCGGAAATAGCCCTGCGTCCATTTCCAACCTGCCGACGAATTTCTCCACAGCCGCAAACAATCCGACTCAGCCGGATGCTCACGAACTGACCGCCGATTCCACCACGGAACCGACGGTCAGCCCTGCAATGGCGGAGAATACGCAAAATTTGGCGCTGACGATTTCGACCGAAGCGCCGACGGAAGCGCCGACGCTGATGCCGACCACAGTGCCGACCGAAATCCCGACGGAGATGCCGACCGAAGCCCCGACGCAGGCACCCGTGCTGGTGACGCTCGCGCCGACGGAAGTGCCGACCGTTACCCCGACGATGGCCCCTGCGCCGCAGGAAACGGAAGAAATCATCCTGCCCGAAGAGGAAACGACGGAAACGCCTGAACCTGATCCCACGGAAGTGCCGACCGAAGAACCGACCCCCGAACCGACCGCTACCCCGCGCCCTGTGCTGACTTTCTCCGCGGACGCAAGCGCTGATCCGTCGCTGATCGCCGACACCGTGGTCTATCAGAATGACAGCCGCACCGCCGTGAAGGAATACACCCGCGACGAGAAGGAAATCATCGACATGCCCGCAGACGACGACTACACGACGCGCAAAATCGGTGTGCTGACCTACCGCGGCACGGCATTCCGCCAGAACGCCGCCGTCGGCACAGTGGAAGACGCGACGCAGCTGACGCAGGTGTGGGCGGTCGAAACCGGCAGCCTGAAGGGCAAGAGCCGAACCTACTACGGCTTCTCGTGGGCGAATCAGCCCGTGATTGAGCAGTGGGCGCGCCGCGTGCGCCAGGATATGCCCCTGCTGGACGGCAAGAACGATAAAACCGCGCTGAAGGAAGTTATCGCCGCCAGCTTGGACGGAAAAATCTACTTCCTTGACCTTGAAGACGGCAGCAAGACCCGCGAACCGATTGAACTCGGCTACCCGATGCGCTCCACGCCCAGCCTCAGTACGCTGGCGTATCCGCAGATGTCCGTCGGGCAGTACGCGCGCTTCCTCGCCAACAAAACGGGCAGCATCGGTCAGCACTTCTATGATCTGCTGACGAACAAGGAGAACCTGACCATCGACGGTCTGGATGGCGGCAGCAAGAAAGACCGCGCGTACAACGATGTTGGCGCGTTCGACGGCTCGGCGCTCTATGACCGCAACAGCGATACATACATCACCGCCGGCACGAACGGCATGCTCTACACCGTGCATATGAACACGGTCTACGAAACGCCGACGGATGAATCCGGCAACCTGAAAGTCAGCCCGACCATCACGATGATGAAGAGCCGCACGAAGAAACAGAAGGATGCCTACACGGCGGTGGAAGCACCCATTGCGATGTACGGCAGCTATGTGTTCTATGCGGATGTGGAGGGCGTGCTGCGCTGCGTTGACACGACGACGATGACCACCGTCTGGGCAGTCGAAACGGGCGACGCGGTCAAGTCTGCCGTTGCGCTGGATTTTGACGACGACGGACGCCTCTGGCTCTACACGGCGAACACGCTGCTGAACCGCTCCAAGGGCGACGTTGCCATCCGCCGCTACGACGCGACGACGGGCGCGGAGGATTGGTCGCTTGCCCTGAACGCGACGAAGAAAAAGGACTACACCGCGGGCGCGATGGCGTCCCCCGTCATCGGGCAATATCAGCTGGGCGACTTGGTGTACTACACGCTGTCCTACATTTCCGCTTCCGGCAGTGAAAAGCTGTTAGGCAGCGGCGCGAAGGCGCAGGAAGGCGTGCTGGTTGCGCTGAACAAGCAGACGGGCAAAGTCGTCTGGGCGAAGTCGCTGGGCGGCTACTGCTACTCGTCGCCCGTCGCAGTCTACAACGAGAACGGCAAGGGATGGATTATTCAGGCGACGAGCGATGGCGTGCTCATGCTGCTGGACGGCTTGACGGGCGAAACCATCAACACCCTGCAGCTCAACGGCACGATTGAAGCGTCCCCCGCCGTCTACCAGAACATGCTTGTCATCGGCACGACCGGCAAGGGCACGAGTTTCCTCTACGGCGTGAAGATTGATTAAGTGAATCCGATGTGCGCTGGAATGACTGCCGTTCCGGTGTGCAGCCCAAAGTGCCTGCAAGGAGGCAGTCGGTTCGGCTGACCTGCTTGCAGGCGCTTTTCTGATGAAAGATTGAAAAAGGAGAGAAAAACTATGATTCTTGATTTGCAGCATATTTCTGAAACGCCGATTCACAACTTCAAGGGCGGCGACGGCATGGTGTACACGCGGATGTATTCGGACGATTTGAACCGCATCATGCTGGCGCGGATTACGCCCGGTTCGTCGATTGGGATGCATACACATGAGACGAACAGCGAGATTGTGTATGTGCTGTCGGGGACGGCACGGATTATGATGGATGATGGGGAAGAAATTGTCCATGCCGGACAGACGCACTATTGCCCGAAGGGACATCGGCATGCGACCTACTGTGAGGGGAATGAGGATTTGGTGGTTTACGCCGTCGTCCCGGAGCATGGGCAGGGGAAATAAAAAAGCCGCTTCACCCAAGGGGTAGGGAAAAGCGACCAAGCCGGGCGACAAAAAAGGGGTCAAGGGGCAATTGCCCCTTGCAGGGTGCAGGGACAGCGTCCCTGCTGGGGTTTGGGGCAACGCCCCAACTGTTCCTCGGACGACCAGCATGTCAAACGCGTCCAACAAAAGGTGCAGGCAGCGAAGCGTCCCTGCCCCTAACTTTGCGCGTCCTCAGACGCGCCCCCAAGCTGCTCTTCCAACCAATCATGCTGTGTCGCGCCAAATGGGCGCGACCAGATTGCCGGTCTTTCAAACATAGTTGCTTTTTAGCAGGGGATTTCCCGTCCAAGCGGGAATCAGCTGACTTTCCCCGCCTTGTGCGCCTTGAGCTTCTTCGCCGCGTCAAGCGCGTAATCCACCAGCGCCACCAAAGCCAGCGCAACCGCAATCCAGAGGATGATTCTGTCCAGCGGCAGTGACGCCGCGACAAATTCCTTGTGCCAGAAGGAGAGAATCAGCGCCGCGATAAAGGAAAACTGCGCCGCTTTGCCCAAGATGTTCGAGTAGACGACAATGCCGTTTTGCAGCATGTAGATGCCGCCGATAATCATCACAACTTCCTTCGTCATCACGATGAGAATCGCAGGCCACGGGAACACGCCGGACAGCCCTTGCCCAAGCAGCGCGGTGCAGACCATCAGCTTGTCCGCCAAGGGATCCATCAGCTTGCCGAAAGCGGTAATCTGATTGTTTTTGCGTGCAAGATACCCGTCCAGATAATCGGTGATGCTGGCAATGATAAACACGGCGAGCGCCCACTTCTCATATCCGGCGAGAAATAACCCTGCGAAAACCGGAATCAGCACGAGACGGAGCATCGTCAGGATGTTGGGGAGATTCCAAATGTCTTTGAGATACTTGCTGCTGAAACTACCCACGAAATAAGTCCTTTCTAATAAACTTGCCGGCAGGAATACCGGGTTACCTAAAAACTCGCGCCTCTAAGCATACCACAAAATGCGCCGAAAGAAAAGCCCAAAGCGCGAATTTTGATGCCGAATCAACGATTTTCGCGGAAGTTTCGGCAGGAAAAACACGCAGCGCGTCGAATGAATGCAGAGAAAGTACAGAATAACGGAGGAAATGAGATATGCTGACACGAAACGATGGCAGGGCGCCGGAAGTGGGGCGCCCTGTGACGATTGAAACCGACTTTGTGCGCACGGCGGATGGCTCGTGCCTGATTTGCACGGGCAATACAAAGGTTATCTGCACTGCATCGGTGGAGGAGAATGTGCCGCCGTTCCTGCGCGGAAAGGGGCAGGGCTGGGTGACAGCGGAATATGCCATGCTGCCCGCCTCGACAGGACATCGCAAGCAGCGCGACGGCGTGAAGCGGGACGGCCGCGGCGTGGAGATTTCCCGGCTGATTGGGCGCAGCCTGCGTCAGGCGGTTGATTTGACGGCGCTGGGCGAACGTACCATCACGCTGGACTGCGACGTGCTGCAGGCCGACGGCGGAACGCGCACCGCGGCGATTACCGGCGCAATGGTGGCGCTCGTGTGCGCGGTCAGCAAGCTGCTGGACGAGGGCAAGCTCCTGCGCTCGCCGATTACGCATCAAATCGCGGCAATTTCCGTCGGCGTGGTGGATGATACGCCCTGCGTCGATTTGTGCTATGAGGAAGACAGCCGCGCGCAGGTGGATATGAACATCGTCATGAACGAAAAGGGCGAGTTCGTTGAGCTGCAGGGCACGGGCGAGGGACGCTCCTTCACGCAGGCGGAACTGAATGCGCTGCTGGATATGGGCGCGAAGGGTATCCGCGCGCTGATGGAGAAGCAGAAGGATTCGCTGGCGGAATCCAAGCGGCATTTGAGCGCCAAACCGACGCTTGTGGTCGCGTCCTCCAATCAGCATAAGATTCGCGAATTGCAGCACATTTTCGGTGATTACTACACCGTTGTGTCGATGGTGGCGGCAGGTTTTAATGCGCCGATTGAGGAAACGGCGACGACGTTCGCGGGCAATGCGGCCATTAAGGCGGAGACGGTCAGCGCGGCGACGGGACTGCCGACGCTTGCGGATGACAGCGGTTTGTCCGTCGAGGTGCTGGATGGCGACCCCGGCGTGTACAGCGCGCGCTACGCCATGATGGCAGGCGAGGGCAGCGGCGATGCGGCGAACAATGCGCTGCTGCTGCGCCGCATGAAGGGCAAGACTGACCGCTCCTGCGCGTTCATCTGCGCGCTGGCGCTCAAGATTCCGGGCAGGGAGACGCTGATTGCGGAAGGCTCCTGCCCCGGCGTGCTGCTGGAGGAAGAGCGCGGCACGGGCGGCTTCGGCTATGATCCGCTGTTCCTTTATGAGCCGCTGAACAAGACCTTCGCTGAAGTGACCGAGGAAGAGAAGAACCAAATCAGCCATCGCGCACGGGCGTGCGAGAAGATGCTCGAGATTATGAAGGGGCTGCACGAATGATGCGCGCACTGGTGCTGTCCGACATTCACGGCGAGGAGAGCCAACTGCGGTGGATGCTGGAAGAAACATGGAAGATGACGGGGAAAATCGACGGATACTTCTTTCTGGGCGATGGTGTGGATGATTTCGCACAAGCGGAAAACTTCATCCGCCGCCGCGATCCGGATGCGCTGATGCTGGATGTGCGCGGCAACAACGACTTCTGCTGCCCGAACGCCCCGTACTACCGGGTGACGGATTTCGGCGGCGTGCGGTTGTACTTGACGCATGGGCATTTGGAGCGCGTCAAGCTGACCCGTTCGTTCCTCTATGAGCGGGCGCGGGAGGAAAAGTGCGACATTGCCTTCTACGGCCATACGCATGAGCCGGATATGGTCACGGGCGTGCCGATGCTGGTCAATCCGGGCGCGGTCTGCCGGGAGCAGATGGCGATGCTGGAGGTAGAGGACGGCCGCCCAAGGGTGAAAATGCTGGTATTTTGAGGAAGAACTGACGCAATGAGGTGACCAGATGGCGGAAAAGGCATTCGCCAGATGGTTGCCGAATAAGTCAGAGATTCCGTGAAGGAGGACAAGATATGCGCGGACTGGTGCGCGTGGGGGCGGCGGTTCCGTCGCTGGCGCTGGGGAACGTGAAGGAGAACATGAAGCGCCATCTGGCGATGATGCGGGAAGCGAAGGAGAAACACGTCAGCATCGTGACTTTCCCGGAGCTGAGCCTGACGGGGTATACCTGCGGCGATTTGTTTTTTCAGCGGCGGCTGCTGGATGATGTGACGGACGCGCTGCTCACACTGAAGAACGAAATGCCAGAGGGAATCCTTGCGGTCGTCGGTGCGCCGCTGGAAATTGAGGGCGCACTGTATAACTGCGCGGTGGTGCTGCACAAAGGCGAAATCATCAGTGCGGTGCCGAAAACGTTCCTGCCCAATAACGGCGAATTCTATGAGAAGCGCTGGTTTCAGTCGGGGGATGCGCGCAGGGATGCATCAGTCGCCATTCCGAAGCTGAAAACGGATGTCTGCCGTCAGGCAATATTTGAAACGGAGGACGGCGTGCGCTTCGGCATCGAGCTGTGCGAGGATTTGTGGGCGCCGCTGCCGCCGAGCACGATGCTGTCCGTTGAAGGCGCGGAAATCATCCTGAACCTGTCCGCAAGCAACGAGCTGCTGAGCAAGCGCGAGTACCGCCAGCAGCTCATCAGCCAGCAGAGCGCGCGCTGCCAGTGCGGGTATGTGTACGTTTCGGCGGGCATGGGCGAATCGTCCTCCGACCTTGTGTTCTCCGGGCACAGCGTGATTGCCTCCTGCGGCACGGTCATCCGGGAAAGCGAGGGGTATCTCGCGGACAATTACCTGATGACGGCGGATATTGACATCGACCGCATCCGCGCCGACCGCATGAAGCAGAGCAGCTTCGCGGACTGCGCGGCGCAGGTGCGCGCCATGTGGAAGCAGGAGCCGAATATTCTGAGAACGATGGAAAACGCGCTGCTGCCGGACGACGCAGCGCCGGATTACCGCGTCAGCAAGCACCCGTTCATCCCGTCGGACAAGGCGTCCCGGCAATTGCGGTGCGCGCAGATTCTGGCGATGCAGGCGACGGCGCTGGCGCGTCGCTTGGCCGTCACGGGCGGGAAGGTCGTCGTTGGCATCTCCGGCGGATTGGATTCGACGCTTGCGCTGCTGGCGGCGTGCAAGGCGGTGGACATGCTCCATCTGCCGCGCACGAACATCCTCGGCATTACCATGCCGTGCTTCGGCACAACCGACCGCACTTACCACAACGCGCTGGATTTGATGACGAGCCTTGGGGTCAGCCAGCGGGAAATCCCGATCCACAACGCGGTTCGCCAGCATTTTGCCGACATCGGGCACGACGAGAGCGACCACTCCGTCACCTACGAGAACTGTCAGGCGCGCGAGCGGACGCAGGTGCTGATGGACGTGGCGAACAAAATCGGCGCGATTGTCCTTGGCACAGGCGATTTGAGCGAAATCGCGCTGGGCTGGTGCACTTACAACGCCGACCACATGAGCATGTACGGCGTGAACAGCGGCGTGCCCAAAACGCTGGTGCGCTGGGTGATTCAGACGGCGGCGGAGAACGAAGCCTTCTCATCCAGCCGCGAATGCCTGCAAAGTATCCTTGATACACCGATCAGCCCTGAGCTGCTGCCGCCGGATGAGAAGGGAAATATCCTCCAGCAGACGGAGGATGTCGTCGGGCCGTACGCGCTGCACGACTTCTTCCTCTACTATGCGATTCGCTTCGGATATCCGCCGAAAAAGGTATTCGAGCTGTGCTGCATTGCGTTCAAGGACGATTTCAGCTGCGAAACCATCCTCAAATGGCTGAAAAATTTCTATCGCCGCTTCTGGACGCAGCAGTTCAAGCGGAACTGTATGCCTGACGGCGTGAAAATCGGCTCCATTGCCCTGTCTCCGCGCGGCGACTGGCGTATGCCGTCGGATGCGCAGTACAAGGCGTGGATGGACGAATGCGATTGCATAAAGGCATAATACTATTTCCAGATTCACCTGCGCCATCTGCTTGCGCCTTTTCCATTCTGGCGTCCGCTCATTCCACTTAGCGTAGCGCTGCTACGCTGCGTTTCATTCACGTTAGCCAGAATGAAAAATTCGCCGCGCATCTTGGCGCATTCTTATCTGGAAATAGTATAAAATGATAACGATAGGGCTTGCGTGAAACCACTAAATCTGGTATAATAGCAGCGAAACATCACGATGCGCCACAAGGGAGGCGAACGGCATGAGGTGTCAATACTGCAACTGCGCGGAGAGCAAGGTCATCGACTCGCGCCCGACCGAAGAGGGCAACAGCATTCGTCGGCGGCGGGAGTGCATGGGCTGCGGGCGGCGATTCACGACGTATGAGAAAATCGAGATGCTGCCGCTGATGGTTGTCAAGCGCGACGGCCGGCGGGAAACCTTTGACGCGCAGAAGATTAAGGCAGGCATCCTTCATGCCTGCGAGAAACTTCCGGTGTCCATGCAGCAGATTGACGCGATGACCACGAGCATCGAGCAGCGTGCCTATGCCAGCATGGAAGGGGAGATTTCCTCCCAGCGCATCGGCGACATGGTGATGGAGGAGCTGAAAGCAACAAACGACGTGGCATATGTGCGCTTTGCGGCGGTGTATCGCCTGTTCACGGATATTGGAACGTTCATGCAGGAACTGCAGAAGCTGCTGGATGAGGGGAAAAAGTAAAGCAAGCAAAATGCGCTGGACGCGGAAAAAATCGCGTTCCAGCGCATTTTTATTGGTTCTTCACGGAATCTTGGGGGAAGAGCAGTTCGGGGGCGCTCCTGCGGGAGCGCAGAGTTACTGGCAGGGACGCTTCGCTGCCTGCACCTTTGTTGAGCACATTTGGCATACTGGTCGCCCGCGGAACTGTTGGGGCGTTGCCCCAAACCCCACAAGGGACGCTGTCCCTTGACCCTGCAAGGGGCAGACGAAAAGGGACGAAGTCCCCCCCTTGACCCCTTTTCGCGATTGAGTTGGTCGCACTTTCATGTTCCTTCCGCGTGCAGCTTTTTGGTGCTTCGCCTAAGCCCTTGTTTGCTCCCTCCAACTTTCCGTGAAGAACCTTTTTATTGCACGAAAAAGGAGAAGCCGCTGATGCAGCTTCCCCTGATTTTGCTTACTTCAGCATGGATTCTTCCCAGGAATCGAACGGCTTGATGCCCAGCAGACCCGCCACCGTCGGGGCGACGTTCGCCAGACCGAAGCCGTGGCCATCCTTCAATTCGTGACGCTCGTCCTTGTCGTACACGATGAAGGGGACGGGGTTCAGGCTGTGCGCCGTGCGGACGCTGATCTTGCCCTTCTTGTTCTTCTCCAGCATCTGGTCGGCGTTACCGTGGTCAGCCGTCACGCAGAGAATCGCGCCGTACTCGTCGCACGCCTTCTTCACGCGCGCAAGGCACAGGTCAACGGATTCCACCGCGATTTCGGTCGCCAGCAGGTTGCCGGTGTGGCCAACCATGTCGCCGTTGGGGTAGTTGCAGCGGATGAAGCCGTACTTGCCGCTCTTGATGGCATCCACCACCAGGTCGGTGATTTCGGTCGCCTTCATCCACGGGCATTCGTCGAAGGAACGCACGTCGGAGGGCACTTCCACCCACGTTTCCAGCTCCTCGGAGAACTTCTCGGAGCGGTTGCCGTTCCAGAAGTACGTCACATGGCCAAACTTCTGCGTCTCGGAGCAGGCAAACTCGTTGACGCCGTTGGCGACAAGCAGCTCAGTCAGCGTGTTGCGGATTTCCGGCGGGTTGACGAGGAAGGACTTCGGGATGCACAGGTCGCCGTCATACTGGAGCATACCGGCGTACTTCACCTTGGGCATTTCGCCGCGGTCGAACTTGTCGAACGAGCTGTCGCCGTCGAACGCCATCGAAATTTCCTGCGCGCGGTCGCCGCGGAAGTTGAAGAGGATAACGCTGTCGCCGTCCTCCATCTTGCCAACGGGCTGGCCATTCTCCGCAATCACGAACGCAGGCAGATCCTGGTCGATCACGCCGATTTCCGCGCGGTAAGTCTCAATGGCTTCCTTCGCGGTCGCAAACTGACGGCCGATGCCATGCACATGCGTGTCCCAGCCCGCCTTGACCATCGGCCAGTTCGCCTGATAGCGGTCCATGGTGATGGTCATGCGGCCGCCGCCGGAAGCGATCTTGCCGTCGAAATCCGCGTCATTCAGGGATGCGAGAACGTCTTCCAGCTCCTGCACATACTCCAGCGCGGAGGTGGCGGGCACGTCGCGGCCGTCCAGCAGAATGTGGCAGCGGACGTGCTTTACGCCCTCCTTCTTGGCTTCCTTCAGCATCGCAATCAGGTGCGAAATGTTGGAGTGCACGTTGCCGTCGGACAGCAGACCGATGAAGTGCAGGGTTGCGCCATTGTCCTTCAGGTCGCTGACGAGGTTCTTCCACGCATCCGAGGTGTAAATCTTGCCGGATTCGATGGATTCGTTGACGAGCTTGGCGCCCTGCGAGTAAATCTGACCGCAGCCGAGCGCGTTGTGGCCGACTTCGGAGTTGCCCATATCATCATCGGAGGGCAGACCGACTGCCGTGCCGTGCGCCTTGATGATCTGCCACGGGCAGGTTTCCTTGAGTTCGTTGAGGGTCGGGGTCGTGGCCTTTTTGACCATGTTGCCCAGTTCTTCAGGGGTTTCGCCTACGCCGTCCATGACGACGAGAACAACCGGCTTTTTCATTGTTCAAAAATCCTCCTTAAAAAATACAGTACCGGGGAGAATCTGGTAGGCTGGGACGGGTGTCCGAGCCCACCCCATAGAATAGTCTATTTTTTCACGGATGTCAAGGGGCAGGGGCGGTTAAAAGGAATAAACACGCGGGAAAAGCGATAAACACGCGGGCATAGTATGACGAAGCGACCACTGAATCGCGCGGAGGGGTCAAGGGGCGGAGCTCCCTTGTGGGGTTTGGGGCAACGCCCCAATTGTTCCTCGTTTAATCTACTCCAAGGGAAAAGTCAACAAGGCGCAGGCAGCGAAGCGTCCCTGCCAGTAACTTTGCGCTCCCGCAGGAGCG